>ERZ1673759.80-NODE-80-length-14255-cov-23.965070_pt1 | contig 14255 bp, 10 predicted proteins | sample MGYA00580179_ERZ1673759 | MGnify/ENA primary metagenome ERZ1673759 (study PRJEB41219, sample SAMN04549624) | soil metagenome | isolation source: soil | place: USA: Oklahoma, Great Salt Plains NWR | collected 2008-10-09 ... | reverse complement strand
TTCGCACCTTCACATTCCTAGAGGATGGGAGACTTCTTTCGGAAAGACGTTAAAAGGATAATGGTTCTCCTTTTTGTTCTTGGCTATTGTTGTTTCGTTTTTTCTTCAGACAATCCGTGATTTTGTTTGTATTGTTGAATGATAAGGGCATGTTGTTGGCTGCCGACTATTTGATCTGCTTTATTCGCATCCACTATTGGTTGGTCAATGGTGGAAAGCTTAAATAGCAGTATTCGTTTGACGGCCTCGTCAATGCGTGATGGCTTCACTTCTCCCTTGTGAACCGCCTCTATAATCCCGTTATACACTTCCTATTTTGCTCACCTTTTTCATAACTTACATATTCCTTGTTTTCCGGTTTAAATAGCTCACATCCGGAATTCCTTCCATCGGATGCGGATTTGATGAATTTACTGGATCCTCCCATTTATTTAAAACTTGCGGTTTTAATCCCCATTTTCTTGTGTCTTTTCGCCGGCTATCGGCTAACGATGAAAAATGGATTATCCTTTAAGGAAATCGCAGTTTTTAGTTTGACTTACAGTTTTTTTATGCTTTGTTTGGCCGGAATTTCTAATTGGACTGTAGGAACCACTTTCTTTTCATCTGATAATAATTTAGAACAGTCCTTTCATTTTTCTTTAGGATTTCATTTGTTTGGAGTCTTTATTCGCAGTTTGCTTTTTTCTTATCTGTTTGCCGTTTTGGGAGGCTATTTGGCCAAAAAGAAACACATCGTGAACTGAGTTGAGACAGAATAAAGAAAGTAAGCGTTGAGGCAAAGCTCGCTTGTAAGCTGGTCTCTGGAACGGAAAATACTTTTTTCGGAAAATCCCGGAGAAAGATCACTGACTCTGGCGCCATGAGGCAGTTGTTTCTTATTTGCGAACGATCGATTAAAAAACTTCTGCGGCGGGAAGAGTATAAGATAGAACACGGAAAATGGGGAGTGATAAGATGAAGAAATTAGCGTGGACAACGTTGGCTCTGGGAGCTGCCTATTTGCTTCGAAATAAAGAATCCCGCCAAAAACTCATGCGCCAGTTTCAAGGGCTTAATCCTAATTCTGGAAACAGCCGTAATGCTCGATAAAAGAGAACTCTTCCCTTCATTGGGAAGGGTTCTTTTTTTGTCCAAAATAAAAGGCGGTTTTTGAAGATTGTTCATATAGTTCTTTCTTGTTTTTTGGGATGGTCGCTAGGTAAAAAGAAGCAGTATTGAAGGTCGCAACACACATAGGATTTATTTTATGTAAGAAAAGCTAACGATGTGACTGATTTGAATACAGATTTTTCGGATTTTTTTCAATTTATAGTCTTGATTCAATAGGAATAACGTATTATGATAATAATACAGACATAATATGATAGAAAATATAACATAATAAAAAGGGGAGATGGGAAATGGATATCGCCACTTCTGCATTTATGTTTCTTGCTACGCTTCTTGTTTGGATTATGACACCTGGAATTGCATTATTTTACGGCGGAATGGTGAAAAGCAAGAATGTTTTAAGTACAACGATGCAAAGTTTCAGCTCTATCGCCATTGTTTCGATTATTTGGATTATAGCGGGTTATTCACTTGCTTTTTCCACTGGCGGAAATGCTCTTATCGGAAATTTAGATTGGGCGGGTCTGAAAGGAGTCTCTTTTAAGCCGAACCCGGATTATAGTTCTGATATTCCACATAATCTTTTTATGATGTTTCAGCTCACGTTTGCCATTTTGACAGTAGCGATTATTACAGGGGCTTTTGCGGAAAGGATGCGCTTCTCTTCTTATCTTATATTCATTACTTTATGGTCTTTGTTTGTTTATTCGCCTGTCGCTCATTGGGTGTGGGGCGTCGGCGGTTGGCTTCGCGAATTAGGTGTTCTTGATTTCGCCGGCGGGAATGTCGTTCATATTTCTTCAGGTGTCACAGGCCTTGTGCTGGCTATTGTATTAGGCAAACGTAAAGATGCGCAGAATACGACACCGCATAATTTGCCGCTTACCATTATGGGGGGAGCGCTCGTTTGGCTTGGCTGGTACGGTTTTAATGTCGGCAGTGCTTTGACCCTTAACGATGTAGCAATGATCGCTTTTATTAATACGAATACAGCGGCAGCTGCCGGTATTATTGGATGGGTAGTAGTGGAATGGCTGGTGAATAAAAAGCCGACGATGCTTGGAGCCGTTTCTGGCGCCATTGCTGGACTCGTTGCCATCACGCCCGCTTGCGGATTCGTAACACCGTTCGCTTCCATCATCATAGGACTTGTTGGAGGAGCCCTTTGTTTCTGGGGAGTTTCTTACTTAAAAGCAAAGTTAGGCTATGACGATGCTCTCGACGCATTCGGTTTGCACGGAATCGGCGGTACTTGGGGAGGAATTGCTACCGGTTTGTTTTCCAGCGTTTCTGTCAACTCTGCGGGGGCCAACGGATTGTTTTACGGCGGTGCCAGCTTGCTTTGGAAGCAGCTTGTAGCCATTGGCGCGACATATGTATTTGTTGCACTTGTTTCTTTTATCATTATTAAGGCAATCGGATTGGTCTTGCCGATTCGAGTGAACGAGGAAGAAGAAACGGTTGGGCTGGATATTACCATTCACGGTGAAAAGGCGTATCACGACTAATTTTTTATAGGGGTGTGGTGTTTGTTATGAGTGATGTATTGACGAAAATCGAAATCATTACCCGTCCTACCAAATTTGACGAATTGAGACAGGCTTTGGCCAAAATAGGCGTCAGCGGCATTACCGTAACCAATGCGCTTGGGTGCGGATTTCAAAAAGGGTTTACCGAGCTGTACCGCGGCAAGAAAAAAGAAGTTGACATGCACGAACGAATTAAAGTAGAAATTGTCGTATGCGAGGTGCCTGTCCAACAAGTCGTAGATACAGCCAGAAGTGTTTTGAATACCGGCAAACCAGGCGATGGAAAAATTTTCATCCACGAATTGGCCGACGCCATCAAAATACGAACAGGAGACACAGGCTGCGCCGCACTCAATTAAAGGGGCCAGACCCTCATGGTGCATTAAAGTATTAATGTATAGAAGTTTTGGTTGAGTTGGTTGGATGTTCATCTTGCTTTTGGTTTGAACGTTTTGTCATAAACAAACAGGGAACGGATGTGTGATTCCGGTCCCTGTTTGTTTGTGGTTGGTAAAAGTGCAGTCAAATATGGTGAGGATACCATCGATGTGTAGTGTCCGTAACAAATATTTAAAGGAAGTGAGCGTAAGTTTCTGATCTGAGGGAGATGAACTTCATAGAAGCTTGTTACATTGAGGAGTATGAAAAACAAGGTAAAGTTCTTACTGTCGAAGAAGTTACAAAGTAAAAAATAAATAGATGGATAGAAAGACTGTACTCTTTTCTAACAAGAAGGTTTGTTTCGTTTGGAATGTTAAAGTGTTTCTAGTGAAGATTAGAGAGTTGATCCACTAACTACTCATTTCTGAACTTGTCTCAGTGGTAACTTCATTTCTTGTTGGTTTCGATTCACCGAGGCTAATATGGTTTGTTTATGCAACATTAGTGATGATGAGGCTGCAAATAATTATATATTCAGTAGAGAAACAGGGTGGGAAAAAATAATGATTACGATTAAAAGACAAACTCCTTTTTAAATAAGAGCATATTCATTGACATTACTATTACTAAAAAAATATGCTACAAAAAAATTGATTCATGACATGGACAAGAGTGAGAGAAGGACAGGAATTATTGGAAACATTCTCTTTATTTATTTGAATTATAAAATTAAAAATTTTTAAATTTTCGGTTGAACTGGCAGTTATTAAATGATATATAGTGAATTATAACTATTAAAAATGTACTAATTTTACTATGAAGGGGAGCTGGATGTGAAAAAAAGATTCCTAGTATTTTTCGTTTTTTTCTTACTTATAGGTAATTTGTATTTGCCCAATATACAAGTTCATGCGAGCACACAGTATTTAGATGTTCCAAATAATTATTGGGCAAAAAAAGAGATTGAATATTTGGCGAATACTGGTATCATCAAAGGATATAAAAACGGCAATTTTGGAATTAATGAGAAAGTCACTCGTTCTCAAGCCGCAACAATGATTGTTCGTGCGTTAAAACTAGATACGAGAAATCGTCCTAATCCAGGTTTTCAAGATGTACCAAAAAATTATCCTGCCTATAAAGAAATTGCTACAGCGGTTGATGAAGGTATTTTCAGTAAAAGCAGAAAGTTTTATCCAAACAAATCACTAACTCGCGCTGAAATGGCAAAAGTACTAGTAAATGCTTTTCACCTAAAATTTGAGCAAGATGTTAATTATAAAGATGTTAATCCTAGTAATTGGAGCGCAAAGTTTATTAGTATTTTATCTACAAATGGCATTGCAATCGGTTACACAGATTTAACGTTTAAAGGTAGTCAGCCAATAACTAGGTCCCATTTTGCTGTATTTTTAGCAAGAGTACTAAATGAAAACTTTCGACCAAAGATCATTATTTTTCCAAAAAGAATTGCTCCGGATGTGTACTATCCAATAGTCAAAGGAATTGGAAGTACGGCTGAGGAAAAGATTAATAACGCACTTTATCAAAAAGGATTGCAAGGGAAACAAGCCTATCAAGAAGTTCAAAAATCGAAGCAAGATTACTCGGATGACCCTTTTTCAAAATATTATACATATAACATGACTTATGAAGTGATGAGAAGTGATTCCCAGTTTATTAGTATTAAGTTCAATGATTATTCTTATATGGGAGGAGCTCATGGGTTATACGATTATACTAGCTATAACTTTGAGACAAGTTCCGGAAAACAATACCATACTTTAAAAGAGTACTTTGGCAATTCATCTGATTATGTAAGTGTTATTAATAATGAAATAAGGAAAAAAATATATCAACGACAATTGACTGACCCGTATTATTTTGAAAACTTTGACTCAATTGACCCTGAAACAGATCGCTTTTATTTAACAAATAAAGGAGTTGGAGTTTACTTCTCCTTATATGAATATACTTCATTCGCTGAAGGGATCCCTGAGTTTGTTATACCATATAGTTATTTTGAATGATAAAGGGGCCTGACCCCTATGGTGCATTAAAGTATTAATGTATAGAAGTTTTGGTTGAGTTGGTTGGATGTTCATCTTGCTTTTGGTTTGAACGTTTTGTCATAAACAAACAGGGACCGGATGTGTGATTCCGGTCCCTGTTTGTTTATTTTTGTGAAAGTATTCTAGCTCCGGATGCAAAATACGGTTTCCAATATTTTGCTCCGAGGGGTTGGATTTTTACGCCTTTGCTCGTTGCGGCGATAAATTGACTATTACCTAAATAAATTCCAACGAAAGAAACTTTTTTGCCGTCCAGTTTGAAGAATACAAGATCGCCAGGCTGGAGGTGATTATAGTCTACTTTTTGTCCTTGTTTAAATTGATCGGCCACTGTGCGCGGTAATTTCACATTTGCTGATTTTAAGTAAACATATTGTACAAAACCGGATGCATCAAATCCTTTTTCGCTTGTACCACCGTATTTATAAGGTTTTCCAACCAGTGTTTTGGCGTAAGCGGCAACTTTATCCCCTTTTACAGGAGCTGCAGCTTCTGCTTTGCTTGACAGAGGCGCCAAAAGGAAAGATACGGCCAGAGTCAAAGCGGCTGCAAGAGAAAACGCCCATTTAGATTTTGAAAGAACTGGAACCATCGTTATATTCAACCTCCTTAGGAAATAATGTACTCTAACGATTTTTATTATATTTATCTTTTTACAAAATTGCAATATAAATGTAATAAAAGTAACAAAACAACCAAAACATTCCTTTGAACATCCTTAATCGTGAATGGAAGAATCGAAAAGTGACAGATCAATAGAGATCAAATGAGGGCTGCCATTCATACAGTTTTATTTCAAATATATGGAAATTAAAATGAAAATGGTTTCATTTTAATCTTAAGGAATTATTCCTAATTCTTCCTTTCTATTCGTTGACGAATAGACACTAATCCAATTATGATAGTGTTAATATGAATAATGGATCATATATTATCCTAATAAAGGGGAAGAATCGATGAACAAAATTATTCACTTTGTGTTAAAGAACAAATTGGCAGTTTGGCTCATGACCATCATCGTGACGGTAGCAGGTCTGTATGCCGGACTAACGATGAAATTAGAAACAATTCCGAATATTAATACGCCTATTCTAACGGTAACGACCGCTTATCCAGGTGCAACCCCTGAAGAAGTGGCTGACAAAGTAACCAAGCCGATCGAGCAAGCACTTCAAAATTTAGACGGGGTGAACGTTGTCAGTTCTTCTTCCTTCGCAAATGCATCTTCTGTCCAAGTGGAGTATACATATGAAAAAAATATGGATGATGCTAAGAGAGAGGCGGAACAAGCCCTTTCTGATGTGCAGCTTCCTGATGGCGTCAAAAAACCTGACATCAAAAAGCTGAGCATCAATGAAATTCCTATTCTTTCGTTAAGCTTATCGAGTGACAAAGAATCGTTGTCGCAATTAACGAAAAAAGTACAAGAAGATATTGTGCCGAAGCTTGAAAGAATCGACGGAGTCGCGAATGTGCAAATAAGCGGACAACAAGTAGATCAAGTCCAAATCGACTTTAATCAGGAAAAACTGAAAAAGTACGGTTTGGATGAAGAATCCGTTCAAAACTTTATTAAAGGCTCCAATGTCTCTCTTCCTTTAGGATTATATACGTTTCATAACAGCGAAAAATCGGTCAAAGTAGACGGAAATATTTCCACCATTAAAGATTTAAAAAACATGGAAATTCCGATTGGTCTATCGGCAGGAGCATCTGTGGGAGCCGGACAATCTTCCCAAGTGCAGCCGGGTTCATCTCAAGGTGGATTGCAAGGCGCCGGGCAACAGTCAACCGCCGTCCGAGGACCGCAGCAAGGAAATATTTCGTCGGCCGGTATTCCGACCGTGAAATTATCGGATATAGCTGATATCAAGCTAGTCGGAAAAGCGGAATCTTTTTCCCGCACAAACGGGAAAGAGTCGATCGGACTGGAAATTGTGAAAGCGGCCGATGCCAATACGGTGGATGTGGCGAATGCCGTTAAAGATAAAATGAATGAAATCAAAGGGAAAAACAAAGATCTTCACGTTATTACGGCAATGGATCAGGCTAAGCCTATAGAAGAGTCTGTGCATACAATGCTCAATAAAGCTGTTTTCGGAGCCGTCTTTGCGGTGCTTATAATTCTTTTATTCTTGCGAAATATTAAATCGACGCTCATTGCCGTTATTTCCATCCCGTTGTCTCTAGTCATCTCTTTGTTTGTTTTGAAACAAATGAATATCACACTCAACATGATGACTCTCGGGGCGATGACGGTAGCCATTGGACGGGTAGTGGATGATTCGATCGTTGTCATTGAAAATATTTACCGGAGAATGTCCTTAAAAGAAGAAATATTGAAAGGAAAAGAGCTAATCCGGGAAGCAACGAAAGAGATGTTTATTCCTATCATGTCATCCACCATTGTTACGATTGCGGTATTTCTGCCTCTCGCTCTTGTTAAAGGAATGATTGGCGAGCTGTTTTTGCCTTTTGCATTGGCGATCGTGTTCTCGCTGCTGGCTTCTTTGCTGGTTGCTATTACCATCGTGCCAATGATGGCGAGCATATTGTTTAAAAAAGGAATTCATCGTCCAGAACAGCTAAAGTCAGGACAACCTAATAAATTATCGTCCTTCTATAAACGGGTATTAAATTGGGTGTTAAATCATAAGTTTATTTCATCGGCAGCAGCCATTTTACTGTTGATCGGAAGTTTATGCTTGATCCCGGCCATCGGTGTCAGCTTCCTTCCAAATATGGGGGACAAAATGGTGGTGGCCACATACACGCCGGCTCCGGGCGAGACGTTTGCAGACGTCAAAAAAGTGTCGCTTAAGGCAGAGGATTATTTACGCGGTCGAAAAGGAGCGGAAATCGTTCAGTTTTCAGTGGGCAGCGATAATCCGATGAATCCGGGCCAAAGCAACAGTGCCATTTTCTTTGTTCAATACGACAAAGACACAAAAAATTTTGATAAAGAACCGGATCGAGTGATTAAACACCTGCAAACTTTAGGTGGAAAAGGGGAATGGAGCACCCAAGATTTCTCAGCGAGCGCAGGCAATAATGAAGTAACGGTGTATGTTTACGGAAATGATATGAAAGAGATTACCCCTGTAGTCGATCAAATAGAAAAGAAAATGAAAGAGCAAGGGGATTTTAAAGACGTGGAGGCAAGTACGGCTAAAACGTACGATGAATATGTGCTCGAAGTAAACCAAGAGAAATTAAGTCAATTAGGGCTGACAGCCAGCCAAATTGCGATGGCTCTGAATCAACAGAGCGATCAGCCGGCTTTAACCACTGTTAAAGAAAAGGGTCAAGAGCTCAATGTTTATGTGGAAAACAACAAGAAAAACTATCAATCTGTTCAAGATTTAACGAATCAAACAGTACAATCACCGCTCGGAATGGACGTTCCAATCAAACAACTCGTCAATGTGAAAGAAGGAAAAACATCCGATACGGTCACGCGTCGAGATGGACGTTATTCTGTTCAGGTGAGCGGAAAAGTGAAAGAGGACGATATCTCTAAAGCTTCCATGAATCTGCAAAAAGGACTTGATCAAATTCATCACCCGACAAGCGTTGATATCTCAATGGGCGGGGTGACAGAGGATGTAAAAGATTCGTTTACGAAGCTTGGATTGGCGATGGCTGCGGCGATTGCGATTGTGTATCTTGTTCTTGTGATCACTTTTGGTCAAGGTTGGGCGCCGTTTGTGATTTTATTCTCGCTGCCATTTGCGATCATTGGCGCTTTAGTGGCATTGTTCATTGCGGGACAAACCATCAGCGTTTCAACAATGATAGGTGCGCTGATGCTGATCGGAATTGTAGTAACGAACGCCATTGTTTTGATTGACCGAGTGATTCATAAAGAACGGGAAGGGCTCAGCACCAGGGAAGCGCTGCTGGAGGCGGGCGCGACTCGTATCCGTCCGATTTTAATGACAGCAATCGCTACGATTGGTGCATTAATTCCTCTCGCGATCGGTATGGAAGGAAGCGGATTGATCTCTAAAGATCTCGGCGTCACCGTCATTGGCGGATTGACAAGTTCGACGTTGCTGACATTGCTCATTGTTCCAATCGTCTATGAGTGGATGAGCAAATTGAGAAGAAAACGTTTTTTCAAACGTAAAAAGTCCGTCACTTCTGAGCAGATCGACCACGCATAAAATCGCTGATTCGAAAGGAGGTCTAGCGCCATTGGGCAGCTAGGCCTCTTTTTTTACTGGAAATTTTCTCTATACTGAATAGCCGCAATGGGATTTAAAAGGATGTTGAAGACTTTTTATGCCAAACTTGAGGATGATCCTATCAGTTTTCAAGAGAATTTGTGAGCGATCAGTGATGAATGAGAACTCTTTTTTCTCAAATGAAAAGATACTGAGATTTGATCGATCTTCCATCGCTGTGGATATCATGAACCGCAGAGCAGGAAGATCCTTTTTTTTGATGATGGATAAAGTGTCTCCGGAATGAATTTGAGCGATTCTTCTGACGAAACGGATGCACGGCCATCTGCTGTTTAATTGCTTTATGAACGGTTGAATGTATCCATTGGAAAGTGCATCCATTTTTGAGCACAAGAGAGGAATTTTTTTCATAAAAGGTGAATAATAATAAAGAATGTGGATTGACTAAGAGGAGGATAGGCAATGACAAATACATCTTATTCTGATGTATGGGATTTGAACTCTATATTTCCGGGCGGAAGTGAATCGCCTGATTTTCGTCGATTTTTAGACGACTTAAAAGGGAAAGTGAACATATTTTCTGATATGGTTTCTAACGGTCAGCCGTTGAAATCAGTGAATGAAAGCGAGAAAACTGCCTTTCTAAAATACATAGAATCTATCAAAAGTATATTGGTGGATTTGGAGGAAGCGGAGTCTTTTATCAGCTGCTTGGAAGCTGAAAATACATCCGATCCGAAAGCCGGAGCTTTGCGAAACGAACTAACATCCCTTGCTGCCGAGTACCAAACAAGCTTTGTGTTGTTTCAGCAGATTCTCAGCCAAACAAAAGAGGATGTTTGGGCACGGTTGGTTCAAGACGAATCTTTAAAAGAAATCGAATTTGTGCTGAATGAATGGCGCGACGAAGCCCGTGAAAAGCTTTCAACAAAAGAAGAGGCTTTAATCGAGGCTCTTGCGGTTGACGGCTATCATGGCTGGGGACAGATGTACGATTCAATGGTCGGCGGCATGGAAGTGACAGTGGGGGGAAAGACGCTTTCGATCGGCCAGGCCAATAATCTGTTCTCTGAGCCAGACCGCAGCCTCAGAAAAGAAGCGTTTGAAAAGCTGGAAAAAGCATGGGAAGAAAAAGAAGGATTATTCGCTGATATTTTGAATCATTTGGCCGGATTTCGTTTAAATGTTTATCGAAAAAGAGGATGGGAGTCGTTCCTGAAAGAGCCTTTAGAGGGGAATCGCATGTCGAAAGCAACACTCGATGCGATGTGGAAGGCCATTGCGAAACATAAAGAACCATTTGTCCGCTACTTGCGTCGGAAAGCGGAACTTCTTGGGGAGGAAAAGATCGCTTGGTATGACCTTGAAGCGCCTATTGCTTCTACAGCAGAGAAACGATCTTATTCTGAAGGGGCCGCTTTTATCATTCGCCATTTTGCGAAATTCGGACCGAAGCTTTCGGCATTTGCCAAGCACGCATTGGAGTCTTCTTGGATTGAAGCGGAAGATCGGCCCGGAAAACGTCCGGGAGGATTTTGCACCACTTTCCCGAAAACGGAAGAATCGCGCATTTTTATGACGTATTCTGGCACTCTTGAAAGTGTAGCGACCCTTGCTCATGAATTGGGGCATGCTTTTCACTCCGATGTCCTACGGCCGCTCAATATTTTAAATCGCCAGTATGCCATGAATGTAGCAGAAACAGCTTCTACTCTTGCCGAAATGATTGTCTCTGATGCCGCCTTGCAAGAAGCGGAAACGAAACAAGAAAAAATCGCTTTGCTGGAAGATAAAGTTCAGCGCAGCGTTTCCCTGCTCATGAATATACATGCTCGCTTTCTGTTTGAAACTCGCTTTTATGAAGAACGCCAAAAAGGAGTCGTATCCGCGGAAAGATTAAATGCTTTGATGGAGGAGGCGCAGCAGGAAGCGTTCGGCGGCGCTCTCGGTGTGACCCATCCGCATTTTTGGGCTTCCAAGCTTCATTTTTATTTAACGGATGTACCTTTTTACAATTTTCCGTATACATTTGGCTATTTATTGGCCTTAAACATTTACGCGAGGGCTTTGGAAGAAGGGGCGGAGTATGAAGAAAAATATATAGCTCTGCTTCGTGATACAGCGGTTATGAAAGTCGAAGATTTAATCAAAAAGCATTTAGGAGAAGATCCGACAAAAGAAGAATTTTGGGAAAAGGGGATCCGCTTCTGCATTCAAGACGTCCAAGATTTCTTGCAGTTAATAGAATAAAAAAGAGGGCCCCGTCCGCTGAACTACACCTCCAATTGTTCGTTGTGTCCAACAATTGGGGTGCAGTTCACCGCTTTGTATCGGCAACGGGGTCCTTTCTAAACAAGTCAGCAGCAGCGATTCACTTTGCCGCTTTCATATCGTTCTTTCAAGGCAAACAGATAATATTCTTTTTCAGACATTATCGGTTTGTCAGGATGCGCCTTTTGGTGATGCTCCAAGTACAATTCGTAGTTAGGAAGTCCAAAAATCGTTTTGATGTTGCATCTTGTTTTTTTGATCCATGTCCTTACTTTTTCCAAAATGTTAACCTCCGATCGAAGTGTTCGAATATTTGGATTGAACAAACGGAGCTTCTCTCAATTCAATCTTTTGCTTTTTGATGATAATGCTGTACCATACCCGGATGGAATCAAGAATCAATAGAATGACGATAGCGATAAAGATTGCTGTAATGACAGCATCTAGCCGGTCGTTAAATACAATCTGCTTCATGACATCCATATTGGGGGCAGGTGCCAGTACTTGACCTGCGTCAATGGCTTTTTGATAAATTTTTGCGTGCGCCAAAAAGCCGATAGCCGGTACAGATGAGAACAGTTTCATGAAGGCAGCAGCCAATGTGGTGACGCATAAGAAAACGAAAGGCACGATTGTGACCCAGCTGTATTTAGCTTTGCCCATTTTTATAATTAACGTAGTTCCCACGGCCAGTGCGATCGCAGCAAGCATTTGGTTGGAAATTCCAAACAGCGCCCAAAGCGAGTTGATTCCTCCGAATGGGTCGATCGCTCCTTGATACGTAATATAAGCCCAACAGAGCGTAATCAGTGCGGATGCAATGATATTGTACAAATAATGATCAGTTCGCCCGAACGGTTTATAAAAGTTGCCGATAAAATCTTGCAGCATGAAACGACCGATTCTCGTTCCTGCGTCAATGGTCGTTAAAATGAAAACCGCTTCAAACAGAATGGCAAAGTGATACCAGAATGCTTTAGCCCCTGAAAGGAAATTCGTAAAAATTTCGGCCATTCCCACGGCCAGCGTCGGCGCTCCTCCGGTACGAGACATAATCGTCGCTTCTCCAATTTCTTTAGCCGCATTCGTAATTTCATCGGGGGTGATTTGGAATCCCCATGAAGAGATGACAGATGCGGCGTGAGCAGCGTCAGTTCCGATCACCGAAGCCGGAGCGTTCATGGCAAAATATAGTCCCGGATGGATAGCGCAGGCGGCGATCAAGGCCATAATGGCGACCCCTGATTCCATCAGCATGGCTCCGTATCCGATGGTGCGTGCATGGGATTCCTTTTCAATCATTTTAGGCGTCGTTCCCGAAGCAACGAGAGCGTGAAATCCGGAAACCGCCCCGCAGGCGATGGTAATAAATAGGAACGGGAACAAATTACCTGCAAAGACCGGACCTGAGCCGTCAATAAAACGGGACACCTTAGGCATTTGCAAATCAGGAAGAACGACAATGATACCGACAGCCAATAGTACGATGACTCCGATTTTCAGGAAAGAACTCAAATAGTCCCGTGGCGCCAACAGCAGCCATACAGGCAAAATGGAAGCGATAAAACCGTAAATCCCAATCATGATGGCAAGTTGAGGCGCTGTAAACGTAAACATTTTGGCTAAAACAGGAGACTCAGCCACAAACTGACCGCCCCAAAGCGCCAACATTAACAGAACGATTCCGAGCAGCGATCCTTCCAGCACTCGTCCCGGACGGATGAAGCGCATGTAGAGACCCATCAAAATGGCGATTGGAATCGTGGAAGCAATAGTGAAAACTCCCCAAGGCGAATTGACAAGCGATTTCACGACAACTAACGCCAGAACAGCGATGAGGATGATCATAATGGCAATAACGCCGATAGAAGCAATTAGCCCGCCAAACGGACCTACCTCTTCTTTGGCAATTTGTCCAAGCGATTTTCCGTCACGACGCATGGACCCCATCAAAATCACGGCATCTTGGACAGCTCCACCGAGCACGACACCGATAATAATCCAAAGCATCCCCGGCAAATATCCCATTTGAGCTGCCAAAATCGGACCTACAAGAGGACCGGCCCCTGCAATGGCTGCAAAATGGTGGCCAAACAGCACCCACTTGTTGGTCGGAACAAAATCTTTTCCATCGTTGTGAATTTCAGCAGGAGTTGCCCGCTGATCGTTCAGCGCAAAGATTTTATTGGCAATAAACTTACTGTAAAAACGATAAGCTACGGCGTAGCAGGATACTGCGGCTACCACTATCCAAGCGGCGGAAACGGTTTCATTATTGGCTAGCGCGAGAATGGCTAGCGCCGATGCGCCTAAAATGGAAACAGCCGTCCAAATGATAATAGAAATAATTCCGTTTTTCATAGAAGTACCTCCCTGTAGAAAGAAAATAATTTAAATATTCAATTTTAAATATATTCTAACTTTTTTGTTTCTTTTCTTCCAGATAAATTTTTCATTTTTTCATGTTTTTTTGCTTCTGTTCTATAACAGTTCCATATTATGTAAGATTAGGAAAATAGTTCTTTGGATAGATAGATCAAAAGGCGAGGAAATTCGTTTTCACCATGACCTGTATCGAAATAATTGGAAAAATTTGATTTGACTCTTCCATCAAAAGCGGCCATTCACCATGGTTGTGAACTACCCTTCACTTATCAACCTTACGGTTTGATTGAAGTGGGGGCTTCTCGGGTAATCCCGTC
>ERZ1673759.79-NODE-79-length-14354-cov-24.272676_pt1 | contig 14354 bp, 15 predicted proteins | sample MGYA00580179_ERZ1673759 | MGnify/ENA primary metagenome ERZ1673759 (study PRJEB41219, sample SAMN04549624) | soil metagenome | isolation source: soil | place: USA: Oklahoma, Great Salt Plains NWR | collected 2008-10-09 ... | reverse complement strand
ACCTATCAAATCAAGGATTATTCATAAATTTTTCACTGCGAAAGTTGAGTAAATATCTTTAAAATAACAATAGGCATATTTATTCGATAATTCTGTTTATTAAAAAATTGACAGCAAGCATTCCCCTTTTCCCAAGGCAAAAATGATTCAAAATAAAGCCAAATCCCCGCCTTTCTATTTTTCATTTTGTAAAATAGGCAGCTGCCACTCTGCATTAGGTTGGGGCTTCACTTCCGAAATCACGATATGGGAAACGGTTTTAGCAAAAGTGCATACCTCATTAATAAAATCCTCGATTTCCTTTAAACTCACGACAGACAGCTTGACCATATAACAAGATTCCCCGGTAATTCGATAACAAAACACCATCCGAGAATGACTCTCAATATATTGCTGAAAACGTTGATATTCGCCATTTTTAATCGATACTTCCATTAAACAATCGATCGCAAATCCTAATTTTTTTCGATTAATGGAAACCGTATATCCTTCAATGACACCTTGATCTTCCAAGCGTCTTACCCGCTCTGCTACGGACGGAGGGGAAAGGTTTATTTTTTTGCCTAGTTCTCTCATCGACAATCGTGCATTTTTCTTCAATTCCTGCAAAATTCGTATATCGATTTCATCTATTTTCATTTGTAAACCATCCTTTTAAAATTCATTTCATATAAAATATATTATTTTTATTTTCATTATATTTGAAATGGTAATTCAATATCCACATTTTATAATAAAAGAAAAGGAGTGAGAATATGGAAGCTAGAATTTCATTTTCAAAAAATGGGGAAACCCCCTTTCAACAGCTGTTAGGACACAATAAGGAAATATTAGAAAAATGGAACGCACTAAGCAACGTGTTTTCGGAAGATTCATTACTTTCAGCTGATTTAAAGGAACAAATCAGAAGATCATTGGCGCAGCAAAACCAATGTGAATATTGCAAAGCGAAAGGAAAGCCCGATTTATCGAAGTTGGATGAATCTACAAGTCTTGCAGCCGCTTTCGCGGAAGTCATGTTGAATACGAACGGTTCGCCCGGAAATTCTACTGTTCAACTGTTGAAAACTACCTTTACGGAGCAACAAATCAGTGAACTATGCGCATACATTTGCTTTACGATCGCTTCTCAATGGTTTGGAGCTGCTCTAGGATTAAAACCGTAATCAGCCAAAAGGATCAACAACTGCTATTTTGTTTGACAGATAACAAAATAGCAGTCGATCCTCTTACAATCATTCGCTGATGGACCCGCCATAAAATAGCGAAAACCTTTCACTGACATGATGTTTCCACGATTTGTTTTATCTTTCCTGACTTCTCAAATCCCTAAACCAATTGGTCTTTCGTTTAATAATCAACCATCGAGAAAATCGAATGATACTATATTTCCAAAATGTCCAATTCATTAAATATTGTGTATTACATATAAAAATTTAAATTTTCAAATAAAAAGAATTCACATTATTTCGTGGTATAATCAACAAAAACCGTCATCAAAATACATTTGTCCTTGTGTGGTGAACATCGTGGAAAATACTCAATTAAAAAGAAATATCGGTTTTGTGGTTGCAACGTCTATCGTGATCGGAACAGTTATTGGTTCAGGAATTTTTATGAAGCCGGGAATTGTCCTTGCTTCTTCCGGCGGATCTACAATGGCGCTTTGGGCTTGGATCATCGGTGGTATCATTACGTTGGCAAGTGGATTAACGATTGCGGAAGTCAGTGTAAAAATTCCTAAGACCGGCGGCTTGTACGCTTATTTGGAAGAAGTGTACGGAAAGTTTTGGGGATTTTTATGCGGTTGGATGCAAACCATTATCTATGGACCGGCGGTTATTGGAGCCCTCGGATTATATTTCGGTTCACTCGTGGCAGATCTGGTCGGCTTGTCGGAAACCGGCAAACTTTTCGTCAGCGTTTCTTCCGTTCTATTTTTATTTATCCTTAATGCAATAGGTACGAATTTAGGTGGCTTCATTCAAAGTCTCCTCACAGTGGCCAAGCTAGTTCCTATCGCCATGATTGCCGTTTTTGGAATTTGGCATGGAGATAGTCATATTACAGGAATGAGCAGCGGAAACAGCCAATCGATCAGTATGGGGGCCGCCGTTTTAGCTACCCTTTGGGCGTATGACGGCTGGATGAATGTCGGTTTTATGGCCGGTGAAATGAAAAATCCATCCAAAACGCTTCCGAAAGCGATTATTACGGGAATCGCCGTCGTGATGATAGCTTATCTTTCAGTGAATGTCGCTCTCCTTCACGTTCTCCCGGCAAGCAAGATCGTTGAGTTAGGGCCGAACGCTGCCCATACTGCCGCTTCGATTTTGTTTGGAGATATCGGCGGTAAATTAATTGCGATTGGAATATTGATTTCCATTTTTGGCTGTCTGAACGGAAAGATCATGACTTTTCCACGCATCCCTTTTGCTATGGCAGAAGATCGATTATTTCCTGGCGCAAAATGGTTGTCCAAAGTCCATCCTAAATTCCAAACTCCTTTATATGCCTCCTTGTTTGAAACGGTCTTAGCCATCTTATTTATGCTGGTGGGCAATCCTGACAGGCTGTCCGATATCGCTATATTCGTTGTCTTCTTGTTTTACGGATTAGCTTTTTATGCGGTTTTTCTGATTCGGAAAAAAGAAGACGGACGACAAAACAGCTTGTATAAAGTGCCATTATATCCGCTGACGCCTATCGTGGCGATCGTTGGAACTCTTTATATTGTCGGCAGTACATTAGTCGACAAGCCGATAGATTCTTTCTTGTCCATTCTCGTCGCTTTAGCGGGAGTTCCGCTTTATAAATATTTAACAAGACGCATGCAGCCATAAACATTTTTTCATGGCTTGCATGATAAGGGTCTGCTCTCCATTTCCATAAAAAGGAATACAGGAGTAGACCCTTTACTTTTGCAAGCAATTGCTTATTTCGCCCAAAAAGGCTTCGATTGAACAGAAAAACGCCATGGGAGGTTATTTGCCTTTGGAACGATTATGCCTTTCAAAATAAAAGAAGTTCGGTGGCGCAAAAATTATTTTCAGGAAGAGCGTTCACATGCAACCAAAATCTGCTTCCTTCAATTTGAAAAGCCATAAAAAGATGTCATTTTATGCTGAAAAATATTTTGACAGCGATCCATTTTTTTTTCATTGAAAAGAAGGAATCATGACAAATCATGTAGAATTCAAAGAATAAAATTCCTGTATTTTCCTAACGTTGATTTAGGAAAATAGATGGGCCTTTTTAGGAGTGTTACTTCATATATGAACAATTTAATCCAAAAATGGCTGAAAAAAAAGGACTCTCACATTCCTGTCGAGGTCGAAAAAGATCCTAAAGAATCAAATGACGAAGTATCCAAGAAATCAGAAGACGATCATGCAACGATTGGACGTATGGCAGCTTTTTTTGCTCATGAAATACGCAATCCACTGACATCGATTATTGGTTTTGCCCAGTTTTTAGAAGAAAATCCAATCATCAAGTCAGACCCGTATACCGTACACTATACATCGATCATTAAAGAAGAAGCGCTGCGAATGGAGTCTCTTATTCAAGAGCTTCTTAGCCTGTCAAAGTCTTATTTGCACCAAGACAATCTTTCCATTATTGATGTCAAACATAGCATTGAAAAAATAGTCCATATTTTTTCCTTGCAAACTGCTCCTTCGAATATCCAGTTCCATTCTCATTTAGCGGATGAAACGTATATAACCGGAAATGCCAGCCGATTTGAGAGAGCGCTGATCAATTTGATCCAAAATGCAGTGGAAGCAATACAAGAAAACGGCACCATCGAGATTATCACCAAAAAAGAAAACAAATTCGTGATGATCTTCATCATTGACAGCGGTCCGGGAATTTCACCCGAACATCTCGAACAGATTTTTTATCCATTTTACACAACAAAGGATGAAGGTACCGGCATCGGATTGCCAATCTGCAAAACGATTATTGAAACGCTGAATGGAACTTTGGATATCCAAAATCATCCGACGAAAGGGGCCCAAGTCACCGTCAAAATTCCACAAAGCCAACAAATATATCATAAAAGTTAAATTTATCATTCTAATATTCTTGCGGTTAGGAGCCAGCGCGATGGATTACTTATTCACATTTGTTATCTCAATATTTGAATGGATTGCTCTTTTGACGTTTCCCGTTGTGTTTTTAGGGTATCCTTATCGCATTTATATAAAACCGATTCTTTTTCTATCCGTCATTATGAGCGTCGTATCACTACTATTAAGATTCACACCTTTAGCGACCGTTTTTATCATCGCCGTTCAAATTTTATTATTGCTTTGCTTGGTGAAATGGTTGTATAAAGTAAACTCGCTTGAAACGATTGCCATCTCAAGCATCGGATATGGGTTCTATTCCTTCATTCAACTATTAATAACGGAAGTGGTAAAATCCATATCTACTGTTAACTACTTTAAAATATTATTTTCATTCTCTAATTTGCCGTTTCTGCTTCGAACGATCACATTTTTATTCGTTCTGGCCATTAGCTATCTATTAAAAAGATATCAATATCATTTGACTGACTTTCGTCACTTTTTAAAAACGCACAATCAAAACCATCAGTTTAGGGCGATCATTATCATCAATTCTCTGCTGACATTTCTATTTATTTGCCTGTCTGTTTTCGCCATGTTGACAGAGCAAATGAATTCTAAATTTTCATTTGTGCTGTATTGTGTGATTATTTTGTTTATTATTTTATCCATTTATTTGATTTTGCACACTCAATTTCAAGTGAAGCACATCATAGAGGCCAAAAAATTTTATTTGGACCAAGAAGAACAAACCGCCATTATAGTCGAAAAATTAAAAACGGATTATGAAGACCATTTTCATGCCATCTTAAAACTTTGTGAGAGAGAGTCTTCTACCCTTCTTATTAAAGAATATTTGGAAAACAATCGGCTGCTTCGAAAAAAAGCCACTTCTTGGCTTGTTGAGTCTGATTTTCGCGCCGGTTTAGAGAACTTAGATGAATTGCTCTATGCTTTTCTAGTAAATAAACGAAAACTAGCCGAACTGTTGGAAGTTGACGTTGTCGCAACGGCCGAAATTCATGGAAATGTGGCTGCAACATTAAAGCAAGTCCGCTATCTGAGCATGATCATGGACGATTTAATTCTAACCTTGTACCAGTCTCCTTCCAGCGTAGAAAAAAAAATCTATTTTCATGTTCACATAGGAACATAAGATATTACCTATTCGATATCCAGCCAACTTGTACTGGATCACCTTCAGACAAACTTGAAATTGTTTGATGCTCTTCAACACTTTAAGCAAGATCAAGCGGAGGTTGAAACCGAGCTAAAACCAGTCCGGCTATCCATCCGCTGCCCGTCATTATAAAGGAGGAAGTCGTATGTTTGAAAAATGGGCAGTTGCATTGGCAGACCAAATCAAAAAAATAAATCCTGAAGAAACAGAACCTCATGACGTACTCGTATTCGGGTTTACGATTCTATTCAATCTTCTTTTTACGTTTCTTCTTTTGCTGATTGTTGGCTGGATCATCGGAGTGCCGCTGTTGACTGTTGAAGTGACGTTGTCCTTTATGATTCTTCGGATATTGACGGGCGGCGCCCATTTAGATCGCTCTATCGCCTGTTCGATTACAAGCTCGCTTCTCGTTCTGACGTTCGTTTGGCTCCCTGTATCGCCTATTTTACTTTTTTGCTACTTTGTTGTCAGTCTCATGTTGATCGCAAGATTTGCTCCTTACTATGAACCGCATCAAATCAAACATTCAAAGCAGTGGGAACAAAAAAAGAAACGTGCTGCCATATTGTGGGTTATCTTTACCTTTGTCATTTACTATATTTTTTCCTCACCCGGTTTCGTGTTCGGTGCATTGTTGCAAGCCCTTTTACTGACACCGGCAGGCATCAAGTTTATCCATAAATTAAATAATTTCACCATAAAAGGAGGTGAATATTATGAAAAAAGCAGCTAAAATTTTATCTAACACTACTCGTGTAATGGCAAATGTATTTGTTCAAGCTTCCAGCCCGCTCGCACATGCACCTAAGATCCCCGAAAGCCTGAAGAAAGCAAAATAATTGCTTATTCTGAAAGATGGACATCATCTCTTTAGAAGGCCTCCCGCTACACTTCCGGGGCGCCTTCTTTATTTTTTCCCCATTACCTTTTTCAACGACACAACATTTCGCCACCTTCTTTCACATATCGTCCAGAAACTTTGAAACGACTATTGACAACCTTTCAATATGGATTTAAGATTTTGATAAAGAAAAAGATTTTTTATTATTTTTAAATTTTTTCATTGCGATCGCAAACAATCATCATAAGCAAATAACAGCCACTAGGGGTGCCGATAGTGATCGGCTGAGATTAAAGTGATACTTTAAAACCCTTCGAACCTGATCTGGTTGATACCAGCGTAGGAAAGTGGAGTATAATTCCATTATACTTTGAGAGCTCTTAGCCCACTTTCCAACATTGGAAAGTGGGTTTTTTACTGCACAGAATTGGTTAAAAGTTTTTCCATTCAACTTTCATCAAGGAGAAAATGGCGATGAAAAAAGCGCTGCACGTCATTTCCACAGGAAAACAGAGTTTTGAAGATTGGCTTTCGATCACCGTGCGAATTCAACCATGGGTGGATTTTATTCATATTCGAGAGCGCAGTTGGAGTACAGAGATGATCAAAAAAGGAGTTGCAGATTTAGAAAAACATGGAGTTCCGTTAACGAAAATCATTCTGAACAATCAACCTGATTTAGCTTTACAGCTTGGTGTTCTTGGTGTGCACTTTCCGGAAAAGTCTCACGAGGAAAGAGATCATGATTGTTTCTTAACAAAGGGGTATTCCGTACATAGCGTCGAATCAGCCATGGATAAACAAAAGAAAGGCGCTCAATACCTCATTTTTGGACATATTTATCCCACTAAAAGCAAACCAGGTCTCCCTCCGAGAGGATTAGCTGCTTTGAAATCCGTTTCTTCAGCAGTCCAAATCCCCGTTATTGCCATTGGCGGCATTACTCCTCAACGCGTTCCCGAGTGTCTGGCAGCCGGAGCGTCGGGAGTGGCGGTTCTTTCCGGAGTGTATGAAGCCGAGTTTCCTGAACAAGCGGCTAAAGCTTACAAACAATCATTGTGGGAGGGGCGTCACCATGCAGAAATATGATGTCATTATTATAGGCGGCGGCATCAATGGCGGCTCGATCGCCTATCAGTTGTCAAAACGCAACTATCGCGTTGCTGTACTGGAAAAAGAACGAATTGCTTCTGAAGCATCAAGCGCGGCAGCCGGAATGCTGGGAGCACAAGTAGAACCGAGAATAGACGGAGCCTTTTTTGATTTCGCCCGCAAAAGCCGTGATTATTTTGATCAATTAGTTCCTGAGATTGAACAAGTTTCCGACCAGCCTGTTGAGTTTCTTAAAAATGGTATGTTACGGATCGCATTTAGCGAGAAAGAAGCAAACATGTTGAAAGAAAGAATTGCATGGCATCGTGAACAAGACGAGCCGGCAGAATGGCTTTCAGCCGATCAAGTATATCAAATGGAACCAGAATTGAAAGCCGAAATAGTCGGTGCCGCTTCTTTTCCAAAGGATGGACAAGTCATGCCAGCTCAGCTCACAAAAGCTTTTTTCAAAGGAGCTTCCAATTTAGGGGCCGATATTTATGAATTTACATGGGTCAAAGGGTTATTGGGCAAAAATGGAGTAATAACAGGAGTGGAAACAACTTCCGGCCGTTTTTATGCCGAACATATCGTGATCGCAGCGGGTGCCTTTACTCCCCATCTCTCCCTTCCAGACGGAGTTTCGTTGCCGATGTTTACTCCAGTTAAAGGAGAGATCCTTGCTGTCAGACCGGAAAAACCGATTATCACATCGACTATTTATTCATCAACTGTTTACATCGTCCCAAAAGCCAATGGAGAAATATTTATTGGTGCAACGGAACGTGCAGGTACCTACGATAAGAAAGTTTCATTTGAATCCATTCGCCGATTATCTGCTGAAGCGTGCCGCATCGTACCGGCACTCCGTTCTGCGGAATGGTCAAGGGCCTGGGCAGGAGTCCGTCCGCAAACGATCGACGGTCTTCCCTATCTGAGACCCCATCCTGACTTCAAAGGACTGTGGCTGGCAGCCGGACATTTCCGCAACGGCATATTGTTGTCAGCGTTAACCGGTGTCTGGATGGCGGATCAAATAGAGGGGAAAGCGGATCATTTAGAGTGGAAAGACGCCTTTGATCCCGGACGCCACTCACAAAAAGGAGTGATTCCATGATCGTAACGATCAACGGTGTAAAAAAAGAAATACCGGAAAATATCCGTACAGTCGAGCGTTTATTAGAGCATCTGCAAGTTCAAGACAAAAAACTGGTAGTCGAAATGAACGGTGAGATTTTGAACAAAGATCAGCACGGCCAATATCGATTGAAATCAGGAGATGTATTAGAAATCGTTCATTTTGTCGGAGGAGGATAACATCATGTTGAAAATTGGGTCCTACACTTTTCATTCTCGTTTATTTTTAGGAACCGGAAAATTCCCAAGTGCAGACATTCAAAAAGAAGCCATTCAAAAATCCGAGACGGAAGTATTAACTTTTGCCGTAAGAAGAATGAATATTTTTGATCCTGAACAGCCTAATTTTTTGGAAAATATCGACCTTTCCAAGTTTACGCTTCTGCCCAACACCGCCGGTGCCAAAACGGCGGAAGAAGCCGTTCGGATTGCAAAACTCGCTAAAGCAGCCGGAATGTGCGATATGATTAAAGTAGAAGTGATCGGCTGTGATCAAACACTGCTTCCCGATCCAGTCGAAACGTTGAAAGCGACAGAAAAATTGCTGGAAGAAGGCTTTACGGTTCTTCCCTACACGTCCGATGATGTGGTGCTGGCCAAACGCCTCCAAGAATTAGGAGCCCACGCTATTATGCCGGGGGCATCGCCAATCGGTACTGGATTAGGAATTATCAATCCTTTCAATCTATCTCATATTATAGAGCAAGCTACTGTGCCGGTGATTGTAGATGCGGGAATTGGCAGCCCGAAAGATGTAGCTTACGCGATGGAACTGGGAGCCGATGCCGTCTTATTAAACTCTGCCGTTTCCGGAGCAAAAGATCCTGTCAAAATGGCCGAAGCAATGAAATATGCCGTAATCGCCGGAAGGCTTGGATTTGAGGCTGGCCGAATCAGCAAAAAGTACTATGCCGAAGCCAGCAGTCCGATGGAAGGATTGATCCGGTTGTGAGCGACATGCGCTATTCCCGTCAGATTCTCTTCCAAGGAATCGGCCAAGAAGGACAAAAACGTATTCAAAACAGCCATGCTGCGATTATCGGCATGGGGGCTTTGGGCAGCGCCAGCGCAGAAATGTTAGTTCGAGCCGGAGTCGGCAAGCTGACAATCGTAGACCGAGACTACGTTGAGCTAAGCAACCTCCATCGCCAGCAGCTCTACACCGAAAAAGATGCAGAAGAAAATTTGCCGAAAGTAATGGCAGCCAAAAAACGATTAGAGGCTATCAATCGCGATGTAGTCATTGATGCGAAGCTTGAAGAAGCTAATCCAAACACATTAGAATCGCTTTTGCCCGTAGATGTCATCATCGACGGGCTCGACAACTTCGAGACTCGCATGATGATCAATGATTTTGCACAAAAACATCAAATCCCATGGATATACGGCGCCTGTGTCGCCTCATACGGCGTATCGCTTTCCATTCTTCCCGGTGAAACGCCTTGTCTTCATTGTTTGATGGAAGAAATACCGTTAAACGGAGAAAATTGTGATACCGTTGGAATTATTTCACCCGCCGTCCAAATGGTCAGCACTTATCAAGTCGCAGAAGCGCTAAAAATTTTGTCCGGACAGAAACAGCATGTACGGAAAACACTCATTTCCTTTGATCTTTGGAAAAATGAATTTTCACAAATCAACGTTCGTTCACTGAAAAAAACGGAATGCCCGTCTTGCGGAATTCGTCCCAGCTACCCGTTTTTAAAATATGAAAACTGGGGAAAAGCGGAAGTACTGTGCGGCCGCGACGCTGTTCAAATCCGGCCCGGACAACGGCATAAAATCAACTTGCCGGCATTGAAGGAAAGATTTGAAATCGTAAACGAAAACCCTTATTTAATTGTTCTACAGTTGGAAGGAAAAAGAGTCGTTCTATTTCGAGACGGCAGGGCCATCATCCATGGTGAATCCGACCAAAAACACGCTAGGTCGCTTTACCGAAAATATATCGGAGGATAGGTCTCGTTCATCCTGAAAAAATAGATATCCATTTCTTTTTCGGCAAAAGCGTCAAATATGAAACTAACAGGTTTATCTTTTGTCGGAGATGGGGCTATCCCCCATCGATCATGATCGAAGGACTTGCCAAAAAGCCGAGTGCACCGAAAACTAAAAAAAGAACGGTGATTCCACCAAGTGCTGTAGTTCTCCGCTATTCGGTGCCTTTTTGGCTTTCCCCCTTTTGATTTTGCAAGGAAGTCGTGCGAGGTTATCAAGTTGATGATTTTTCATGCGGACCAGAATAGAAAAAATCTTTTTAAAATGACAATCTATGAAGCATGATGGATCACATGGCCACGCCCCGTAGCCGCTTAAGGGGAAAAGGGCGCCCCGAGAAAAATAGAAGGAAACCATCTCTCGTTTCCTTCTTATTAATTAAAAATCGTTCCGATCTGTTTAGTGGAGAATCCCCTTTTCTTTGTAATATTTTTCTGCCCCTTTATGAAGCGGGATGTTGGAAAGTCCTTTTGTAGCGGTTTCCAATTTCATTTCTTTCGCTGCAGAAATGTTTTTCGTGATCGTGTCCACGTTTTCCCATAATGTCTTGGTCAATTCATACACCTTTTCTTGAGGAAGATCTTTTGGAACCACAATCAAATTCCCCTCGGCTATCGTATGGACATCTTGCGCTTGCCCTTCATAAGTGCCTGCCGGAATGGTATATTTGTAAAAACCAGGATAATGTTTCGTAATAAATTGAATTTCTTTATCTCCAATACTTAATAATTTTCCATTAGCTGTGGTCAAAATTTCAACAACTGCAGAATTCGGAACTCCCGCCTCAATAAAAGCACCATCAATTTGTTTATTCCGCATTAAATCAGTCACTTCGGTAAATCCGACATATTGAGCTTTTACGTCGTCAAATGTCATTTTATAGGCAGATAAAATTTGCCCGGCTACTACCTTTGTTGAACTTCCTGGAGCCCCCGGAACAAACCCTTTGTTTTTCAAATCAGCGACAGAATGAATATCACCTTGACGGGTGACAATATGTCCGATATTCGGGTAAAGTGCTGCTAATACGCGAACATCTTTATAGGCACGTCCTTTAAAAGCGCCTTTTCCGGTGTAGGCATCATGTAAAACACCAAATGTAGTAATCCCCATATTCAGTTTTCCTTGCATCATCAAATTCAAATTTTGCACGCTAGCGTCCGTAGCTTGGGATGATACTTTTACACCCGGTACTTGTTGGTTCCATATTTTCGCCAATGTAGCTCCTAAGGGATAATAAACCCCCGTAGTCGTTCCGGTGCCAAAATTAATGACCAGCTTCCCATCGGATGACCTTTGTTTTTGGCTGACTGAAGATTGCATTTCCCCTCTATTGCATCCCACTAACGCAAACAGGAAAAGGAAAACTGCTACAAGTAGAAAACCTTTTCTTTTCATCTTCCATCCTCCCCCGAATTCTTAGTAAGTGCCGTAAAAGAGTTCGATTCAAGACCAGTCGACTGATCTTCATTATTCCTCTTTTTCTTTTGCCAAATGTACACGCTTACAAGAAGAACAAACCCAATCAAATCTGTCACATAATGAGGATCAATCATCAATAAGCCTGCTGCTATTAGCATCAGCCGCTGGACTATATTCGTTTTGATCAAAAGCCAATTGGCAAACCCAGCGGAAAGAGCCACAACTCCAATCAGTCCGATAATGGCAGCAATAATGGTGTTCATCATGCTTCCACCCATAAACAATAAAAGCGGATTGTATAGAAAGAAATAAGGGATGATGAAGCCAATGGCTCCGAGCTTCACAGCCGTTAACGCGACTTTAAAAAACGGCGCCTTTGCAATTCCCGCGGATGCCATCGCAGCAAGTGCGACCGGAGGAGTAATATCGGATAAGGCAGCAAAGAAAAAAGCAAACATATGAGCCACTAATAGCGGAACGCCCATTTTGGCCAATAAAGGAGCGGCAATCGTTGCCGTTATTACGTAAGAAGCCGTTACCGGAACTCCCATTCCCAAAATAATGCAAATGATCATTGTAAAGAATGCTATAAGAAAAAGATGATTGCCTGCCAATTCCAAAATGTTATTGCCAAATGTCAAACCAATGCTGGTTAATGAAATGGTACCGATAATGACCCCGACAATCGCACAAGCCGCTCCGACCGTTAAAACACCTTTCGCTCCTTCTGCAAGCGCTTCCAATATTTCCCTCAAACCCATTCTCGTCTCTTTTCTGAACCAACTGACGACAACAATGGATAGCATTGCCCACACCGCAGCATACAATGGTGTTGTTCCACTGACAAGAAACGCAACAATGACAACAACCGGGATCAACAAGTGCCCTCGTTGTTTCAATACCGACCATATATTGGGCAGCCGATTTCTAGGCATTCCTTCTATTCCTAGTTTTTTCGCCTCAAAGTGCACCGAGAGAAAACACATAAAAAAATAAAAAATAGCTGGAATCACAGCGGCTAGCATAATCGTTCGATACGGAACTCCCAACGACTCGGCCATCACAAAACTGGCAGCCCCCATAATAGGTGGCGCGATTACCCCTCCCGTTCCGGCCACCGCCTCGACTGCACCGGCAAAATGAGGCTTAAAACCGGCCTTTTTCATAAGGGGGATCGTCACAGTTCCAACCGATGAAGCGTTGGCCACCCCGCTGCCGTTAATCATTCCCATAAACCCGCTTCCGATCACGGCCACTTTCGCCGGACCACCAGCAGAACGGCCGGCGACTGCCAGAGCCAAATCGTTGATAAAATCAATAAAACCACTGCGCCTTAAAAAAGCGCCAAATAAAATAAATAAAAAAATATAAGTGGCCGCCACTCCAATGACCGTTCCAAATATCCCTTGGGCCCCCCACCACATGGTGTCTACCACACGTTCATACCCTAGATTTCCAATTCCAAAAGTTCCGGGAAGATACTGACCGAAAAAGTTATACAGCAAAAAAAGGGCAGCCAAAATCGTCATCACATTCCCTGCAGCACGCCTAGCTGCTTCGAAAGCGATCAAAATCCCAAGCCCGCCAAACCAATAATCCGCTTGGATATGAACACCGGTTTCGACATAGTCATCATAATTAAACAATAAAAATCCAATAGCCATGATGGTCGCGACAACGCAAATCCAATCCCAAACGGTGGGAAGCCGACGCGTTTTTCCTTCGTTTTTCCTTGCCGGAATCCATAAAAAAATCAAAATAGCCAAAAATCCGAAAAACCATGCACGTGCCTTTACAGCGTCCATGATCCCGAAACTGGACACATAAATTTGGAAAAGCGCCCATATGACGGCGATGGCCACGACAATTTTAGCCATAGGACCGGAATAAAGCCTAAAGCGCGTAACCACCCCTTCATCCGCTACTATATTCTCCATTTCCGCTTGAAGCTGCCTGTCATTCTTATTCAAAATTTCTCCCCTCCTTTACGGCCTTCATACTCTGCCTTTGATCTAGGACACAACTATTCTCTCGGTCCTATTTCTTTTCTATGCTTGCGCCTCGAAAGACATACCTAAAATATCGTCTTTCTGAAAAGTACTTTTTGAATATTCTTTTATAACAGTCACCGTTTTTCAGTCATGTTCCAAAAATTTTCTATCATACACCATATAGAAAAACATCCTTGCAAAATGTTCTCGCCAACTTTCAAGCAATGAAAATAGTATAAGTAAGGACATGCGTTTCTGTTGCCTTCTTATTCTTTTTCATTTAATATAGGAATACAAGCTGCGTTGTACGTAATGTTAATAAAGTTTTAACCTTTAAGCTGAAAAAGGGAGTTTTATATCGAAACCGGAATGTCAGGCCTTTGTCATTAGACAAGAAGGAAGACAGGAACGTTTTTGCGAGCACCCACTTGGAGGAGTGTGGTTTAAAACTTTCTTAATTAGAATTACGGCAAAAGCGGCTTTTCAGCAAAAGAAACAAAAACAGTTCCCATCCGGAGCTGTTTTTTCTTTTGCATGGATGGAATACAAAGAAGAATTGAGTGGGAGGGAGCGATTAACTCCCGTCCTCTCACACCACCGTACGTACGGTTCCGTAT
>ERZ1673759.72-NODE-72-length-15540-cov-27.273943_pt1 | contig 15540 bp, 12 predicted proteins | sample MGYA00580179_ERZ1673759 | MGnify/ENA primary metagenome ERZ1673759 (study PRJEB41219, sample SAMN04549624) | soil metagenome | isolation source: soil | place: USA: Oklahoma, Great Salt Plains NWR | collected 2008-10-09 ... | reverse complement strand
CCGTACGTACGGTGGTGTGAGAGGACGGGGGTTAATCACCCCCTCCTACTCGATTAAGCTTGAGGGGTTTATAATTCATCGAATCCGTTGTCAATTACATTGACTTTTGTATATTGACGCGACTTTTGTTCAAAGAAATCCGATTTTCCTAAGTCTACTTCTTCATACGCTTTAATCCACGGAAGCGGGTTGGTTTGATAGCCCGGAAACGGTTTTGAATCCGGGTATCCAAGCTGTTTGACGCGGAAGTTGGAATAAAACTTGACATAGGCTTCTACATCTTCAATGAAAATGCCATTTATTTTATTGCCGATCACTTCTCGTGCCCAATCAATCTCGAGTTCTGCCGCTTGTTTAAAAGTTTCTTTCACAAAGTGTTCCATTTCTTCATTATCATATTCCGGATATTCTTTTAATACTTCTTTAAAGATTTTCACAAACAAATCGACATGAATTTGTTCGTCCCGGTTAATGTAATTAATCATCGTGCTTGTCGCGACCATTTTTTGATGGCGAGCAAGATGGTAAAAGAAAGCGAACCCTGAATAAAAGAACAGTCCTTCCAAAATGACGTCAAACACGCAGGATTTCAATAAGTGCTCCACAGTCGGCTGATCCACGAAATGTTTATACCCATCGGTGACAAACTCATTTCTTCGCTGCAAAGTAGGTTCGGTCCGCCAAAACTCAAAAACTTCATCTTGTTTTTGTTTCGGAACGAGGCTGGATAATATATAAGAATAAGAATGATTATGAATCACTTCCTGCTGAGCCAATATAATCATCAGCGCGTTTAAGCTGGAATCGGTCAAATAATCGGCTACTTTTCCGGCATAGTCGGTTTGGATGCTGTCAAGCAAAGCAAGAAGGCCGATGATTTTCAAAAAGCTGTCCTGTTCAGCAGGAGGCAGCTCAGGAAATTGTTTAATGTCTTGGGACATATTGATTTCAAATGGCGTCCAAAAATTAGCCAGCATTCTTTTATACTTCGGATAAGCCCAAGAAAAGCGGACATCATCCCAGTTTAAAATATTGGAGCTTTCACCGTTGACAATTTTCGTCGAACGGTTGGGAGCTTCGCGATTGATTAGTTCTCTCTTTTTTAATCGTTCCATTTTCATATCCTCCTTGAATATCCAATGTCAGCTTGAGCACGATTCGCATTCTTCCATGATTTCCGACGAAGTGGACCGCAAATAATACGTAGATTTCAGTCCGGATTTCCATGCTTGCAAATGAAGATCCAGCAGCTGTTTCGCTTTGATCGTGTTTTGTACGTACATGTTAAAGGAAATCGATTGATCAATATGGCGCTGACGAACGGCGTTTTGACGGATGCTCCAATGTTGGTCGAGAAGATAGGCCGATTTATAATACCATGTCGTGTCGGCGTTCAAGTCCGGCGCTGTCACCGGTATCTTGTAATCTTTCTTTTCTTCGGCATAAAATTTTTGGAAAACCGGATCAATGCTCGGTGTGCTTCCGGCTATCAAGGAGGTCGATGAATTCGGAGCGATCGCCATTAAATAGCCGTTTCGAATTCCGTGTTCTTGAATGCTGCGGGCTAGCTGTTTCCATTTTTCATCTTTCAGATAGCCGCGTACTTCAAAATAGCGTCCGCTTTCCCAATCGGAGCCTTCAAAGTAAGGATAGGAACCTTTTTCTTTCGCTAATTCCATGCTGGCTTGAATGGCATAGTAAGCGATAGTTTCATATAATTCATCCGCATATTGAACGGCTTCATCACTTTCCCAGCGGATATGTTTTAAAGCGAGCAAATGATGCCAGCCGAACGTGCCTAATCCGACGGCTCGATATTTTTGATTCGTGATTTGAGCCTGCAAAACAGGAAGATGGTTAATGTCGATCACATTGTCGAGCATTCGGACTTGAATCCGGATGAGACGTTCCAAGCATCCATCTTGAACGGCCCTTGCTAAATGGATGGACGACAAATTACAAACGACAAAATCTCCCGGAACTTTCTCCACGTGAATGCGGCCGTCTTGGATATATTGTTGGGTCATGACGGTCGGGCTCATATTTTGGGCAATCTCGGTGCACAAATTTGTGGCGTAGATCATTCCTTTATGCTTGTTCGGATTCATGCGATTGGCCTCATCACGGTAGAACATAAACGGCGTTCCCGTTTCGAGCTGGCTTCTCATAATGGATTTCATAATTTCAATCGCAGGCACTTTTTTTTTGGAAAGCTGTGGATGGTTGACACATTCTTGATATTTTTCACGGAAGCTTCCCCGGCCTTTTTCTTCGTCATAATAATCTTCCAATGAGAAGCCCATGACGGTTCTGACCTCATGAGGATCAAACAAATACCAATCATCCCGGTTTTCGACGGCTTCCATAAAGAGATCGGGTATGCACACGCCCGTGAAGATATCATGGGTACGGAACCGTTCGTCGCCGTTATTCAGCTTAGCGTCTAGAAATGCAAAAATATCTTTATGCCAAACGTCCAGATAGACGGCAATCGCTCCTTTGCGTTGTCCGAGCTGATCGACGCTGACAGCGGTATTGTTCAATTGTTTCATCCATGGAATAACTCCTGATGAAGCGCCTTGATGGCCGCGAATGGCGCTGCCGCGGCTGCGGATTTTTCCAAGATACAAACCGATTCCGCCGCCATGTTTCGATAAATTGGCCGCATCGGTGTTGCTGTCGTAAATTCCTTGCAGGCTGTCGTCTACTGTATCGATAAAGCAGCTGGATAATTGACCGTATTTTTTGCCGGCGTTGGCCAAAGTCGGAGTGGCTACGGTCATATAGAGATTGCTTAACGCCCAGTAGGCTTCTTTCACAAGCGTTAGACGTTTTTCTTTCGGTTCCTTTTGCATCAACGTCATGGCGATGATCATCCAACGTTCTTGCGGCAATTCCATCGTTCGTTTTTCATAATCTTTTGCTAAATACCGGTCATTTAATGTACGCAGCCCGATGTATGTAAATAGCTCGTCTTTTTTCGGATCAATAATAGATTCCAACTCTTCTATTTCCTGTTTGCTGTAGGTTTCAAGCAGAACAGAGTCGTAAATTCCAATCTCCGTCAAATGTTGAATCAACGGATAAAAAGGCCCGTAGCCTGTCTCGCCCGGATCATAGCCTCTGTTGGCTGCTGCTTCTGTATACAATAGACCGGCGAACAGCTTGGCGGCTACAAACGTCCAATTGGGTTCCTCTACAGAAATAAAACCGAGACATTCCAAAATCAATTCCTCGGTTAACACTTTGGTCGAAAGCCACGGTTTTTGCTCCGCCATCTGTTTGGCTTTTAAGGATAATATCGAAAAATCAAGCTGTGGATATTGGTGAGATAGTTTTTCAAATAAAAGCTGAAAAACTTGTTCTTTTGAATTGGTTGAGATCATGGTTTGGTCCTCCTTATCGTTTGAAAGAACAAAAAAATCCGCCCGGAAATATGAGCGGATCAAACGATAGACAAAAAAGGCAGAGGTAACCTTTTTTCACTATCGTTTCATCTTCCCAAATCCCCGGAGAATTGAAACTTGACAAGGATGGCAGGTCTCCTGGCTTGTGGTCATCCTACTAGGGACCTTCCCATATCAGCACCGAACAGCAAACTGATACAGTGGTATTCCCGTTCGTCTCACTTACAGTTGCGGGGACAGCTCCGGAATTTCACCGGATTCCCTTTTAAGTCCAACGACACCATCGCTTGCAGCGAAACAATATATTGAAATTGTATGGAGTTGTCGATCTATATATTGTGATGATAAACTTTGCGCAAAGAATTGTCAAGAGGGCAGAGCGCTTTATCGATAGTGATAAAGAAAGAAGAGAACCTTGAGTGAAGAAGTGCAAAAAAAGAAATCCCCCTGTCATTTTCAAAGAGACAAGGGGAGAATGATGTGGAATATTCATTTACGATCCCAGAACTTTTGACAAGATGTTGACGGCTTTTTCGATTTCTGAATCTGAGACCGTTAATGGAGGAAGGAGGCGGAGGACATGAGATCCGGCTGTTAAAATCAGCAGTTTTTCTTTTCTTGCTTGAACGAGGAAAGGTTCTGCATTATCTGTAAGCTCTATACCGATCATTAACCCTTTTCCTCTAATAGATTTAACTACTTTTGCATCGGATAATTTCGTTTTCAACAAGTTTTGGAAATAAGCTCCTTTTCTCTCTACTTCATTTAGAAAATCGTTTTGGAAGATAATTTCTAATGTGGCTTTTGCGGCTCGGACAGAAACCGGATTGCCCCCAAAAGTGGAACCGTGAGAGCCCGGAGAAAAGGCTTGGCCTAGTTCTTTTTTGCCGATGATGGCACCTAAAGGCAGTCCGCTGGCGATTCCTTTTGCGACCGAGACAATGTCGGGATGCAGGCCATAATGTTGGAAAGCAAACGGTTTACCCGTCCGACCGATGCCGGTTTGAATTTCATCGATGATGAGGAGAGAACCGTTTTCATGGCACAACGTTTCCAATGACTGCAAAAATTCCGGCGTGGCCGGATTTATGCCACCTTCTCCTTGGATAATTTCAGTCATCACCGCCGCTGTGTTTTCATCAAGCGCTGCTTTTAAAGCTTCGATATCGTTGAAAGGAACGTATTCAAATGTTTCCAGCATCGGACCAAAGCCGATTTTGACTTTTTCCTGCCCGGTTGCGGCCATTCCGGCAAAAGTCCGTCCGTGAAACGAATGTAAGAACGTGATGATTTTCGAGCGGCCGGTTGCCTTTCTGGCTAATTTGATCGCCGCTTCGTTTGCTTCCGCTCCGCTGTTGCAAAAGAATACAAGATCAAGACCGGATGCTTCCGCTAAAAGCTTGGCGGTTTCTTCTTGAAGTTTGCTTTGAAACAGATTGGAAGTGTGCCAAAACAGGTTGAGCTGGTCGATTACCTCTTCTTTAACAGTGGATGGTACATGTCCGAGATTGGTCACTCCGATACCGGCTGTAAAATCGAGATACTCATCGCCGTTTTGATCTGTCAGCCGCGATCCTTTCGCTTTTACGGGCTGCACTTCCCAGCGAGCGTATGTGGGAAATAAGTAACTCATATTGTCACCTTCTCTTTTGCAAATTGTGTTCCATGCCAATGGCCGCTTTTATAAAAACGCTTTTTCCCTGATACAATATGCACATGGCCCGTATTTTGGGAAGCCGCTTTTAATGCCGATTGGACTTTTGGAATCATTCCTCCTGTAATGACTCCGCTTTCCATAAGTTGATGGGCTTTTTCTTCTGTCAAACGGTCGATCAATCGGCCGTTTTGGTAGACCCCATCGACGTCCGTCACCATTAAAAAATGGTCCGCGTTGAGAGCCGCAGCCACCGCACAAGCCGCATGATCGGCATTGACATTTAAAATCCGGCCATCCGGACCGGAAGCAATCGGCGTTAAAACAGGCAATAGTCCCTGTTCGGTGAGGCTGGACAGAAAATCGGCCTTGACGTTTGTTACATCTCCAACTAGTCCGTACTCTTCACGATTGATAAAATCCGCCTCAAGCAAGTAAGCGTCGCTCGAATTTAAGCCGATCGCTTGGAAGCCGTGCTGCTGCAGCAGGTGGACCAATTTTCGATTGGTCTTGCCTGAAAGCACCAGCTCGGCTGTTTCCAGCACTTTTTCGTCGGTTATTCTTAAACCGTTTTTAAATTCAGATTTGATCTTGAACAGGTCGAGCATGGCGCTGATTTCCGGACCGCCGCCGTGCACGAATACAAGGCGGTAGCCGTCTTTTTCCATTTCTTTCATGCTTTGGAAAAAATCTTCTGATAAATGGTCCACCACACTTCCGCCGCATTTCACTACTGCCGTTTTCATTGGGATCCCCCTTTGTCATACCTTTCGTTATGTTCGATAACTGGCATTAATCTTCACGTAATCATAAGTTAAATCGCAGCCCCAGGCTGTTCCTGTCCCGTTTCCGACATTCAGACGGATCTGGATCACAACCGTTTCATTTTTTAAATACTCCGTGACGGCTTCTTCGCTGTAGGCTTGAACTTCGCTATTTTTCAGTATCCAATAAGGACCGATTGCAATGTCTATCTGATCCGGAAGAACGGTGGCTTCACTATAGCCGACAGCGCAAACCACTCTTCCCCAGTTCGCATCGTTGCCATAGACGGCGGTTTTCACCAAACTGGACCCGACTACCGTTTTGGCGATCTTTCTGGCTTCTTCGTCATTGGCTGCTCCTTCGACGTTGACTTCCACCAGTTTTGTTGCTCCTTCGCCATCGCGGGCAATTTTTTTCGCCAAATCTTCGCACACCATTTTGAATGCGGCTAAAAACTTCTGCCATTCCGGATGTTTTGGGGAAAGCGGGTTATTTCCTGCCAGTCCGTTGGCCAAGACGAGGACCATATCATTGGTGGAGGTATCGCCGTCTACGGTAATTTGGTTAAAAGTATCATCCGTAATTTCTTTCAGCGCCTGCTTCACATATCCGTCTTCAACCGCGGCATCGGTCGTAACAAAAGCGAGCATGGTGGCCATGTTCGGCTTGATCATGCCCGATCCTTTCGCCGCGCCTCCGATCGTGACTTTTTTTCCGTCAATGGTCGTTTCGACCCCGCAGCTTTTTGTGACAAGATCCGTCGTCAAAATAGAGGTTTCAAACGAATTCGAATGCTCTTTAGAGGCAGCCGGTTTCAACATCTGAATTCCTTTTTTCATTTTTTCCATTTCTAAATATTCCCCAATGACGCCGGTGGACGCTACGGCTACATAGTGATCGGGAATGCCGAATTTTTTGGCTACCCATTCGCGCGTTTGATAGGCATCCAGCAGCCCTCTGTTTCCGGTGCATGCGTTAGCGCAGGCGCTGTTGACGAGAACGGCTTGCAGTTTATGTTCCTGGGCAAGGCTTTCCTGAGTAACCTTTAACGGAGCAGCTTGAAACACGTTCGTTGTGTAGACAGCTGCAGATTGGGCAGGCACTTCGCTAAAGATAATACCGAGGTCTTTTTTGGCATAACGCAGCCCGGCATGTACTCCATCAGCGGCGAACCCTTTCGGGGAGATGATAGATCCGTTTTCCAGCTGATGGATATCGTACGGTTTTTTCAATGCTTGCATGTAAAACTCCTCCTGTTCATTTTCACGGGTATAAAGGAAAGCCTTTCAATCCGCTTGTTTCGTCAAATCCAAACATCAAATTTGCATTTTGAACCGCTTGACCCGCGGCTCCTTTCATTAAATTGTCAATAACCGAGACGATGGTGAGTCGGTTCGTTCGTTCATCCACGGCGACCCCGATGTCACAAAAGTTGGAACCAGCTGTTTCTTTCACACTTGGGAACGTACCAAGAGGACGAACGCGGACAAACCTTTCGTTCTTGTATGTTTCTTTGTACAATTCATATACTTGTTCGGATGTCGCTTCTTTGGCTAATGGAGCGTATATCGTGGCCATAATGCCTCTTGTAATCGGCAGCAAATGGGTTGAAAAGGTGATAGGTCCACTAGCCTTGTTCCAAAGTTCGAGCTGCTGTTCGATTTCAGGTATGTGTTGATGAGCATTGACTTTATAAATACGAAAGTTTTCATTCATTTCCGCGAAATGAACGTTCAAGGAAAGCCCTCTGCCCGCGCCGGAGACGCCGGATTTCGCGTCAACAATAATTTGCCGAACATCAATCCAATGTTCTTTGACGACGGGAGCGAGCCCCAGCAGTGTGGCGGTCGGATAGCAGCCCGGATTGGATAAAAGTTTCGCCTTTTTGATGGCTTCTCGGTTCCATTCGGTCAATCCGTACACCGCTTGTTCCAAATAGAAAGAATCCGCCGGTGTTTTCTTATACCAATTTTTATAATCTTCAGGATTTTTCAAGCGCAAATCGCCCGATAAATCGACTACTTTTACATCATTCTTCAATAGTTCGGGGACCAGTTTTGCTGATGCTCCCGAAGGAACAGCTAAAAAGACAACGTCTGCTTCTTCTGCGATCTGGTCAGGATCTAATTTCGTAAGCTCTAGATCACATATATCAGATAAATGCGGATATTCTGCAGAAATCGGAACGTGGTCTTTGCTTGAAGAATACATTTTATTCAATTTCAAATGGGGATGATGGATTAATAAGCGTATCAACTCGGCTCCTCCATAGCCGGAAGCACCGACAACGGCAGCTTTCATCAGAAACCTCCTGGATTGTATTTTTATTTATAAAATCTCATAATTATAAGTAATTTTTTATAATTATAGAATTGTATGAAGCATAAATCAACTGTTTTTTTCTTGGATGAGAAAAATCAGGCGCATGACAAAAATAAAATTTCGGTTCATTTAAGCAGCTAATACTCCAATCTTTTCTGTTTAAGACGTATTTTTTGCTTGATTGCACGGCCAACGCTTATTTCACCTTATGACTTGTTTTACGGATATGATTGTATATTTATTAATCATTTTGATAAAATATTCAGATTATTTCATCTGCTTTATAAGAGAAACTTATGAGTATAGCTTGAAGTTGTGCTAAAATAAAGGGAAAGTCAATATGCATCATTCATGTTTCCGGTTAAAGAAGAAACGGAGGAGTGTCGATGAATTTAGAGAAATGGTTTGAAAAAGGCATTACAGCAGAGCAATATGTCAAACAGATGGACGTCAACAAAGAAAACCTGCTTTTCATATACAACCAATTTACCATTCCGGAAGGGGAAGAGGATTTTATTAATGGTTTAAAAGAAAAAAAACTGCGCGTGATTGTGTTGACGGAAGACTGGTGCGGTGATTCGATGCTGAATGTTCCGATCTTGTTAAAGTTGGCGGAAGCCGCAGAGATGGACGTACGGTTTTTGTATCGGGATGAAAATCTTGAACTGATGGATCAATATTTAACAAACGGCACAACAAGGTCGATCCCCATTTTCATTTTTTTGAACCAAGATGGAGAAGAGGAAGCTGTTTGGGGACCTAGAGCGTCAGAAATTCAGCAGCTTGTGATCGAAAAACGTTCGGCGCTTCCGCCAATGGATCATCCGGACTTTGAGAAAAAGCATGAAGAAATGCACCAACAATTAAAAAACAGCTATTTGGAAACTGAAGAATATTGGTATGAAGTTTTCGACAGCCTGAAAACAAGGTTGGCTGAACGATTGTTTTAAAGCAGAAAAAAAGGGCCGGTAAGAGAGCTAAGGGTTCTGTTTTCTTGACCATGCCGATACATGAAAGGGATTTCTTTGGCTTTTGAATCACCCGTCACTTGTCAGCATTTTTTTCGATCACGACGGCCGACGGTATTTCGTAGTCTTTATTCATGGGACGGGGCATTTTTATTTTGTATTCGCGCGGCAAGAGAATGGTATTGGAAATCTTTCCGTTTTGGACAAATATTAATAAATTAATATCGTCCCGGTTTGCTATACCAATATTTTGGATCTTTTTCCATTCCTGGCCGAGCACTTTTTTCTGTTCCTTTTCAACCGTATAGGGCGGGAAAAGAAAGACGTGGTCGAAATGCATATGTAAGTCTTTATTAAAATCGACGTAAACGGAATTTTGATCTTTTTTTTCTATTTTTTTTCTATTAAAGAAAGCATAGTAGTTTCCGGACTTTCGTTGCTGGCTCGATCGCTTTGCGTATGTCCAAATAAGAGAAGCGAAAACAACAGCAAGTAAATAGGCAAAACGATCCGCTTGGTTCGTTTCTTCATATATGAAACTCCTTTCAACGGAAAGGTTTCCCCCGAGCAAAGAAAGTAGAACCCTTCACCATAATACCATTGATTGCCACAGAATGTGTAACATTTTTGTAAATAAAAAGAAATCCGTGCCATGTTGAACATTATTGTTCTATTATTCTTCCTCCAATCAATGAAGGAATATGAAGAGAGTGAACGGTAAGATAGCCGGGCTAACTCGTAGGCATCTTGTTTTGGAATCATCCCTTTTTTTGTCCCCAATGCAACCCTTTCATCCATTGCAAATCCATCGTTGTTTGATCCAACAGAAAATAGGAAGAGATTTATTTGTCGCTCTGATGTACTGTTTTTCTTGAACGATAGACGAACGCCTTTTTTGATATTGTATTTTTCGTGCTTCAACTCGTTTATCCTTTTATTTTTATCCGCAGTGCCCCGTATTGGATATGCTGCTTTCAGCATTTCAAACAAATGGTTTGAATCAAAAGATATACAGGCAGTTTACGCAGATAGAGATGGTAGGATGAGCGAGCGCAGGCGTATGTTAAGGAAAATCTTTTTTTGTGAGAAGAATTTTTTGCGTCGTCCAGAGAAGAGAAACGTTTCCAAAGAATCCTTCGATGTTTGAAGAAAGTGGATAAGCATTTGCACTTAGAGCTGCCAGTTGAAAGGGATGGGGGTGTAAATGAAGGGGGTTACAAAATTGATTCCTTCGTCCTGATAGGCTATGATGTTAGAGGGTAAATGCAAACACATACGACTTTAACAGATTAGGATGGGGAGTTATGAAAAGAGCGAGAATTATTTATAATCCGACATCAGGACGCGAATTGTTTAAAAAACATTTGCCGCAAGTCTTGCAGAAGTTGGAAAATGCCGGTTATGAAACATCCGCTCATGCGACCACCGGTGAAGGCGATGCGATCAGGGCTGCCAAAATCGCGGTGGAACGACGTTATGACATTGTGGTGGCCGCAGGAGGAGACGGGACACTCAATGAAGTCGTAAACGGATTAGCAGAGCAGGAATATCGGCCAAAACTTGGAGTTATTCCTATGGGAACGACCAATGACTTTGCCAGAGCTCTTCAAATACCGCGTGATATTGAAAAAGCCGTCGATATCATTGTGAAAGGCGATACGCTTCCGGTTGATATCGGACGGATGAATGACCGCTATTTTATTAATATTGCCGGCGGGGGCCGGCTGACAGAACTGACATATGAAGTGCCCAGCAAACTAAAGACGATGATGGGCCAGCTTGCTTATTATATCAAAGGAATTGAAATGCTTCCGTCGATAAAGGCGACGGAATTGACGATTGAATATGATGGAAAATTGTTTGAAGGCGAAGCCATGCTGTTTTTAATTGCCCTGACCAACTCAGTCGGCGGCTTCGAAAAACTGGCTCCCGATGCGTCCATCAATGACGGTCTCTTTACTCTTTTAATTTTAAAGAAAACGAATCTAGCCGAATTTTTGCGAATTGCCACGCTGGCGCTGCGGGGAGAACATTTATCCGACGATCACGTCATTTATACAACGGCCAACCGAGTAAAAGTTCGTTCCTCTGAAAAAGTATTAATTAACTTGGATGGAGAACTGGGCGGAGAAGCACCGGCAGAATTTGAAAATCTTTATCGCCACTTGGACGTATTTGTACCTATTGAAAAAGTTCGTCCGCAAGATCGAGTGGATTGAGGTTGGCGAAAAAAATCTCATTTAAAATGCGAATCCATTTTTAGATATTGGGGCAGGCTTAGGAAGCAAAGTCCGCCCTTTTGTTATGTGCACAAATCTAATCGGATATTGCGAATGGGAAATTGAGATACTGATTTTATAGGAGATACCAAAGAAGGTGATAGGTTTGGCGAAAGTACAGGCACCGGTTCAATTAAATGAAAAGATCGAGGTTATCTTCGATGATGTCACGCATGAAGGGCAAGGAGTGGCCAAGGTAGACAGCTATCCGTTGTTTGTTCCCGGAGCTCTGCAAGGAGAAAAGGGAACGATTCAAGTAACCAAAATCAATAAAAGCTACGGTTTTGGCAAAATCCTCGACATTTATGAAGAAAGCCCGGAACGCATGAATCCTCCGTGCCCGCTTTACCATGAATGCGGCGGCTGCCAGCTTCAGCATGTAAGCTATGAGGGACAATTAAAAATAAAAGAAAAGCATGTGCAAGATTGCCTTGTGCGAATCGGAAAAATAACGGATGCGGAAGTCCTTCCGGCATTAGGAATGGAAACACCGTGGCATTACCGCAACAAGGCGCAAGTGCCGGTCGGTCAAAGAAACGGCAAGATCATTGCCGGTTTTTACAAAAAACGCAGCCACGAGATCATGGAAATGGACGCTTGCATCATTCAGCAAAAGCAAACCGACGAAACGATTCAAGTCGTAAAAGACATTTGCGCCCGCTATCGCATTCGTCCTTACGATGAGAAACAGCATAAAGGCATACTCCGTCATATTATGGTCCGCTATGGCCGGACGAGCGGTGAGATCATGGTCGTCTTGATTACACGGACAAAAGACTTGCCGCATAAAAAGAAGATCGTACAAGAAATCAAAGCACGTGTGCCCGGGATCCGTTCGATTATTCAAAACGTCAACAGCAAGCGAACGAATGTCATTCTCGGCGAGGAAACGATCGTTTTATGGGGACGGGATGTCATTTATGACTCGATCGGCGATGTTCAATTTGCCATTTCGGCCAAGTCCTTTTACCAAGTGAACCCTGAACAAACGAAAGTATTGTATGACAAGGCTTTGGAATATGCCGAATTAAAAGGCGATGAAACGGTCATCGACGCTTATTGCGGCATCGGCACCATTTCGTTGTTTTTAGCCAAAAAAGCGAAAAAAGTGTACGGCGTCGAAATCGTCCCCGAAGCGATTGAGGATGCGAAGAAAAATGCCGAACTAAACGGCATCACCAATTCCGAATTTGCGGCGGGGAAAGCGGAAGAAGTCATCCCGGAATGGTACCAAAGAGGAGTCAAAGCCGACGTTCTTGTCGTCGATCCCCCCAGAAAAGGATGCGACCCGGCTCTATTGGACACCATCCTGCAAATGAAACCAAAAAAAGTCGTCTACGTCTCCTGCAACCCCGCCACACTCGCCCGCGACCTCCGCATCCTCGAAGACGGCGGATACAAAACCACCAAAGTCCAACCCGTCGACATGTTCCCGCAGACAGGGCATGTGGAGGCAGTGGCGCAGATGGTGTTGAAGGAGAAATAAGCAGAGGAAGCCGGAAATCTGAAAAAGATTTTCGGTGTTCCATCTGCTTTTTTTCAATTCGCTCAATATCATCGATGTAGGATTTCAGGAGCCAATTCTTTGAAAAACCATAAAGGCTTCCAGTAACTGTTTTAATTCCTCAATGGCAAGTTCATCATGTGTTGTTTGAAGGGGATGCTGCCCATATGAAATAGGAAAGTGATTTGTTCGGCACTAGGTGGGATATAAAAGAAAGGCACTTTTAAATTTTAATGTTGATTTTTTTGTATGTCTTCTTCAACGAAACCCCCATTTGCACAATAAAAAAGGCGGCATCACTTATTGTAGTAGTACCCTTAGTTGAACAAGCGCCTATTCCAATGATTCAGAATAGTACGTACTATGTGTACAGCGACGAACTTCTCTTTTGTTTTCTTTGATTTTCTCGTGCAATCGCATTATTTGTCAACCGCAATAACCATTTGAATTTGTCATACAGGGCTTGAAATATTTATAACCTTTAGAAAGAAGATGCTTATAATCAGCAGGTTATAAAGGAGTGGAAATATGATTCTCTCCAAATTTGTAGATGAGCTCTCCATTCCCCCTGTTTTAAAACCTCGATGGAAAGATCGGTTTCATACTTATTATGAAGTGAATATGACGGAATTTAAACAGTCGCTCCATAGCGAATTAAACGATACAACTGTTTGGGGATATGAAGGCAGTTATCCAGGACCTACAATTGAAGTAGAAAGCGGAGAAAAAGTGTTTATTAAATGGATCAACAATCTTCCCGATAAGCATCTTTTGCCGGTAGACTATACGGTGCATGGTGCCCACATGGATGTCCCGGAAGTACGAACGGTGGTACACGTACATGGCGCTAGTGTTGAATGGGAAAGCGATGGCTACCCGGAGGCTTGGTTTACAAAGGGATTCAAACAAGTCGGTCCATATTTTAGAAAGCAAATATATCGATATGATAATGACGATCGAGCTTGCACCCTCTGGTATCATGACCATGCGCTTGGTATCACGAGGCTCAATGTGTATGCTGGATTGGCAGGATTCTATCTTATCAGAGATCATCGGGAACGTTTATTGAATTTACCAAGTGGGAAATATGAGGTCCCTCTTATGATACAAGACAAGACATTTAATAAAGATGGTTCTCTTTATTACCCGAAGCAACCAGAAAAACCAGTCCCGGAATTAGAAACGTCGATAGTTCCTGAATTTATTGGAGATACCATCTTGGTGAACGGAAAAGTATGGCCGTATCTAAAAGTGGAACCCCGTAAATATCGATTCAGGTTGTTAAATGCATCTAACACCCGTTTCTATAGGCTAAAGCTTGATTCGGGACAACTTTTTTATCAAATCGGAACGGATGGAGGATTCATGCAGCACCCGATAGGCGTCAAAGAAATCATGTTGGCACCTGCAGAACGAGCAGATGTGATCATTGATTTTACCAATCTTGAAGGCAAGAATATTATCATGACAAATGATGCCCCCGCGCCATTTCCAACCGGAGATCCACCAAATGAAAATACAGGTACTGTGATGCAGTTTAGAGTGACTCTTCCACTGTCAAGTGTTGATACGAGTGTTATTCCGGCTTATATGATGCCTCTTCCAAAAATAAAAGTACAGTCAGCTTCCAAGATACGATACCTAACATTAAATGATAATATGGATAAGTACGGTCGTGAATTCATGCTATTGGATAATAAACACTGGGATGCCCCCATAACAGAAAATCCAAAATTGGGATCAACTGAAATATGGTATCTAATTAACTTAACTACGGATACACACCCTATTCATCTTCACTTAATTGATTATCAAATATTAGACCGGAGAGATTTCGATGTAGAAAAGTATAAAAAGGAGAGAATGATCCATTATACGGGTCCGGCGATGCCTCCCGAACCACAAGAACAAGGATGGAAGGACACAGTAAGAGCTAATCCTAACCAAGTCACTCGAATTATCATGAAGTTTGGTCCTTATACAGGGTTGTATGTATGGCACTGTCATATCTTGGAGCACGAGGATTATGAGATGATGAGACCGTATATTGTTATCCGATAATAGACAGTTCTCCGTGAGTATGTACTTGAACTGTATCTATGCTCGTTAATCCTGTCGATAAAATCCTTTTCTCGGATGAAATGTATGGGTATCATTCAAAACGTCAACAGTAAGCGGATGAATGTCATTCCCGGAAAAAATATGAGGACGGGGTGCCATTTACGACTCGGCAAAGTTCAATTTGACATTTCGGACAAATCCTCTTACCAAGTGAATGCTGAACAAACGAAAGTATTGTATGACAAGGCTTTGGAATATGCCGAATTAAAAGGCGATGAAGCGGTCATCGACGCTTACTGCGGCGTCGCTTTTTTATTTCGATTCGATCAACTAAACTTCTTCAGCACGGTAATAAAGGATAGTTGATGGAAAAGAATCGCCAAGGAAAGCGCTTGACCGCTTTTTTTCATCAACTGGCTGGTCAGTAAGTTGAAGAAGGAGAAGGTTTGAGTGTATCCCATTCTAATTAACTTATTGCCAAATTCTATGCTAATAACAAAAATGGTGAAGAGACTTTAAACTTTATTACTGTAGTTGAGCAATTTTAATTACAATAATTACCATGTAAAAGAGACAAACA
>ERZ1673759.69-NODE-69-length-15887-cov-177.725935_pt1 | contig 15887 bp, 24 predicted proteins | sample MGYA00580179_ERZ1673759 | MGnify/ENA primary metagenome ERZ1673759 (study PRJEB41219, sample SAMN04549624) | soil metagenome | isolation source: soil | place: USA: Oklahoma, Great Salt Plains NWR | collected 2008-10-09 ... | reverse complement strand
GCCAAAGCTAAAGAATCCACTTCTTTTAGGAATGGAAATTCACTTTTATATTTTGGACGGGTAGTATTTTTTCGCCCTTCGGGTTCGCTACGCCGAAAAAATCTCCACCCTAAACCCTTGCATTCCGAAATTCGGCGGGTGCTGGCCTGTCGCCAAGCCGACCAGACTCAAAACGAGGGGAAAGGCAAAACCGTAGAAGCCTTTATTTTGGCTTCTAGGCCTTTTTAAGGCTTACCCCTTATAAAAAAGTCTAGTAGTCTATAAAAATCGCCATATGGGCGAATATAGGGCGAATAAGCCCTATTAGAAACAATTATTTGGACAAACAATTCCATATTATTGTAAAATTGTTGTGATACATTTTTCGGATAGGGGATTTTGATGAAAAGAATGGGAGTCAAGCTAACATCAGGGGTTATTAGCGGTTTGTTATTAGTAGGTGCTGTTGGTGTCCCGGCTCAAAGTGCTTTTGCAAGTGAAAATGAAAGTACTCAAGAAATAACAGTAACACCAAGTGAGGCAACAGAAACCAAGGAAGTTGTTTTTACTGATAAAGAAATTCAAGCAATGGAAAAATACTTTTCAAACTTTAATGAGGAAGAATTTTACAGTTACTGGAAAACTGCAGTATTAGATACTCAGTCTGAATTTGTTGATCCAAGTGTTGCTTCGCAATTATTGACTACTCAAGAAACAACAACCGGTATACAGCCAAGAGGTAAAATTACTTATAGTGCTAAAGCTGGTGCAAAAATTATTAAAGCAACAATGAACAAAGTTGGTAAAAAGGCTTGGAATAAAATGATCAGCAAAGTAGAGTCAATGACCGGGACTGAACTAGTTGTTTTTCACTGGGAGTCTATCAATAAATTCTTAGATTTTGCTGCAAACTCTGGTGATACCATAGAGGGTGCATTGACAAGTTATCTTGTTAAACATGGTTTTAATAAAACAGTTGCTAAATATGTTTCTAAAGCTTTTGTTTTGGTCGTTTTCTAAATAAGGGATTGATAGGTGATGAGTAAAAAAAATCAAATTTTTTTAGCTATACTTTTATTTTTATCTGTGCTGGGTTTCATTATTAATATGATACTTGATCCTAGACCTCGTTTGCTTAAAGCTTATAATTTGCTAGTTGTTATTGCTTGGGGTGTATTTGTTTTTCGTGTAGGCAAGGAAAAAGGTAAATTTGGTTAATTTTACGGAAGCAAGAAGCCTTTAGCGCTAATAAGCGCTCCTGGAGAGGACTCCTATATTATGATTATGGGAGTCCTCTTTCTTTTCCGCCGGGAGAGGGCAAATTATGGGGAAGTGTCAACGGTAAATCGGACTGAGTGAGGAACGAACGAGGGAGAATTTAAGGAGTTGACACGAGCGCATGATTTACACCCTCTTGGCATTAGCCCTCTATGTGCGCCCGGCATGTACATGAACTATAGGGTGTAAATCACATGGTGGTTCAGCGTGGAAGTTGTATAATAAAGGCAAAAAGGAACGTATTGCTTCTTTAACGAGTAGTGGAAAAGTGTTAAGAGAATAAAAAAATATTAAGGGTGATTGTTTTATGGCTAAACCTTTGTTTTGTCCTAATTGTGGAGTTAAATTAATTGATGAAGATTTTTATGTAAAGAGTTTTACTAGTTATGAAACTAAAGATCGTAATAACAATGTAGTTGTAATTGATTTAAATGGATGGGGATGTGAATGTGCTTCCTGTAATTGGGAAGGTGACATTTTACCTTACGATGAAGACACTGAATATAATTGATTTACTAAAAAAAAGTAGAGAGGAAAACGATTCGTTTTCCTCTCTACTTTTTTGCGATTTTCCGGAACGGAAAATCGTGTTTTTTCTTTTCTTGATACAAGGGTAACTATTTCGGCGGCGAAATAGTTACCCTTGTATGCCTTAAAGCCTTGTGGTTGTAAGGTTTTCAATAAAAAAAAAGACTTGCTTTTTCAGGCGGATAGATGGTGTGAAAGTGCATGTACTTACCCGGGGAGGTCTGGCGGATATGTGAAGTACTCTTCATAACCTACTTAGTGATAAGTAGCTGAACCGTCAGAAGTCAGCAGGTGTGCGTAAAGGAATTGAAAAAGCAGTTGCTACAGCTGTTGAAGAATTAAAAGCAATTTCTAAACCAATTGAAGGAAAAGAATCAATTGCTCAAGTTGCTGCTATTTCTGCTGCGGATGATGAAGTAGGTAAATTAATTGCTGAAGCAATGGAACGTGTTGGTAACGATGGCGTTATCACTATTGAAGAATCTAAAGGTTTCACTACTGAGCTAGACGTTGTAGAAGGAATGCAGTTTGACCGCGGATATGCTTCTCCATACATGGTAACAGATTCTGATAAAATGGAAGCTGTTCTTGAAAATCCATACATTTTAATTACCGACAAGAAAATCTCTAACATCCAAGAAATCTTGCCAGTTCTTGAGCAAGTTGTATAACAAGGCAAACCTTTATTAATCATTGCTGAAGATGTTGAAGGCGAAGCTTTAGCAACATTAGTTGTGAACAAACTTCGCGGTACATTTAATGCTGTAGCTGTAAAAGCTCCTGGATTCGGTGACCGCCGCAAAGCAATGTTAGAAGATATCGCCATTTTAACAGATGGTGAAGTTATTACAGAAGATTTAGGTTTAGATCTTAAGAGCGCTACTATTTCTCAATTAGGCCGCGCTGCAAAAGTTGTTGTAACGAAAGAAACAACTACAATTGTTGAAGGCGCAGGCGCAAGCGACAAAATTGCAGCTCGCGTAAATCAAATTAAAGCTCAATTGGAAGAAACAACTTCTGAATTTGATAAAGAAAAACTTCAAGAGCGCTTAGCAAAATTAGCTGGCGGCGTAGCAGTTATCAAAGTTGGTGCCGCTACTGAAACAGAATTGAAAGAACGTAAACTTCGCATCGAAGACGCTCTTAACTCCACTCGTGCAGCAGTGGAAGAAGGAATTGTCTCCGGTGGTGGTACAGCTCTAGTTAACGTTTACAAAAAAGTTGCTGAAATTGAAGCAGAAGGCGACGTTCAAACTGGTGTAAACATCGTTCTTCGCGCTTTAGAAGAGCCAGTTCGCCAAATCGCTCACAACGCTGGTTTAGAAGGCTCTGTTATCGTTGAACGCTTGAAAAAAGAAGAAGTTGGAATCGGCTTTAACGCTGCTACAGGCGAATGGGTGAACATGATCGAAGCTGGTATCGTTGACCCAACAAAAGTAACTCGTTCTGCTCTTCAAAACGCAGCATCCGTTGCCGCTATGTTCTTAACAACTGAAGCAGTTGTTGCTGACAAACCAGAAGAAAACAAAGGCAACGGCAACCCAGGCATGCCTGACATGGGCGGAATGATGTAATAAAGAGAACTAGTCGCAGAAACAAATATATTCAATCGTAAGGACTACTTCCTATAAAGAAAGGAGGTAGTCCTTTTTGTTATTAAAGTTTGCATACCAAGATTTTTTAGAAGATCGGAAATTCAAAAACACAACAAAAGCGAACATAAGAAATTATGAAGCGCTTCTAGGTGAATTTATCAACTATTGATTGATGGTCAATATGCTTATAAGGAAGAAGAACTTTTTAAGCCGAATGAGGATATTTTAAAGAAATTTAATTATGATGAAAAAGCTGCACATGCCTACATAGACGAACAATGGAAAAAGAATGTGATTGAGTTTTTTAATGATAAACCTGAATATGCGGAAATGTATATGCATTACATAATTAATTTTAGGCAGTATAAAGAAGTTCCTTTTGATGATGATTTTTACCGTTATTGTACTTTGAAGTTGTTGCAGCAAGGCGATTGGATAGAGTTTGAGATTAAGAAGGTAATATAATCAATTACTGTAGTTGAGCAATTTTCATTACAATAATTACCATGTAAAAAGAGACAAACGGAGTACCCCTTATGCCACATGAAGCTGTTTTTTAACGACATCAATGGGAATATCTTGTTTCGCTGCATCGTAAATAAACTCCACGAGGCTATGTCCTTTCTTCTTTCGAAGGAAGTCAAGCCCGGTAGAGAAATCGCTGTTGGATTCGACCATACTGTACACATAAGCGAGTTGCACCAAGATCCAATACCGTTTCACCGCCCGACGCCCGCGAACGCGGTACCCATCGAGCTTCAGCTGGTCTTTCGCTTGTCGAAAAAAGCATTCGATCGACCAACGCTGGGCATAGTAGCGCAAGATCTCTTCATCGCTTAGCTCCCGGTCGGTGCTCAAGACGCAGTGAAGATGTTCAGGTGTCATCGGCTGATCGGCTTTCCAAGCCAACAACACAACGGCATCATCGAGACCTTTCAGCGCTCCCTCGTAGCGATACACGCGATAACGCTCTTCTCCCACCGTGACGAGATGGGTGTCGTTCGGTTCGATATAGCGGGCAAACTGTTTGGCTTGGATGGCGATGCCTTTTGGATAAAGAACCCGATTCGTCTTGAGCATCGCAATGACGTGGAATCCTTTTTTCAGGTAGGCTTCCACGAGTGTTTTCGATGGGTACCAAGAATCCATCAGCACATAAACAGAACCGTGCACATCCAAAGAAGAAAGCATCTCGATGGCCCATTGACCCTTGCTTTTCCCATCCGCCTTGTCGTAGAGGCGAAACGCAAAGGGAAAGGCTTGCGTCATCGTATGAACCATGAGCCAGACGAGAGAGTGTCCCCAAATCGACTTTTTGTCCGCGTGAGAATAATGCCAATTACACCCTTCAATAGCGTGTTTCGCCTGTGACGAAGGCTTCGTTTTTCGGCAGATCGTATCATCGATCGAAACAAAAATGGGGTGATTCTTTCGCTTGGCCGTTCGTTCCACATGACGAAGCATCCACTGCTGGAGTTTGCGAAGCAAGATTTCTTCATCCCAAGGGCTTTTCGTGAAAAAATGGCTCAGTGTCGTTCGATGGTTGGGATGAAAGCTCTCATGATGCAGATCGGTCAAGGTTCCCACAAATCCTTTCGTTGTCAGCGCATCGATAATATGAACGAGATGCTTCATGACCGGCTTAGAGAAATAAAGGGCCAGCCCCAACATTGCGAAAAACTTGTCGATTCCTTGGTGATGTGGTAGTCTATTCATGAGACATGAACCTCCTTGAGAATGGTTTGGTGACACATCTATTCTAATCAAGGAATCGGGTTCATGTCTCCTTTTTTGTTCGGATGTAAATTTATGTTAGTGAATTTGCTCATCTACAGTATCTTAATTAAAATAGGAAGTAGTCAGTATGTTTTAAATATATTTATAACTGTGATTTATATATGTTTGGACATTGTTGGAAAAGTATGAACTTCAAAACTATTACTGATTCAGCAATACTTTATTGTTAAGCCCGCAAGGATTAAAAATATAACTCCTTCTTAACATTCATAATGTCTATCCTAACTTTTCCCTTGATATATCATCTAGGTTAGAAAAAAGAATGTCACATCCTAAGAATAGAAATGTAATAAAAAAGGATAAAAGTAACTCTCCTCCTTGAAATATGGATACATTACTTAGATGGCTATCTGTAACATACTGTATGGAGAAATAAACAGCTATCCATGCAACAGGAAACTCACATATGTAAGTTATCCACTTAGGGATTCTGAGAAATATTGAGAGTCCTTTTATAACTGCCATAAGTATAAGCATGTAAACAAGTGCTAATGCGCTTACCAATAAAGAAAATATATATAAATCGGATCGAGAGCTATAATTTACATAGTCGCCTAAGAAATGATTAACACCTAAAGAAACAAAGTAAATAATTAGGCTAGTAACAGCTATGACAAAGAATAAACAAAAGCCAATAAGGAGGATAAAGGATATAAATGCTAAGGTGTTTGGAGGGTTATCTATAACACCCTTTTTAATCAAAAATAAAAACAAACCACAGGAAATAACCAAACATGAAAGTATAGATAGAGTTATTGCTGTAAAGATAGTCAAGTCATCTTTAACCTCCATTAGAAAAGTGCCATTAGCAGGGAACTAACAGCACTTTTTCTTAAATTTTTAATGCGTTAAATCAGCGCAACAATAAATTTTGCCAACGCTCTCGCCACATCAGGTGGACAGCCAATGCCTCTAAGTCCATTATAAAACTGATTCTCTGTCCATTTTTCGCCTTTATCCATCAACTTAGCTACTTTAGCAGAGTTTTTTCTAACCCATGCGGCGGCCTTTGGAGACAAAGGTCTTAGCATTTGCGATAAAGCCCATCCTCCTGAGCGGAGAGCTAATTTAAAGGCTTTATAATTCCAGGACACTGCGCCTTGAGTTTGAAAATTCCCATTAGCAGTAGCTACTGTTTTAACAGGTACATTCTGTGACTTGATAGCGTTTTGTACCCCTTTATGAACAGTCACTTTCACAGGAACAGGAGCAGATGACGCTGTTTTTTCAGATGCTAATGCACCTGATGTGCCTAAGAAAGATGTAAGAAGTGTAGCGCTTAGAACCACTGAAGCTATTCTCTTTTTATTTTTCATATATATTTGCCTCCTACTATTTTATGAACATTTTTTAATAAATTGCTACTTTTCTATAAGTTTGAAAAGCTTTGCTTTGTTTTTTAGTACAGCTCTAATAGCATCTTTGACAGGATTTTCAATGAGTAATTGAATCTTTGATGGTTGATTATCTATAGTATAAACAACAGATGAAGCTATTCCAGTGGGATTGGTATCATTTTCTTTAGTTTGAGGTGACTGGACAAAAGAAGTAGAGGCAGGGGCTAAAGAAGCAGTTACTATGAATCCTTTAGCTAGTCTATTGATGCTCATTTCCTCCCCTAATTAGTCGTATAATTAGTAGCAAACCAATGACCATGTATTTAGGTTACAACCTGTAATTGTTTGCTTTAGTATAAATTCCCACCTCCTCCTTGTTATCATTCTATCAACAGGAAAAATATAGGTGAATAGGAAAAAGGAACAATATTTATTTACATAATTTACACTCTTAAAAAAGTTCAAAAAGTGTAATTGCAGATAATAATGTATTTGTCATATCGGAGAAGTTTTAAGTATTAATAACAGAAACCATGTAAAAAACATAAAGATAACTTTTTAGAAAAAGTTTTCTAAGTGAAAAAACAATTGTAAGCGTAAAATAATCCCCACCTTTAAATGATAGGGATTAAATACTATTATTGTGATAAGTTATTAAAAACCCGACAATTCAAAGGAATTGTTTTGGACCAAGGAAGTAGTTGATCAAGCTCATCCATATTGCTTATATCCATATTGGGAAGCCTTTCAAATAAGTAGCGAAGATAATAAAATGGATTTAATTTATTCTCTTTTGCTGTCTCCACAATACTGTAAATGATTGAGCTGGCCTTAGCTCCTTTCGGAGTATTGCTAAAAATCCAGTTCTTCCTTCCGATCACAAATGGTTTAATGGATCGTTCACTTCGATTATTATCGATTTCTAATCGTCCATCCTCTAAAAATGCCACGAGTTTTTCCCATTGGTTGAGGCAGTATGTAATGGCTTGACCTAATAGACTCTTTGGTAAAACATTGCTTTTCTCTGTTTTTAGCCATGCTGAAAAAGCCTCCAACAATGGTTGGCTGTGTTTAAGTCGTTTTTTATATCGTTCTTCTGGTGTACATTCTTTCAAATCACGCTCGATGGCAAATAGCTGATTACAGAAATTGAGTCCTTCCCGAGCTGTGACTGCTGAATGACGTTTGGATTCAGGAAGTACGTTTAAAGCCTCATCGAACTTTCTGCGGGCATGAGCCCAACATCCAACTAATGTTACGCCGGATACCTTATGGTATCCTGCATATCCATCGACATGCAGGTATCCTTTAAACCCTTTTAGGATAAAGCAGCTGTTGATGCTACTTTTGAAATAAAGGGAAAAGCTTATGGTTCGACTGTATTTCAAATGTCAAAACGTTTAAAATGTGAGGGGGGATAAAAACGGAAAAAGAACGTATGCAAAATACTGGAATAATTAACATGGGGGTGGAAAAACAACATGAAATGGATAATGAAAAAACGAATTTTATTTATTCTAATAGCTGTATCATTAGGAATTGTTGCAATCCCATTTATCTTTAACTTAATTGCATATAATGTATTGAATTGAATTGTAAAAGAAGGACTTCTAATTTCTGAAAGTCCTTCTTTTTTTAGGTAAAGAGTAATTATGAGGAAGTGTCAACGGTAAGCGGACCGAAGGGAGCATTAAGGAGTTGACACGAGCGCATGATTTACACCCTCTTGGCATTGTCGAAACTCTTTGTTTCGACCTGCCAACCGGCGAGGGAGCCCCCTCAAAATTGGAGGGGGTTAGGGGGAGTTTTTACCGGGGTCAAGGGGGGGAGCCCCCCTTGTGGGTTTGGGCAAAGCCCAAGGTTTTCTGCACGCTTTAGCGTGCTTCGGCGGAGCCGAAAGAGCCTCGCAGAGCCCACACTTTGCATCGCAAAGGTTTAGCCCCCACACGACTAGCCAGCTACCTCCCCAAAACAAGGTAAAACAAAAAGAACACACTTCTACTTAAGTGTGTTCTCAAAAACTAAAATAATTGAGTTGTTAAGAAATCTAAAAGATAACCAAAAAACATTACTAGAAAAAAACTAAAGAATGTTATGGTATTACCTATGATTAAAACTTTAGATTTTATACTTACCGCGAGAAGAAGCCCAATACCGGAAAAAACAAATGTTAAAATCCATAAAAATGATGGTTGTTGAAATACAATATTAGGTACCCAAAGCAATAAGGAAATAATTATCGTAATTGTAGCTAGAATTTTAATAATAGTATCCATATACTCCCTCCTTGCTTATACGTTACCCTTCACTAAATAGGAACACAAAGAGTATTTTTGAAATAGGTTTTTATTGCAACAGCAGCAGCCTTTTCTTTAAGCTTCATTCTCTGGAATGACCGTCAGCCCCTCGGGGTGAAGAACTTCTCAACTGTTTAGCATAAGGGCGTAAATCAAGCGAGCTAAAAAAGATAGGTAATTTCTCTTTTGACTCTAATTTTTGCAGTTCTTCAAAGGAAAATAGGCTTTCTTGTAGAATATACAAAGTGACTTCCTCCTTTTGAATTTTTGTGGTTTCGTCACTTCAAAAATTCTACATTTTAGGGGTGAAGTCCTTTTTTGTGTCTTTGAAATCCTTATGGCTCTTGGGTCAAAAAATATGCAAAATGCTCACAAAAAAGTATGTATTTTGTTCAAACACTCAGTTACAATTTCGGGTGGTGCTTGATCCTTAATTTGAATCTTTCTGGATACCCAATCTAAACTTTTAACTTGATCAGTCAAAATAGCTCCCTGAATGGCTAAACCTTCTGGGAGCTCTACTTCAAAAGGCCAACCCTTTACTGTGTTTGTAATTGGACAAATAAGTGCAAATCGTGTTATTTCATTAAATTCTTTCGGGGACAATACAATACCTGGGCGACGTCCTGCTTGTTCGTGTCCAGATTGTGGGTTGAAATTTAGATAAACCAAATCCCCACGGTCTGGTGTTTGGGTCAAATTAATTCATTCCCTTCAATACCAAAATCAATTTCCTTATGACGATTTTCCGGCTTTGCTTGCTTTAAAAGTTCTTCTAACGTGTATTTCTTCTGTTTTGGAACTAATGTGATTTTCTTATCATCTATAACTCTTAACTCGATTTCGGAGCCTTGATGAATCGCAACTCGCTCAGCAACATCTTTAGGGATACGAACTGCAAGACTATTTCCCCACTTTTGAACAGTTGTTGCCATTGCCATAGTTTCCACCCCTTCTCCTTTATTGGAATTCAATTATACCACCTTCCGTCTTTTAAGTATATACAAAGTATATACATTTTCGCAAAAAATGATACGTATCAAGTTCCCTAACTTTCCCCTACCTTTTTCAGTTTTGAACAAATGTACGAATTTGTATAAAATCATACATTCATTTTTGCTTATTCTCTTGTCTTTTCCTTTTCTCTTCGATAGGATTGAGATATCCTACAAAATCGTACATTCAAATCGTTGATTTTCAAGGGAAGGAGAAAAGATGTCGACACCAAAAAATGTGCAGCCAATCCGTAGTCAGCAGCAATTAGACGATATGAAATGGGCGTTAAAACGCCACTGTTTGCCCCGAGATTACATTTTATTTGTGTTAGGGTGTGAAACTGGCCTACGGGTTGGAGACCTGCTTAAAATCAAAACGGAAGCGATTCTGAGGCTGAAAAACAAAAAAGAGAAGGTTTTACGAGTAAAAGAAGGGAAAACCCAAAAAATCCGCGATATTTATATTGGCCATTGTTTTGAGGAAGTGTATGAATACGCAGCTGGATTAGACAGTGAGTGGCTCTTTCCATCCAGGAAAGGAAACCGGCCGATTACACCGACACAGGCTTACCGCCAGCTGAAAAAGGCGGCTGATTTTGCCGGAGTGGAGCATGTTGGCAATCATACGCTCAGAAAAACATTTGGCTATTGGTTTTATAAAGCCACGAAGGATATTGCCATGTTGCAAGAGATTTTGAACCATTCTCATCCTTCTGTTACTCTCCGTTATATCGGGATCACAGAAGAAGAAACTCAAAATGTCTTGAAACATTTTAGCGTGTTTCAGGATAAATAAAAATTCGGACTGTACAAAATTGAACAGTCCAAAAACTCTATTCAACTATTCCAAAGTAGCTCATATCTTACTCCCTACGGGTCCTATTGTGCGCAATATTATCCGAAACATTCGAACCCTATTGAATACCTGCATGCAAGGTATGTAAATGGGCACTCTCATTTTTTAGTGAAAAATCATACAACATAATTTTCACTTTTCCTCCCACCAATGTTTAAAACGCAAAAAAAGCATATAGAAACTATATAGAATGATATATAGAGTTCATATAGAAACCATATGAAAACTATATAGAAATTATATAGAAAGCTCACTTTTTTTGACCCCATCGTTTTATCAGGCACTGCCTGATCCCACACCTTTGGTGGGGGCAAAAACTCCTTATGCTCTTGCATTTTTCTACCACGCTGAAATATCAGATATTTCAGAATATTTTTATCAATTTCGCGATACAATTGTAATCGTGTATAATACGGATACGATCTTCAAGGGGGGATCGGCTTTAGGACGGATAATCCACCCTTTCGTTACTTTTAAGCCTTCGATTTCAAGTGAAGCTTTTACAGACGAAAATTTCTTTTGTAACGTTTCCTTTGAATATTTCATGAATCTTCGCTCCCTTCTAACCACTGAGCAAGAATTAACAATTTTTAGTAGCAGATCTCCAAAACTCACCACAAAATGAAGCCGAATTTTGCATTTAACAAGACACTTATACGTATAACGAAAGATAAATTTGTCTCAGAGCCCCATAGTGCACAATTTTCGAGGGTCGATACACTTTTTTATCGGCCTTCTTATTTTTCTTTCCCTTTTTTGGAAAACAAACGTGAAAAAAAACTTTTTTGTGTCTCTTTTTCTGTTATGGCTGCTTCAATTCTAGCTTGTCTAATTTCCAAAGATTGAGTCAAGGACTCCATGAGTTGTCGATCACGTTTCTCCAATGACTCTTTGATGTATCGGCTTTGTTCGTCTAACTTTTTTAATAGCATTTCATTGAATTTCTTTTGTTCTTCCAGTGCTTTTTTGATCTCTTCAACATCCTCACTGGTTGCCAATGTTGGTGTGTTTGTAACTTTCTCACTTGTTTCTCGTTGTTCATCATGGTTAATCACCAAAGGAAACTCATTGGCTAAGATGTTGCGGATCTCATTTGTATCTTTTCCCTCATCATAAAGTTGCTTTATCCTTTTGAGGATGTTTACAGCTTCAGCTTCATATTTTTTTAATCGACTTCCACCTTTAACCATGAAGAACAATTCAAAATTAGCCAAATAGCGCCTACAAGTTGAATTCGGAATACCTGCCTGCTCTGCCAATTCTGCAATTGTTAGATATTCACTCATTAATAACCACCATCTATCATTGAATGTTTTTGTTATTCACTCATCATTATTCGTTACTTTCTTACCAATGATTATAAACCATATTATCATCGCTCATCACTTTAGAAAATAGAGCCAGATAGGCAAATTTTAATGATTTTTGAGCCGGATTCGCTTTAATTTGAATCATTTAATTCTTTCTTTAATTGCTCAAGTTCTATTTCGTTTTTTGTTCCCATCATTTGACCAATTAATTCATAATAAAAACCTGGTTTTTGCATTGGTTTCCCGAAAATGTCATAAGGTTTTTTGTTATTAAATAAATGCCAATAGGTTTTATTTCTTCCCCTATATGGAATTTTGGTTGCTTTGCACCATTCATATGGATCTATATATAAAAGTTTGCAACTTACATTCATGATTCCAAACATAAACAGAGCTTCGGAATGATGTTCTTCTGTGGCTGGATTTTGTTTTTGTAATTGTTTTAAGTGTCTAGTTGACCAATCCAAATAGAAAAACATACTTTCCACCGTTTCAGCCATTACTCCAGCTAGTATCCCCTCTGTATTTTTTTCTTCTAGAAGTTTTTCCCAATCAACTTCATACATGTGCATATAAACCACTCCTATCACTGTTCAAGCCAATTATAAAAAACTGCTTGTGGTTGTGGTTGGAAGTGTGGTTGTTGTTGTTTCTTTTTCGCTGCCATTTCCTTTTTACCTTTTTTCAGTTGTTTTTTACGAAAATCTTTAACGTATTTTTCAATATCGGCAAAAGTGCTATTCAAAAAGCGAATAGGATTTTTAATAGGTTCTGGAAACTCTAAAAGCTGATTAATACCTACAGCGAATTCAGAGAAACTATAGAATTCCGTATTAGCTTCAATCCAATTTATTACCATTTGTAAATCAATTCTCTTTTCCTCAAATTTTTCTAATCGTTCTTCTATGTAATCTTTCAGTTCTTCTTCAATTTCCGCCCCTTTTAATAAGTCTCTCTCTCTATAATTTTCTTTTAATCTTTTATCATTGGTTATTTTAATATTCTTTTGTTCGGGTGAATCTGATTCACTAGGGTGGTGAATCTCGTTCACTAGGGGTAGTGAATCTGGTTCACTAGGGTAGTGCATGTCATTCACTAGGGGTGGTGTATTAGATTCACTAGGGTTCACTACTTCATTTTTAATTTCAGCAGGGCGACGGATAGTGTAAAGGTTAGATGTTGGGCTGATCTTACCGTTTTTGTTTACTTTTTTTCTTTCTTCTTTAACCAATAGCCCCAATTTCACTAATTTCTCAACACATTTAATGGCTGTTCTTCTGTGCATTGATGCTTTTTTTGCTATCGTGTCATACGAAGGAAAAGCTGTGTCATCTTGGCTGTTTGCATAAGAACGCAAAACGATATAAACCATTTTTTCGTGTGTTGTTAGCTCTTCCATGTCTAGAATTTCAGTTGGTACAACGAAAACTCTCAATGTGTCTTTTAATTGATTTGCCATGATAAGAATCTCCCTTTCCTTAGACAAAACAAAAAGGCGTATTCTACCCCGTTACCGATCACAGAAAGGGATAAAATACACCTTTGAAGTCCAAAAAAGGGAAATTTTATAGTTGAAAATTTTTATGTAAACCATTTATAATGGACTTAGTTGAGGTATTTTACCCTGTTTTCTGTGGTAAGCAACAGGGCAGGTTGTTCGGGGTGGTAGCCGAACAGCCTTTTTATTTTGTCGTTTTTTATTTTTTATTTACTCTGATCAATATTTTAACTCCAAAAACACCAAAATTCTAGTCATTTTCCCAATCTTCAGCAATGTTGATAAAATATATCTTTTATAACCATTTGCTCAACCTCACTCATGGAATAGCGAAATTTGCACGATTTTGGCTTTCTAAGCGTGTTTAAATAGTTTCCTAATGGTTTTTATCTAGTAAATTAATTTTGGCTTAAAATAAGCAAAAAAGATAATCTTGAAGATTATCTTTTTTTATCTCAAAAAGATTGCTCCAAGCCATAAAAGGATTATGGCGAAAACATCAATAATGGTATCTTTCTTTTTTTTGGTTATGATGGAAACAATCAAGTCTACTATTACCACTAATGACAATAAAATTAGTGGAATTGAGGTACTTACTTTTAATACTCCGCATATCACAATAATGAGAGCATAAACAATCCCCATATTAAAATTTTGGTATTTTTTTAAAAATTTGTTTTGTTTTATATTTTTATCCAATTTATCCATTTTTTCACAACTATTCCCCTGAATTATATTAATATTGTTGATGTAATATTAGCATAATTTCGAAAAGCTGTTCGATGATAAAAATAAGTTCTATTAGGTTGGCAGGGCAACAGTGAAACAGTATGCTGCCCTGGACCTCTGTTTCAATACTGTCATTTCACAAAAAATAATCCACCCTTGAGTTTAACGGCTGATGGGTGGATTATTCTACCTAACTAACAGGCCGATCCCCCTTGAAGATCGTGTCCGTATTATACACGATTACAATTGTGCCACAAAATAAATAAATTATTCAGAAATACCTGTAATTTTTCGTGGCAGAAAAGTGCAAGAGCATAAGGAGTTTTTGCCCCCACCGAAGGTGTGGGATCAGGCAGTGCCTGATAAAACGATGGGTACATAAAAAAGGCGATTCGCCCACAAAAAGTCCACTAAAGTCCCACGAATAGCCCACTAAAATCCCATAAATAGTCCACGCTTATCCCACGTTTGTCCCACTTTTTTTGCTATGAATCTAAGAATAATTTGTCTGCAATAGGCTCCTTTCTAAGGATGAATAACGGCAGAGAGTGGCGCTTTTTTAAATTCATGAAAAAAATCGTCTTATGCTCTTAAAAAGAAACAATTCAGCTGCTAAAGTATTTGAAATTGAATTTAAAGAAAGGAGTCGTTTTTATGATTCAGACAATTGTTTCAATTATTAATACTGGAGTAATTATATTAAATGTCATGTTCCCAACTCTATTTAAAAGGGTGGGAGAGTATCAAGAGATTCAGATATTTATAGGAGGAAACTTTAATGAAAAAACAAATTATCCACGTAACTGTTGCAACAGCACTTTTACTTTCTGTATCTACATCTTTTGCAGTAAATGCAAAAGCACAGACGGTAACAAACCAAGAAGCGAATACAAAACTATCTCAAAAAGAAATTCAAAAGCTCATAGAGTTAGAAATTGAATTGCAAAAACATGGAATTTCGGCAGAAGATATTCAATATGGTATCCAATCCAATCTTCCACAACAAGCACAACAAGATAGTGGTATTACTACTCTAGGTGTAAAATCAACTGCTGCAAAAGTTGCCGCAAAATCTATGATTAGTAAACTGCAAAAAATTGGAAAAGTGTCTTGGGATAGAACAGTTAGAAATTACATAGCCAAACTTCCAATTTCAAGTAGTGCAAAAAGCACACTAAAAAAATACTTAGCATATCAATTTGTTATGAGTACTCTTAATGTTGTTATTGACTTTAGTGGAACAATAGAAGATGCTATAGAAAAACGATTGAAAAGTATTGGCGTGTCAAGTTGGTTAGCAGGAATCACAGCTAGAGCAATTGTATTTTTACTATTCTAAGCAAATAACAGGAGATGGAAATAATGAAATCCCTTTTGAAATTTCTGATTGTTGTAACAGGTTCGTATTGTCTCGGTCATATCTTTTTTGATTATTCAGAATTAAAAATAGTAACAAATGTGATTCAAACATTATTCTTCCTTTTTGCATTTATTTATTTTACTGTTTATCGGAAAACACCCAAAGATAAAAGTTCTAATTAAAAACCTACGAAACTGTGAACTACCCTCCACTTACCACCCTTTCGGGTTGCTTGAAGTGGGGGCTTCTCGGGTAATCCTGTCTCATGACAGGAAATTGACCGAGCTAACCCTCTCGTTCCGAAAGTTATTATTCTTTATGCTAATAA
>ERZ1673759.67-NODE-67-length-16566-cov-24.074435_pt1 | contig 16566 bp, 14 predicted proteins | sample MGYA00580179_ERZ1673759 | MGnify/ENA primary metagenome ERZ1673759 (study PRJEB41219, sample SAMN04549624) | soil metagenome | isolation source: soil | place: USA: Oklahoma, Great Salt Plains NWR | collected 2008-10-09 ... | reverse complement strand
AATTTTGAGAAAAAGCGAGTATTCGGGAGAAAAATAAACTTTATTGAGGGAGGACATTATGGAAGAAACGATCAGCCTGCGAGATTTAATGGAAACTCTGAAAAAACGGCTGCGTCTGATTGTGTTGATTACGGTACTGGCAGCCCTGATAAGTGGATTAGTCAGCTTTTTTATTCTTACTCCGATTTACCAGGCTTCTACGCAGCTGCTTGTCAACCAGTCAAAAAACGATCAGCAAATGTACGATTTCAATCAAGTGCAGGCCAACTTGCAGCTTGTGAATACGTACAGCGTGATTATCAAAAGTCCGGCCGTTTTGGAAAAAGTTATTAAAGAATTGAAATTGGATATGACGACTGACACGTTGAACCAAAAAATAACCGTCGACAGCGAGCAGAACTCTCAAGTACTGAACGTATCGGTTCAAGACCCCGATCCTGACAAAGCAGTGTTAATTGCGAATAAAATAGCGGAAGTGTTTAAACAAGAAATTGTGAAAATTATGAATGTCGATAACGTTAGCATTTTATCTAAAGCCGATTTAGGAAAAGACATGACGCCGGTGAAACCGAAACCGCTCCTAAATATTGCGATCGCTGTGGTCGTCGGTTTAATGGCAGGTGTAGGGCTAGCCTTCTTACTTGAGTATTTAGATAATACAATCAAAAACGAACAAGATATTGAAAAACGATTGGAACTTCCGATTCTCGGCATGGTTACCACGATTTCAGAGGAAGATATCAAGCTAGCCACCCAACGTTCTTCACATCGAAAACAAGTAAGGGGTGAGACATTTGGCTCGTAAAACGAAAAAAATAGACAATAAACGAAAATTGATTGCAAAGTTGAACCCAAAATCGCCTATTTCAGAACAATACAGGACGATTCGTACTAATATTCAATTTGCATCTGCTGATAGCGAACTACGCTCCTTTATGGTGACATCTGCAAGCCCGGGAGAAGGAAAATCGACGACAGCTGCTAACTTAGCCATTGTTTTCGCCCAACAAGGAAAACGCGTCTTGCTTGTGGATAGTGATTTGCGAAAACCGACTATGCATTATACGTTTCGTGTAACCAATACGGTTGGATTGACCAATGTTCTTACGAGACAGGCATCGCTGGTAGAAGCGGTTCAAGCAACCGATGTTGAGAAGCTCGATCTTTTATCTTCGGGCCCGATTCCACCTAATCCAGCTGAGCTGTTAAGTTCGAGGATGATGGAACAAATGTTGGCGGAAGCATACAAACAGTATGATCTCGTCGTATTTGACTCGCCCCCTGTTTTGGCGGTCACTGATGCTCAAGTGCTGGCGAACCAATGCCAAGGTACGGTGCTGGTTGTCAAAAGCGGAGTAACGGAATTGGAAAATGCTCTTAAGGCGAAAGAATTGCTTCAAGCGGCGAAAGCAAAGTTGTTGGGCGCTGTTTTAAACAGCAAAACGATGAAAAGTTCAAGCTATTACTATTATTATGGAGAAAAATAGAATGGAAACCACTGAGAGATTCTATATTTTCTTACATAGTCTTTGAAAATATTTAAAATGGATTCCGTGCAACAATCTGTTCATTTCAGTAAAATAATCTTAAATCGGAAAGTAGGAAGAGACGATGATCGATATACACTGCCATATATTACCTGGGGTGGACGATGGGGCTCAAACTTTGACAGAAGCAGCTGCAATGGCCAAACAAGCAGAAAAAGAAGGAATTCATACGATCATCGCCACTCCCCACCATATGAACAGAAAATATATTAATCGTAAATCAGAGATTGTCGCAAAAGTAATGGAAGTAAATGTGCATTTGGAACGGGAAGGGATTAATGTAACGGTTCTCCCCGGACAAGAAGTGCGGATTTACGGAGAACTCCTTCAAGACTATGAAAATGGAGAAATCTCTACTCTTGGCGGGGATTCCCCTTATGTATTGGTGGAATTTCCATCCGGCTATGTTCCAAAGTACGCGGAACAGCTCCTTTTTGACATGCAAATGAAGGGGCTCGTGCCTGTCGTTGTTCATCCTGAACGAAACCAAGAACTAATCCAGGACCCGGACAAATTGTATAATCTAGTTAAGAACGGAGCGGCAGCGCAAATTACCGCTGCCAGCCTCACCGGCTATTTCGGGAAAAAAATTCAGAAATTTACGGAACAGTTGATTGAAGCCAACTTGGCGCATTTTATTGCTTCGGATGCACACAATACAAATAAACGCCCGTTCAAAATGCTCGAGACATTGGATCGACTTGAAAAAGAATTTGGAATCGATTATGTCTATTACTTTCAAGAAAATGCAGAATTGGCAGTCAGCGGTCAGAATATCATGAAAGAACCGCCGCAACAAATTAAAAAGAAAAAATTTCTCGGGCTATTCTAACAGAATATCGGGTTGGTGCCTTAGCCCGAATCAACAACAATGTTTGAATCGAACCTCTTTTCAACAAATCAACTGAACTATCCATAAAAAATAACCATTAGGTAGGGATTCTATGCCTGAGGGAGTGGCTCTTTCATAAAAGTCGGTCATCGAGAGAAACGTGAGAGATGGCTCGTGACCTAATTAATTTTACTTTGTTAAAATACAAACATAATCAACTGCATTTTGCGTATATTTTATAAAAATCCGTTATTCGAACAAAACCCATCGGCATTCTAAAAAATTCAAACGAAAGGAAGTATGCGGTTTGAAAAAGGTACGTAAAGCGATCATACCGGCTGCCGGGCTCGGCACTCGTTTTTTGCCCGCAACGAAAGCCATGCCGAAAGAAATGTTGCCGATTGTGGACAAGCCGACTATTCAATACATAGTGGAAGAGGCAGTAGCATCCGGGATCGAAGATATAATCATCGTTACTGGAAAAGGTAAACGAGCGATTGAAGACCATTTTGACAATGCTTGGGAGCTGGAGCACAATTTGGCAGAAAAAGGGAAGCTCGATTTGTTGGAAAAAGTCAGGTATTCCTCCAATTTAGCTAACATCCACTATATACGCCAAAAACAACCCCTCGGTTTAGGCCACGCCGTATGGTGCGCCCGCAATTTTATCGGGGATGAACCGTTTGCCGTTCTATTAGGCGACGATATTGTTCAAAGCGATACGCCGTGTTTAAAGCAATTAATGGATCAATTCGAACAAACCCATTCTTCCATTATCGGGGTTCAGGAAGTTCCGGAAGAAGAAACACACCGCTACGGTATTATCGACCCGGCTGGAAGCCAAGGGCGCCGCTACCAAGTAGAAAATTTTGTGGAAAAGCCGGCACCGGGAACAGCTCCCTCCAATTTGGCGATTATTGGCCGTTATATTTTAACGCCGGAAATCTTTTTGTTTTTAGAAAAACAAGAGCAAGGAGCCGGAGGAGAAATTCAACTGACGGATGCCATTCAAAAGTTGAATCAAATTCAGCGAGTATTTGCCTATCAATTTGAAGGCAAGCGATATGATGTGGGCGAGAAGCTGGGATTTATTCAAACCACGATTGAAATAGCATTACAAGATTCGGAATTAAAAGAGCCACTGTTGAAAATCATGGATAATATTTTAAAAGAAACCAATCTGAATAAAGTGAATATGTAAGAAAGAAAAAATGAAGAAAATTAGCTCGTTTAGCTATAGTCAATTTGTGAATAGTCACTTAACCCGATTCTTTTGTCGTTCTATACAACCTCAGAATCGTCATTTTGAAACAGTTGGGGAAAAGATCGTGATTTTACCAGCTGTTTCTTTTTATTCTTCCTTTGCTCGGGTGATCAAAAAAGTCAATGAATCGCATTCCTTTTAAGAAAGACGGTTGTTTACTGTATAAAAAATAAAAACGAATACAAAGAACCGAAAAGTTTGACCCAGTTAAGATATGCTGTGATTTCGATGAATTATTTTAAAATAATGGTAGAGAATCTTTTTGCTAAGATGAAATAGAATTTTCGTTGGACTCAGGGAAATATGGATATAAGCATTCATTACTGAGTAGATATACTGCTTTTAACCATTAAAAGGATTTTTTTAAACGAAAGTTGAATCCTGCATGTACAGCCATTCTCTATTTTTCTTTGTCATTCACTTGTTTTTTGAATGTATAAAATGGGACGCGAATAGAATGTAATATTCAACTGAACTTTTTTGTGATCGATTCCGTTTTTTCTTTTAGAGGTCATTATAAAAAGAGTTTGGATTCAGATTTGTACTTTTTTCGTTTTGCGTTTTTCATTAAGTTTGTAAGCAGAGTTTTACCGGCTTTCTCTGTAAAGAAAGAATTTTGCTATGCTTTTTTATCATGCAATCAAGAAGACTATGATTGAAAAGGAAAATGGGGTCTTCATGGTGAATTAAGAATTGTACTTCGGTGATTGGAAAATATTTCATATAAAAGGAAGCGTTGTCTAAAGCGCTGTCAGCCTACGAATAGTTTGATGACTAATCAGCGGTACACTTTTAATACAGGATGATCATTTTAGCTCGACTATGGTTAGTGGTGAGGAAAAGATCAGAATGTTCATGTATGCAGTATTTTAATGATTCTATTGGGGAGTTGGAGGGGAACAATATGACTTGGAAAACGATCTATGAAAAATGGACATCTTATCCAAATTTAGATCCAGTTTTAAAAAACCAGTTGGATGGTATCAAAGATAATGAAAAACTGTTGGAAGACAGCTTTTATAAGAGTCTTGAATTTGGGACAGGCGGCATGCGCGGGGAACTCGGACCTGGTACGAATCGAATGAATCTTTATACGGTTCGGAAAGCTTCAGAAGGGCTGGCGCAATACATAAAGTCTCAAGGTGAGGAAGCGGTGAAGCGCGGCGTGGCGATTGCCTATGATTCCCGCCGGAAATCGCCGGAGTTTGCTTTGGAAGTGGCGAAAACGGTGGGGAAACATGGAATTCGCGCCTTTTTGTTTGAAAGTTTGCGTCCGACTCCCGTATTGTCGTTTGCTGTCCGCCATTTACACACATTCGCAGGTGTTGTTATTACCGCTAGCCATAATCCCCCTGAATACAACGGTTACAAAGTATATGGACCGGACGGCGGACAATTGCCTCCTGCTATGGCGGACGAATTGATTCGCTACGTTCAAGCTGTCGAAAATGAGTTGACGGTGGAAGTGGCAGAAGAAAAAGACCTTGTCAATAACGGCCTTCTCACGTATATTGGGAGCGAAGTGGATCAAGCGTATCAACAACAATTACAGACGATCCGTCAGAACAAGGAAGTCGTATCTTCTGTGGCTGATTCGTTGAAAATTGTTTATACGCCGCTTCACGGTACGGGAAATATCCCTGTTCGGGAAGGATTAAAAAACTTTGGCTTTACGAACATCACTGTGGTGAAAGAGCAGGAGCAGCCTGACAGCCATTTTTCTACGGTTCAATCTCCCAATCCGGAAGAGCATAGCGCTTTTGAACTGGCGATCCGTTATGGGGAAAAAGAAGACGCCGATCTTTTGCTGGCCACAGATCCGGATGCTGACCGTTTAGGTGTGGCTGTGAAAAATGCACAAGGCGACTATCATGTGTTGACCGGAAATCAAACAGGAGCGCTTTTGCTTCATTATTTGTTGACGCAGAAGAAAGCCAACCACACGCTTCCTGAAAACGGCGTGGTGATCAAAACGATTGTGACATCGGAGCTAGGCAGGGAAATCGCCAAAAGCTTTGGCATTCCAACGATTGATACATTGACTGGATTTAAATTTATCGGCGAAAAAATCAAAGAATTTGAACAGACAGGAGAGCATACCTTTTTATTTGGCTATGAAGAAAGCTATGGCTATTTGATCGGCGATTTCGTGCGCGATAAGGATGCTGTTCAGGCAGCGGTGTTGGCAGCCGAAGTAGCAGCGTATTACAAAGCACAAGGAAAGAGTTTGTATGACGGTCTGATGGATATTTTTGAACAATACGGCTATTTCCGTGAATCACTGCGGTCGCTGACTTTGAAAGGAAAAGACGGATCGGAGACCATTGCCGCCCTGATGGATAAATTTCGCGAGTCTTTTCCTGCCCAAGCAGCCGGTTCCCCGATCGTCGCAGTGGAAGATTACCTAAAAGGTGTACACATGGATCTTACAGGGTCAAGTCACAGAAAGATCTCGTATGCCGTCTTCTGCTTGAAAAAAAAAAATCTTCAAGACGGATCTTGGTTTTGCATTCGCCCGTCCGGAACGGAGCCGAAAGCCAAGTTTTATTTCGGCGTGAAAGGAACGTCCTTGCCAAACAGTGCCGAGAGATTGGCGCGACTGGAAGAAGACGTTATGCGATGGGTGGAAAATGAACTAAATCAAATCACTGTTTACTAAGACAAAAGGGAGATGTCAGCAATGATTTTAGTTGTTGGCGGCGCCGGATATATCGGCAGCCATCTTGTGAAGGAACTTGTAGAAACAAATGAAGTCGTCGTTCTTGATAATTTATCAACGGGGCACCGTTCGCTGGTGGATCGCCGTGCACACTTTGTTGAAGGAGATCTGGGCGATAAAGCGGTACTCGATAAATTATTTTCAAATTATCCGATTGAAGCGGTGATGCACTTTGCTGCCAATAGTTTGGTGGGGGAATCAGTGCAGCATCCTTATAAATATTACCAAAACAATGTGGCGAATACTTTGACGTTATTGCATTCGATGATCGACCACGGTGTAAAGAACTTTATCTTTTCGTCGACGGCGGCCACTTATGGGATCCCGAATGTGGAACTGATCGATGAACAGCAGCCGACCCAACCGATCAATCCTTATGGTCGTTCGAAGCTGATGGTAGAACAGATTTTGTCCGATTTTGCCGATGCGTACGATTTGCATTATGTCGTTCTTCGCTATTTTAATGCAGCAGGCGCACATGAATCGGCAGAAATTGGGGAAGCGCATGATCCGGAAACGCACTTAATCCCGATTATTTTGCAGCATTTGCTTGGCCAGCGCCCGAAAATCTCCGTCTTTGGCACTGACTACGATACGCCGGACGGAACGTGCATCCGCGATTATATTCATGTTACCGATCTCGCTCGAGCCCATATTTTGGCGCTGAATGCTCTGTTGTCGGGCGAAAAGAAAACGGCCACTTATAATTTGGGCAATGGAAAAGGCTATTCCGTCAAAGAAGTGATCGAGACATGCGAACGCGTCACCGGCCGCAAAGCCACGGTTGAATATACGGAACGCCGGCCAGGCGATCCAGCTAGACTTGTCGCCACTTCCGAAAAAATTTTCAAGGAACTTGGCTGGAAAGCAGAATATGGCTTGGAGGAAATCATTGACTCCGCATGGAAGTGGCATAAAAAGGGATTTATCGGCAAATAGGAGAGAAATTGTGAAAGGGACATTGCCAAAAACGGATGTTTTGAGCGATGTCCTTTTTCTTTTCCGGAGTCGTTTCTCGAAAAATGAAAGAATAATCGTTTTGTTTAGCATCATTCATCCGGATGTGATAAACTTCTAATGGATTTTATGAACAAATTTTTATTTAATCGCCTTTGAAACGATCCTTCAACAATTTCCAGCGTCGGTGCAATTTTGAAGCGATTTGTTTAGAACGGAAGCAATTTGATTTGAATGATCATCGGCTGGCTTCTTAACGACATTTTGCCGATCACGCTGAAACGTGTATAAGTAAAGAGTATGTATCCTGAGCGGATGGAAAACATTTTATGTAAAGCTTTCAGACGTTTAACAGAAGGAAAAAGAAACCAAAAAATTGAAAACAATTTCCTGATTTGCCTTGACTTGCATACTGGGTTCGGGTATACAATCAAATTAAGAATTCATTATTTAATGAAAATTTTTATTATGACGTGGTTTTGTTTGTCATTTAGCAACGGGAAAGGAAACAGATTACGTGGACACACATTGAGCGTGTACATATTGTATAAGGATTAGAATGTAGCGGAACGATGCTGAAGGTGCGAGAATGTTTTTTGGCGTGAAGTAATTTTTGGTTTCAACTTGGTCATAGAGTGTCTTTAAAAAGATGGATGGAGATGTGTCCATAAGAGGGAACAGGAGAAATTCAATAGGAAGGGAGAGAGCGCATTCAGAGTCAAAAGTCATTTTAATCGGTCCGCTGCAGTGGTGTTCACGATTTAAACGAGGAAAGTGCTTTTTTAGGTGTGAAACGGTTTGTTTGATATTAGGAAAGGATCATAGTTTTGAAGAATGTCATAACCGCGGCTCAAGATCGGAGTGATCGGTTTTTCTTTTTGGTTGCTAAATAGTCGTTAAGAACTACATAATGGCAAAAACGCAAAGAGATTGATGGGTAATAAGACCTAAAAAAGCAGCGAAGCTTCTACTTTTATCCCGTTCTAAAAAAATCTTTTGATACACACAGCTAGACTTGTTTTACTTTAAGTAGTTTGTTTAAGAGTGAATCTTCAAAACTATTAATGAAAGAGGTATGAAAAGTGAAGATAAAACTATTCAGCGGATTGAGATCAAAACTCATCGTTTCTTTTGCTGTTATTTTACTGCTTCCTTCGATTGTTGTAGGATCATTGGCATACAATTCGGCTAAAGATCAAATTCAAAATCAAATTTTCACAAGCGTTAATGAAAATGTGAAGCTAGTGAACACACTTATTGACAACAGCATCAAACCAAAAGTAAATGATATCGATTACTTTTCGAAAACCGTCTCATCTCGTCTGTATAAAGGCGATGACAGTCCCGAACTTCGCAGAATTTTTAAAGAATATGTAGATTTGCATCCGGAAGTAGTGAGTATTTTTGTCGGCACTAAAAATGGATTATATGTTCAAATGCCAAAATTTAAGATGCCTTCCGGCTATGATCCAAGACAGAGATATTGGTATTCGGAAGCTATGAACCATAAAGGGCAAGTAGTAGTGACGGATCCTGAAAAAACGGCCTCTACTGGTGAAACGGTGGTCACCATATGCAAAACAACCAATGATGGTTCTGGCGTCGTGGCGATCAATATAAGATTAAACAAGATAAAAGATTTAGTGGAAAAAGTGAAGGTAGGAAAAGAAGGATATGCGTTCCTGATCGATCGTAATAAGAAGATCGTTGCCCATCCTAATCTAAAATCCGGATCAAAAGCAGACAGCAGCTTTTATGATAAATTATTTGCTAGTAATACAGGGGAATTTCATTATACTTTGAATGGCAAAGAGAAATTATACAGTTATACGACGAATCCGTTAACGGGATGGAAAGTAGTAGGAAACATGTCGATTTCCGAAGTGGATGATGCGGTTGCGCCTATTCTCCATAAAACGTTGCTCGTGATCATCATTTCTTCTGTTCTTGGGGCGATAATAGTCTACTTTATCATATATTCCATTCTTGCACGTCTTAGAGTATTAAAAAATAAAGCGATTACCATCAGCAGAGGCAACCTCACTGAACAAATTGAAATAAAAGTGAACGACGAGATCGGTCAATTAGGCCATGCTTTTAATCAAATGCAAGAAAATCTGCGTACATTAATTCAAAAAATAGAACTCAGTGCGGAACAAGTCGCTTCGTCTGCCGAGGAATTAACAGCGAGCGCTGAACAAACAAGTTTAGTTACTGAACAGGTCGCCTCTTCCATTCAAGAGGTGGCAAGCAATGCGGAAACGCAGACAAACGGTATTGATAAAAATGCTCAGTCTTTAAATACAATCTCATCAGGAATTACAAAGATTGCCGAAAATTCCATGAATGTAGCGGAGCTTTCTAAACAATCCACATTGCAGGCGGAAGAAGGAGAAAAGGCTGTTCAGAAGACAGTCGATCAAATGAATTCCATTCATGAATCCGTCCAAGTGTCAGAAGAGGCTATCCAATCTTTAGCAGAGCGTTCAAAGCAAATTGGAAAAATATTGGATGTTATTACCGGAATCGCAGACCAGACAAATCTTCTGGCTCTTAACGCCGCCATTGAAGCAGCTAGAGCTGGCGAAGAAGGTAGAGGTTTTGCGGTCGTAGCGGAAGAAGTCCGAAAATTAGCCGAGCAATCGCAAGAGTCGGCGAAGCAAATTTTTGAATTAATTCAAGGAATACAACAAGATACAGGCAATACGGTACAAATTATGTCTAAAACGACAGAAGATGTAGAAGAAGGGTTAAAAATCACCAATGAAGCCTTTGAAAAGTTTGAGGGAATTTTAAATAGTATGAGAGAGGTTGCTCCTAAAATCCAGGATATTTCCTCAACGGCGCAAAAAATATCCGCCGAAGTCCAAGAGGTTGCGGCAATGGCCAATGAATTGGCCAATATAGCGCAAAACAACGCAGCCACATCCGAAGAAGTAGCGTCTTCAACGGAAGAACAATTAGCTTCCATGGAAGAAATCTCAGCATCAGCAAAATCGCTTTCTTCTATGGCGGAAGAGCTCAAAGAGGTAATTTCTAATTTTAAATATTAACCCATTTGCATGTTCGCAGCATAGTACAGTGAAGAATGAAAACTGAAGGTTCAAGAAAGGACATCGCCGTAGGGCCATGTCCTTTCTTCGTTCCATATAAGGATGAATGTTGTCTTTTTTCATTTAAGGGCAGTTGTTTGAGATGATGTCCGTCTGATGGTGGACACGTCTATTGGCTCTGTAAATTTTCCTTTAGCATATGTGTCACTTTTGCTTTTTCTTCGTCAGGAACAATCAAATAATAAATGCCGTTGATCTTTTGGCCTGTTCCTTTGATTTCATAATTTTCTACGTTGGATAGGCAGTTGCGGTAATTGGATCGAATATTCATCATATCCTGAAAAGTAAGATTCGTTTTTACGTTGTTGCCCAGCGTATTCAAAATATCTTGATAATGAGTCACAGAGGATATACTGGTAGCTTTGTGCAGAATGGCTGTTATAACTTGCCGTTCACGCTGATTTCGGCCGAAATCCCCGTTTGGATCCAAATGGCGCATTCTGACATAGCCTAGTGCTTTTGGTCCGTCAAGTTCAATCTTCCCTTTTTTGTAATGATAGCCTTTTTTGTAATATCCTTCATCGTACCAATCCAGATGATTATCAACGGTAATACCGCCGACGGCATCGACTAAACCACTTAGCGCTTCCATATTAATGCGGATAAAATAGTCAATAGGGATACCTGTAAACTGTTCAACGGTATTGATTGCCATCTTTGTTCCACCGAATGCGTATGCATGATTTATTTTATCCATGGTTCCTTTTCCGACGATTTTTGTTCGCGTATCCCTAGGAATGCTGACCATTTGCATTTTCTCTTTTTGCGGATTAAGCGTCATGACAATCAAAGTGTCGGAGCGGCCTCTGTCATTTTTACGCTCGTCCACTCCCATAAGAAGAATGGAAATAGGTTCGCTTTTTTTCGTTCTATCTGACTGATCGCGGCCATTATCGAAAGGAATGTTTTGATGCATTTTATCAGCCGCTTCTTTGGCGGAATTATACAAATAATAGGCATAGCCACCCCCGCCCAAGACTATTAAGACCACTATGATGGACAGGATTTTCAATAGTTTTTTCACCATATGGGATTCCTCAACTTTCACCTTAGAACTATGGTTGAATTATACCATATTCATAGGGGGCCTGACCCCCTTAATGCTTTAAAGTATTAAGGGGGTCAGGCCCTGTCATCTTCGATTAGATCTTTTATTGGTACTTGTGTTCTTTCTTCCAATAGTGGGTTTCTGGCATGGACGGTGGCCAATTTTGTGTTTTCGTCCACTCCGTCAATCCAAACGGAAGTTCCTTCATATAAAACTTTAATATCGGCAGGTGAAGAAAGTATTTGTTTTACACGTTTTAATTCCATTGTTCGGTCCTCCAACTTTTAATGAGTTATTTTCAGTTTTTGCGGCATGGACGTTTTTATTCATTTTTGATGATGAAAGGGGGGCGTTTAGATGCACGCAGCGAATGTAAGGATGTCGCAAGGAATTTTTAAAAAGTCTGGATGTCGATATTTTTCGTGTTGGCCATTCGGTTAGGAAAAAGATGAGCAACAAGAAAAAAGACGGTGTTTCCTTTAGGACCACCGTCCTTTCTACACTGTATTGCAGATGGTGTTCTTTTCATTTATTTTCAAAAGAGCAATCATCTCCATTTTCTTTTTTAATAAGGCTGCCATTTGAGTTTCTTTGCCTCAGCAAATCTTTTTTCCACATTCGGCCAATACACTACATTCCACCATTGATCGACATATTTTCCTCTGTCGTTTTTATATTGTAAATAATAAGCATGTTCCCAAACATCGAGAACGAGAAGAGGAATGGTATCCCATTGGGTTAAAAATTGATGCCGTTCTGCTTGCAAAATTTCCAGTCTTCGCGATCGGGGCGACCAAACTAAAATGGCCCATCCCACTCCTTCGACTTTTTTGGCTGCTTCTGAAAAATGCTTTTTAAATAACTCGTAACTGCCGAAATCTTTTTCGATTTGAGCAAGCAGCTCTCCCTTCGGTTTTCCACCACCTCTAGGATTCATGATTTCCCAAAAGATCGTATGCAAATAATGACCCGATCCGTGAAAAGCTGCTTCCCGTTCCCAATGTTTGATTAAATCGAAATGATTTCTTCTTCTTGCTTCTCTCAATTTTTCTTCTGCTGTATTTAGCCCATCTACATAACTTTGAAGATGTTTTGTATGGTGAAGTCTCATAATTTCTTCGCTGATGTACGGTTCCAAAGCATTATATGCATATGGCAATGGCGGAAGCACGTGTTTTCCGATCGGCACAGATTCACGAATTCTTATTTGATTTCTTTCAAAAAGTTGAACGACACGATGGTTCATTTGCCGGACAGTACGTTGAAGTTCAGACACAACCGGCTCACTTATGTTTTCTTCCTGAAGTTGATGTTTCACGTCATGATAGACACGATCAATCTCAACCAACATATTTGGATCAACTTCCATCTCTTGTTCATCAAGAAAATTTCGTATGTTTTGCAGCCAGCTTTGCACTTCGACTAAATATTGTTGCGCTTTTTCTTCAAAATCCATCCTTCTCCCCCTCAAACGTCTTTTCTTTTTCTGTTTGTTCCAAGATAAAACCCATTTTTAGGTAAATAACGCTTTATCCTTAATGTATTAATGAGAAATAGGAAGGTGACACTTAGGACCGATATAAAAAATTCCTTCAATGATGAACAGAAGGTTTGGTTCATAGAACTAGACAACAAGGTAATAAATAGCAGCCACTAACGAAAAAAATTTGATAAAATGCAAACGCAAAGTATAAAACAAATCGGGAGGAAAGCAATGATAAGAAAAATATCGACAGTCGCAGTGTATGTGGAAGATCAACAAAAAGCAAAAGAGTTTTGGACGAAAAAAGTCGGATTTGAGGTAATGGCAGAGCATCCAATGGGGCCCAATGCTTTTTGGCTGGAAGTGGCTCCGGCCGGTTCTGAATCTCATTTAGTAATTTATCCTAAATCCATGATGGAAGGCTGGGAAAACAGGAAAGCCTCCATTGTATTTGAATGTGAAGATATAATGGGAACATATGAAACGATGAAGAAAAACGGCGTTGAATTTTTAGGAGAGCCGAAAAAGATGCAATGAGGCACCTATGTCCAATTTAAGGACGAAGACGGCAATGAATTTTTGTTAAAGGGCTGAGAGTGATTTTCATCAGAAACTCAAGGGATCATACGGTAAAAGCGGCAAAGGTCAGCTTCCTCTAGAGAGGACTGGCCTTTGCCTATATATATCTTTGAGCGAGTCCACTACAGTATTTTTGATTCAGAGAGAGCTTTATGCCTTTGCAGATGGATGCACACTCAGCTGCCGTTTTAACGCTTTACGCAGTTTTGGAACAAGGGCAAGCGACAAAGTGGTGACGATGAGATCAAGAGGCAAGTAGGCGGCCATCCAAGACCATGCCACAGCATAACTGAATCCCTTCGGTGCATCCAGCCAAAACATAAGGGCAAAGTACATAAAATTAGTGCCAATCATGTAGTTCAAGAAAAGACTCGACAGACCGGCGCATATGTAAGCCCATTTCGAGGGCTTTTCTTTTTGCAAGCATTTGCCCACGGCATACGCTACAAAGATAAAAGAAATCACAAAGCCGAAAGTCGAGCTGAATATGCTTGAAAGTCCTCCTTTAAATTCAGCGAAAACAGGAATGCCCATCAAACCGACAAAGACATAAGCAGTCATGGCCAAGGCTCCTAATCGGCTTCCGAGAATTCCTCCAGCTAAAATGGCAAACATCAGTTGTAGTGTGACCGGAACGCCGCCGATGGTCAGATAAGGCGATACATTGGCGCCAACGGCCATTAAAGCAACAAACATTCCGCACAGCACCATTTCTTTAGGTTTCATAGAAAATCCTCCTCATTCTCAAAATTTCAATAATTGTGCATTTTTCTTTTATATGTTAACATTTTTTTAAAAAGGTTTACAAATAAAGGGGGATTATGATGTCAGCTATTTTTTTAACAGGAACGGATACGGATATAGGAAAAACCGTTATCACAACATTGCTTGTTCATTTTTTTCAAAAAAGGAACATTCCCATTTTTTCTTTTAAGCCCATTCAAACAGGGGCCATTCAGCGCAATGGGGAATGGTACGCACCCGACCCTGTAGTGTATGAAAAGGTAACGAAACCGACATCTCACAATGAGTTTTATGGAATTCTATTAAAAAAAGCAAGTTCACCTCATTTGGCTGCCCGTCTCGAAGGGGTTTATATTCCTGTCCATGAAATCAAAGAACAAATCGCTTCTTTAGAAACGAAATACGAACATCTCATTCTTGAAGGAGCGGGCGGTTTATATGTGCCCATCACCGATGAAGGATATTGCATGATTGATTTTATGCAAGAATTGTCTTATCCTGTCATCCTAGTGGCAAGAGCCGGACTTGGAACGATTAATCATACCGTTTTATCGATAGAGGCATTGAAAAAACGGAATATTCCGATTGCAGGCATTATTTTTAACCAATTAAATGTGGATGACCATGAAATTGAAGAAGATAACCGGTTGATGGTCAAAAAATTAACGGATGTGCCAGTTATTGGATCTGTGCCTTATATGGACAACCTGATCGAGCGTTTGAAAGAGGAAGAGGTAAGGGATCAATTGATTTCGAATTGGGATGAAAAGCGTTTGAAAGGGGTGCTTTTAAATGACGCCGGATCAGCTATTAAGTAAAAGCAAACAGTATCTATGGCTGCCTTTTACTCAAATGAAAGATTATGAACGCGATCCTCTGATTATTGAGAGCGGAGATGGGGTGCGGCTAAAAGATATTTATGGGAATGTTTATTTGGACGGCAATTCTTCGCTTTGGCTTAACATTCATGGTCATCGTAAAAAAGAACTCAATGAAGCCATTAAAGAACAGTTAGATAAAATCGCGCATTCTACTTTGCTTGGAGCGGCGAATGTGCCTTCCATCATTCTGGCGGAAAAATTAATTCAAATTTCACCGCAGCGGTTGAAACGGGTGTTTTATTCGGACAGCGGGGCAGAGGCGGTGGAAATCGCAGTCAAAATGGCCTACCAATATTGGCAAAACAAAGGAATCAAAGAAAAAACCAAGTTTGTAACGTTAGGGAACGGCTATCATGGCGATACAGTCGGAACGATGAGCGTCGGGTCCATTGATCTTTATCATAAAGTGTATACATCATTACTGTTTGATGCTTTTGTTGCGCCGTTTCCTTCCGCTTATCATCATCCGTCAGGCGATGAAAAAACGGCCAAAGAGGAAGCGTTACATAGTTTGCGGCAATTATTTTCCAACCACCATCATGAAATTGCAGGCATGACAGTGGAATCGATGGTTCAAGGAGCAGGCGGCATGAATGTAATGCCGAAGGGGTATTTGAAAGAAGTTGAAAACTTATGCCGCGAGTTTGACATTTTGTTCATTGTGGATGAAGTGGCGACAGGATTTGGTCGTACGGGAAAAATGTTTGCCGTCGAGCATGAAGGAGTCCAGCCGGATATTATGACGGTGGCGAAAGGACTGACAGGAGGATATTTGCCATTGGCCGCTACACTAACCTCTGAAGAAGTGTATGAAGCCTTTTATGGCGAGTATGAAGAGTTAAAAACGCTGTTTCATGGCCATTCTTATACAGGAAACCAGCTAGGTTGTGCCGCTGCCATTGCCAATTTGGAGCTGTATGAGAAAGAAAATATTGTTCAACAAGTACAAGAGAAAAGCGAATATGTGTCTCAACTTTTAGAAAAAGTATCCTTGCTTGAACATGTTGGCGATGTTCGTCAGCTCGGACTTATTTGCGGGATTGAGCTTGTTCAAAATAAACAGACGAAAGAGCCCTATCCATGGGAGAAGCGTGTTGGATACCAAGCTACATTAAAAATGAGAGAATTGGGCATGATTACAAGGCCGCTTGGGGATGTGGTCGTCTTTATGCCTCCTCTAGCTGCCTCATATGAAGACTTAAAGCAAATGGTGGATATATTGTATCAAGGCATTCTTTGGGCAACGACTGAATATGCGATAGAACACGCATGATCGCAACAAAAGGGCGTCTTATAAGGGCGCCCTTTTATCAATGTGCGCCCGGCATGTACATGAACTATAGGTTGTAAGTCCCGAACCCCGAAGACAGAAGTAGAGGTTAGCCAAGAGCAAGGGTGT
>ERZ1673759.63-NODE-63-length-17371-cov-25.320744_pt1 | contig 17371 bp, 22 predicted proteins | sample MGYA00580179_ERZ1673759 | MGnify/ENA primary metagenome ERZ1673759 (study PRJEB41219, sample SAMN04549624) | soil metagenome | isolation source: soil | place: USA: Oklahoma, Great Salt Plains NWR | collected 2008-10-09 ... | reverse complement strand
ACGTACGGTGGTGTGAGAGGACGGGAGTTAATCGCTCCCTCCTACTCGATTTTTTTAGTAACGTTGGACGTATTTGTGTACGGCATCCTTGACCTCTTTGACTTTGCAAAAAGAGTGCAGAAGAAAGCACTCTGTCTTGAAATAGCTGAAGAAGTTCTCCATGCAGGCATTGTCCAAACTGTTTCTTTTCCTGGATATTCGGGTCCGGGACGGCCTCTGGGAGAATGGCCATAACGTTCTTTATATTTTTCAAGCGCTTCCTGTCAAGTTAGAGTTTTGTTACAGAAAGGCTTGGTGTGCCCTTTTTACGATAAGTGTACGACTTCTTAGAGGGCCTGCGGAGAGGCTCAAAAAGGACGTCGATGAGGCGTCCCACGGATTTCATTCTAAAGGATCAAGTCCGTGGGATAAGAGATATTGGCTGCTTGCATATGTAGTATCCAGCATTCGTTTTCCTTCAATCTGGGGCAGATACGATATAGCCGTGATCATTTTCCGGGGATCCGAACCGGCTGGGGATTGATCACCTTCATCATCGTTGAAAGAATCTTGAGCTTTCTGACGTTCTTGTTTCCCCTCCGCTGTCCGAGGTTTTCCCTTCCGTATCCGATTCCTGCCAATCTTTGCATACGTCGATCCAATCCTTGGCACCGGAATAATTCCACAGATCTTACGGACTCACTTCAATGGCGGAGTTGATGCTTCCGCATACGGGAAAAACGGTTTTGAACCGCTTTAAGGACAGGTCTAAAAAGATGTCCAAATCATTGGCCAATCCAAAAGGGCAAACCCCTCCGACAGCATGGCCCGTTTGTTCGAGCACTTCCTCGGCGCTTAACATCCGCGCTTTAAAACCGAAAGTATGGCGGAATTTTTTGTTGTCGATTTTGGCGTCGCCGGCGGTCACGACCAACAGCGCACTGTCTCCTTTGCTCCGGAAGCATAAGGTTTTGGCGATGCGGGCCGGTTCTACGCCGATGGTCTGGGCGGCCTGTTCCACCGTGGCGCTCGAAGTATCGAAGACCATAATATCCTGATCCCGATTCCATTTTTTTAGATGGGCTCTAACACTTTCCAGGGACATCTGTCTTTCCTCCTTCATAGGTTCTATATGATTAATGTCTATCTTATCATAATGATTCGAATTTTGTGAGATTTGAGTCTTTTGGAGGCGTGATATTACGGAAGGACGCAAAAGGGACATCCTTGTATGCAGCCGCCGCAGATCGGATGTGATCTTACGGAAGGCATATATAAAGCCAGACCGGTGGCAATGTCCTCTATCCCTTCGTGAACTTTCTTTTTTCTGTCCACTATTATAAGGGGATCATATCAACTTATAGGGTGTTTTCCTTTTTTAAGAAAAAGTTAAGCAAAGCTTGGCATAATGATGGCATCCTCAAATAAATGAAGAAAGGAGAGTCGCATATGAGAAGGGTACGTGCCCTTCATTTTTGGATCGGAGTAATAGCATCTTTGTTTTTGTTCATTGAATCAATAACAGGTCTCATTATGTATGTAACAGGAGAAGAGCGAGGAAAGGATGGTAGAATGGAACAGTTTCATGCAGTCAATACACAGCAAATGGCAACGAACTCTCAACAAAATGGACAATCAGGGCCTCCAGCTGCAGGAGAAATGAATGGGGGTTTTCCGAATAATGGGGGAGAGGGCCATTCATTACAAAGAGTGGTTCGTGAACTTCATACAGGCCCCATTGGTCTAGTGAGTTCGATCGGAATGATCATCATGACCGGGACTGGACTGGCTATTTCGATTCATATACTTCTAAGAAAACGAAGAAAGGCGAGACTTCGAAAATCTCTCGCTACATAAGATGAAGAAAGGGGGAGATTTTCCTTTTGACGCACTTCGTAAAAAAGGAATAAAGAGGTTGGCTTTCATAAATTAGCCGAGCCGTTGATAAAGGCCGCTGCCATGTTTGGTTTTATGTTTTGGTGAAAATGGGAAGATAAAGGGGGTGAGAAATCATCAATGGGCTGAAGAAAATCGAGGCTGTTAAATAATGTGAATCATTCTTTTTTTGCCGTATATGGGGAGCCTCGGCGAGGAGCGAAGATACGAACGAATGATCACATTATTACAGGGAAGCCTCCATTTTGCCCAAGCAGAAATAGAAAAAATTAGATTGTCAAAGAAAGATAGCATTCAATTGGCAGAACAATAAAATGAAGGTGAAAGGTAAGCAAATAGGATGGGTATATCGGTTCATGCTTACCTTTTTTCTTTTTGTGAAATTCGTGCCTTATTTTTTGTATCGACTCTTCATACGGAAATAATAAAAAATGACTCGAATGCCGGATCCCACATCCAACGTCGCCAAAATAATGAGCAAGTACGTAAAAAAACCAAATCCATTGGAATTTACATTTTCAATAGCCATATAAGTAAAAAGGGAACCAAAAAGCAAATAGATGATCCCTGAGGATAGCAATGTTTGTTTCATTGGAAAAATCCTCCAATTAGTCCTTGGATGTGCTGAAGTTGGTCACGATAGAAAAGCTGTACGACGACCACAAGAGTATTCATGGCTACGTGGGCGAAAATAGGAACCAGAATTCTGCCTGTTCTTACATATAAAAAAGCGAATGTGAACCCCATCGCGCTATAAAGAAGAATATGTTCGAATTCCATATGCGCCATGGCGAAAATGACGGAACTGATCGTTGCGGCGATCCAAAAAGAAAAACGTTTGTATAAAGAGCCAAAAATGATTTTTCGAAAAACAATTTCTTCTAATATAGGTCCGAAAATGGATGAAACAAGCATGGAGGCCGGAAATGTTTTGATAATTTGAAGGATATTTTCCGTATTTTTCGAACCGGGATCCACACCGAAAAGGTTTGCTTCGATGTTGGCAGCGATGCCTTGGGCAAACAGTGCAAGAAATACTCCGGCGATCGCCCATACTATCGATTTTCCTGGAGAAGCCGGAGCTTTTCTCACCAATAAAGCATCAGTACGTGCTTTTCTTAAAATCAGCAAAATAATGATTAATGTAATGGAAAAACTGATGACAATCCAATATCCGGGGGCCGCTTGCCTCATAAAAACGGGGTCTTGTCCTGCCCTGATTCCGATTCGATAAACGAGCGGGACACCGATGAAAATGGATAGCTGCATAAGAATATAAGCAATTAAAATATAACCGTATTCTTTTTTCACTTTTTTATACTCCTTCTCTTATTCATTCATTATTTTCATTCTACTAGCAATTTACATCCCATTCAAATTCAAGAATACAGGAATAAAACTAGTGGCCGGGGAGAAAATAACATCAGGCATTTTCCCCTCGCGCGGATAAGAGAATTCTGGCGAAAAATCTCGAATAAAATTTTTTGCATCATACTTGCAAAAGAAAGGGGTTTTATTTATTATTATTAATGTGTTAGCACTCGGGTGAATAGAGTGCTAACAATATAAATTACATATGAAAACAAGGAGGTTGTTTCACTTGTTAAAACCACTGGGTGATCGCGTCGTAATTGAACTAGTTGAAACGGAAGAAAAAACTGCAAGCGGCATTGTATTGCCAGATACGGCAAAAGAAAAGCCACAAGAAGGCAAAGTGATCGCAGTTGGAACAGGCCGCGTTCTTGACAGCGGTGAACGTGTTGCACCAGAAGTGTCTGTTGGCGACCGCATCATCTTTTCTAAATATGCTGGTACAGAAGTGAAATACCAAGGTACAGAATACTTGATCCTTCGCGAAAGCGATATTTTAGCAGTGATTGGAGAATAATAACGATTTTTATCATATGACAATATTTTAACTAAGGGGGTTTTACAAAATGGCTAAAGATATTAAATTCAGCGAAGATGCTCGCCGTGCGATGCTCCGCGGTGTAGATAAATTAGCGGATGCAGTAAAGGTGACTCTTGGACCAAAAGGACGCAACGTGGTTCTTGAGAAAAAATTTGGATCTCCTTTAATTACGAACGATGGGGTTACCATTGCGAAAGAAATCGAATTGGAAGATCCATTCGAAAATATGGGAGCTAAATTAGTTGCTGAAGTAGCCAGCAAAACGAATGATATTGCTGGGGACGGTACTACGACTGCAACTGTACTTGCTCAAGCAATGATCCGTGAAGGATTGAAAAACGTAACAGCCGGTGCAAACCCTGTCGGCATCCGCAAAGGAATTGAAAAAGCGGTTCAAGTGGCTGTTGAAGAATTAAAAGCCATTTCAAAACCAATCAAAGGAAGAGAATCCATTGCTCAAGTTGCTGCTATTTCTTCTGCTGATGAAGAAGTTGGCGAATTGATCGCAGAAGCAATGGAACGCGTTGGCAACGACGGTGTTATCACGATTGAAGAATCCAAAGGTTTCACGACAGAATTAGATGTCGTAGAAGGTATGCAATTTGACCGTGGCTACGCTTCTCCATACATGGTAACAGATTCTGACAAAATGGAAGCTGTTCTGGAAAACCCATATATCTTAATCACTGATAAGAAAATCTCTAACATCCAAGAAATCCTTCCTGTTCTTGAACAAGTTGTACAACAAGGCAAACCGCTTCTTTTGATCGCTGAAGACGTTGAAGGGGAAGCTCTTGCAACACTTGTTGTAAACAAATTACGCGGTACATTCAACGCAGTTGCTGTAAAAGCTCCTGGATTTGGTGATCGTCGTAAAGCAATGCTTGAAGACATTGCTATTTTAACTGGCGGTGAAGTGATTACAGAAGATTTAGGATTAGATCTTAAATCTGCGACTATTGATCAATTAGGTCGTGCTGGAAAAGTTGTAGTAACGAAAGAAAATACAACGATCGTAGAAGGAGCTGGCGAATCCAGCAAAATTGCTGCTCGCGTAAATCAAATCCGTGCTCAATTAGAAGAAACAACTTCTGAATTCGATCGTGAAAAACTTCAAGAACGTCTTGCTAAATTAGCAGGCGGAGTGGCTGTGATCAAAGTGGGTGCTGCCACTGAAACAGAATTAAAAGAACGCAAACTTCGCATTGAAGACGCTCTGAACGCTACTCGTGCAGCTGTAGAAGAAGGAATCGTTTCCGGCGGTGGTACTGCACTAGTGAACGTTTACAATAAAGTCGCTGCTATTGAAGCAGAAGGCGACGTAGCGACTGGTGTGAAAATCGTTCTTCGCGCATTAGAAGAACCAATCCGCCAAATCGCACAAAACGCTGGTCTTGAAGGATCTGTCATTGTAGAACGCCTGAAAAAAGAAGAAGTCGGAATCGGCTTCAACGCTGCTACTGGCGAATGGGTAAACATGATCGACGCTGGTATCGTAGACCCAACAAAAGTAACTCGTTCCGCACTTCAAAACGCAGCATCTGTTGCCGCTATGTTCTTAACAACAGAAGCTGTTGTAGCTGACATCCCGGAAGAAAACAAAGGCGGATCAATGCCTGACATGGGCGGAATGGGCGGAATGATGTAATAAACATCAAAAAACCCTTATATATCAAGGAAAGAAGGCTGTTTCGGCAGCCTTCTTTTTTTATAATCACAAATCACTCACATTTTTTGGGAATTTGTAATATTTAGGACGCTTCTGAAGTGAATATTTATTTTTTCTGAAGCATTCTTTTTCATTTTTTCCGTAACGTGCATATAAATTTTCATGGTTGTTTCTCGGTTATCATGTCCAACATGTTTCATGATTGTTGGGAGATCCACTCCGGCTTCGGCCAACATAGAAATATGTGTATGTCTAAAAATGTGTGGAGTAGCATGTTTCTTAATTGATGTCTTTTTTAGTAAACGTTTCATTCTAACTATGATGTTTTTCTGTATAAATGGATAGCCGTTTTCATGACAAAAGACAAAGTTTTGGTCATGATAATCTTGATATTTGTGTCTGTTAACTAATCGCTTTTCTGCCTGCTTCACTTTATGCTTTTTGAGAAGTTTCATGACACTCTCGTCAATATCAACGGTCCGTATACTTCCTTTTGTTTTTGGGGGGGTTAACTCGTATTTCCTCATATTATTATCTGGATTATATAGCGTTTTGGTTATGCGAATCTCATTTGTTGCAAAGTTAACATCTGACCATTTGAGAGCACATAACTCACCTGATCTCATCCCTGAAAAAGCAAGCAGATAAAACCATTCTAAATCATATTCCAGTCCATATTCTTTTACTGCGTTCAAAAATTCGAACAGTTCATCCCTTTCCAAGTACTTTTCTTCAATAGTGTTATTTCAATTTCTTCTATTGTCAGTTTTTTCGTTGGAATAACAGCACCTACACAAGGATTATCTAATCTCAATTTTTCTTTCATTGCATATTTAAATATCATGCCGGCTGTAACATGTACACCTTCAATGGTCGTTTTTGCATAGTCTTTATCATCAAGATCATTGAGCATCTTTTGATGCATTCGAGGGGGGTACTTTATCGATGTTCACCTTTGCGTAGTATCTTAAAATGATTTTTATTTCCTTTGTTCGCACTCGAACGGGGCTTGCCTTTACACTCCCTCGAGAATAAACATCTAACCATTCCCAAGCTACTTTTTCAAAAGGTAAATTTTTTACCCTTTTTTCATCAATTCCATGCTCAGCAAGTTTTCTTAACGCTTCATCTACTTTTGCTTCTGCCTCTTTTTTACTATCAGCCCTACGGGATATTTGACGTCGCTCACCTGTTACTGGATCAGGTGGAGCATCTGTTACACAGATCCATTTGTAACCTTGTTTATTTTTTGCAGGAATCTTGCGGAAATAGGCCAATGCTACTACTATCCTTTAGAATATATGTTCGACTTTTAGTTTTAAAAATAAGTCCCTGAGAGGGACCTATTCTTTTTCAAAAAAGGCTTAATAATATTTCATTAAAATGCTTCTTTTTGAATATGTTAGTACATGATAAGATAATAATAAATATTAAAATCAAGGAGGTGTTGAACATGATTTTATTAATCAGTGATTTTTTTCATAAAGCAATACAGGAGATGAATAAATTAAATGACGATTTTCAAAAATTGTCTGAAATAAACAGTAGTAAGTCCTCAATAATTAGGAAATCTATGCAGCAAAAGTCTGAAAAATTCAACCACTTAATAAAAGAAAGAAGTAAACACTTTGACTTTATTCGTAATAAATAGCTATAGGAGTTACAATTAAGTCACCTTCTTTAAGGATACTGAATGATCCTAAGATTATATCTAACAACAAATTTGGTATGATATCTAAATCATTTTCTTTAAAGTTAGGCATATCTCCATCAGTATATACTCTTTCCTTTTTGCCAATTACCCTCATCAGCAATTTGACTTTTCTGGAATTGTCAGTCCTAAAAGACAAAGCTTCTGGTGATTCTCTTAAATATTTTTTCTTTAATAATCCTATTTTGTCACTCGCCTTAATAACAGATAAATCTTCTAATAAGTTTGATGCCAAATTACTAAAAGTGTTCATTTGTTTAAATAAATCAATAATTGGCTGAATTTGTTTATGCATACTAACAACCCTATAAGCTGTCTCCATCATTTCTCGTTCTCTGGCGTTAGGTTTTGGTTTATCAATAATTTTTTTTGCTGTTTCATAACTAATACCTAATTGATTCGCGTCAAATAAAAGAATTTCTTTCATAGTATCGGGATCTATAGCCTTCTTTAGTAGTGCAAAATCATAAAAACGGTACCTTGATTCTTCCAAGTATAAATCCCCTTCATTCAATTGATCGCCTTTACAAAGCAAGTTTTTCTCATTTAATTTCCTAGTCAGCACCTCTAACGCATGATCATGAAATGCCTTGTTTAGAACATCTTTTTGACCTTCAAGAATAGTGGTAGATTCATTTGTACTTTCTGTACCGTTATTCCCAATTGATGCATTTAATCTCAATCCTCCTCCTGGGAAAAAACCTGTAGAAGCTTCCACTTGTCCTTTTAATCCAGCGCTTTTCCCGCGTACTGATTGTTGACCTGCTGATTCAGATTTTTGATTAGATTGTTCAAGGGAAAAACTATTGATCAGTCCTTCGTCTAACTGAGCTAACATGGAATTCATTAAATCTGTGTCTAAATAAATTATTTCTTTCATTTTTAATTCCCCCTATGAAATATATGTTCGGTTCATATTTTAAAAGAAAAGCCCCAGAGAGGTCTTCTTAATCTCGCTCACAAGCATAATTGTCGTGATCTCTATCGAATTTAGGTTGATAAGCTGGATGACCAGCGGGAACTCCATCTGGATACACTTCTCTAAGCTCTGTACAATTTGCAAACTCTGTTTGACCAGTACTTGGTGTTGTTGCAGAAGGAGCAGTTGGTTGCGTATTGGCGTTGTAATTAAAACCAGAGTTTGATCCAGCACTTGTATGAGTACTATATGTTGAATGTGTCGAGTGTGACGTGTGATGACTTGCGGTTTGATCGGCCGCACAACCATTGAATCCTTTATCCGTCACATAGCTTGGATCTGACCATATATTTAAGTGCTTGTTTTGAGCTGTTTTTTCATCATTTTCATATGCTGATAGATATTTGTACGGCGGGTCGTATATGTATGCAACACGGGCATATCCTTCTTTCAACAGTTCTTCTTGTACAGATTTACCGTCAACAAACACATATGCAAGTAGACGTCCGTATTTATCTCTTTTGCTGCTCTTGTCAAATTCAAGGGACAGATTGCCGCTATTCACTAATTCACGGTTTCTTTCTGCTGCGGCCTTAGCGTACGGTTGAACACATGTACCAGGCTTTTTCGACTCTGGCGTATCAACAAGTAAATAGCGAACCGTTTCTTCTTTGCCTTTGTAGTTAACTTTGATGGTATCACCGTCTACAGTTTCAATAAGAGTAACTGGAATTAAGTTTTTATTCGCATCATCATGAGATGATGACTTTAAAGAAGGGGTAGAAACAGGTGTCCGTTTTTCTTTGGAAACATCATGTTCTTTAGTGGTTTTGCTATCATCTGATTTTTGTTTCGTCTCAGTAGAAGCAACTTCTGTTTTATTTGGATGGGATTTGTCTTTCTCAAGATCTGGTGCATTTGACGCAAAAACTACAGATAGAACCAATAAAACAATTGATGCTATGGAGAGTTGCTTCCAAGCCCGATTTCGTTTGATTCCAAAAATAATTGTGGCAATTAAAGCCGCAAGGAACGCAACTATAAAAAATACTGCTAATGTATTGAATGGTTCCTTTAGCGAAAACCATAAAAGCGTTAATAAAGAACCGAAAAGAAAAGTGGATATCGAGATGGATTTTTTATTTTTTTGACTCAATAAGCCAATGCCTGCTACCATGGCTATAATCCCGATAACTCCCAAAATATTAATAAATAACCATTTAATGACTATTATTGCTAGAGATAATAAAACTAGCAATAGTACGATCCCCAAGCAGCCTGCTATAATATTGGGCATTGAATAACACCCCTAACTGAAAAATTTTGGATACAGAATTTATCTTTCACACGCGATAAAATCGTGATCCCGATCCAATTTTTTGTTTGCATCATATAAAGCTTGTGAAACATATGGCTTATAGCGCGTTTTTCCACCCTTGTTTTTTACGCTTGCAGAACGGGCAACTCCACCTTTGTATACTTTGTTCATTTCTGTGCAGTTTTTGAACGTTTTGGTTTTGACTGCTGCCTCTGTATCGTGGCTGGAATAAACAGAAAATCCTAAAATCAAACAACCAGAAGCTAAGATTCCAAACCATTTTTTCATCCCTAAAGTAAATTTTGTATGTGAATTATAAAGGTTATCATAGCCGTTTCATTATTTACTTTTAAAGGGCAGGCCTCGAGAAAAGAGCTATCTTGGATAACACTCAAGCAAAGTTAATGAGTGTTTTAACAACATGATCTGATAAAAGTACTTAATTAGCACGGTCGTTATTGGAATGAAATAGCCTTTTCTCGTACATGAATTCATCTCCAATAGACCTATGAATATAGTACTAGATAACATGCAAAAAAATAAATCTTCAAGATAAGCTCATCGAATACTAATGGATCCGGTCTTTTCCCAGTTACCATGTCTGCTCATTACGCTGGAATGGAGGGCAGCACGCCTAGCAAGTTCTCATTTATTCCAAATTATTATTATCTTAATTTTGCGATTTTTTCAATATACAATTCCAATTTTACCATGTTTTTATTTTGGAAAAAATAAAATGGCTAGTAAAGCAAATAGACGGAACGTTTTCTTTTCGATTTAACTAGTAATTTTCTTTAAAATGGGAATTAATTCATGAAAGAAAGGTTTTACAATAAAGTCAGTGGCACCTAGCTTAATAGCTTCCATGATCAAAGTTTTTTGTCCCATGGAGGAGCAGATGACAACTTTGGCTTTCGGATTATGCTTTTTGATTTCATTTAAAGCGTCTAATCCATTTTTATAAGGCATGATGATGTCAAGCAATACAACATCAGGACGAACTTTTTGAAAGAGTGTAATGGCTTCACAACCGTTGGAAGCCTCAGCCACAACCTTGAAGTTGTCATTGGACAAAAGATGTTTTAAATGATTCCTCATAAACTGAGAGTCATCCGCAATAAGGACAGTTGTAAACATTTTTTTCAATTGAATCCAATCCTTTCCTAAAATTTAGGCAAATTTTTAAGAAAGGAATGCAGTTTTGAACAAGATTTATCAAGAATAAATCTTGGCAGCCCGGCTACCATGACAATCTATAGATTGTTTTAGGCCCGTGGCTTTGCGTCTTTTACTTTCGTAAAATTTGCCCAAAAAAATCATAACACATCGAATATTGTCGATAAAGTTTTGTACTTTATAATAAAATGTTTACTTTTACGTCAAGAATAGCAAAGAGCAGATGGAAATGAAAAAGAGGAAATCGTATAAAACGTGATTGTAGCGGCAGCAAAAGCAGAAGAACATGAAAAAAGAGGAGTCTCGCTGCAGCGAACAGCATTCAGAAGAGATATAATTTACAACACTTATGCTCATCATGTATAATAGTATTGAGTAATTCCATATGATAATAAAAAACGAAGGTGCGGCAACACCTTCGACTATACAATAGACGGTTCCCTTCAAGGGGGATCGACAAGGCAGAAAGAATCCATAATCCACCCGGTCTCGTTAACTCAAGGGTGGATTATTTTCTTTGGTGATATGACAGTATCGAAACAATGAGACTTGCAAAAGTGAGTGCAAACATCAATGCTTGAAATACCGTCATCGGCATTACCCCCTCTCTTTTAGGGGTAAAATGCCGACCACCCTTGAGCTTTTCCCGTAGCTATTGTGTTTCTATTATATCACGTGTTTATTTTTTTCATAGATTATTACGAACGTTTGTTCCTTTTTACCAAGTTAATGATTTGATTTCGCGAATTTTGCATGTGATGAATTGCTTTTTTTAATGATGGCAAGGGGGAGTTGTATTGGTAAAAAATAGATAGTGCAAGGGGAAGCAGCGGAGAGTAAATATCTTTTGCTAAGTGAGATGGCTAGTCGCTTTTACCTATTTCGATTGAAATATAAGCAAAGCATTTTTCTGGAATGTCGAGGGCTTTGTCACTGTTAATTCATAACAACACCCCTCTTCTGCTTTAGTAGAAGAGGGGTGAGGGGATATTAGGCTTTGGTTTCTTCTTTTTCATAAATCGGCACCCAGCCTTCGGTTGTGACAAAAATGCGTATGGCGACAACGCGACGATCTTCTTGCAGTGTAAAATAGTGGCGCGTATTTTCGGGAACGGAAATTAAATCGCTCGGCTCTAACTCGACGTCAAAAAACTTTCCGTCTTTTCCTTGAATCACAAAGATTCCGTGGCCGCTGACAATAAAGCGGACTTCGTCATCTGTGTGATGGTGTTCACGCTTGAAATTTGTGAGCAATTCATCCAAGTTCGGTGTATTTTCAGATAAAGAAATGACATCTTGCGCTTTATAGCCGCGACGTTCGGAAATATCCGCAATTTCCTCTTTAAACGTTTCTAAAATTTCATTTTTTTCTTCTTCCGTAAGCAAATATTTCTCACGCAAATGTTCCGGGAGTTTGGTAATATCCCATTTTTCGTAAATAACGCCTTGCTCGTCTAAAAATTGGATTACTTCTTCTTCCTTTGTAATTCTTTCATTTGTTTCATGTAAACGAATCGTTGCCATTTTTCTTCCTCCTTTATTTTTGCTTATCCCTTTTGTACTTTAAAGCGCAAGTGGGGTCAGGCACCTTAATTTGATATGATAACTGAATAAAAATTCATATGCTTCCAAATATTTTTTCGCTTCAAATGCGGTGCGTCCCCATACGGTAATGCCATGATTGCGAATGAGGACGGCGCCTGCATCGTCGTGCACATGCCGGGCGAATTCTTTCGCCAGCGTTGGAATATGGGCGTGATTTTTGATGATCGGAATGCGAATCACAGCGTCTTCTTCCCAAAGTCCGAACGCTTTTATAATTTCTTGATTGCTAAATTCCACTTCTCCAATGTCACCGTATAATTCAGAAATGACATTATTATCGATGGTATGGACATGGAGGCCGCAGCCTGCATTGGTTCTGTTATAAATTTCCACATGCAAAAGCGTTTCCGCTGAAGGTTTTAAATGGGTTTCTTCAGCCGGATGGCCAAGCGCATCTACGAGAAGGAAGTCTTCATCGGTTTGCTTTCGTTTATCTTTTCCGCTCGCGGTAACAAGAAAGTGGAGAGGATCATCGGAAACTTTAATCGATAAGTTCCCGCTTGTCGCAAAAAACCAATCGCGCTCGGCCAACTCCGCTTTCACATCGGCAAGTTCCTTCCATTTTTTCTCAAGTTCACTCATGCTCCCACCTCCAGCTTCTCAAGCACCTCCACTACATCAAAAAACGTGTTGAATGGTGAATGGGAAATGCCTAGTTTCTTGCACTTTTCCAGTAAAAAGTCGCGAGCAATGACATGGTCCGCTAATTTTGCCACAGCTAAATCCGTAATGGAATCTCCTATGACGATATGGAATCCATCCGGTTTTGAGTGCTTCCGCAGCAGCGACGGCTTGCAACAGCCGCAACCGTTTTGGCAATGTTCATCACACGAATAAGGCCAAACAATTTGAATGGTTTCATTGCTAAAGTCTGAGCCGTTGCAAAAAATGCGTTCTTTTTCGATAAGTCCTTCCAGAATCGGATAGACGAAAAAATCAATGCCGCCGCTCACTACATAGAGCGGAATGTCGTGTTGTCTTGTAAAATCGACAAATTCCCGAAAGCCGTCGCGAATACAGGCCGTTTGTAAAACGTAGTCTGTAATCTCTTCTTTCAATTCGGAAGAAAGGAGGGAAAACATGTTTCCGACACCTTCTTGAACGGTCAGCCGCTCCGCCAATATATCGTCTTTTAGCACTTCCCATTCCGGAGGAGCAAACTGTTTCATAATCGCAGCGATATTATCTTGGGTGGTAATAGTTCCGTCGAAATCGCAAAAAACGATTGGTTTTGTCATACTGTCACCTCGTGAGCGCCCCATAAGTCAATAGCCTTTTTCAGCTCTTCATGGTCTTTGGCGGATTCTTCCAGGGTTTTTCCTGCCAGCACTGCCTCAATCGCCGCACGGAATGCTTTTCCTCCGCCTTCAGCTCCATCCGGGTGGCCATGTATCCCGCCGCCGGCATTAATGACGCTATCGATTCCAAAATCGCGAATTAAAAGCGGCACTAGACCTGGGTGGATACCCGCAGATGGAACCGGGAAAGATCGTTTCCAATGCTCATCTTCTTTCGTCAACTCGTCGGCAATGCCGAGCGCTTCACTTCGATCAAGGGCGACGCTTCCATATGGCGATGGGAAAAGAGCAAAATCGGCTCCGGCTAATCGAAGCAATTTTCCAAGCAAGAGCGGGCTTTTGATGCCATAAAACTCTGATGGTGTAAGTGCACCGCTGACAGCTGGATGGGCCATAATCGGAATGGCAATGTCTTCATCTTCGCGCAAGCCTTGCAATACGTCTAATCCATAAGCGAACACGTTAAAAAGAATCACATCGGCACCGATTTCCGCCGCGCGTTTTGCTTTTTCTTTTAACTCGAATGTTTTGCCCGTTAAATTGACCGCATACAACGTTTTCTTTCCTGTTTTTTCGTATACATCGTTCAGCACGGCTTTCCCGTTGATGATTCGCTTTTCAAACGGAGTTAAGTCGTTTTCAAACAAAATTTCGTCGTCTTTCACGAGATCGACTCCGCCGAGGGCTTGTTGTTTTAACTGTTCCGACAAATAATCTAAATCACGCCCGATGACGCCTTTAAAAATACTCATGAGAAGCGGACGATGATCGGCGCCGACTTTTTGGCGAATTCCGTCTATTCCGAAGCGCGGACCGGGAAACTGTTTTTTTAATTCTTCAGAAAAAGCAAGATCGACCAGTTTCACTTCGCCATCGAGCGACAGCTTGCCGAATACGGTTGTTAAAATCGCCGGTAAATCGGCGCTGAAATTGAGGCTTGGATACGCAATGCGGACAAGTCCTCGCTTCACACGTTTGCCCAGATACTCATTGACTCGCTCGTCCTCTTCCAACGGTGTGACGCTCTCGACTTCTCCTTTATGCTTCTGCAATTGTTCTTTTTGCAGCTGCGGCAAATTGGTCCAAGAACCAACCGTGAGGCCAAGAGCAATTCCTTCTGCTTTTTTCTCCAAATCTTTCTCATCGTGAATAAGATAGGTGGCAATGACTTGGCTCATGTTCATCCCTCTTTCTAAGTTCAATAAAAAAACCTCTTCATAAGAAGAGGCTAGAGGTTCACACTCTTCTTATCTCTCAGCATATCGCTGCAAGAATTAGCACCGTGCTTAACGATTGTTAAGTCGGTTGCCGGGCTTCATAGGGCTCGTCCCTCCACCTGCTCTTGATAAGAATGCTTGAATCATGTATTGACTTTTCAAAATTTTCTTAGTATCGGTAAATTTGATTTGTATTATGACAGGAATTTTTATCGGTGTCAATCATTTTTTTGCGACATGGAAAAGACCAAGCTTCGCAATACGTTGGACAGCTTCTTCCAGCCGTTCTTCCCTCGTTAATAAACCGACGCGCACATACCCTTCTCCGTGTTTCCCAAATCCGATTCCGGGAGCAACCGCCACATGCGCTTTTTCAAGTAGAAAGTCAGAAAATTGCTCTGATGTCCAGCCGTTCGGTACAGGCAGCCATGCAAAAAATGAGCCAGAAGGAGGCGTGACATCCCAACCGATTTGCGAAAGAGCACGAATAAATGTATTCCGTCTCGACTCGTACAGCGAAACAAGCTTTTTCACGCTCTCTTGTGAAGAAAGAAGCGCACAAGCCGCTGCCTCTTGAATCGCACCAAACAAGCTGACGTATAAATGGTCTTGAAGCAAGTTAATCGCTGCGATGACACTTTCATTACCAACTGCCGCTCCCACTCGCCAGCCGGCCATATTAAAGGTTTTCGAGAACGTATATATTTCTATGCCGACGTCTTTAGCCCCTTCTGCTTGGAGGAAACTGACCGGTTTTTTGCCGTCAAATCCGATTGCCCCGTAGGCGAAATCATGCACGACGCAAATATCGTGTTTTGCGGCAAACGAAACGGTATCCATAAAAAATTCTTTCGATGCCGCCGCTCCGGTAGGGTTATTTGGATAGTTTAAAAACATTAATTTTGCTTTTTCTGCCACGTCCTTTGAGACTTCGTTGTAATCCGGCAAAAAATGGTTTTGAGCGCGAAGCGGCATCATCGCCATTTCGGCTTGTGCCAAAGCGACACCCGACCAATAATCCGGATATCCCGGATCAGGAACGAGAACAAGATCACCCGGATTCAGCAAACAGGTCGGAATTTCCACAAGTCCTGCTTTTCCTCCAAATAAAACCGCCACTTCTTTTTCCGGATCCAGTTTCACCCCATATTCACGTTCATAAAAGGCCGCGACCGCTTCTTTAAAAAACGAATAGCCGCGGAACGGCGAATATTTATGATAACGGGGATTGGCGACTGCCTTTTGCATCGCCTCCACAATATGGGATGGCGTCGGCTGATCCGGATTCCCTTGACCGAGGTTAATGACATCATGTCCTTGGGCTTTCACGTTTTCCACTTTGGCGACAAGAGACGCAAAAAACTGTTTTGGCAGTTTCTGCAGCAGTTCCGATTGTGCGAAATGTTTCATCGTTTACACCTACTCAAAATTTTCTTGAAATTCTAGTCAAACATCATATATCGTAAAAATCAAATTGTAAAGTCAAAATTTTTTGAGGTGAATGATTATGACATTCAAAATTGCTTGTCTTCAACTGGATATTGCTTTTGGCGCTCCGCTGGAAAATCGACAGCTTGTTCAAAACGAAGTAGAAAAAATAGCCGCTCAACACCCTGACATCATCGTTCTTCCGGAATTATGGACAACGGGCTATGATTTAACGCGTCTGGATGAAATTGCGGATAAGGAAGGCGAAGAAACAAAAGCATTCATTAGTGAGCTTGCGCGTCGTCATCGCATCCACATTGTCGCCGGTTCCATCGCCAAAAAAACAAATGATGGAACGACGAATACGATGTACGTGGCCGATCGAAACGGCGATATTGTAGGCGAATACAGCAAACTGCATCTTTTCCAACTGATGGATGAACATCTTTATTTGCGATCCGGAGATACACCAGGATTATTTACACTTGAAAATACATTATGTGCCGGTGTGATTTGCTACGACATTCGTTTTCCGGAATGGATTCGCGTACATGCCTTGCAAGGAGCAGAAGTGTTGTTTGTCGTTGCCGAATGGCCGTTGCCGCGTCTGTCTCATTGGCGTACGTTGCTTCAAGCGCGTGCCATTGAAAATCAATGTTATGTTGTCGCCTGTAATCGCGCCGGCCGCGACCCGAATAATACGTTCGCCGGACATTCGCTTATCATCGATCCGTGGGGGGAAATTCTTGCGGAAGCAAAAGAAGATCCTTGCTCCCTCATAGCTGAAATCGATTTGCAAAAAGTCAAAGAAGTACGTGAGCAAATCCCGATTTTTAGCGACCGTCGTCCGGAACATTACAGAACAAATGAAAAAATTTTTTAAAAAAGGATTGACAATCACTCGAACTTCGATGTATGATTTCACTCAAATGAGAATCCGCCAATAATTAAAGCAATAACGAAAATTCGAATAATAGCTGATCAATACTCTTATCAAGAGTTGGCTGAGGGAATTGGCCCAATGAAGCCCAGCAACCGACCGTAATACTATCGTGAGATAGGGCGCAGAAAAGCGCCGGAAGGAATCTTCCGCAAGGCACGGTGCTAAGTCCAACAGAGAGAGTCATTCTTTCTGAAAGATAAGAGGTGAGAAGAAGAATCTTCAAGCCTCTTTCGATAAACGAGAGAGGCTTTTTATGTGCGCCCGGCATGTACATGAACTATAGGGTGTAAGTCCCGAACC
>ERZ1673759.62-NODE-62-length-17626-cov-21.845086_pt1 | contig 17626 bp, 18 predicted proteins | sample MGYA00580179_ERZ1673759 | MGnify/ENA primary metagenome ERZ1673759 (study PRJEB41219, sample SAMN04549624) | soil metagenome | isolation source: soil | place: USA: Oklahoma, Great Salt Plains NWR | collected 2008-10-09 ... | reverse complement strand
GAGCAACTGACTTGTAATCAGTAGGTTGTGGGTTCAAGTCCTACAGCCGGCACCAGCAGCGGAGGGGTAGCGAAGTGGCTAAACGCGGCGGACTGTAAATCCGCTCCCTCAGGGTTCGGCGGTTCGAATCCGTCCCCCTCCACCATTTAATTTTGAATAGTTTTTGTATCGTTGGATATCCTAATAATGTTCATTCATCATTGGGCTATAGCCAAGCGGTAAGGCAACGGACTTTGACTCCGTCATGCGCTGGTTCGAATCCAGCTAGCCCAGCCATTATTGTTGATCCTTTTGAAGGATTTTTTTATTGTTTTTTGATGAGCCATTAGCTCAGTAGGTAGAGCATCTGACTTTTAATCAGAGGGTCGGAGGTTCGAATCCTCCATGGCTCATTTTTTTGTATTTGCGGAAGTAGTTTAGTGGTAGAACACCACCTTCCCAAGGTGGGGGTCGCGGGTTCGAGTCCCGTCTTCCGCTCTATTTGCCGGAAGATATGGGGCCTTAGCTCAGCTGGGAGAGTGCCTGCATCGCACGCAGGAGGTCAGCGGTTCGATCCCGCTAGGCTCCATTTTCAGTTCAGATAGGAAGCTTACGTTTTTTGCCTTAAACCGTTAGGTTTGAGGCTTTTTCTATTTGGATCAGCTCTAGATACATTATCATTTGATTCTTAATTTAAGTAGGAAGAAAATGTTTCTAATTTTAAGACAAAATAATGATATTCTTGATTTTAATCTAATAGACTTTCGTTTGGACGAACTTTCGCATTGCGGATGTTGTTTACAAACAAAATTGTTCGAAGAGTGGGAAAGATTCTGCTGTACTTGAAATTCAAAAAATCTCTTCCAAATATAAAGCGGCCATAGCAGCGGCTGCATTTATGTCCATTTCATAGACAGCAGCCTCCTGCATACGAGGTTGCTGCGTTTATTTTGGACTTTGAGATTCATACAGATTCAAAAGCTGATCCAGCTTTACACTTAATGCAAGCACTTCATCATTTGCAAAAGAAGTTTTCATTGCCTGGGAAATCATTTCAACTCGGCAGTTTTCAATTTGAAGAAGCAAGTCATGTTCTGTTGTTGACATTGTCTATCACCGCTTTTGCTGATTTTTATTATTATCATATCCGTTTTCAAAAATGTGCAAACTTGATTAGGTCAATATTTGTTATGATGGAAGAGAAGATTTTTGAAACTTTCTTTTTCGTTGATTCGTATTTATATATTGCCGCTGGAGCGGGGGTACAAGTGAATGGATGTTTTTATTAGAAAAAAAATAAGGCAAGTGCTTAAGGGCGATCAGAACGCATTTGGAGAGATTGTGGAAATTTATAAAGATAAAGTGTATCAGCTTTGTTATCGGATGCTGGGAAATCGGCATGAGGCAGAAGATGTAGCACAAGAAGCGTTTTTACGTGCTTATCTCAACATTCGACGGTATGATGAAAATCGAAAATTTTCAACCTGGCTGTATCGAATTACGACCAATCTTTGCATTGATCGAATAAGAAAGAAAAAACCGGACTACCATTTAGATGCAGATATAGAAGGATCTGAAAATTTAACGCTGTATTCGCAAATTGCTTCATCCAGCCACCTGCCGGAGCAAGAAGTAGAACATATGGAATTACAAGAGTCGATTCAGCAAGCGATTTTAAAGCTTCCTGAAAAATACAGAGCGGTCATAATATTAAAATACATGGAAGAATTATCTGTCGAAGAAATCGCAGGAATATTAGATATGCCGGTTGGGACGGTAAAAACAAGATTACATAGGGGTCGAGAAGCTCTTCGAAAACATTTGCGCAAATTATAGCGAGGGGATGAGCTACAAGATGAACGCAGACTGCCAAAAAGAAATAACGCGCTATATGCATGAGTATTTAGATGGTGAACTGCCAAAAGAACAAGTTGTCAAACTAAGGGAACATTTGGAGCAATGCCAAGATTGCCATCAGCATTTTCAAGAATTGAAACAGTCTATTATGTTTGTGAGGGGTCTTTCCAATAGCGTGAAAGCTCCTGAGCATTTTACCGAAAATGTTTTATCTCTGTTGCCAAAAGAAAAAAGAACGATAAAACTGCAGAGATGGTTCCATCTCCATCCATTTTTGACTGCTTGCGCTATATTTTTTGTGTTTATGATGGGGTCGTTTGTCGCTTTATGGGAGCAAGATCAACAGTTTTCATTTACGAAGCAGCCCAATCTTGTTGTGAAAGGAAATACGGTCATTGTTCCAAAAGGGAAAACAGTGAAGGGAGATCTTGTTGTTCGGAACGGAGACATCCGAATTGAAGGAGAAGTGGATGGGGATGTTACGGTCATTAATGGTGAAAAATATATGGCGTCTGCCGGAAAAGTGACCGGGAATATACAAGAGATTCATCAGATGTTTGAATGGCTTTGGTTTCATATGAAAGAATTGGTAGCGCAGTGAAAGGCATCTTAAGCTCTTAAAATAATTCCAATCTTGTCCCATTGTTTGATTTAAGTTCGATGTCTGAAGTATGATATAATAAATTCATTGGAAAGAGGCCCCTATACGGCTATTTTTCATTACATTATTGGAGGATGTAATATGCCGTTTTTAAGGAATTTTGATAATTTTTCAATACTGGATTATTTATCCAATATTATAGATATTTTGCTTGTTTGGTTTGTCATTTACAAAATCCTGACCCTTATACGTGGAACAAAAGCTGTTCAGCTGCTGAAAGGAATTTTCGTCATCATCATTGTTCGAGGTTTCAGCGGCGTCCTTGGCTTTCATACTTTAAGTTGGATGATGGAACAGGCTTTGACATGGGGTTTTTTAGCCGTCATCATCATTTTTCAACCGGAACTCAGGCGAGCGCTGGAACAGCTGGGGCGGGGAAGATTCTTTTCGCGCCGCAGTTTAGCACAAGAAGATGAGGAGCAAATGCATCTCATTGAATCCATGGCCAAAGCAGTGAACTATATGGCTAAGCGGAGAATTGGCGCGCTCATTTCCATAGAAAGGGAAACGGGGATGACCGATTATATTGAAACGGGGATCCCTTTAAATTCTAAAGTATCCTCCGAATTATTGATTAACATTTTTATCCCTAATACACCACTACATGACGGGGCGGTCATTATCCAAAAAAATCAAATTGCAGCTGCTGCTTGTTACCTGCCGTTGTCTGAAAGTCCCTTTATCTCTAAAGAGTTAGGAACTAGACACAGGGCTGCCCTCGGTATCAGCGAAGTGACCGATAGTTTAACCATCGTGGTATCAGAGGAGACAGGCTCCGTTTCAGTCACGAAAAATGGAGAGCTGCATCGAGATCTATCTGCAGAAGACTTCCAACAACTTTTGGAAAAAGAACTGCTCCTGGGAAAATCGAAACATGGATCCTCGACTCTGTGGAGCTGGAGGGGAAAACGAAAAAATGGATAGATGGATTGAAAGCCCTTGGGTATTGAGAATTTTAGCGCTGTTTTTGGCAATATTATTATATATGTCAGTTAACGTGGAAGAAGTGGATTTGAAGAAAAAAACGGAAAATGTTCCTAACGATAATGTTGCGACGATAGAAGATGTGCCGGTGGATGTATATTACGATTCGGATAATCTTGTGGTATCCGGAGTCCCACAAACAGTAAGTGTAACGATCGAGGGTCCAAAAAGCATTGTACAGTCCACAAAAGCGCTGAAAGATTTTAAAGTGTATGTGGATCTATCCAATCTAGGGGTAGGGACTCATGATGTTCCTATAAAATATGACAATATATCGAATCAATTAAAAGTGAAAATTGAACCTGCTTATGCAGAGGTTTCCATTCAGGAAAAAGTGACAAAAGAATTTAAAGTGGGAGCGGAAATCAGCGATGGCATGCTGGGGAACGGCTACCAAGTGGATAGTTTGTCTGTCAGTCCTAAAACAGTGGAAATCACCGGGGCTAAAGACGTAATTAATCAAATTGCGTATGTGAAAGCAACCCTTGACAGCGATGAGCTGATCGATGGTGAATTTACAGGAAAAGCAAGGGTGCGTGTACTGGACAGCGAGTTGAATAAATTGGATGTAGCTGTCGATCCCGAGACGGTGGAAGTAACAGTAAAAGTCAAAAATCCAAATAAAAAAGTGCCTGTGTCTGTAAAAGAAATAGGGAATCCTCCGGAAGGCGTGAGCATTAAGGATATTGACATAGATCCAAAAGAAGTAACCGTCTACGGCAAAGAATCGGCGTTGGATAAATTAAATAATGTGGAAATCAATATAGATTTAAGTAAAATAAAAAGGGATACGGTAAAAGAGGTTCCAATTCATTTGAAAGAAGGCTTGAATTATGTTTCGCCTCAAAAAGTAAAAATTGTCGTTTCAGTGGATAAAAGAACCAAGCCAAAAGAGGACGAGAACGGAACTGCTGAGATTACGCCTGATGACAATCAAACTCAAACAAACGACACGAATTCACCGAATTCCGTCATAACCAAAACGATTGCTGATATCCCGATCGAAACTCGAGGGTTAAGCGATGATTACGTTCTTGATTCGATGTCTCCCTCAACTGTAAATGCGGAGGTAACCGGGGAAGAGAGCGTCGTCGACAAATTGAGCAAAGACGATTTTTCCCTGTTCATAGACCTTTCCGGTTTGACAGTGGGGGAACATCAGCTAAAGATTGAAGGAGACGGACCCAACAATACAGATTGGAAACTATCGGATGATCAAGTAAACGTTCAATTATCGGTAAAAAAACGTTAGTATACCTGGATGGATAGTTTATAAAGGAGCGATGAAGATAATGGGAAAATACTTCGGTACGGATGGAGTTAGAGGGGTGGCTAATTCGGAGTTGACGCCTGAGTTAGCTTTCAAATTAGGGCGTTTTGGCGGCTATGTGCTCACGAAAAACGCGAAACGACCTAAAGTATTAATTGGGCGAGACACCCGTATTTCCGGCCACATGCTGGAAGGAGCGCTCGTAGCAGGTCTGTTATCGATTGGAGCGGAAGTGATGCGTTTAGGTGTTATCTCCACTCCGGGTGTTGCTTTCTTGACAAAAGTAATGGGAGCTCAAGCGGGTGTCATGATTTCCGCTTCTCATAATCCGGTGGCTGATAATGGCATCAAATTTTTTGGTCCGGACGGATTTAAACTTTCTGATGAAGAGGAATTGGAAATTGAAAAGCTTTTAGATGCGAATGAAGACAATCTTCCTCGCCCGATTGGAAAAGAACTTGGACAAGTAACGGATTATTTTGAAGGCGTGCAAAAATATATTCAGTATTTAAAACAGACTGTGGATGAAGATTTTGAAGGAATACATATTGCGTTGGATTGTGCTCACGGCGCAACCTCCTCGCTGGCCACTCATTTGTTTGCGGATCTTGAAGCCGATCTGTCGACAATGGGTGCGTCTCCAAACGGATTAAATATCAATGACGGAGTAGGGTCTACTCATCCGGAAGCGCTGGCTCAATTCGTAAAAGAAAAAGGCGCGGATGTAGGTTTGGCCTTTGACGGTGACGGCGATCGTCTTATTGCAGTGGATGAGAACGGCCAAATCGTCGATGGCGATCAAATCATGTACATCTGTGCAAAGTATTTACAACAAGAAGGCCGTTTAAAGCAGTCGACCGTTGTGTCAACCGTTATGAGCAACCTTGGGTTCCATAAAGGACTGGAAGAGTTAGGAATCAAGAGTGTGCAGACGGCTGTCGGCGACCGCTACGTTGTGGAAGAAATGAAGAAAAACAACTACAACCTAGGGGGCGAACAGTCGGGACATATCATTTTCCTTGATTATAATACAACGGGGGATGGCCTTTTGACCGGGCTGCAGCTGGTGAACATTATGAAATTAACCAAAAAACCGTTATCCGAGTTAGCTGCAGAAATGAAAAAATTTCCTCAAAAACTTGTAAACGTCCGTGTTACCGATAAACATAAAGCGTTGGAAAATGAAAAGGTGAAAAAAGCGATTCAAGAAGCGGAAGAAGAAATGAAAGGAAATGGCCGTATCCTTGTCCGGCCGTCGGGAACGGAACCTCTTGTCAGAGTGATGGCGGAAGCTCCTACAGAAGAAGAATGTAATCGCTATGTTGAAAAGATCGTCAATGTGGTAAAAGAAGAAATGGGGTTAGATTAATTTAATATATAGATATATGATATGCATAAGGAAACATTTTGATTCCTTATGCATATTTTTTATAAAGAATGTGTATTTCTTCGTAATCTTTGATGTTTTTAGTTGACGAAATCCAAAAAAATAGTGTATGATTAACGTGTTTTGAATAAGTTTCCAAAAAGGAAAGGGGGATCAAGGTTTAGCACGTTGATTTGATAATAATAGCGCCCGAACTAAGCCCAGAGCGGAGAAAACAGGCTTAGTTGACGAGGAGGAGGTTTATCGAGTTTTCGGCGGATGCCTCCCGGTTGAACGCACAGCCGTGAATTCTCTTCTTAAAACATCAGGGCGACCTGGTGGACAAAGGAAGGGAAATGCGATTTCAAGATAGCAGTCGGATGTACTGACGAATGTTGATAAAATTGAAAACGGAGATAAGGGGGCAGAAACGCCCCCGCGATTTCTTGCCCCCTTGTCTAAAGGGAGGAAGAACACCATGTGCGGAATTGTTGGTTATATTGGTAATCAAGATGCGAAAGAAATTTTGTTAAAAGGTCTGGAAAAACTTGAATATAGAGGCTATGATTCTGCTGGAATTGCTGTGAATAATGGCGAAGGCGTTCATGTGTTCAAAGAAAAAGGCCGTATTGCCGATCTGCGCAACAGTGTGGATAATAGTGTGAAAGCGAATATCGGAATTGGGCATACTCGCTGGGCTACACACGGAGTGCCAAGCAAAAGGAACGCCCATCCACATCAAAGTGCTTCAGGCCGTTTTACGATCGTTCATAACGGTGTAATCGAAAATTATGAAGAATTGAAACAACAATATTTGCAAGATGTTCCTTTGCAAAGCGATACGGATACGGAAGTCGTTGTTCAATTAATTGAACTGTTCGTCAACGAAGGAATGGAAGTCGAAGAAGCCATTAGAAAAACATTGAAACAAATTAAAGGTTCCTATGCAATTGCAGTGTTGGATGAACAAAATGCGGATACGATTTTTGTAGCGAAAAATAAAAGCCCGCTTCTTGTCGGCATCGGCGAATCCTTTAATGTAGTCGCTTCTGATGCGATGGCAATGCTTCAAGTAACGAATCAATTTAAAGAATTGATGGACCAAGAAATGGTCATTGTAACAAAAGATCGTGCAGTGATCAAAAATCTTGATGGAGAAGTAATCGAACGCGCTCCATTTACAGCTGAACTTGATGCAAGCGACATTGAAAAAGGTACTTACCCTCATTATATGTTGAAAGAAATTGACGAACAGCCGCTAGTTATCCGCAAATTGATTCAAGCTTACCAAAACGAAAACGGAGAATTAGAAATTGATCCTAAAATCGTAGAAGCCTTGAATCAATCGGACCGTCTCTATATTATAGCGGCCGGTACGAGCTACCATGCTGGTCTTGTTGGAAAACAGTTGATTGAAAAAATGGCAAAAATTCCTGTGGAAGTTCATGTTGCCAGCGAATTTAGCTACAATATGCCGCTTTTATCTGAAAAACCGATGTTTATTTTCATTTCCCAAAGCGGTGAAACAGCAGACAGCCGTGCCGTTTTAGTTGAAACGAAAAAATTGGGCTATCCGGCGTTGACGATTACCAACGTACCGGGTTCGACATTGTCACGGGAAGCTGATTATACATTGCTTCTCCATGCCGGTCCGGAAATCGCCGTAGCATCGACAAAAGCGTACACAGCACAAATTGCTGTACTTGCTATCTTGGCGAACGTAACAGCGAAAGCACGCAATATTGCAGTTGATTTTGATCTAGTGAAAGAGCTGGGAATCGCAGCCAATGCAATGGAAATTCTTTGCGATGCCAAAGATGAAATGGAACGAATCGCTCGGGAATATTTGGCAACTACACGCAATTGCTTCTTTATCGGCCGTTCTATCGACTATTTTGTCTGCTTGGAAGGTGCCTTAAAGTTAAAAGAAATTTCTTATATCCAAGCAGAAGGTTTTGCCGGCGGTGAACTGAAGCACGGTACGATTGCCTTAATTGAGGAAGGAACGCCTGTTATCGCACTGGCTACACAAGAAAACGTGAACTTAAGTATACGCGGAAATGTCAAGGAAGTAGTTGCTCGCGGCGCTAACCCTTGCGTGATTTCCATGAAAGGACTGGAAATGGAATCAGACCGTTTCGTCATTCCGCAAATTCACGACTTGTTAACACCTCTTATCTCTGTTGTTCCGTTACAGCTTATTGCTTACTACGCAGCTCTGCATCGCGACTGCGATGTCGATAAACCGCGCAACCTGGCAAAAAGCGTAACGGTGGAATAAAATAAGTTTTGTTCGTTGTGACCTAGTGTCTAGAAAAATTGGAACCTGAAATAAAATAACGTTTCGAAACCGAAGGTATTCTACCTTCGGTTTTTTATGTCCGAAAAAGAGCAAGGAAAAGCCCGAATAAGCACCTGAAAACAAGTATAGCAAGGCATAAAGAGGATTAATTGGAAAGTGGAGAAGGAGGAAAAGAAAGACCTGAATTCCTTGACCTTTTTCCTAATGAGGAACATAGTTAAATTCAGTGCAAATTCTTTATACCAATGAGGAAAAAGCGGGTACGATTTTAGTAATGTCATGCCTCTAACGTTTTAACGAAAGAGGCTATATTTTTTAGGAGAAAGGTCTAAATCGAATATAGAAAAGTTTTTTAATTCGCTGTCAAGATGAGTAAGTAGATAATTTGTTAGAAAGGATAGCGTTAATACGAGAAGTTATTAGGGGGATATATATGTTTGGGGTCGGTAAATTTCATTTTCATGCACCCACCCCTTTTTTTTCCATCATCTATTAAATTTACTTTCTGAAATTTGACCACCACTTCCACCTTCACCATTAATTCATTTTCCAGTTTTTCTTTCCTTTACAAATCCATTTTTCGGTTTACCATCATAAATTTCAATCCAATCTTATTCAACATTTTGTATAAAGTATTCAAAGAAAATTTACATTTAAATTGCATTTATACACATTCAAGACATAGTTCCGAATGGTGTGTTCTCTGCTTGTAAAAATTTGTGCCTGCATAAATTCTAAAAACATAAACATTCCGGACTATCGATTTAGGTTTATTTAATTTGTTGTCGGTAAGTACTAATGAATCACCAAATTGATGTCAAACCCAAATAATCGTCAACTGCATATAATTTCCTATACACCACAAAAGGAGGGATTAATGTGCAAAGTGCTCAAAACATTTCACTGAGTTTACCGTCACAATCAAGCTGGGGATTAAGCACTGAAATTGCGGGAAGACCGGTTGTTAGGGGGGGACTGAACATTCACTCGGTCTCAGGGCGAACCGTAATCGGTATCGCCAATTTTCGAGGTACGCCTGTCCCTATCCATGGAACCTGGGATGAAAATACCAAACAACTAAGTTTTGAAACACCTTATGCAACATTTTCTGGTCAATTACAAATATTTGATAGTGCGGCAATTAGAATTCGTCATTTAATCTTAAGTGGACGTTTTGTTATGAAAGCTCCTTCTCCTCAGGCAGGAAAGAGCGGCTCTTGGATTGCCACCACGAATAGAGAACTGACTGGACCTCCAATTAAAAACGGATCTCTACCACCTGTTGGAGTCTTTTTAACATCCGATTTGCTTAATCAAAGCACTGGACAATATTATCGGCTTGTCTGAAATTCCATATTGTTTAGATTTATGTAGGATTATCTTTATACTAATTTTCTTTTTTCCGTCATTGGGTGCTTTCATAGAAAAAATGGTTGATGTGTCAACCTTTTTTTATGATCCACTACCGGGGGCTTATCTTCAATAAGTTTTTTATAGGAAAGCCGGGCTTTTTTCCTCTCATTCATCACAGCACTCTGAATAAAAATTTTGTCTGTAGTTTAAGAATACCACCAATATTGAGTTATTAGTTAGGAGGACAACTTCAAGTTATACTTTGTTGTTAGCTAGATGGGCATGTGGCGGTGCCTCTTATTGTATATTTTTCAAAAGCCAATGGGCAGTATTTTAGACTGCGAATAAGCTTCATAAAAGAACAGTACAACATACTATTACTTTTGAGACTTATTTAAGATAAGGTGGTGAACTTTAAAATGTATAATCAGACAGTATACTCCTATATAAATTATGATCAGCAATTGGAGCGTCAATTTCCAATTTTACCAGTGCCCTCGTTTCCGGGACCATCAGGTTTACCGGGTTTACCAGGACCTGGGTTTCCGGGACCATCAGGTTTACCAGGTCTACCCGGATCACAAATTTTCCCACAAGCTCCAACTGCTCCTCCTCCACCATTTATTCCTCAACAGGCAAGTGCTGCACCATTTGCTGTTGATCCAGGAGCAATTAGGTTGTGCCTGTTTCGTAATACTTTTATATGGCTCAACAATGGTGAAGGGTTTTGGTTTTATCCCGTTTTCGTAGGTCCAAGATCTGTTGCTGGTTTCAGATGGAATGGTTGGTCCTGGATGATATTTGGTATTGATACAAGGAGAATTATTTCGTTTACATGTTTTTAAAAACTATAATTTTTGAGGGCGATGCTTGAATAAGGGTATCGCCTTTTGCTTGTTTGATTTACTATACGGATTGTGAAGAATTACACTTAAATAACGGGTGCGTTAGTTGAAGATTAATATTTTGAATAAAAAGACCGTCTTTTTAATGAGTCGGTCTTTTCTGCTAATTATAATGTTATATACAAAGCTAAAAGCAGCCTGTAATCAACGGTTTAAAATTCCCCAATAACAACGGTTTAAAATTCCCCAATAATAACAGTTAATCGTTTCGAAACAACGTCTTAGATGGAGTGGAGAAACGATGCTGAAGATTGGGGAGTTTTTTATGATTCGAGAGTTGTATCAGAAAGGCTGGACACAAACAGCGATTGCTAAAGAAACAGGGTTTGATCGGAAAACCATCCATAAGTATCTCAAGGAGGACAAGCTTCCAGAGCGCAAAGTCAAGAAGAAAAAAGAAAGAAAGTAAACTCGATCCTTATAAAAACTATCTTCTTCAACGAATACAAGAAGGGACCACAAATTGTGTTGTTCTCTTAGAGGAAATACAAGCGATGGGATACACCGGCAAGATCACGATATTAAGAGATTTTGTTCGACCTTATCGAGAACAGCCAAAGAAACAAGCTACCTTACGGTATGAAACACCACCAGGTAAACAAGCCCAAATGGACTGGGCCTACGTAGGAAAGTATATGGTGGCCAATCAATACCAAGATATTTATGCGTTCGTTATGGTACTTGGTTATTCTCGGATGAAATATGTGGAGTTTACCACCAATATGATATGGAAACCTTAATGAAATGCCATATGAACGCATTTGCTTATTTTAACGGTATTCCTGAACAAATTCTCTATGACAACATGAAAACCGTTGTTCTCAAACATACTCCAGTGGAAATTCGGTTTAACCGAAAGCTTGAGGATTTTCTAGCCTACTACGGTATTATCCCAAAAGCATGTCGACCGAAACGTCCCCAAACAAAGGGAAAAGTAGAAAGAGTAGTCAAGTATTTAAAAGAGAATTTTTTTCAACGAAAGCATGAATCTACTCTTCAAGCCTTAAACGAAGACATTCGAACTTGGCTGGATCAAGTGGCCAATCGAAAACCGAATCAAACAACGAAAGAACCGCCGATTCAACGTTTTGAGAAGGAACAGAAGTTCCTTCAATCATGGGGAGTCAAACCGTTATTCCCTACGAATCGTTGGGAAACACGAGAGGTCAGTCGAGATTGTTTTGTTTCATACAGAGGAAAAAAATATTCTGTTCCCTATCGCTACGCAGGACAAACGGTCAAAATAAAAGAAACGCTTAACCATCATATTGAGATTTATGATGAACAGGAATGTATTGCGAGACATCCGATATGGATTGGGCAGGCATCCGCTCAGATCCAAATGGAACATTGTGAAGGGATCTATTCAAACGAAAAAGGACAGAAAATAAAAGGCGTTCAAGGTTTGGCGACCAACGACCTTTCATCTTCTGCCCCATCTCCAAAAGTAGAACAACGTCCTCTCGCTGCTTACGCAGCATTGGAAGAAGGTGAAACTGTATGATGAAGGACATGTTAATCGAACGATTACAAAAACTCGGTTGGCATCACACAGCCCACCAGCTGGATCATTTATTAGAAGACGCTTCTAGAGATAATGTATCATATTCTGAATTTCTAAACACTATTGTTTTACAAGAGATGGAATATCAAGAGTCTCAGCAACTAGAAAAGCGAATGAAGCGAGCAAAACTACCTTATATCAAAACGATTCATGATTTTGGCTTTTCTTTTCAACCGAGTATCAGTGAAAAGAGAGTAAAAGAAACGCTTACCTGTCGGTTTATTGCATGGGGAAAATCGAATTTTACTAGGTCCACCGGGTGTTGGGAAAACACATTTAGCTATTTCTTTTGCGATCGAAGCTATTACTCAAGGATATACCGCTTTATTTGTAACCGCAGGCGATTTAGTGGCAGAATGCCGAAAGGCAAACGAAAAAGGGACTCTCCAACGTTTAGTCAATCGTTGGAGTCGCCCAGACGTACTCATTATTGATGAGGTAGGATATTTTCCTTTTGATGAATTAACGGCGAATGTGTTTTTTCAAGTCATATCGAAACGATATGAACAAGGAGCGATGATTCTTACATCGAATAAATCCTATCTCGAATGGGGAAAAGTATTCGGCGATGATGTATTAGCTACAGCCATTTTAGATCGTCTTTTACATCACGCCATTACCTTTAACATTAAAGGAGATTCTTACCACCTCCGAGAAAAGAAAAAAGCAGGTCTTTATCCTGCCCAGTTATCGAATTAATCGTTCAAAATGGGGAATTTCATTTCGTTGAAATTGGGGAATTTTCAATCGGTGTTGACAGTATGTACCGGAACAACTTCCGGATCAAACAGCGACACGTGTTTGTGTGGATGAATTTGCCCTTCGCAAAGGGCATCATTATGCGACAAGCGTGTTAAATACGGATACCGGCCACGTTTTAGCCGTCATTCCACACCGTGATCGTGATCAAGATGCGATGGAAACAGATCTTTCTTTGGCCAATGGCAATGTAAAAGCCGTGGTTAGTGACTTGGCACCTGCCATCGCCAAAGCCGTGGGAGCGGTATTTCCAGACGCGATTCATGTGTTGGACCGTTTTCATATTATCCAATTTTTCACCGATGCTTTAAAAATACGTAGACGGTATTTAGGGGAAGAGAAAAAACATCATCCCTTCCGGTTGATCGACCGGTGTTGTCTTCTAAACCTACCCGTTTAACAGAAGAAGAACGTCAGTTTGTCGCTCAATGGTTAACAGAAGATGAGCACACGCGCCATCTTTATCAAGCCTTACAACACATTCGTTATGTGTTTCAATCAACGACCGTGAAACAGGTTAAAAGAAGATTTTCTGACTGGATCAAACGTTATCAATCCCATGTTTTTGGCGCTGTATCGAAAATAGCCAAATGCTTTGTTCTACGTGAAAAAGCGATGATTGACACGATTCTATACCGTTGTCGAACGGCCTGATGGAGGGAGTGAATAATAAAATCAAACTGATCAAACGATGTGGTCCATTTCTTTCTGCGCATTCGATTAGAAACCGGGCGTAATTTGGTCATCCCTGACTTTCGGTGATGAACAAATAAATTTACATAAAAGTAAAATTTTACTTTACATTTTGTAAAGTTTGTTTTACATTATAAATACAGATATTTGGTAAGGAGGGATATTTTTGAAGTTAGAGAATGTAACAAAAAAGTACAAAGAAAAACTGGCTTTAAAAAACATCAACCTAACTTTGGAAAGAGGTTCTATTGTTGGTCTAGTGGGAAAAAATGGCGCAGGCAAAACAACTTTAATGAAGATCATTTGTGGGAATATTGTTCACTACGAAGGGACAATTGAAACTCCTAATGACTCCGTAATCGGTTATTTAATAGAACATCCTAAATTCTATCCTAACGCTACAGGTATGTATAATTTAATATACTTTTCGGAAGTTTTTATGAAAAAGGTAGACAAAGAATATATTGATTTTATTATACAATCGCTCAAAATGAATGATTATATTAACAAAAAGGTTAAAACATATTCGCTTGGTATGAAGCAAAGACTCGGAATAGCAATATCGTTATTAAAAAAGCCTCAATATTTAATACTCGACGAACCAACGAATGGGATGGATCCCGAAGGAGCACTAGATGTTTTAAATATTGTAAAAAGTATGGGACAACAATATAATATGGGAATTTTAATCTCCAGTCATAAATTGGAGGATATAGAAATGGTTAGCGATACGATTGTTTATATTGAAGATGGTCTTATTAAAAATATTACAGATAAAGAGCAAATAATCCAATCCGGAGTAATTATAATATCTCTTTCTAAGGATGAAGTCGATTATGCGCATTCTTTAATTAGGGATGACGTAAAGATTGTATCTGTTAATGAACAGCATATAACAATTGAATACATCGAAGATTATTCATTTATTATAAAAAAGCTAGCGCAACATAATATTTTTCCAAGGAATATTGAGAAAAAATTATATTCTTTAAAAGATTATTATTTTAATTTGTCTAAAAAAGGGAGGGCATAATAAGTACAATGATAACTTCAAAATTAGTTTGGTTTGACATTAAAAAGCTTCATGTTAGTTGGTTTACCTATTTGTCTTTGCTTTTATCAGTCGTTCCAGCATATGGGATTGCGTATGCTATTAAAAATTTGAACGGCCCTTTTAATATATATCATATTACGTCCTTTTACGCTTTATTAGGTAGTATTTTATGTGTAATCCTTTCCATGCGATTATTTACGGATGATATACATAATGAAATACTTACTTTACTGTTTAACAAAAAAGAGAATCGAAAAAAATATCTTTTTGCTAAGTTTATAGGGGCCATTTATGTTGGTTTTCTTTTTGGTATTACTTGTACTTTGGTAATTATTAGTTCTGAACAATACTTAAAAATTAACGCGGACAATTTATATCTTAAAAGTATAATTAACTACATCCTCTTTACAAGTTTTTACGTATTACTTTTCTTCTATTTTAGTACATTTTATAGAAAAGTAACGGTTTTATTTGTAATAGCTGTGCTTTCTATATCTTTTTTACCAAATTTAATAATGACTGCTATTGATAGTAAAATGTTCCCTGATATAGTAGTCAAGATTATTGAGTATACACCGCTATATTTTCTACCTATAAAAATAGGATCTCATAATTTTACCAGTATGGAATATATTATAACTTTGCTTTCCATTGTATTTCTGTTTTTTATTTCTACATATTCAATACTGAGACAAGATTATTAAAAATCCGCGATAACAGATGATTTATTGAAGTGTAAAAAATAATTCAAAAACAGTATGCAACGATTTTCCTTCTGTATCTATATTGCAATCTATATAGAAAACATTTTAGCTAAGTATTCCCCTGTTACTCCAGTATTAATTGAGCGTTGACGTTTAACTAGTAAAATATAGTATCGTAAAGCCATAAAGGAAGGGAATGATTAAATGAAAAAAAAAATGATGAAATAACTAATAAAGTATATGAATATCGTGTTTTGAATAAATTAACTCAGGAAGAGCTGGCAAAAGTTCTGGGCGTATCCAGACAAACTATATTAGTAATGGAAAAAAATAAATACGTACCTTCTCTATTACTAGCCTTTCGAATAGCAAAATATTTTAATGTCAGTATTGAGGATATTTTTACTTATCATGAAGGAGGAAATGATGCTCAACAGAATTGATCTATGGATTGAAAAAGATATAAGTCATTTCAATGTATTTGTTGGGATTATATTAATAATTTTTATATTGTCTACAATCACCATTGTTTTTTTAAATTATAAACTTGGTAAAAAAGACGAAAGAAAAAATTTAATACAATTAAAGGTTAGTAAAGTCGTATGTATCTTTTTAATTGTATTTCTATGTTTTTACTTATTAACCGCGGAAAACGATTTAACTTATGAAAAACTATATTTGACTCTTGGTATCTCTCTATCTTTATTTAGTGGGGCCATTGCATGCATATATTATTACGTAAGGGAGAGGTTTTTTTAATGACATTTTTTAAAATGTTATCGGCCATAGTACTGGGCGTAGTAACCTACATCTTAACACAAGCAATTTTAAATTATATTACCCCAAAAAATATCTTCAATATAAATAATACTCAATGGGGGATATACACTATTCATGGTATATCTCTAGGTGTATGCTTAATTGTTGTTGCTCTCATTTTGAAAAAATAATTAGATTTAGCTTAATAAAGTATGTTAGTTAAGATATTGGGGCTGACTCAAAAGCCAAAGTGTCAGACCCCACAACACAATATATAGGACATAACATTGGATAAATGAGAGGTATATTGTGAAATGCACGTGAGGTCAGACACTTATGGGTCAGCCCCATCGATAAAGTAGTTTTGTATAAATCGAAGTGACTAAATAAAGGGGCGTTTAATATACATGAAAAGAGGAAAACATTTGAAAGAATTTGAATTATAGATGGTGAAAGAAGTGTTAGAATTTAGGAATCAAACATTTGATAATCTAGATCTCAATCTCGTCTAAAGATGGGTAAAAGAGTGTCAAGAAGAGGCCAGTCAGAAAAAGTCTTATTGACCCATTCTTTGCCAGAAGTAAAAAAGTTGGGAGAAGGAAACAGGCAATTAAAGAAGCTATTGGAAGAGAAAGACTTAGAAACCGCGATTTTACGTAATTGTATAAATAAAGAGAAGAGCCCTCACTTACTGAAAAAATATCCGATTCAAAAATGCTGGGATGCTCAAAGTCGACCGTTCATCCTACTATGACCAGCAAAATAGATAGCCAGTATGCGGGGACGTCCAACACCTGATTACTCTCTGACGATAATCGGTGGAAAAAGTATCCCAAGAATCAATTCCAGCATGACTATCCGAGAGGTTGTTAGTGGAAGAATTTATCTATAGATACCACAAAATGAACATCTAATCTAAGAAAAAAGAACACGACCTTTTCATTAGTAAGAACAATAGTGTATTGTATCGATTGTATAAACGGATGAATTATTCCGTTTCTAGTTTTGAAACAGCTCCCGATAGTATTTACTCTCTCATTCGCCCTTTACTCTTTGACTAGTTGAGCACTAGTGCTCAACTAGCCTATTAGTTTATAATATTAAGTTCTTTAAATTTTAAATAGATGTAAAGAATTCCGGAGTAACCTGTCATGAAAGACTTGTTCATAAAGTTTATCTTATCCTTTGTAAAATAGTATCTAAAATCAGATAATATTTTATTTAGAAATCTGTCATATAGGATTTTATTTTTTAAGGAATAAGCAATATATAAGCCAATAAAATTATTCCCAAAACTACCATGACATAAGGAAAAGGACTCTTTTTCAGTTTCTAGCAATATTGGTATATTATCCATAATTATTGACTTTAAATCTATTCTATTATACCCATAATTAAAAAGTTCAATCATGCATA
>ERZ1673759.61-NODE-61-length-17881-cov-29.622966_pt1 | contig 17881 bp, 18 predicted proteins | sample MGYA00580179_ERZ1673759 | MGnify/ENA primary metagenome ERZ1673759 (study PRJEB41219, sample SAMN04549624) | soil metagenome | isolation source: soil | place: USA: Oklahoma, Great Salt Plains NWR | collected 2008-10-09 ... | reverse complement strand
ATGAAACATAAAAGTTGTAGGAAATTATAACTTTTTATAAGTTTTCTGTAACGGAGAGCGATCCTCATGGTTTTAAAAGACCGCTGGAAAATCGTCGTATTGTACGACGGCTGGTGCGGACTTTGCACTAGTGTTGCCGATAAATGGTCCAAGCTTGATTGGTTCTCGTTAATCGAATTTCGGTCCTTTCGCGATCATTATCAAAAGGAACATATTGCGCTTGATAAACTGGCAACAGAAATGCATGCTCGGCTGAAAAACGATTTTCAATATGTAAAAGGGTTTGACGCATTTTGGCTAATGGCCAAAAGAACGCCATCTTTATGGTTATTTCTTCCATTCTTCTATATTCTGAAGGCTAGCGGATTAGGCGAATGGGCATACAAAAAGATCGCCAAAAAAAGAAAAATCGTCCCAGATTCCCTTTGCCATGGCGACGCTTGCGAAAGACCTTCTAAAGGAGACGCTTAAATAAACCTCCCCCATCTCTTCATGCCGGTAGTATTTCGAATCGGCGTTTTATTGCCCTAAACCATTAGGAATGTTTAATAGGACTTTTCCATCCGCTATAGGTTGACGTTTCTCCTAAATATTTATCATTCCTTTTTCAATGCTTTTCTTGTTACCCCAGCCGAATCCAAAATGAGTGCTTTGAAAACATTCTTTTTATCTTTTAGTAACTAATCGAAAATAATTTTCAATCCCAAACCGGCAGGAAATTCATGTAAAATAACGTTAGATATCCCCCATTATCTTGCGAAAGGAGCGATGCGGCATGGCGTTTATGTGGTTTACGGTCATTGGCTTTATCGTGATTTTCATCGGCTTTTTCGGCAGCTTTCTGTTCCATGAACTCCGCCAAGTGCTCAATTCCAGTGATGCTTCACGCATAGATAAAATTCCTGAATCATCAAGAAACATAAAAAGTATGTGAAGAAACTATACGGGAAGCCGATTTCATTTTTATTAATACCAAACTCGGCTTTCCTTGTTCTTGTTTTCCAGAACCAAATCGATTTCATTCTGGAATTCCTTTCAACTTCTCATGAGAAAACCACAAAATCAGAAATTGATTGAATCCCATTCTGTCAAAAGTATTCATCCATCAACGCAAAAGGCCAACCGTTTAGGAAAAATGATGAAAACATTCCTTACACGGAAGACAGAAAACGAGGTAGATCAAGCTTGTTTTCAATCGATTTTTTGCCCAACAAACAGCTAGGCTCTTCTGTTGCCCCAGTTCATTTCGGAAAGAGAACTTTGCTTTTTTGAAAAAGAAATGTGCAGCTTTTTATATATGGTGGTGTAATGAAGAAAAGCAAGCAATACTGCTTCAATATTCATGCCGATAATGACTCCGGCCATCTGCAAGTGACTGTTTGATCCAAGCCAAAAAATAAATAAATTGGAAATGAGTGTTGACCATACCGAATGATAAAATGCGTCTTTCACTAAATTCATGCCAATTAAAAAAGCCTGCATAGGGATCGCCAAATAAAAAAATAAAAAATAAGGGATCATCAACTGCAAGTAGTAATAAGCCAGCAAAGAAGTGCCAAATAGTTTCGTTAACGCTCCGCCGTAAAAATACAAAATAAACGATACAGCCAATCCGTACAGCATGGTGATGACAATAACATGTTTCAATAGTCCTTGCAATTTGCCAAATTCTCCTCTAGTATATGCTTCGGAAACAGTCGGAACGAGCATGACGAGCAAAGAATGAGCGATAAAAGCGGGAAAAAAACCGATCGTCGACGCAACTCCAGCCACCATACCGAATTGTGCCGTAGCCGTTTTCTCTTCAACACCTCCCAACATTAAAGCATATGAAATGAGAAAAGGCTGAATGGCATTAATCACCGAATTAAAAATGCGCATCCCCGTAGTCGGCAATGAAATTCCCAATAACTTTTTGGTAACGGTTTTTCTCGCCATTTCTTTATAAGGAATATTTTTCATCTGCCTCATGTAGAGAACATAGGCACGCATAAGATATAAAAACACCACTATTTCACTGGCTATCAACGTTCCCAACGCTACTAATATCGATGTTTCCCGATCAAAATCAAAAAAGCGGTATACAACGACTAGCAATAGCAGCTGAAAAAACTTTCGCACAAAATTGGCGAACGCAATCTTTCTCATTTGCTGTATTCCCATGAAATATCCTCTTGCAACAGAAGTAAAGGAAATAACGGGAATGAGAATAAGCGTCAGCCAACGAATCATCGGATGGTAACCGTGAAAAACGGGAAAAAACGTAAAAACAATCACAGCGGACAGCATTAAAACACTGGTGGTAACCGTCGCCAGTCTCATGGCATGCTGGAGAGTACTCCTATGATACTCCCTCTGTAGTTCCGCAATATATTTGGAAACAGAAACAGGCAGTTCTAAGCTGGCAATTACGACAAAAAGAAATACGGAAGGCAAAATCGCCATGTATTTCCCCATCCCAATTTCACCAAGTTCTTTTGTCAACACCATATTCGTTAAAAATTCAAGCGTCTCCCCAAAAAATGCTGTCACTGCCAGGATCAATGTTCCTTTAAAAAATGAAGTCATACGTCCTCTCCTTCTCTAACCCCTGTCCACTATTGAACATATGACCGCAAATAGAAAAAAAGAACAGCTGTCCAAAATCTATCAATCTATGATTCGAAGAAAAAGTTGTGTAATGTGCCCCCCTCCGATTTTTATACATATGAAATCGAATATTCACAAATGGTTCTATTTTGGACCAACTGCTACTCTTTGGTGTGAAAGTGTATAAAAAACAAACGGATAATCTTCCTGATGTCTAATATACAAAAAAGAAAGCCCGCATTTCAGCGGACTTTCCACACTTTTTCCAGTTTTGTTTCACAGTAAAGAATTATGATCCCGTTATAATACCGCCATTGACATGGACCACTTGACCTGTCACATAACTGGAATCATCGGATGCCAAAAAGACGTAAGCGGGCGCTAATTCAAATGGCTGTCCAGGACGCCCCATCGTCGTGTCTTTTCCAAATTTCGTCGCCACATATTCCGCCGAGTAGCTGGAAGGGATCAGCGGTGTCCAAATCGGCCCTGGAGCAACCGCATTCACTCTAATCCCTTTTCGAACTAAATTTTTGGCAAGGGCGCGTGTAAATCCTACAATCGCTCCTTTTGAAGCCGTATAATCCAGCAAAAGATCGTTTCCTTCATATGCCACCACAGAAGCTGTATTGATAATGGAGCTTCCTCTTTTTAAATAATACAGCGCCGCTTTTGTTAAATAAAAAAAAGAATAAATATTTGTTTTAAACGTCAAATCCCATTGTTCCGACGTTACATCAAGAAGGCTATTCTGCGGAAATTGAACAGCATGGTTATTGACTAAAATATCAAGTTTTCCAAACGCATCAATCGCTTTACCGATTACTTCGCGGCAATGCCTTTCATTTTTCAAATCTCCCGGAATCAAAAGACAGCGACGTCCGGACTCTTCGATTTTTCTTTTTGTACGAAATGCGTCTTCGTTTTCATATTCAGCATAATAGGCGATGACTACATCCGCTCCTTCTTTTCCAAACGCAATGGCCGCTGCCGCTCCGATTCCGCTGTCGCCTCCGGTGATAACCACCGTCTTATTCTTTAATTTCCCGCTTCCTCTATAATCCGGATCATCTACCGTTGGACGCGGAATCATAAGCGATTCGACGCCAGGCTGAATCGGCTGATGCTGTGGTGGAATACCGAATATTTCACCCTTATTCCTTCTCCAATCCGTTTCTGGACTGAATAGTCGGTGATCATAAGGCTGTCCGTATATCATCATCAATCCCCCATTCCATAGGCTGTTATCTTAGTTTATGACCGACCGGAAAAAGAGTGACCGCCAAAAGAAGCCTTATACAAGCGGACGTGGAGACAATACTACGCCATCTTCGTCAGCATACACATAATGACCTGGAACCCATTCTACTTCCCCGAAATGAAGAACAATATCCCGTTCCCCTTTTCCTTCTTTTTTACTTTTCACCGGAATGCTTCCTATTGCAAGAACCCCAATTTCTAGTTCGGCAAGATCGGCGGTATCCCGCGCGCAGCCATTAATGATCACACCCGCAAGCTCACGATTTTGGGCAATTTCACCTAAGCGGTCTCCCAACAAAGCACAGTTCCGAGAGCCACCCCCGTCCACTACGAGTACACTCCCTTTCGGAACGGATTGAAGCGCTTCCTTCACTAAAACATTATCCTCAAACACCTTTACCGTTGCGATCGGGCCTGAAAAACGCTTATTTTTGCCATAAGAATGAAAGGCCAATTTGCATGCTTGCAGCTCTTCATTGAACTCATCCCAAAGATCGGCTGTTTTAAATGTCATTTCCTTCACCCCTAAAATTATGTAATATTCTTTATAATTCGACATTTTTGAGAAAATTCCTTTTATGGACAAAAAAAATAAAAGCCAATCAGCAAGAAAAACATTAAATCTCTAATTCTCCCATGATCATAAGAGCTAAATCATGGGCTTTATTGGTCGTGGAAAGAAAGCTTCCTACTAAATCTTCTCCATCCACGCTGATGATTCTCTCGCTTTGTTTAAATCCAAGAACCTCTGCAAAGAATCTTGTAGCCGTTTTCAAATCATCCCCTGTTAGCAGCGCATGATCCAGTCGATGAGGAGCAATTCCCTTTAAACCTTCCGGCCATGGATCCGGATTGACGGAACCGGTTTTGACTCCGACAAATTCCATATCTGTGTAGAGCTCCATCATATGTCCGGTCGGAATTTGAAAACGGACTGCTTCTCCTTCCGCTATCCTTGATCCTTTCGGCACTCGAGTAAGTGTACAACCGAATTGTTCGATTTTATGCTCCAGTTTTTCCAGTTCATAAACATCTTTCACCTTAAAGCCCATATGATCCATGCCGGCAGAGTCCGATTTTTGCAAAATAATGCTGTGATGATCATATTCGTCCCATGCTTTTAAATACACACGGTTTTCATCTCTAGCGGTTACTTCCAAACCGATCACATTCGTATAATAATCCACAGATTTTTCTAAATCATAAACCCGAAGCTCCAGTCTCCCTAATCTTATAATTCCATTTCCATTCATCTTTTTCTCTCCTTTCCAACTTCATTTTACGGAACTTGATTCTCTTAAAAAGTTTAAAGCGGCTTCACAGCACAATCGGTCTTCCTCTTCTGTACCTCCGCTCACTCCAATCGCTCCTGTCAACTTTCCCTCTACCCAAATAGGGTATCCACCACCGAAAATGACGAGATTTTCAGTATGAACGATTCCTAGTTTTAAACTCGGCTCATCTTTAAGCTGTTCATACCATTCATGCGTGGGAATCCCGAACGCAGCGGCTGAATACGCCTTATTTTGAGAGATTTTAATGCTTAAAATAGGCGCTCGATCCATGCGGGAAAAAGCGATGAGATTCCCGCCTTGATCCACCACCGTAATATTGACGGCAATTTGTAATTCTTCTGCCTTTTTTTGCGCTGCTTGAATCAAATTCCAAGCCAGTTCATTGCTGATTCTTTTTTCATCTAGAAATCCCGTCATCCTTTCCCCACTTCCTTTTGAATATCAAAGTTCCTTATGCTATTAGCCATCGCGAACAAAAAATTATAAATATTAAAAATATTCAAAATATTAATTCGATTATATTTTACTGTCTAATCGTTTTGAAAACAACAGCAGAAACTGTTTAAATATTTCAGATTATTCAAATCCTTCTGTTGGTTTTAAAAGTAAGATACGATTGAAATAGATTCTTTCCTATCGCTTTGCCGCCATTTCATTTTCCAATTTTCGATATTTTCCACTCCAGAAAACCAGCGGCTCTTTCTCCTCGACCACTATTCCGACCACTTCTCCGATGAATAATATATGATCTCCCGCCTTCACTTCATCCACAACTTTGCAAGCTACTTGAGCTGCCGCCCCTTTGATTACCGGTTGATCTTCTAGTCTTTCAAATTCTACAGGTGCCTTTTCTTTTAATTGGCCGGCAAAATTCATGGACAATAATTGTTGATCTTCCGCCAAAATATTCACAGCATACCGTTTCGTTTGTTGGATCTTTCGAAGCATTTGTGCTTTTTCTGCGATGGATATAACCACGAGCTTGGGGTTGAGCGATACAGACATAAAGGCATTTGCCGTCATTCCGTGGATTTCCCGATCGATTTCCGTCGTCACCACCGTCACTCCGGTAGCAAATTGGCCCATTGCATTGCGAAACAAACGATCATCCATTTCTATTCACTCCTTCTATAAATTGAAAATGATTCACTTACAAATTCCTAGTTTCCACCGCTTGTTTTGGATTCATCCACGTTTCATTGACCCAACCGTTCAGATCATAGTCGCTGAGCGCTGAATCGACAAACGATTTAAACTTAGCAGAGTCGCCGATCGCATCGGCAATTTTTAACGTTTCCAGACGAATCGCCTCATGATTGCCGGCATAATTGATTTCATATAATTCATGTCGGCCTCCAAATTCGCTTAAGATCGAATCCCAAACCAGCTTTAATAATTTGACTCTTTCTTCAGCGCTGATCCCTGATCCCCGATAATAACGATCGAGATACGGGCGGATTTCCGGATTTAAGAAGTCATTGGCGCCAGACGGCAATTGAATTAATCCTCCGGCAACCACCTGTTCAAAAATCTGTTTCACCCTTGGCCAAACCATTGGAGCGAGAACACGATAAGCGGCACCATACGATAAATTAGGAACGACAATTCCATTTTTTCGTTCGCAATTGGCGGCCATCGCAGTCGAAATGGCCCAAAACATATTACGGAATGCCAGCACTTCTCCGATATTTGCCTGCACGCCCCTGAATTTGTTTGTTCCGGCAGCTTCTGTCGCTTTCATTAAAAGCCCGGCCATAAAATCCAGCTTTACCGCAAAGCGAGTGCATCCTTGGAACGTAAAGCGATTGACAAATCCCGTTTCAACGAAAAATCCGTTTGTTACTTTTAAATTGTTGTATGTCAGTACGTTCTCCCATGGGATGAAAACATTATCAAGCACAATCACAGCATCATTTTCATCGAAGCGGCTTGAAAGTGGATAGTCAAACGGCGATCCTGATTTTTTGGCTGCGAGCTCGTAAGACTGGCGGCTGATCATTTTGACTCCGGGAGCATTCATTGGCACAAAGAATATGAGAGCATGGCTGTAATCGTTATCCCCCAAATCTTGACCGTAGTTGGAAACAAAATTATAGTGCGTTAAAGCTGCACCTGTCCCTACCATTTTGGCACCGCTTACAACAATGCCGTCATCACGCTCTTTCACGGCACGTACAAATACATTCTTATTTTCATGAAGAGGTTTGGAACGATCGACTTGAGGATTCACAATGGTATGATTAATAAACGGAACTTCTTTTATGGTTTTTTCGTACCAGTGGCGGGCGCTATCTTCAAATCCTTCATAGTAGTCGGCAAACGCTCGTAAATTGGCAGTAAAAGAGGCTTTATAGTCCGGTGTTCGGCCCATAAATCCATAATTCAGTTTAGACCACTCTGCGATCGCATCCCTTGCTCCAATTAAATCATCGGCATCTTTCGGTTCTTTAAAAAATTTATGGGTTCGGATTCCTTCTTCGGTTACCGTCGTCAATATCGGCTGCTGTTTTTCGTCATGAAGAGCATCATACATCCGCGCGATCGATCGGGCTGAGTTTTGGTAAGCAGGATGTTCCGTTACATCATCAATTTTTTCTCCGTTTAAATAAACCACTCTGTTGTCTCTCAGACTTTCCATGTATTCTTTTCCATTCATCATAATGATTCACTCCTCCTGTTTTTTCATCATTTTTTTCGTATGCCAAGAAAACTTGGTATTGATTTCATCTTAATCATTCAAACAAATAGAAACAACAGCATTTGCTGACTAAAAAAATCCGTTTTTAAAACAGCAACGTGTAAGGATTTTTTCCTATCAATTCCATTCTATTAACATTGAATAACGGTCATCGTTCAGCGCGCCAAACCAAAAGGACTTACATGACCATTCCCGATTTAAATGGTGGAGGACCACTGAACGCATCATCTTCCCCACCTTTTCAACCTTTCTAAAAAAGTGTTTATCTGTACCATCGTCATGCTTTCCGGCAGCTTTTCATTTAAAGACATTTTATATAAACACTCACCTCATTTTTACATTCGCCATAGTATAAAGGGAGTAAACGTTGGGGAGGTAGTCTATATGGACACAAATAACGATCCATCCACCAGACTTTACAGACAAGTGGACAAATTCGTACAAAAAATTGAAAAAGCCATAAATGGACAATATAGCGCCATTCAATGTTATGCCAAGTTAGCCAACATGGCTCCGACAAAAAAGGAAAAAGCTAAAATTTTGGAAATTCGCAGCGATGAAGTCAGACATTATCAACGATTTACACAGTTATATATCCATCTGACCGGCAAGCAGCCCAGTCTAAAAAAACCGGAAGAATGTCCGAGTACCTATGTGGAAGGATTAAAATATGCTTTGGAAGATGAACAAAATACAGTCGACTTTTACCTGGATATAATGGAAAAAAGTATGGATCCGTATATAAAAGAAGTGTTTCGACGTGCAGCTGCAGATGAACAAAATCATGCGGTTTGGTTTTTATACTTTTTGGTCACGAATAAAGGATAGACGTTCTAATCCATTTCGGTAATATTTTTAATGGGCGAAACGTGCTAACCTTTCAGTAGATGAAAGTTATTTCCAACCGATCATGGATCATATTCTTAAATCAATGATAATGGCCGAAATCCGTACCCAAATAAAAAGGTATGGCTGTCAATAAACAGGAGTTCTACTGTTATTGATACAAAAGCCATACCGTTTGAACATTTCTTTTTATTCCCAAATATACGGTGTCTCTTGGTACACATAATAGTTCAGCCAATTGGAGAAAAGCAGATGAGCGTGAGAACGCCAAGTATTGCGCGGCTGTTTATTAGGATTGTCATTAGGAAAATAATGTTCCGGAATATGAATATCAATCCCTCTTTGTATATCGCGTTTATACTCTTCCGCCAGCGTTTCAGTTTCATATTCCAAATGTCCGGTAATCATAATATGCTTCGCATCCTTCGAAATAATGAGAAGAGGTCCAGCTTCTTCTGATGACGCCAGCAGAAGCAAGTCAGGATGTTCTAAGATTTGCTGTTTCTCAACGTCCGTGTAGCGAGAATGGGGAGCTGAAAACACGTCGTCAAACCCGCGGACAAGTTTGACAGTCGGATAATGTATGGTATGTTCATAAATACCCAAACATTTTTCGGGTAATTCAAACTTTTCAATACCATAATGGTAATACAGAGCCGCCTGTGCTCCCCAGCAGATGTGCAGTGAAGATGTAACATTGGTTTTGGACCATTCCATAATTTCCGTTAATTCTTCCCAATAATTCACCTCTTCGAATTCCATCGTTTCTACCGGGGCCCCTGTAATAATCATCCCATCATAACGACGATTTTTAATTTTCGAAAAAGTTGTGTAAAACTGGTCCAAATGATGCTTACTTACATTTTTGGATTTATGTGTGGCCGTATGTAAGAAGGTAATATTGACTTGAATCGGCGTATTTCCCAGAAGTCTCAGAAGCTGTGTCTCTGCCTTCTCTTTTTCCGGCATCAAGTTCAGAATCACAATATTAAGCGGCCGTATATCTTGAGTACGAGCCCTTTCGTCATCCATTACAAAAATATTCTCTTTCTCTAAAATCTCTCTTGCTGGCAATTCTTTTGGAATATTAATAGGCAATCGGCACACCCTCCTGTTTCGAGTACTTTCACTAAATTATAATACAAGAAAGCCAAACGGGAAAGAAAAGGATTTTTTCGAATCATAGGAAAAAGGTCCATGATCTTTTTCTCCTGATATTCAGACACAAAAGAGTATGCCGAAACCTGAAACGAAACGTGATCTCTCCGTAAAAAGCCATCTAAGAAGAGAAATCACGTTTCACATTATTTCATTTCAGTTTTAGCTTCTTTAACGCATCCGCAAGTGCGGTATTGACAGGTTCTTCTTTTGCTTGATTTTTTAAATAACGCGCCACGTCTTTTTTCGAAGCTTGATTTTGTTTTTCTTTTTTTCTTCTTTCGTTAAAGGTCGCCCATTTTTCTTTAAACCCGCAATTCATACAGACAAAGAGCTGCCCTTCGCCTTCTCCTCGGAGCTCTAGTCGCTTATGGCATTGCGGACAGCGCGCATTTGTTAATTTGGAAATTTGTTTTCGATATCCGCATGTTCTGTCTTGGCAAACGAGCATTTTCCCCTTTTTCCCGTTCACTTCCAAAAGCAGCTTTCCGCACTCTGGACATTTTTTTCCTGTCAGGTTATCATGTTTAAATTTCTTATCACTCTGTTTAATTTCTAACGTCACACCTTTGGCATAGGTGCGGATTTCACGTAAAAAGGCTTGCTTCGACAGCTTTCCTTTAGAAATCGCCTCTAGTTTCTGCTCCCATTCGGCGGTTAAGGCTGGCGATTTTAATTTGTCAGGGACAAGATCCAAAAGCTGTTTTCCTTTTGAAGTGATATGAATATCTTTTCCTTTCTTTTCAATTAAAAAAGTATGAAACAGCTTTTCGATAATATCCGCTCGTGTCGCAACCGTCCCTAATCCACCTGTCTTCCCAAGAGTTTGAATCAAATCTTTTCTTTTGTTTTCCATATATTTAGCCGGATTTTCCATCGCTGATAAAAGCGTGCCTTCATTAAACGGAGCAGGCGGTTTGGTTTCTCCTTCCGTTGGCTGAAGATCGATGACAGGAATCCACTCTCCCTCACGGAGTTCCGGAAGCAGCTGATCTTCGTCTTCTTCGTCATCTATTTCTTTTCCATATATTTCTTTCCAGCCTATCGAAAGCACTCTTTTCCCTTTGGCTGTAAAGATCTCATCGCCAATACGTGCTTGAATCGATGTTTGTTCATATTCAAACGGCGGGTACAGGACCGCCAAGAATCGTTTGACAATCAAATCATAAATTTTCCGCTCTTTGTCGCTTAGCTGATCCAAATTGGGCATTTCTTCTGTCGGAATTAAAGCATGGTGGTCAGATACCTTTTGGTCATTTACAAAAGAAGCGTTGCCTTTGATCGGACGAACTAATAACCGTGCTGTAAAAGTGGAGTAAGGTCTGACGCTGACCGCATCCACACGCTCTTTCAACGTTCCCACAATATCGCTTGATAAATACCGTGAATCCGTCCGTGGATAAGTGACCAGTTTATAGCGTTCGTAAAGCCGCTGCAAAACGGAAAGAGTTTCTTTTGCTGAAAATCCGAATCTATTATGGGCGTCGCGCTGCAATTCCGTTAAATCATACAATGCAGGCGGATAACTTTTTTTATGTGTTTTTTTCACAGAAATGATTTCTGCCTTTTTCCGGGCTAATTTCACCAAAATGGCATCGCGTTTTTCTTTGGAAAACGTCTTTTGATCTTTTGATCGAGAGTCTTGCCATGTCAACGCAAAATGGTCCGTAACCGCTTTGATGCCAAAAAATCGCTCTGGAACGAATGACTTGATTTCTTCTTCTCGGCGAGCAATCATGGCAAGCGTCGGTGTTTGAACACGTCCGCAAGAAAGCTGGGCATTAAATTTTGTCGATAGTGCTCTAGTGGCATTGATTCCGACAAGCCAATCCGCTTCTGCCCGAGCTACAGCGGAAGCATATAAGTTTTCATAATCTTTTCCGTTCCGCAAATGCCGGAACCCCTCTTTGATCGCTTTATCGGTGACAGAAGAAATCCATAAACGTTTTATCGGCTTTTTTACTCGAGCTTTTTCAATAATCCATCGGGCGACTAGCTCTCCTTCCCGACCGGCGTCCGTTGCGATGACAATCTCTTTTATATCTTTTCGATTCATCTGCGTTTTCACTGTTTGAAACTGTTTGCCCGTTTTTTTGATCACGACCAATTTCAATGTTTCAGGCATAATCGGCAAATCTTCTAATCTCCATGTTTTATATTGGTCATGGTAAACTTCCGGATCAGCCAGCGTCACTAAATGACCTAAAGCCCAAGTGACGACGTAATGGCTGCCTTCCAAAAAACCGTTTCCTTTTTTCTTACAGTTAAGAACCCTCGCAATGTCCCTCGCTACCGAAGGCTTTTCTGCTAATACCAAGGTTTTCATGAATTGCATCCTTTCTTGCGGTCAAAGTGATATAGTATATGTATCATACCACCAAACAAGCATGGAGACAATGAAGCAAGATTTTACGAAAGTCCTCCTATAACAATGCTTTATGGCAATCGTATATCTTAAGAATTTTTATCAGCTTCGAAAAACGAAATGCTCCTCTCGGCAACAGCGCCTTGCCATCATTACATAGTGCAGTCTTCCAGTTCAGCACCTTCTTTTTTAGCATCAAACTTTAGATAGACCGACTTGGGCGGCTTCTGAATCCCGCACATCGGAAAAGTGTTTATAGAAAAATGAAGCCCCGTGCCTTAACAGCACGGGACTACATGTTTTATTTCGTTTGCGATTTGACCGGTTTTTTTAAGAATCCCACAATCAAAGCCGTCACAATCGAACCGATGAGAATCGCAAGAATATACAAGAAGACGTTTCCTTGAACAACCGGGAAGACGAAAATTCCGCCATGCGGAGCCGGAAGCCCAATATGAAAAGCCATAGTCAGCGCCCCGGCTACTGCGGAACCGATCGCCGTTGCCGGAATGACCCGCAGTGGATCCGATGCAGCAAACGGAATGGCACCTTCTGTAATAAAGGAAATTCCCATGAAATAGCAAGTAAAACCAGCTTTTCTTTCTTGATCCGTGAATTTATTTCGGAAGAAAGTCGTTGCAAGGGCAAGCCCGAGCGGAGGCACCATACCGCCGGCCATAATGGCTGCATGCGGATAGAAGTTTCCCGCTTCAATCATTGCTAGTCCAAATGTATAAGCCGCTTTGTTGATCGGACCTCCCATGTCAATGGCCATCATAGCGCCAAGGATAAGTCCCAGAATAATTAAGTTGCCTGTTCCCAATCCGTTCAGCCAATGTTGCAATCCGGTGTTGACGTCGCTTAACGGTTCCACTAAAAAGTACATAATCAGCCCCGTCAAGAAGACCCCCAAGAGCGGATAGATCAAGACAGGTTTCAAACCATCAAACACCTGCGGTAAATTTCTAAATACATATTTAATGCCTACAACGATGTAGCCAGCCAAAAATCCGGCAATCAAGCCGCCTAAAAATCCGGCATGCCCATTATAAGCCATCAATCCCCCAACCATTCCAGGCGCAAATCCAGGACGATCGGCAATACTCATCGCAATAAAACCAGCCAACACAGGCACGATTAACATAAACGCGTTTTGACCGCCGATTGTATTGATGATTTCGGCAAATTTATTGTATTCCGGACTTTTCGGATCAGCGGAATGAATGCCAAACATAAAGGAGATTGCAATCAAAATACCGCCGCCGACTACGAATGGAAGCATGTTGGAAACGCCATTCATCAAATGCTTGTAAAAACCTGCCCACCTCTTTGAGCTATTTTTTCCGGAATCCGGACCGTCATTTTTTCTGTTTTTTGCGTGATAAATCGGTGCATCTTTTTTGATGGCTTTTTCAATCAACTCTTCAGGACGACGAATTCCATCCGCAACCGGAACTTCAATCACCGGCTTTCCGTCAAAACGGTCCATGTCCACTTTTGTATCCGCCGCAACAATGATCGCAGGCGCTTCTGCAATTTCTTCCGGAGTCAAAACATTTTTTGCTCCGCCAGATCCGTTTGTTTCTACTTTTATATCAACGCCCATTTCTTTTGCTTTCAATTTTAAAGCATCTGCCGCCATATACGTATGGGCAATACCCGTCGGACAAGCGGTAACGGCCAATACTTTCCCTTTCGAAGCGGAAGAAGAAGCCGTTTTTTGTTGCTCTTCTTCATCTTCACGGTCGAACGATTCAATAAGAGAGAGGACCTCGTCTGCTGATTTGGCTTGCATCAGCCCTTCCCTCACCTCAGGATGCATCAACATGCCGGACAGTCGGCTCAATGCTTCTAAATGGGTTTGATTGGCACCTTCCGTCGCGGCAATCATGAAAAATAAATAGGCTGGCTGGCCGTCAAGCGACTCATAGTCCACACCGTTTTCTGATTTTCCGAACACAATAGCGGGTGTTTTTACCGCGGCCGTTTTGGCATGGGGGATGGCAATTCCTTCACCGATCCCCGTTGTGCTTTCTTCTTCTCTCTTTAAAATGCCTTGTTTAAAAGCCTTCTTATCGTTTAATTTTCCAGCTTTATCGAGAACGTCAATTAATTCATCGATCACGGCTTCTTTGGAATGGGCTTTTAAATTTAGTTGAATTGTATCTTTTGTCAACAATTCTGTTATTTTCATCACCTATTCCCCCTACATGATCCTTTTGACCTTGACTTGGTCAAAAAGTTGTTCAACTTGATCTTTCGTGCAAAGCCCGATGGAAAAAGCAGTCGCGCTTCCTGCAGCATTGGCAAGCTGAAAAGATTTTTCAAGACTGTAGCCGCGCTCTATGCCAGCTAAAAATCCGGCGACCGTAGAATCTCCGGCCCCAACCGAACTTTTCAGCTCGCCTTTAGGTACAGTCGCCTGCCAAACGCCTTGTTCATTTAAGAGGACGGACCCTTGTTCAGCCATGGAAACGATCACATTCTGCACGCCTCTCTCAAGCAGCTTCTTTCCATAATAGACAGCTTCTTCCACCGTCTTGATCGTGGCTTGAAATATTTGTCCAAGTTCATGATGGTTCGGTTTAATGAGAAACGGACGATAATCCAGCACCGGTTCCAACAAGTTTTTCTCAGCATCGACAACAAGCCGAACGTCTTTTCCTTGAATCGTTTCTGCAATCGTTTGATAAAAGGTTTTCGGAATGGAAGCCGGAATGCTTCCTGCCAAAACTAGTACATCGCCGCTTGTTAAACCGGCTACTGTCTGTAAAAGTTTTTCTAAATCAGCTCTTTGAATATCCGGACCGTTCGCGTTGATCTCCGTTTCTTGATCAGCCATAATTTTTACATTAATGCGGCTCAATCCGTCTACAGGAACCAAGCGGGAAGAAATGCCTTCTTTCCGAAGATATTCCTCAATATAGCGTCCTGTAAATCCGCCGCCAAAACCTAAAACCGTACTGTCTATATCTAATCGCTTCAACACTCTCGATACGTTGATTCCTTTGCCTCCCGGGAGAACGGTTTCGTGAGTGGATCGGTTCAAACTCCCCGGTTCGAGGCGATCCATTGCCAGGATATAATCTATGGAAGGATTTAATGTAATGGTATAAATCATGTTGTCACAACCTTTATCATCGTTTGATTCGCAAAACTTACTTTTTGATCGTCCTCAAGAGAATTTGTGATGATGATGACTTCATCTATCTCCGCAATTTTTGAAAAAGAAATTTCGCCAAATTTTTCTTCATCCGCCAGTACATACGCCTCCCTTGACAAGTCGATTGCCTGTTTCTTCACTTGGGCTTCTTCAGGATCAGGTGTGGTGAGACCGTATTGGGGATGGACACCGTTCGTACCAATAAACGCCTTGTCAAAACGATATTGTCGAATCGATTCAATGGCCCCTCTGCCAACCATAGCATTTGTCTTCGGCTTGACAAATCCTCCAATTAAATAGGTTCGGATGCCTTTCTTCAAAAGAAGTTCGACAAGATTTAAACCATTGGTCACAACAACAATATCTTTCCCTTCTAACCATTCAATCATTTGCATCGTCGTTGTGCCGGCATCCAAGTAAATACAATCGCCATCTTCCACAATGCTTGCCGCATATTGAGCGATTTGCTTTTTTTCTTGAATGTTTTTGGATGATTTTTCAGGAACGCTTAACTCCGTCAACTTTCCTTGAAGTCGAGCCGCGCCCCCATGAATGCGCTTTAAAAACTTTTTCTCTTCCAGCCACGTCAAATCTCTTCTAATCGTAGACTCGGAAGCATCCGTTAAAGCTGTAAGTTCGCTTATTTTTACTATTTCTTTTTCTTTAAGCGCTTGCAAAATCAGTCGGTGTCTCTCTTCCGTCAGCACAAAACCACCTCTGAATCCTTTCTTTCTTTTTCTCTACACTTATATTGTAATGGAACCGATTACAAACATCAATAAATTTCTATCAAATTCTTTCATTTTTAATCAAAATTATTCACAAAATCGACGATTTCTTTTAGGAAGAAAGAAGGACATTTTTCTTGATAAAAAAAAGCCTCTCCTCCTTTTCACACTGCTAAAGAACGAAAGGCTTTTGTGGATTATAGCCTCTATTCCAAGACCTAGCACTCTTCCTAAAACGAACCTTCTATTCCTTAAGACCTACGACCCGAATCCTTTTATAATCAGCCATCCATTGACCGTTTTTGAACATTTTTTCTTTCAAAAGCGCTTCTATATCTAAAATGATCTCTTCTTTTGTTTCATCGTCCAGATCTTGAAACATCGGATCTCCAAACATTTTAAGCCAATTTCGCAGACCTTCCTTGCCCAATAAAGGAGTAGGTCTGTCAAAATGAAACGCTGCGGCCACCCGAAAACCATATCGCTCCATCAAAAAAGTGTACTCGCCGACACTTGGATAATACCACGGAATGCGCGCATCAGGATTTTTTATTCCCATTTTTCTGAATATTCCAATCGCAGCATTGACAATCATTTGGACATTCCCTTTTCCGCCGAACTCTGCCACAAATCGGCCTCCTTTTTTCAGCGCTTTGTAAATGCCTTCAAGCGCTTGTTCCGGCGGTTTAATCCAATGAAGAACGGCGTTGGAGAACACGGCATCAAACTCATCCTTAAAAGGAAGATCAAGCGCATTCGCTTGCTGAAATTCAAGATGAGGATACTTTTTTCGTGCTTGTTCGATCATGTTTCCGGATGAATCTATTCCAATCACATCCACCCCTAACATATACAGTTGATTAGCCAAATCTCCAGTTCCACACCCCAAATCTAAAATGCGCTCTCCGTTTTGCGGAGCCAACAAGTCTATCAACTCTGTCCCATTTTGCGAGACAAAAGAATGTTGGTTATCATATAGCTTGACATTCCAATGATCTGTCATGTTCCTATCCCCCTCACTCATTTTTCTGTATTTGCTTGAAAAGAAACCCGCCTATATCGGCAGGTTTCGGTTATGATGGAGAAAATCTGATAAAATCAGCCAAACTGTTGTTCAGTCTATCCTGAATATCCAAATCGATGACGACTTCTCCATTTTCCTTCATCTGCACATGCGAGTCGTGAATGTAAACGCCGCGGGCAATTTGAGTGGCCCCGATGACTGAAAGAAGCGGATTTAGAACATATTCAATCGTCAGCAAGTGCGACATCGTTCCTCCTACCATGATCGGAAACACTGATTTTCCCTTTAAAATATCCATTGGCAGCAAATCGATAAACGCCTTTAATGCACCCGGTATGGATGCTTTGTAAACCGGGGATATCACGACGAATCCATCCGCTTCTTCGATTTTTTGCTTATATTGTTGGATAGCCGTACTATGAAAATCAGCATAATAAACATCCTCAGCCGGCAAGTCCCGAATGGATATCACTTCCGCTTGATGTCCGATCGATTCTAAACGGTTTTTTAAAAAATCGGCGATCGAATCAGATCGGCTGGGCCGCAGCGGGCTGCCAACCAAAATCACGCATTTCATTTTTTCCCACCTTTACTGGACAACGATGAAATCGCCATATTCAATCCTGTTATTTTTTCTAATTTCCCCGCATTCTTACTATATCATACTTTGAAGCAGGACAGGCCCGGCCGACGTTTTGCCGAGTCAGTCAAGACTTTGTGGGAACTTTTTTGATTCCTGAAAACAGATGTAAGTC
>ERZ1673759.60-NODE-60-length-18273-cov-23.940334_pt1 | contig 18273 bp, 17 predicted proteins | sample MGYA00580179_ERZ1673759 | MGnify/ENA primary metagenome ERZ1673759 (study PRJEB41219, sample SAMN04549624) | soil metagenome | isolation source: soil | place: USA: Oklahoma, Great Salt Plains NWR | collected 2008-10-09 ... | reverse complement strand
TCGCTAACTTATTGCCGGAATTGTGTGAACATCACAGAATATGGTGATGAGACGAAACAATAAATAGGCGTTTAAGCTAATAATCACAATCGCAACGATCCAGGCGAGAACTTTTAACCATAATGGGTTAGCAAATTCCCCCATTTTCTTTTTGTCGCTCGTGAATTGAACAAGAGGAACGACTGCAAAAGAGAGCTGCAAAGAAAGAATCACCTGGCTTAGAATAAGCAACTGAGCCGTACCGCTTTCACCGTAAATGGCCGTTACAATGACCGCCGGAATAATGGCAATCAATCGAGTAATCAGCCTTCTTAACCAGCCGGGAAGGCGGATGTTAAGAAAACCTTCCATTACAATCTGACCGGCTAAAGTACCTGTCAACGTCGAGTTCTGGCCGGAAGCCAATAAGGCAACCCCAAACAGAATGCTTCCAAGCGTTGTTCCAAGCAGTGGAGAAAGCAAGTGGTAAGCATCTCCAATCTCCGCCACGTTCGTCATCCCTGCTTTATGAAATGTAGCAGCCGAGACAATCAGGATAGAAGCATTGATAAATAAAGCGAAGAAAAGAGCAATGGTTGAATCCCAAGTAGCATATTTAATTGCTTGCCGTTTCCCCGATTTGGTTTGTTCGTATTGTCTTGTTTGCACAATAGAAGAATGCAAATAAAGATTATGAGGCATGACGGTTGCGCCTAAAATACCGATTGCGATATAGAGCATGGATGGATTGCTTATGATCTCTTTGCTTGGAACAAACCCCTTTAATACGCCCCCCACATCTGGTTTTGAAAGAAAAAATTCAGTCGCAAAGCAAGCACCAATGGTTAGAATGAGAATAATCACCAATGTTTCAATATAACGAAAACCTTTATTCTGCAATAACAATACGACGAGTACGTCCAAGGCCGTAATCATGACACCATACAGCAACGGAATTCCAAACAATAAATTCAAAGCGATGGCTGAACCGATCACTTCCGCTAAATCACAAGCCGCGATCGCCAACTCGCATAAAATCCACAAGACCATAGCCACAGGCTTACTATAATGATCTCGACACGCTTGAGCCAAATCCCTACCCGTTACAATTCCCAACTTTCCAGCTAATGATTGAAGCAATATAGCCATTAAATTGGATAGCAAAATCACAGAAAGCAACGTGTATCCAAACTGGGAACCACCCGCAATATCAGTCGCCCAGTTACCTGGGTCCATATAACCCACCGCTACTAAGTATCCTGGTCCGGCAAACGCAAGAAACTTTTTTATCCAAGAACCGGTTTTTGGAATACGCAAACTTCGATAGACTTCAGGCAACGTCGGTTGTGTCCTTTTCTTTCTCCAGCCTTCATCCGCAGCCAGCGACAATTTTTTCGCTTCATTACCCATCATCATCATCACCTCGTTTTTGGTTTGTACTAAACATTTTGCACAAAGGAAACTTTTGAGGTAAAAAAAATTACTCCACATTTAGAACCCAATATATGCAAACACACAGAAAAAGTTTCTCGTGTTTATTGTACTACAGAAAGAATTTTAGTCAAGGGAAACTTTTATCTTGAGTATCTCAAGGCTTGCCTAACGTCAAGAGGCAATTCATATTGTCATCATTTCATTTCACCCTTTTTTGTCTATATTTTTTCAATCAATCATGTTATTCACCTCCACTGAACCGTCCGATCATTCAATCTTATTCATATATCTTTCTTCTTTCTGCGTTTGAATCGACCTGGATGCTTTTTTCATCATCATCAGAGTCAAAAAAGCTGATAAAACATATAATCCGGCTGTCGACATGTAAACAAAACGAATCCCCCATTGATCTGCCATCCAGCCCATTAACAGAACCGAAAATCCAAATGTGACAAAGAGGATGGTTCCAAATGCAGCGAACACTTTCGGTAATAATACTTCAGGTGTATGAAATTGCAAAAGAGTTCTTTGTGCAATGCTTCGCGCCTGATAGGGCGGCCTCATAATCAAAGCTACTCCTAAGGCAAACCATGGATTGGATGAGTAGGTAAAGGCTATTGTCAAAACGCCGATACTGAAAGAGCTGATCAACATAGTGAACAACATTCGATTTTCAATCTTTTTGGACAGTTTCCAAATGAACAGTCCTCCTAGGATGGTTCCGGCAAAATTACTGGCATTGATAAAACCCCACCAATCCTCTCCTTTGTGTAATACTTCTTTCACAAACACTAAAATAATGGATCCGGCCCATATACTTTCTCCAAGTCCACTGATGATTTCCATATAAGATAAAGTACGGAGGATTGGATTCCCCCAGATCGTGATCCATCCTTCTTTCATACGATCCCATCGTTTTTGACTTTCTGGCTGGGCAGAAACGTTCGCGGAAGGATCTTTCACAAAAAGGAGAGCCAAAGTAGAGAAAAACATCATGGTGGCAGTTATTTCCAACACTCGTATGACTCCCCATTCGGCAACCAAAATCCCGCCTAATGACCAGCCAACCAGCAATACAATTTGATCCGAGGTAGCCAGTAAACTGTTGGCCTTCACTAATAAAGGAGAAGGAACCAGGCGAGGGACAAGTGCATTTCTAACCGGAATGGCCCAGCCATGCAGCATCGAAATGGCAAATACTAAAAACAGAACCGCTGGAATCAACCATTGGGAAGGCAAGAAAAAATAGAGAATACACATCGATCCGAAACAAATGGTTTGACCCATTTCAGCCATCCATAAAAGAGTGCCAAGCCGCAAGCGATCCATAAGCAAAGGTGCTACCAGGCCGCTTATCGCCTGCGCACATACCCGCAATATGGGAAAAAGCCCTGCGAAAGCAGCTGAACCTGTTCGATTATAAATGAAAGTCACAATAGCTAATATATAGAATGAATCCCCTAAGTTAGCGATAGATTGGCTAATCCAAAGCAGTCGAAACGATTGATTTTGATTCACTTTGTTCCCTCTTTCAAACAAATTTTGTTTCACCATAATAAAAAGTATGGACTACATCATTTTACAATAATTTAGATTATAAAGAATAAAAAGAAAATAAAAAATGTGATTTCATCGTGACTGCTCAAAAATCCGTTCAAAACTTTAAACAAAAAATGCCTCCACGAAGAAAGTTTTCCCATTAAGAGGTCGGTTTCTTTTTATTCCCGTTCCTCTCGGAGTTTATTTATTCTATTGATGGACTTCCTACTAAAAGGACGAAGCTTCGGATCGCTTAACCAGCCGATGACAAATCAACGAACAAAATCAAAGGCCGCTTTTTTCCTTTTGTTCTAGATTCCGCAGTGGCTATATAACCCACTATCATGCGCACCAAAATGGGGCTCACTCTTTTTTGTAACGAGTGAGCCCCATTTTTACGAACTTAAACTATCATGATGAAAACTTGATTCTGATACTTGAATTCCGTTTTGATCAACGGATAACAATTCGATTTCGCAGTCCCAAAATCGGGCTTGAAGAGACTGCGCCAATTTCTCGCCTTTTCCTTTTTCCGAAAAAGAAAGAACCGCTGGCCCCGCCCCGCTTATGACCGTTCCAAAAGCCCCGTTATTGCGGGCGCATTTCCTCATTTCTTCAAAGCGGTCAATCAAATGGATTCGGTATGGTTCATGAAAAAGATCTTTTTCCATCACATTTCCAGCCAACTCGTAATCTCCGGTTAACAACGCCGCTAAAAAGACATTAGAAAGCGCGCTCGCCTGAACCGCTTTTTTTCTTTCAAATACATTCGGCAAGACCTTTCTAGCTTCTTCTGTCTTCAATTCATAGGAAGGGATCAAAACGACAATATCCACGTCTAATGAGGAGATATGGACTAATTTTGTTTTCTCGCCGTCATAGACGCCGATGACTAGGCCACCGTAAATCGAGGCGCCGATATTATCCGGATGCCCTTCCATTCGAGTACCGATTTGCATTTTTTCTTCGGTTGAAAGAGATAAACCGCAAAATTGATTGGCCAGTTCAATGCCGGCTGCAACCGCCGCCGCACTGCTGCCTAATCCCCTTGCTAACGGAATATCGCTTTGCATTTTGATCGTTAAAGGGGGAAGAGTAGCTTTAAATATAGCTGCGGTTTTTTGAGCCATTTGGCAAATGAAATGAGATTCATCATTCGGCAGCTCTTTCAACTCCGGGCTTAAATGCTCAAAATGCCAATGATCTCCTCTACTCGCTTGAATGTTCAAATATTTTGAAAGAGCGAGGCCGATGGAATCGAACCCCGGCCCCAAGTTTGCCGTGCTGGCAGGCACAGTGATCGTCAGCGAAGAACTCATGCATGTACAACCCCTTCAATGTATTCAAATACGGCCTTTTCCTCATTCGGCAGGACGACCGGTTTCTTTTGAATGCATTGAATAGCGGTTTCAGGATCTTTCAGTCCATTGCCTGTCAAAACGGCAACGATAGTGCTTCCAGGCGGAATTTCACCCGTTTTCCGCTGTTTTATGATGCCAGCAATCGATGCTGCTGAAGCTGGTTCGGCAAAAATGCCTTCCTCTTTCGCCAACAGTTGAAATGCTTCTAAAATTTCTTGATCCGTTACAAAATCGATTTTCCCGTAGGATTCATTGCGAGCCCTCACTGCTTTTTCCCAGCTCGCAGGATTCCCGATTCGGATAGCGGTCGCGACTGTCTCCGGATGTTCAATCACTCTATTTTGCACAATCGCTGCGGCTCCTTCCGCTTCAAATCCATGCATTTTCGGCAATCCCGTTTTCCGTTTCTCATGAAATTCTTTAAAGCCTTTCCAATAGGCCGAAATGTTTCCGGCATTACCGACCGGAATCGCCAATATATCCGGAGCCTTGCCTAATTGTTCGCATATTTCAAACGCTGCGGTTTTTTGTCCTTCTATCCGGTATGGATTCACCGAATTCACTAAGGTAATAGGAGAGTTTTCACTCATAGAACGCACCATTTTCAACGCTTCATCGAAGTTTCCTTCGATGGCCACAATCTCGGCTCCGTACATCATCGCTTGAGCTAGTTTTCCTAGAGCGATTTTTCCATTTGGGATCACAATCACCGCTTTTAATCCCGCCTTTGCCGCATAAGCCGCAGCCGAAGCGGAAGTATTTCCGGTCGAAGCGCAAATAATCGTTTGGCTCCCCTCTTCTTTCGCTTTGGCTACCGCCACCACCATTCCCCGATCTTTAAAAGATCCCGTTGGATTCGCCCCTTCCACTTTCACAAAGAGCTGGCAATCTAATTGGTGGGACAAACGTTTTAAAGGAATAAGCGGTGTATTTCCTTCCATTAAGGTTAATTCAGGGGTTTGATCTGTAACCGGCAAAAATTCTTTATACTTTTTTAACAATCCTTCCCATTTCATTTTAAACCGTCTCCTTCCACTCGATAAAAACTTTGAATTCCTTTCACGACCGATAAATCTCGAATATGCTGCAATACACTTTGGTAATTTTCCATCGTTGCTTTATGCGTGACGATCACAATTTCCGCCAGTCCTTTTTCCTCCAGCGGAAGTTGGAGAATTTTTTCAAAACTGATCGAATAAGCAGAAAATAATTTTGTCAGTTCCGAAAAAGCCCCCACTTCATCACGGACATGAAGGCGGATAAAATACTTGGCAAGACGTTCATCCGCTTTCTTTAAGTTTTTTTCATACTGCGGCAACAACGTGTTTTTCCCGTTTACTCCAAGGCGCATATTTTTCACAACCGCCACGATATCGCTGACGACCGATGTTGCGGTTGGCAAACTTCCGGCACCCGGTCCGTAAAACATCGTTTCTCCCACCGCCTCCCCGTAAACATAAACCGCATTGTATTCATCGTTCACGGAGGAAAGCGGATGGTTTTTGGACAAGAACGTCGGCTGGACACTGACTTCCGCTTTTCCGTCTACTTGATGGGCATAGCCGATTAATTTCATCGTATAGCCGAGCATATCGCCATATTTTAAGTCTTCTTTTGTCACCTTCGAAATGCCAGTCACTTCTACGTCTTCAAGGTCGATATTCATGGAAAACGCCAATCTCGATAAAATGGCCATTTTTCTGGCCGCATCAAGTCCTTCTACGTCAGCGGTCGGATCCGCTTCGGCATATCCAAGTTTCTGTGCATTTTGCAAAGCCGTTTCATAAGATAGACCTTCTTTATCCATTTTGGTCAAAATATAATTGGTCGTTCCATTCACAATCCCCATCAATTTTTCTATTTTGTCAGAAGCTAAGCCGTCCGCCAAACCGCGGATAATGGGAATCCCTCCGGCGACACTCGCCTCATAATATAAGTCACAACCATTGGCCGTCGCGGCATCTTGCAATTCGGAACCATAAAGGGCGATTAAGTCTTTATTGGCGGTTACTACATGTTTTTTCGCTTGAAAAGCTTCTAAAATATATTTCTTCGTGTCTTCAATCCCGCCCATCACTTCTACAATGATGTCAATCTCAGGATTGAGCACGACTTCTTTATAATCGGTGGTCAGAATTTCTCTACGGATGTCAACTTCTCTTTCTTTTTCTATATCCCGTACAAGCACTTTATGGATGGTCAAGGAACAACCAAGTTGATGAACGAGCTGTTCTTGATGGTTTTGAACGAGTTTCACTACTCCTGATCCAACAGTTCCCAGACCAAGGAGACCGATTGAGATACTCTCTTTCATCTATTTTTCACCCCGTGTATTTTTATGGTGTACATTTGTTTTTATATAATAGACATTATACGTCCCTTACTTTCGTTTTGCAATAAAAATTTTGTAAAAAATTAATTTTCATTCAATTTTGCATTATCGCGCTGCGAACCGCGTACCAAAAAAGAATCCAATGAATACCAATGGCTTCTTACGTAAGTTTGGCAAAAACCGATTTTCTTTCTGTACAAGCTTCTGCATCGCAAATAGCCTTAAAATAAAAAAAGGAGACAATTGCCTCCCTCGCTTCTTATCTATATCTTCAAAAAACAGCTCACTGCCCTTTATCTTTATCCTTACGAATGAATGGAAAAAAACCTGTTTTTTTTCATTACTCCACGTTTTCTAATAAAATGGCCATACCTTGACCGCCGCCTACACAAAGAGCAGCAAGTCCAAATTGTTCATTTCGACGCCTCATTTCATATAGCAATGTCGTTGTAATTCGTGCTCCTGTCGCTCCCAGCGGGTGCCCAAGTGCAATAGCCCCTCCGTTGACATTGACTTTCTTCATGTCTAATTGAAGCTCGCGTATAACAGCAATTGCTTGTGACGCAAAGGCTTCGTTGAGTTCAATTAAACCGATTTCTTTTAAAGGGACTTGTACATTTTTTAGAAGCTTTTGAACAGCCGGGACAGGCCCTATCCCCATCACTCGCGGGTCCACTCCTGCAGCAGCCCAACCTTTTATTTTCGCAAGTGGTTTGAATCCTAACTCATTGGCCTTATCCATTGACATAATCACTAATGCGCATGCCCCATCATTTCTCCCACATGCATTGCCAGCTGTGACAGTACCGTTTTCACGAAAAACTGGCTGTAATGACGCGAGTTTCTCTATCGTTGTATCTGGCCGAGGATGTTCATCTTGATCAAATAAAAATTCTTTTTTCTTTTCTTTGACTAATACAGGAACAATTTCTTCTCGGAATATACCGTTTTGAATCGCTTTTTGTGCTTTCTTTTGACTTTCTAATGCAAAGGCATCTTGGTCTTCTCTTGAAATTTTGAATTGTTCCGCAACATTTTCTGCTGTCATGCCCATCCCTAATTGGTCTCCAAAAATTTCAGCAGGCTGCTGGCCGGCTTCTAAGTTTGAATCTACTAAATGCGGTGTACCATCTCCAAATCTTGCATTTCGCAAATAAATGGGGGAACGACTCATATTTTCCGTTCCACCTGCCACAATAATTTCTGCTTGGCCGAATGCGATTTGTTGTACTGCTGAAGCAATGGCCTGCATTCCAGAAGCGCATAAACGATTTATAGTAAAAGCAGGGGATTCAACTGGAATACCGGCTCGTAAAGCGGCAACACGTGCAACGTTCGATGATTCTGTCGTTTGCCTTACTTCTCCCAAAATCACTTCATCCACTAGTTCAGGAGGTAATGAAATACGATTTAGTGCTTCTTTTATGGCATAGTATGCTAGGAAACCCGAGTTAATAGACTTCAACGATCCTCCATATCTTCCAATTGGCGTACGTACGGCACTGACAATAACTGACTCCTTAAACATTGGTTGTGGTTCCTTTCTTTGATTGATACTCTTTTTTTAATTGGCCAGCAATAATATTTTTTTGAATTTCGCTTGTTCCTTCATAAATTCGTGTAATGCGAGCATCTCGATAAAACCTCTCAATCGGATAGTCGGCCATATATCCTAGTCCACCGTGAATCTGTACAGCTTTATCCGCAACACGGTTATAAACTTCAGAGCCATATAATTTCAACATAGCCGCTTCTTTAATGACTTTCATTTTTTTGTCTACCATCCAAGCGACTCTATACGTAAAAGATCTTAACACTTCGATTTCCATCGCCATTTCTGCTAACATATGAGCAATCGCTTTCTATAATCGGCACGCCAAATTGAATTCGTTCAGGCGCATGATATATAGACATATCCAGCCGTTTTTGACAGGATCCAAAATTTCTGGCCGCTAAGCCTGCCCGCCATTCACTAAAATCTTTAAGGCGTTCACATATCCTTGACCTTCTTCTCCAAGAACATTTTGTACAGGTACCTCACAATCTTCTAAAATAATTTCCGCAGAATGAGAGCCGCGCAATCCCATTTTGTTTTCAACCGCCCCTACGTGAAACCCTGGGAAGTCTTTTTCGACAATAAAACTTGTGATTCCTTTCGCTCTTTTTGATGGATCGGTGACGTCCATCACTGTAAAAATATCTGCCTCTGTTGCATTCGTAATATAATGTTTTATCCCGTTTAAAATATATTTATCGCCTTTTTTTACCGCCGTTGTTTTTAAGTTCGCTGCATTCACCCCTGCTTCAGGCTCTGTAAGTGCAAAAGCTCCGATTCGTTCACCGCTAGCCATATCAGGTAAATATTTTCTTTTTTGTTCTTCCGTTCCTATTTCTACAATCCCGACTGTTCCAATTCCTGTGTGGGCTCCAATGAGTGTCGTATAACCGTTATGTGTTGCCGCCTATTTTTTCATAAAGAACACGCTTGCCAACCATGTTTATACCAAGTCCTCCATATTCTTCCGGAATGCTCTATCCAAATAACCCTAATTCTTTCGACATTTCGATTATTCTTTTAGGTATTTTATTACATGAACGTGTTCGATTGTATGAATCGACTCTATTATGAGCTCCACCTCATCGTCCTAAAACGAAAGCATTTTCATAATTGTTGAACCTCTTTTCTGCTATATTCTTTTTTATGATTATTCCGAATTTCGTTTTTTAAAATTGGTCTTCGTCTTCCATTGATGGAGACGCCTTATTAACTATAATCATATTTCCATTGTCACTATTTATTCCATTTCTTTTATCTTTGAAATCATGATTTTTCCCGCCATTCTTTGCCCTCAAATATACAAATGTCGAGAACCAATTCATTTTTTAAAAAAAGATATGAGAAATGTACTCTTGTAAAAATTGCCTGCAGAATCCGAAATAGGATCAAAACGATAATCTGCACCCGAGATGGGTACAAAAAAAGAACAACGCAGTTCGTAAGCCGTTGTTCTTCCAAGTACATGATGATTCCATTAGATTTTTCCTGTAAAACCGTTTACTAGAACATTAAGACCTTGATATTGCTTTTAAAGCGGTAGAAAGGTCTTCCATTGGCATTTTGCAAGCCTGGTTTTCACAAATAAAAACAAGTAAATCAGTCTCTTTTTGCTTTGCAGCTCCTTCCAGCCATTCCGGTCGATGCCCGGACCATACATCAAACGGAAGAAATTCTTCCCGGCATCGCCGCAATACAGCTCTCTTTTCTGAACCGTTAGAACCGATTACGATCACTTCTCGGCCTTGGGCAAACAACGCCATCGCCGCCTCCAACATATAAAGCATGGATACAGGAAAAGCGTTCAGTTCTTTTGAAAACGAGCGCACACACATTTCTACACGCTTCATTAATTCCGTATCCCCTGTTAATTTCGCCAATCTCCAAAGCTGATAAGCAGCAACGCTATTCCCGGAAGGATAAGCTCCATCATAACCTGGCTTCTCTCGTACCAACAGTTCTTCACCGTCACAGTCTGTAAAGAAAAAGCCGCCGTTTTCATCCCAAAACCGTTCAAACAGGGCATTTTTCAACTCAATCGCAAATGAAAGCATACGAAGATCATCTTCTGCCAAAAACAATTCCAAAGTACCCCACAACAAAAAAGCATAATCATCCAAATAACCGCGGTATTTCGCTTCACCCTCTCTAAAACGGGCCATTAATCTCTTTTCTTTCCACACATATTTTTCAAGAAAAGCCATTGCTTTGCGGGCTTGAGATAACAAGCCGGGATGATCGAAAACAGAACCTGCCTTTGCCAGGGCGGCGATCATCAGCCCGTTCCAAGAGGTTAAAACCTTATCATCGACATGTGGTTTCACTCTTTTTTCCCTTGCCTGAAAAAGAAACTGTTTCGCCTTTGACATAAGATTTTCTAATTCTTCTATACTTAGCTCGTGGTTCGCCGCGATTGTTTCAAGATCGGTTTGAAGCAAATGAAGAATATTTTTCCCTTCAAAGTTGCCTTGATCGGTGACATGATACAGCTCGGAAAAAATCGTTCCCGTTTCCTCGCCTAACACATCCATGATTTCTTCTTTGCTCCACACATAAAATTTTCCTTCTTCGCCTTCGCTATCGGCGTCAATCGCTGAATAAAATCCGCCTTCCGGATGAGTCATCTCTCTGGCGACGAAATCAGCAATTTCTAACACGATCCGGCGATACCGTTCGTTCTTCGTGATTTGATAAGCTTCCGTATAAGCGTACATCAGCAGTGCGTTGTCATACAACATCTTTTCAAAGTGGGGAACCAGCCACATTCCATCCGTAGAATAGCGTGAAAACCCACCACCGATATGATCGTAAATACCGCCCGCAGCCATCGTATCAAGCGTTTTTTCCGCCATCTTGAGCGCGGACTCCTTGCCGGTCATATGGTAATATCGGAACAAAAACAGGAGTTGATGGGGGCTCGGGAATTTCGGCGCTTCTCCAAATCCGCCGTAGAGGCTGTCGAATTTCGCGGCAAGCTGCTGAAACCCTTTATGAACAGCTTCTTCCGTGACCTCTCCCTCGCTCTTTCGGCCCGCCTCTTCTTTCAGTGCTTCGACTAATCGGCTGCCTATATCAGCGATTCTATCCGGATCTTGATGATACGCTTGATGCAATTGCGGCAAAATGTCCATCATCCCCGGTCGGCCATACTGACTGTTTTTTGGAAAATAGGTGCCGGCATAAAACGGCTTTTTGTCCGGAGTCAAAAACACCGTCAACGGCCATCCGCCCTGACCGGTCATCATCTGGCACACGGTCATATAAACCGAATCAATATCCGGCCGCTCCTCCCGATCCACCTTAATCGCCACAAAATATTGATTTAACAACTCCGCCACCTCAGGATCCTCAAACGACTCCCTCTCCATTACATGGCACCAATGACATGTAGATATAAGCATCCTCACTTTCATCTTCATCTATTGACCCCGAAGGGTCAGGAATAGCCAATAGACACGAACACTGGCTTACCTTCCCTTTTGGCTCTTTGGAAAGCTTCAGGTCCCCACGGAAACCAATTAACTGGATTATGCGCATGTTGTAAAAGGTAAGGTGATTTTTCATGAATTAATCGATTCGTGTATTTTTTTTCATGTACTGACATCTCTCAACACTTCCTTTTGAATTTTTTTCATTATTTCATTATTGGTTCAAACTAAAAGGAATATTACCATACTTACTTCTAAATTTCACCTGAGAATATTCTGAAAATAATAACTTTTAATCAAGAACTTAGAATATCAAAAAAGCGCTGGTATCATCTTTGAAATCTCGGCAACGCCTTCACAGCATCCGCCAAATTATTGTAACGGAATTTGCTCATCTACAGAGAGTAAAACGACTATCGGCACATTTAGTAACATATATTGAAATTGTAATACCTTTTCTAGAGGGGGATGGCGAAATGTATGATTACATTACAAGAAACCTTCAAACTCCCATTGTGACTCCCAATGTGAAAAATGCGCCGTTTCAAATTCTCAAAAACGGAGTCAAACGATTTCATTTGCGAGCGGAACCGGTTGTTCATGAACTAGTAAATGGAATCAAAATTCGCGGGTATGGTTACAACGGAAGTATTCCCGGTCCAACCATTCTTGTGAATCAGGGAGACTATGTTCAAATTACAGTGGAAAACCGTTTGCCTGAAGCAACATCTGTTCATTGGCATGGATTAATTGTTCCTAACCGAATGGATGGGGTGCCTGGTCCCGGGGGCAGTCCCACTATACGTCCCGGAGAAAGTTTTACGTATGAATTTCGTATACAACAAGCTGGAACTTTCATGTATCATAGTCATGTCCATGACGCAAGGCAAGAATTAATGGGGCTAGGAGGCATGCTTATTTCACGAGGTATATATGAAGAACCAGTGGATCGCGACTATGTTCTTTTACTTCAGGAATGGGCCGTGCAAACTGAGATGCATCAGCAAAATCATGATCATCAAATGAATGATCACACTTCTAGACAATTGGCTCCAAGTATATATAATATTGACCCAATGGCCATGATGTTTAATTTTTTCACGATTAACGGCAAAGCTTATCCTGATACAACCCCTCTACTTGTTCGATATGGCGAACGCGTTCGCATTCGCCTTGGTAATTTAAGCATGGATTCTCATCCTATGCATCTTCATGGACATGACTTTATTACAACCGCAGTTGATGGCAATATAATTCCTGTTACAGCAAGACTGAAACGAAATACGATTAATGTCGCACCGGGAGAAACATGGAATATCGAATTTTTCGCAAACAACCCGGGAAATTGGGCTTTTCACTGTCATAAGCCACATCATACAACGAACATGCATTCTATAGATATGGGTGGAATGCTTACCGTTGTTCGCTATGTGCAGTGATTGGTTTATTAGATATTGTTTTGGCAATAAGCTTTTTTTAGTCAGGTACGAATTGTTATAAGTTTTTAAGTTTTAACGATATAGAAAGGCTATTGGTGGTTTTCTGTTCTGATTAGAAACATTTTTGGTGACTTGAATAAAAAAAGTCCTCTTTTGGTATGATTCGGGGGTGTCAATCCGATAAATTGCCCCCTAAAACTGCAGAATGTAGAAGTGCCTAAACAAGAGGAATATGAATGGGGAACCCCTCGAAAGAAACACTGTCGAATGGCCTCTAGCTCTATCTTTTATAAAACCCTCGGCAAATCCCATGGAAGAACCAAAGACTGAGCAGTCTTTATCAACGATACGAATCTGTACATCAGACTTAATGAAACCGCCGTATACCAAACGGTACATACGGCGATGTGAGAGAACGAGGGCCAGCCCCCTCTCCTGCTCGTTTTGTTTCGAGATATCTTGTTTTAGTCTTTATTGCGTAATGCAAGTTTCACGGCAAAATAAACGACCAATCCAATGATGAACAGGTTAAGGATCCAGCCGAAGAACCAAAATCCCATCATTCCCCAACCACTCATCATACCACCCATCATGATCATCGCCTCCCAAATTATCTAAAAATTATTCATCATCATTCCTTGAGGTTCCATTTGTTCAAAGTTTTTACTTGGTGCTGCCCCATTTGTGTCATAGCATGAATTATACATGTCTTTTAGCTCGTTTTCAGATAAGTAAGGGGGCATTTTCTTCATAAATGGAAGCATCTGACCGAAATTCAAAGTACCTTCGCTCACATCGTTACTATTCGCAAATACTTCAGTTCCTATTCCTAATACTAACGTAGCAATAAAAGATCCCACTTAAAATCTTTTTCGTGGTTAGCATCCACTTTCCTACTATGGTTTTAGAATAAAGGAAAATTATGGAGAAAGTGTTCATAAAAATTTACAATTTCTTGTCTTGGATTATTATTTGTTAATTGGATATTTTCGAAAAATGGACTAAACTCCTCCCAAATTTTACATAAAAGAGAAAAAGCCTAATAAAGGCTTTTTCTCGAAGGTTTAGACAATGTTATTTTCGGTTCATTTAACAGCTATTTATCTGCATTCATCAATACAGGATATTAATCTCTTTTCAATGTCTTCCGCTAGTTTTTTCAGTTCTTCATGATTCATCATGCTGATTAACATGGTTGGTTTTGGCATACCAATTTTTGTTGTTTCATTTTCTTTATACACCACGATTTTGCACGGAAGAAAATAACCTGCTAATAAGTTTTCAGAAAGCACACGCGCTGCTTCTTGCGGATTACATACTTCCAAAATCACAAATGGTATTGGAAAATCGAATCCTTTTTCCTGCAGTTTTTCCGTTACACTAAATTTCCACAAAACTCCAAATCCTTCTTTTTTCAAGCTTTCTTCCAACATCTTTATCGTTTCGTTCATTCCCCTTTGTACTTCAATCGTATAATGAAACACCTTCATTCAACCGCCCTTCTCCAACATATTGCATGTTATTTCACTTTAGTTGTATGTAAAACTAAACAATAATATAAATGAAAAAAGCCGAGCATTGTCTCGGCAGCTACTTCACTTTGTTAAGAAACTTCAACGAATCCAACCATACCAGATTCTTTATGTCCGGGAACCGTGCAATAAAAGCGAAAAACACCGCTTTCGATTGGTATGAACTTCACTTCAGCTGTTTTTCCCGGTAAAGAATGAATATGAACGGTTTGATTTTTTAAATGATTCCCATGATGACTCTGTTGTAAAAGGGATGCTTTCATATTTTCGAATTCGATATCATGTTCAACTTCACCGCTATTTTTGAAAATTAAGGTTACGGGTTGTCCTGCAGTAAGTTTGAAATCTTTAGGAAAATAAGCAAATTCGGTTGCTTCAATGACTACTTTTTTTGTCTTTGTACTGAAATCCAACGAAGAGCCAGACGACTTATTATGGATCATCGATTGGCTCATATGGGAATTTTTTATGGGCACGTTATGATCTTGAGCGAGTTCATTGTATAAGTGGTTATAGGTGTAGAAAAACAGCAGAAAGACGATTGATAATAACAATGGATTATGGAATATTCTGTTGATGAAAGATAAACGGTTAAAACCGGTTTCTTGTTGAGTATCCATCAGAACAGACACAGGTGAATGATTCCTACCTTCTGAATCGCTTCACTAACTGTATAATCAGCCTTTTTGACAGTTTTTTTACTATACGATGTGCATCTGCCTTACCTTCAAACAAATAAGAACCGAGACAACGTACCAACGGCACATCGCTCGATTCTTACATATAGGCAGCTTTTCGCTCCCTATTCCATGTCGATTTACAACAAGTACAATCTCTTTGTAAAGGAAAAAACTTGATTATAAAGAAATACAGTTATAATTACAATTTCTCCTAAATTCAAAAATCTTCATAGACTATTTCGTAAAATTTTGATCTCTTTCTTTCAAATATTAACTCATTTCTTGTGTAATCATATTTAATCTATCTGCGGAGAGAGACACTTCTTCAAACGCTTTCCCTAATTCATCTATCACGTTTACAAAGGAAACCAATTCCGTCTCTATATTATTGTTTTGTCGCATTGTTTCAACCATCGTATCTAAAATTTGTTCAAAGCGTTCCTCTGTTTCATTCATGTTTTGATTGCCATTATTCACTTCTGTTTTTATTTTTTCAAGCGAATTGTTAAGTTCCTCCACTTGTTTTTGAGTATTTTGAATTAGAGACGATACTTTTGAAACAGAGTTCTTTGTTTGCTCGGACAATTTTCGAACTTCGCCAGCCACAACAGCAAAACCGCGACCCGATTCTCCTGCTCTTGCGGCCTCTATCGTCGCATTTAGCGATAATAAGTTGGTTTGGTCAGCAATGCCAGTCACAATACCAACTATTTCTTGCATTTGTTTCGATATTTCTAATAATACTTGGACATCATTGGATATATCATCAACCTCACTATAAATGTTAGACATGATGAATGCCTGTTTTTGCATATGTTCTTTTCCTTTTTCGGCGCGTTCTTTTGCGATCAAAGACAGCTGAGTTCCGTTTTTTGCAAGTGAAACGATTTCATTTGATTGCGAGATTAATTGTTGGAAAGAAGCATTTGTTTGCTCCGAGATGGCGGCTAGATTTTGCGAAGCACTTGCAACGTTATGACGTGCTGACCTTTTTTGTTCCTCAGCCGCTTCCTTTAATCTTTCTGATTCAGCATCGTATGCCTCTAATACTAACTGTTGTTCTAGATTTAAAATTTTTGAGACGGCTCTTATAGCTAGAAAACACTCTTCCTTATCTATAATGTTTTGTTGGATAATATCTATTAGGGCTAACAATAGATCTTGAAAAGCACACATATACCATTTCGTTTGAAGACCTATTTTTACATGCATATGCGCAATTTTAATCCTTTTGTCGATAAAAGACTCATCTATTCTTCCATTAAACATTTCAATAATATGTTGTCTTAATGTCTTTTTTAATCTCTCTATTGAACTGTAATCATTAATAATTTTCAATAGCAAAGGTTCATTTTCCAAGTTTTTGTAAAATCTGTCAACAATAAAGTCTATTTTTTCGATTACGAATGGCTGTATTGCATGAATAATATATAAATCTTTTTCTGTCAGGTCGATCATGATTAATTGCTTTTCAATTTCACTGCCTTTTGCGATACTGATATCCCCTTTCCCATTTTCAAAATGAAAATAAGAGTTTTCTTGCTGTGTTCTTTTGAATATCACCTATGTTTCACCCCGTTACAGTATGTAAGTATTTAATAGGAATAAACACCTATAAATTACAACATTTTAACATTTTATGACAAAATCCGCTAATATTCAACTCAAGATTTTATATCGGATTGAAATTTGTATACATAATACTAGTAGAAACCTACTATCCAGCCAGCTCGGAGCAACAAGCTTATAAGCCAATAAAACCCCTAATTCCGCTGCAATCCCTCCTCGCCATCAGCACGGATAGCCATGATACAAATGGATCGACAAGAGCAGAAAAAGCGGTTTTCACGATTCACCCAATGAATTTTCTAAGACATTTATACTTAATCAATAATTCTCCATCTTTCAAGAAAATATAACATCAATAAGCTTGACCTTGATCAACAATTCTTTTTCTGTTCCTGTGATATTTTTCGGAAAATCGGTGTCAGTTTAAACTAAAATAATAGTAAAAAAATCGGAAATTGGTTGACACGATTTGAAAACGCTGGTCTAGATGCAGCTACTATGGTTAGAAAACAACTTCCAGTTTATTTAAAAGAGAATACTAGAATGAGTAAAGGTACCGCTGAAAACATCGCAATAGCTGTAAGCTGGGCTATTCGTATGGCAGATGTGTTATTCTTTTAGGAGTGATATTTGTGGGAAATTTAACTGTAAGTGAATGGATGAAAAAAATTGGTTTAAATGAAGATGATATTCATTTTATCGAAACAATTTTGACTTTTGCTTCAACATTACAAAACCCAGTGACTGAGAGTGAAGAATTCACTAATAAAGTCAATAATAAAATAACTAGCCTTTTCCCGGAAAGAAAAGTTAAAATTAATAGAAATTTCACTTATCAAGATTTTAAAAATATATTAAATGAAAATAAAATATTCATAAACCTAAGTGAATTATTGAATAGATACCATTCTCAAGGAATTTGCCAGAATTTATGCGAGAAGTTACTTAAGGAATGCAATGAGAATAAAAATATGTAATTTTAGTTATTTTGGTTATTTCGTAGTAACTATATAATGACTATTTGAAGTGCTATTTCGTAGATAATATTTAGTCCATTATAATTCATACTGTCTAATTAAGGAAAAGCCTAATTTCTCATCATAACAATGAGAGAATTAGGCTTTTCATATCGAATTTGCTTAACGTTGTAAATCTGCATTTGTGTCATTATAGCATTAAGTATAGGCAGATTTATCATTTTTCTATGACAATTCTGGGGTGAAGCATAGGGCAACTCTTAATAATGATTCATCCAATTTAATTCCAGGAAGAAAGGCCTTTTCATTTGCTCTATTTGTTGGATCATGTCATCCGAAGCCAGTGCTGCGTTAACAACCTGGTTGCATATTGTGAACTACCCGCCACCTACTCTTCGCTTAGAGGTGGGGGCTTCTAAGGTAATCGCACCTAACGGTACGAAATTTA
>ERZ1673759.59-NODE-59-length-18477-cov-24.579090_pt1 | contig 18477 bp, 17 predicted proteins | sample MGYA00580179_ERZ1673759 | MGnify/ENA primary metagenome ERZ1673759 (study PRJEB41219, sample SAMN04549624) | soil metagenome | isolation source: soil | place: USA: Oklahoma, Great Salt Plains NWR | collected 2008-10-09 ... | reverse complement strand
GACTTGAACCATCGACCTCACGCTTATCAGGCGTGCGCTCTAACCAGCTGAGCTATAGGCCCGAACTATTTTTGGAGCGGGTGATGGGAATCGAACCCACGACAACAGCTTGGAAGGCTGTGGTTTTACCACTAAACTACACCCGCTTTATTAAAATGCTTATCAAAAAGACATGAATTATTATAGTATTGTATTTTATTTTTGTAAATAGTTTTTTTGAAATTCTTTTTCCATAGATATGGTGTAAGATTACAATAAAGTTATTTAATTTTATAACCTCAAACACACAAAACCCCATTCTGATTTAGGACGCTAAAGTTTCAAGTGAATATTTTCACAAAAACCCCTAATAAATGCATTCCGGCAGAATGATCAAGCTATTTTTAGAGAAAAAAAGTAACAATTCAACGTTGCTTTTTCCAATTTATCTTATTCGAAATTTTGTACGCTAGGAGAACTTCAACCTAAAAAAGTCGAATTCCTTACTATGCTAAGGTTCCGACTTTTTAAAAAAGGGTTCTTAACAGTTATAAAAATTGACTATTACTAGTTTCTCCTAGTTGAATTTTTCCCTTAGCCTGCTTTAACGTCGCTACTATAAGAAAGCTAACAATCACTAATAAGAGCCATGAACTCACCTTTCCTAGATGAACAAGACTCCATGCATCGGTTTGGTTTGGATATTCCCAAGCTCCAAAGAACGTTGCGATATTTTCGGCTATCCATATAAAAAATCCGATAAGCACAAAAGAAAGTGTGAGTGGCATACGGTAACGAGTTCCATCAACCTCGTATGTGACCCATGATTGCCAAAAGACGATAATTACAAGTCCAGATAACCACCAACGAACGTCAATCCAATAATGGTGGGTGAAAAAATTCAAATAAATCGCAGCTGCAAGAGGTACAACTACCAAAAACGGTGGCCACTTAACCAGTTCAACCTTAAGCCTCCTCCACGCCTGGCAAAGATAACTCGCTACACTTGCGTACATAAATCCACTATATAAAGGCACTCCAAAAATTTTGAAATATCCTTCCTCTGGATAAGACCAGGAGCCCATATGTACCTTGAAAATTTCAAGAGCAAGTCCAATAAGGTGGAACAATGTGATAACCTTAAGTTCATCCCGTGTTTCAAGCCCAGAACGCACCATCCACCACTGCATCAGAAGACAGATGATGAGCAGCCAGTCATACCGTGGTAGGAAGGGAAGTGGCATGATTTTTGTAAAAGCCAAAGAGGCAAAAATAACGACAGGAAACAAACATGATAGGGCCTGCTCCCAACCAAAAAGAACGAGTTGTTTTAGTGCTCTCATGATTTGTTCCTCCAAAGGTTTTTTCTGAATATATGCAAGTCCTGCTTAGTATAGTAGCTAGCTCACCGCCGATAACTTTCTTTTCCTTTCAATGTTTCCTACTTTATTAATCTTGGATGTCTTCATCACTTCGGTATTCTAAGATATCTCCAGGCTGACATTCTAAAGCCTTACAAATCGCATCTAAAGTTGATAATCGAATCGCTTTTGCCTTTCCATTTTTCAATATAGAAAGATTAGCCATCGTGATTCCAACCCTCTCCGAAAGTTCTGTGACGCTCATTTTCCTTTTAGCCAGCATCACATCAATATTGATGATAATTGCCATATTATTCACCTCAGATCGTTAAATCATTTTCTGATTTTATATCGATGGCTTCTTGTACCCGAGTTCGACAGTCACTAGGCAAACAAAATGCCTCTCGCCCCTTGATACAAAAGGGATCGGAGGCATTTGGGCACACTTCGGGCGTGTATCTAGGTGCGAGGGTGGATGCCTAGAATCTTTGGAGGAGGTTCCAGCCCTAGAGCCGCAAGGAATAGCGCTTGTTTGGCCGTCAGTTCGGTTCGTTGATAAAGGTCGCCGTTTTTTGAAGAAAAATGTCCAAGCATGAGACGCTCGCATTCGTCTCTTACTTTCGGCCACGATTCATGAGTTCGGATCTCCACGATCCGAACCAGCAAGAGAGCCAGCCAACTGAGCAGCACATGCGCCCGGATACGGTCTTCCAAGCGATGATACATGGGGCGCAGCTCGAGTGTTGATTTCAACGTCCGAAAGGCCTGCTCGATATCCACCAGTTGCTTATACCCGAGCGCGACATCCTCGGCAGACAAGGTGTCATCGGAGGTTCGGATGAGATATTTGCCATCGTACTTTTCCGCTTCACGAACCGCTTGCTTGTCGATGCGAAGCGTTCCATCCTTCAATTGACGCAAGTATTTTCCGTAGGACGGATGGGAACGCAGCCGGCAGGTGGCCTTATGATGAGCTTCATTGGGGAGTTGGCGAAGCCCCTCCAACTCCTCTTTCAGCGATTCGAGCAGCTTTTCCCGTTCCTTGCGTTGGCGTTCGGCTTCGCTGGGATTGTACACGAGAACATAGCGCTGACGCGCTTCTCCGTCGCCCACGATGATTTCTTTGATATGCAAGTTCTCGCGAACTTGTTGGTAGCGCCCGCGACGGTTTAGGGCCTCTTCGACGGCGGCTTTGCCGGACCGCATTTTTTCGCCGACAATGTAGTGTCCCCCGGCCTGTTGCAAGATTCGCAAATTCTCTTCAGACGAAAATCCGCGGTCCATCACGCTGATCACACGCCCAAGCTTCCAGCCAATCAAGTCTTGTTTCACCTGTTTGATGACCGTCATATCCATCGTATTGCCAGGCCATACCCAAGCGCGAATGGGGACTCCTTCCCGGGTAACGGCCAGTCCAATGACGATTTGGACCAAATCGGGACGCTTATCTTTGGAAAACCCCTGCTTTCGAAGCGATTCTCCTTCTGGTGTTTCGGATGGATCCACTTCGAAGTACGACGAAGTCGTATCAAAGTAAATCAAATCGACTTCCAGGTTCAATAAATCGGCCACGGCATGGAACACTTGGCGTTCCAATTCCGGCTGCACAGCCAGCAGCTCATCCATCGCCCGGTACAACTGGTGGCTGGCGACTTGGGGAAGATGAGGGATATGCACGTCTTTCTCCACCCACTCCTCCATCGCCAACTTGCTTGACGGATGAAGGGCACGATTCGCCACCATGGCAAAAATCAGCCGTTCCAACGGAATCTGATGATGTCGGGAGGCAAACAAGGAGTGGAGAATCTCTCCCAATCCCAGTTGTCTCCAGAGCTGATCCAAAAGCCAAGCGCCACCAAGGCGTTTGCTTGATTGAAACTGAAAGTCATCCGACACTTCTCCTGTCAACGTCTCGATTTCCCAAGCCTGCTCAGGAGAAAGGAATCGCGAAATGCTTTTGGCCAGACGCTCCAAGACAGCGCGATCCACCTCGTCTTCGCGCCCAAACGAATAAATCACCTTCGCTTTCGCATATTTGGCCTTCGGATCCCATTCGTTGTGAGCAAGCTGGAGATACGCCACGGTCGTTCCATCTTTGTTTTTGCGTGTTACTCGCCGTATGTACATGCCTATATTATAACCGATATTCAGCTGTTTTAAAAGTTAAAATAAACAAGTCGTGTGCCTATGAAATTCAGTGTTTTTTTCTAGGATCCGCATCGCGAAATCTTTGATATAACAGCATTTTGGCCATTTTCATTTGCCTAAAATGGCCTCAAAACTGTCGAACTCGGGTTGTAAAAGCCTTTGAAGAACAGCAGCAAAGACCGCAATAATCGTTGAAGCAAAAATAATGCCCAATCCGATTAGCATGATACCTGGGGCGTCTTCTAATTTCGCAACGATATAGAAGAAGGGCAAACCCGGCACATACGAGATACTGATTATGACCGCACAGTATTTTATATTCTTTAAAGCCTTTACGGATAATTCCGAGAAAGCTTTTTTCTTGTCAATATAACTTAAAAGTTTAAAAGCCTGATACAGAGCGAAGAAAAATGGTATCGCCGATACATACATAACGATTAAAAAGCCATATAGTACATAAGCGTACTCCGAATTATTTTCTGCTGCTTCTTTAGCTAACATAGGCAACCCAAATATACATAAAGCAAGAACTGGAGTTCCGATAATAAAAACAGCTATTTTTAAAAACAATGTTGATCTTTGTTTCATAAAAAGCACCTCACTTATTTATTTTTGAATAAATTTTAATACGTTATTTATCGTTTCGCAATAAAAATTTATTAAATATTGATAAAAATTTGTTGTTAAACTTGAACAAAAACTTGAAGTCGGGAAAACCTTACCATTGATTCTCATATAATTATAGAAGCATCTCTGATTTCACAGAGATGCTTCTTAAAATTAGAATATCAAACACAAAAAACATCAAAAGAAGTATATTGGGCTTATTGTGCAATATCCCGTTAATTATAAGTATTTTCCTTTAAAATAACTGGTACGCTATTCAACTAAACGACTTTTTTATTTTTTAAATGACATTTTTATAATTTAAACAACTTTTTTATTACTCAACAAATGGTCCTTTTCTTTTTCGAAGCGTTTCAGCCTAAAAAAGATTGTTTTGTCAGGAATCAACAGCAAAGATGGCTAGAAAAATATCTATTTTAAAAATCACCAGCCCCTTTCTCCGTGATTTAGAGTGGGACTGGCATTATTCATGAATCGGCTACTTATTTCATGATCATTGATCATTCAAATTTTAAGAATGGCATGAATGATTTGCAAAGAGGAATTGCTCATACCCAATCCTTTTACGATGAGAGCTTCCGACATCTCCTGATTTTTCTGTGACGGCTCCCGCTTTCTCAGGCATTCCATTTCCGCAGCTTGAAATATTAATATTTTGTCGCCTCTAATAATAAATCCACAATATGAACAGCTTTTACATCCTTTAACTTCTCTCTTTCTATTCCCAGCATCATTTGCATCAAACATCCTGGATTCGCTGTAACGATCGTTGTTGCTTTTGTTTTCTTGATTTTTACCATTTTTTGATCCAAAATTTCCATGGATGTCTTCGGTTCTACGATGTTGTAGATACCGGCAGATCCGCAGCAACTATCTGCGTTTTCCATTTCTTTGAACGTAATTCCTTTAATAGAACGAAGCAATTCTCTGGGAGCCTTGGAAGTTTTCATGACGTTTCTTAAGTGACAAGAATCTTGATAGGTTACTATTTGTTCTGGAAGAGAGAGGCTGTATTTCTTGTGAAAATCCAGTTCATATAAAATTTCCGTAATATCTTTTATCTTAGCCACGAATGCTTTGGCCCGCTCTGACCATTCCGGTTCATCTTTCAACAAATGGTCGTATTCAATCAAGAAAGCTCCGCACCCGCCTGCGTTTGTAATAATGTAATCGACGTCGTGTTTTTCAAATGCCTCAATATTTTGCTTCGCCAGTTCTTTTGCGATTTCTTTCTCTCCGCCATGACCGTGCAGAGCACCACAACATGATTGCGTTTTAGGAATCACAATTTCACATCCGGCTTTTTGCAATAATTGAATCGTAGCATGATTGGTTTCCATAAACATCGTATCCATTAAACATCCAGAAAAAAAAGCTACAGTCGCCTTTTTCGAACCTGCGGGCGCAAAATGTTCATCCCTATCGATCATTTCTTTTTTCTTAGGAATATCCGGCAGAATTTTTTCCATCTCTCTCAGGTTATCAGGAAATAATTTCATAAATCCTATTTTACGCGCCACTTTTTGAAGACCTGATCTTTGGTAATATCCAACCAAGCTAGTGACATTTATTAGATTGCTTTTTTTGGGAAATAATTTTTCAAAGACTACTTTACGAACCGTTCGAACGGGTAAAGAATGTTTTTTATTTTGGTTTATGATGTCTCTGGCTTCTTCCAATAAATGGCCGTAATGAACATCTGACGGACAGACCGGCTCACACGCACGGCAGCCTAAACATAAGTTCAATGAGTTCACAAACTCATCATCCGGTTGTATCACTCCGTCATAAACTGCCTTCATTAAAGCGATTCTTCCGCGTGGTGATTGGCTTTCTTTGTAACCAGATACCAAGTATGTCGGACATGAAGGCAAGCAAAAACCGCATCTCATACAGTTTAATAACTCATCTTCATTCATACGTTCCTTGAAGGCTATTTGAATACTTTTCTTTTCGGATTCCGACATCATTTTGATATCACCACCCGTTTTCGTGTATCTTTTGCGAATAGTTTCCCTGGATTCATAATATTATGGGGATCTAATGCTTCTTTGATCGATTTCATCACTTGGATGCCTGATACTCCCAGTTTCCATTCTAAATAAGGCGCTTTCATAGCTCCCACTCCATGTTCCCCCGTAACGGTTCCGCCCAATTCAATCGCTTTTTCAAAGATTTCAGCAAAAGCTTTTTCCACTCTCTCCATCTCTTCTTTATTACGAATATCGGTTGTGCATGTAGGATGAAGATTCCCGTCTCCGGCATGGCCAAATGTACATATATTGACGTTATATTTATGCGCTATGTCATTGATGGCTTTCACCATTTTGGCTATTTCTGATCTGGGAACGGTGGCATCTTCTAAAATAGTTGTCGGCTGCAGTCGAGCTAAAGCTGACAAAGCCGTACGTCTGGCCGCACGCAGCGCCTCCGCTTCTTCTTCAGACTGTGCGATCTGTACAGAGACAGCATTTTCGCTTCTGCATATTTCTTCCATTATCTTCATATCTTTGTTTACATTTTCAGCGGTTCCATCTTGTTCGATTAGCAACACTGCTTGAACATCCGTCGGCAAACCGATTTGTGCATAGTCTTCCACCGCTTGTAATGTAGGTTGATCTAAAAACTCCAAAGTCGCTGGAATAACTTTATTCGCAATAATTTTGGAAACGGAACGAGCTGCAGCCTCTAAATCTTGATATAAAGCAAGCATTGTCTTTTTTGTTTCAGGAAGCGGAATCAATTTTAACGTCGCCTCTGTAATCACACCCAGTGTGCCTTCTGAACCTACCAATAATCGAGTTAAATCATACCCCGCTACATCTTTTGCTAATTTTCCTCCTGTCCGGATGATATCTCCGTTAGGAAGAACTGCCTCCAATCCCAATACATAATCACGGGTTACTCCATATTTCAGTCCTCTTAATCCCCCGGAGTTTTCGTTTAAATTCCCACCGATCGTCGATATTTTTATAGAACTTGGATCAGGAGGATAAAATAAACCTTTTTGTTCAACCGCATTGATTAAATCAAGTGTTATAACTCCCGGTTGACAAGTCACGGTTAAATTTTCTTCATCGATTTCTAAAATTTTGTTCATATGTTTAAACAGAAGAACAACTCCTCCTTCAACAGGACAAGTGCCGGCACACAAGTTCGTTCCCGATCCTCTCGGAACAATCGGTATTTCCCATTCATTGCACAGTTTTAATATTTCGGATACTTCCTCCGTATTTCTGGGTGAAACCACCGCGTCAGGAATAGATTGAAAATTAGGGGTGGCATCGTATGAATAAACTAACCGCTCTACTTCTGAATCTTCGAAATTTTCCCTTCCTACGATATCCACAAAACGCTTCTTCACATGAGAAGGAATCATATTGAAAACCCTCGCTTTTCTAATTTTCGTTTTATTATAAAGAAAGTTGGGTATTTAATCTATGTATGATCATATGATTAAAATGTGAAATATACCGTTTTTATTGTTTTTTAATCCAAAAGAAGGCGGTCGATGCCCCATGCATTTATCACCAAATTTAGCTTCAAAAATTATTTCAGAAGTTCAGCAAGTAATGAAAGAAGATATTATATTAGTGGATACAAAAGGAATCATCATTTCTTCCACTGAAAAAAGCAGAATTGGCACCTTTCATGAAGGAGCGACCAATGTCATTAAAACAAAAAAAGTACTTTATATTGATCAGGACAAAGCAAAAATTCTAAAAGGAGTAAAAGCAGGCATCAACATGCCCATTATGTTTAATAAGCAAGTAATCGGCGTCATCGGAATAACAGGAGAGCCTAAAAAAGTGGAACCGTTTGCGGAATTAATTAGAAGAATGACAGAACTCATTATACAAGAAGCTTATTATACCGAGAGAAACGAATGGGAAATACGCGGTATAGAATCTTATTTGTATGAATGGATCAACTCTACATCGGTTGATAAAGAATTTTTAGAGCGAGGTGTCATGCTGGGAATCCCCGTTTACGACACGCATATTTGCGCCCTCATACAATCCGAAATACAAACACTCGATCATTATGACATTCCCAGAATTCAAAAAGAAATCATGGAATTGTTCTATTCTGTATTCGGGAAAGAAAATCATTTCCTCATTCGCTGGGGGCAAGAACGTTTCTTGCTATTAAAAAAGATTGGCTCTACTTTTAACAAGAATCATTTCCATAGTCAATTAAAAAACTTTAAAGAAAGATTCGAAAGGAAATATCACCACCATTTAGCAATTGGTGTAGGAAAGACAATGTGCAGACAGATTATCCATAGATCATTTAAAGAGGCAATGAAAGCATTAAAAGTGGCTCAAAAACATCTTGGGATTGTATTTTATGAAGATCTCATATTAGAAATTATCTTAGAAGACATTCCCATCGAAATACAAAAGGATTTTCAAAGAAGAACGATTGACGTTTTGAAAGAAGATCCAATACTCATCGATACTTTGCAGCACTATTTGCATAATAATCAATCGATCAAAAAAACTTCAGAAGAAATGAATATACATATTAATACTCTGCATTATCGTTTAAATAAAATCGAAGAGCTAACCGGAATCAATCCGAAAACCACGGAAGGAATTGTCATATTTTATATATCACTCATGTTATTGAATTCTCATTCCCATCATGAGATGGATAAAAGAAAACTGTAGCCAAACAAAGAATCTCTCTTAATGCATTAAACGATCGATTCTTTGATTGTTTTTACAAATAAAAAGAGAAAAAGGCTGAATCAAACGTTTTTGATTCAGCCCTTTTTAGCTATTCTTTAAACAGAAGCTTCTTTTTTTACATTTAATAATGCAAAGAATTCTTTCATAAATCCCGGCAAATCCGGCCAAGCATGCCCAGACACCAAATTTCCGTCCACATGAAGCAATTTTTCCACGTAAATAGCTCCTGCCGCTTCCACTTCCGGCCGACAAGCGGAGAATGCCGTCATTTCCCTGCCATTGATATATTCTCTTACAGTCGTTAAAACTTGTTGTCCATGGCAGATGGCTCCAAGCGGTTTATTTTCTTTTAAAAAGTGAGCGACGATTTCTTGAACTTTTTTATTTAGACGTATATATTCAGGCGCGCGTCCTCCGGGAATAATCAGCCCATCAAAGTCAGCAGGATCAATTTCGTCTACGGATGCGTGAGATTCGATTTTATACCCCCACTTTTCTGTAACGGTCTCCATTTCAGGGAGGAAATCATGGACAACCGTTTGAAGCTTTTTCTTCACAGGAGACGCAATCGTGCATTGAATATTTTCTTCGATACAACGATAATACGGATAAAATACTTCTAAAGCTTCCACCGCATCACCCGTTACAATAAGAACTTTTTTACTCATTTTTTCATCACCGTTCCTTCTTTAAAAAATATTTTCGTTTTGGACACACTTCTTAACATCTCTTTTCATTACGTCATGCTCATCTAATCGTTAGAGGGCAAATGGTATCGTGTTTCTAACAAACCTCGACAATAATGGGCATTAAATTCCATGCTCATCCGCGTACGCTTGGCGCCTTGCAAGTAAAACGAAAATTCTTCTTCAGACAGCTGTTTATCTTCCGGAGTTGTGAAGGCCAATGTATTGGAGTGATTCAAGGCCCTTTTTTTCTCCAAATATTTGTCTCTCAGCAGATGACCTTCTTCCGATAAAGGCAATTCATTCAATTGTTGCAGAGACAAACCTATCATCTCTTTCTTTGTCATCCCATTTTTTAAGAGATATTTCATCAGTTTTTCTTGCCTTGCATAGTAAGCTTTTATCTCAAACGTTTTGCGCAATTCGTCAAGGTCTCCATCCGATAAGTCACGAAAGACTTCGTTAAACGACTTGCCTTTCGTTGCTCCGTGATTGATTTCATCGGAAGCACAATGATCCAATAAATGGACTTTCACTGAATGCACCCATTCCAGTTCAGATACATATTTCCGTATATCTTCGGCCATGATATAGGCAAAGTTCGGCGAGCACCAATAAGTCGGTAAACGAAAAACAACTTCCACATGATGGTCTTGAATGGCGATGTGATCAATAAACCCTAGCTCTGTTAAAGGTTGATCCAGTTCAGGATCATAAACTTTTTCAAGCATTCTATATACTTGATCTTCTTTTTCCATAATCTTTGATCCACTTCCTTTGTTCGTGAAGATCCTTTAGAAATTAGCTTTGATTTCATTAAGTTTCGCCTTTCGTTCATTTAATTCGCAATTTTTCAACTTTTCTTTTTGCGCTTCGATATCTATGTTGTATAATCTCGCTACATTCTCACCTAAAATTTTCTTCTTCACATTCAAATCCAACGTCACACCTGTTTCTTCTTGGATATCTTCCGGAAGTTCAAATTCAAGGAACTTTTCGATTATCCACTTTGGCTCCCAAATAGCATAATCGCTTCCAAAAATGATACGGTCTTCATCCAGCCAGTACAACAATTCACTTATGATTTCAGCAAAATAACGAGGACGAGTATGGATTAAAGAAATAGCTACCGCCAATCCTCCGTACACATTTTTTTCCTGTGTCGCAATCCAGCAAAAATCTTCTAATCTCGGCAGTCCTACATGTTCTACGATAAAGTTTAATTCCGGAAAACAGCTTGCTGCATCATCCACATCTGCTACGTCAAATGCATCCCGATTCAAAGGAGTGACCGTGGGTCCTTTATGAATGTGAATATTTTTAATCCCTAATTCTTGGCACTTTTCAAGATATCTTTTGGACCAGTCGTCTGAAAGTTTATATCCCTTTGAATTTCCATACCAATCCGCTGTATACAACTTAATCCCTTGCCAGTTGTACTTTTCTTTCATTTTTTCCAAATTTTCCAATCCTCGTTCGCCATGCCGCGGGTCCATTGTCCCGTTGCAAATAAAACGATTAGGGTACCGTTTGGAAAGGGCGTCATTTGCGTCAAAATCACCAAAACCATTTTTATAAAACTCTTTTAAATAGACAGGTTGAAAAATGGCCATATCTGCATATCCTTTAACCAATACGTCGTTAACCAGCGTTTCCGGATCATACTTCACAAACTTATCCCAGGGCCAATAATATTCTTTAGGGCTCAGATTTTTGTGATAATCATAAAAACAGCTGATAAATTGCTCTCCATGAATATTCAGTTGATTCTCCTTACTGCCATCCCACAAGGCTATATGAGCATCAATAACAAAAATCTCTTCTCCGTTAGCTGTCTGAATCATTTCCATCCCCCCTTAATTTGTTCATTTTCAGCGCCAAATAATGAAAGCGGTAACATTTTGATTCGAGTGATTATTTTTAGAAAATTCTGATTAAATTATACTGAGAGGCTCCATGAATGAAAATATACACTTAAACAAAAAAGAACGGATTCCGTTCTTGATTTTTTGGATGATATAACAAAACCTTAATTTCAACTATTCTCCAAAAAAGAAAGACAGTCCGTTCTGATTCGCGTGTTTTCTCATTTAAATTGATGATTCCACAAAATTCTTGAATGAAATATTTTATTGCAACATTCATTTATTTTCCGTTCTATATCGTATCTTAGGTTATAGAGTGAAAGTCCCTGTTCAACTAGAATAGAAACTTTATTCATTTGGTGAATGAATGGCACCAGAATATCGATCTTTGTTCACTAGAAATATTTATTCTGCTTTCCCATGAATGCTCTATCCATACAAATGGGATAATATATATTACCACTATCAAAAGAGGTTTTCTTTATGTATTTGCTGCTTTTTACCGTAATTTATCTACTTATTGCCATCCCGATGACGGAATGGACAAAATGGAAAAAATATTATACAACGATCCAGTATTATGTGATTTGCGATTTGCTTTATAATTTTCTTTTTTACGACCATACGTTATGGGAATACCGTTCTGTAGAAACAGAATGGTTAAACCACACAATCATTGATCTAATCTTTACATTTTTGATCATACCGGTTGCCATTTATTTTTATTTATCTTTTTTGCCTGAAGGGAAAAAAATGTTTGTGTACATTACGGGATGGGTTATACTGTTTGAAATAATCGAATTCTTTTTCCACCAAAAAGGGCTGTTTTTATATCATAACGGATGGAATGCCATGTGGTCTTTTATTTTCAATATTATCTTATTTACCATGCTTCGCCTTCACCATCGAAGTAATGTCAAAGCTATCATACTAACGGTCCCCGTTATCGCCTTGTTGTTGTGGTTTTTCCACCCGAGCTTTGCGGATCTTAAATAATGAAAAGCGAGTTGATTTGATAGCGATTTCATACAAAACGAAAAAGAAAGATTTTATAATTGCATAAAGGGTTACACGCATTCTGATCAATGATATGACCAAGTGTGCTTTTCGGGGCTTTGATCAGATCTCATGTTCGTTCTCCTACGGAAAAACGAAGCGGCGCTTAAAAATTCCCAAGCAATCTCAAAAGTTGTTTTCCTCAAATGTGCCATCATTGTTTTCCGTCGGAAGAGAGACTCGTCCGCCTCACGGGTTTCAACAACGAGAAGGCGAACGATTGCAGCTTAGAATAGTAAGGGCTTTTCGTTGCTATTGCTCTTATGATTCAAACCGGGACGCTGACAAAAAATTCTTCATATAAAGCTTGGACCGCCCGTCTTTCCACTTCTTCCTTTACACCAAACATCATACTGACTTCGGAAGATCCCTGGTTCACCATTTCAATATTCACTCCCGCTTTTGCTAAAGCGCTCGCGGCTCGGGCCGTTGTTCCAATATTGCGGCGCATTCCCTCGCCCACTAACATAATCAAAGCAAGACGATGTTGAATTTTCACTTCGTCAGCATCTAGTTTCTCTTTTATTTGGTGCAATATCGCTTGTTCTAGCTCCTGATTGAGTTGATTTTCCCGTAAAATAACCGTCACATCGTCAATACCGGAAGGAATATGTTCATAGGAAAGGCCGAAATCTTCTAAAATTTGCAGCAGTTTCCGACCGAATCCGATTTCCTTATTCATTAAATATTTTTGAATATAAATACTGCAAAATCCTTCGTCGCTCGCAATGCCCACGACCGGTCCGTTTTTCGTTTCCCGTTCATTGACAATTTTGGTCCCCGGCGCAGAAGGATTGTTCGTATTTTTGATGTTGACCGGTATTCCGGCGCGGAAAGCCGGAATCAAGGCTTCATCATGAAAAACAGAAAATCCGGCGTAGGACAACTCCCTCATTTCCCGATAAGTCAGTTCTTGAATTTCCGTCGGGCGAGAAACAAAATTCGGATTCACGGCATACACAGCATCGACATCCGTAAAATTTTCATAAAGCTCCGCCTTCACCCCATTGGCTAAAATAGAGCCTGTAATATCCGAACCGCCGCGGGAGAATGTCACCACATCCCCGTTTTTACTGAAGCCGAAAAATCCGGGAAAAATAATGATTCCGCTTTGCTCCCGCAACGAATACAATCGCTTGTAGGATTCCGGCAATACCCGTGCATTCCCCGGTTCGTCAGTGACAATTAATCCCGCTTCTTTCGGACTAACATATCTAGCCTCTATTCCTCTCTCTTGAAAATAAGCGGCAATCAGCTTCGCATTATTATCCTCCCCTGCCGCTTTCATATGATCTAAAAAGCGCTCCGGATCCCCTTTGTATCCTCGTAGCCGCTCCTCTAAATCAGCACGGATTTCCTTTACGATATCGTTTGACATCTCCAAATCCATTGCAATGCTTGCGAATCTTTCCACTACCGCTTCCAGCCAATCTGTCGCATCCTCGCCGCGTAATTTCTTGCGGGCGCACGCAATCAGCAAATCGGTTACTTTCGTGTCATCCGCAAACCGTTTTCCCGGTGCTGAAACCACCACAATCTTTCTTTTCGGATCAGAAATGACAATGTTCAGTACTTTTTGAATTTGTTTTCCTGATGCAAGCGATGTTCCGCCAAATTTGACCACTTTCATAAAGACAACCCCTGCTCATTTTAGAATTTTCAGTTAAATGATTAATTTCCATTATGGACTCTTTCCATATAGGAATCAAGGATTTTCTATAATATAAAGACAAATGTTTTTGCATAAAAGACAAATCCTACATACAACTTGACAGGGCGAATGGAAAATTTCGGTTGCTTAATCCGTTTTATTTCCCATTCGCCCAATAATCATAGTCTTCTTACAAAAAGAACTGTGACCAAAATCCTAAAAACTTCAACACTCCTGTATTCCATCGATCTCATCCTGTATTTTTTAAAGTCTTTCTTTTCGATCCGACTGTGAAAAACCATTTCATCATCGGCGGCGTTGCAATCGTGGTGATCAGAACCACAACAACCAAAACGGTAAACAACTCCTGACTGACCAATTGATGTTCCAAACCAATATTGGCTAAAATTAAAGCCACTTCTCCGCGAGACACCATGGCGGCGCCAATTCCCAATGAACTACCCCAAGAAAATCCGGCCGCTTTTGCTCCCCATGATGCGCCGATTAATTTGGTGAAAACCGCTAAAATGCTCAAAATGACCAATAGCCAGAAACTTTCACCAATACCATGAAAATAAGCTGCCACTCCGACCGAAGTGAAAAATACAGGAACAAATAAGGAATAGCTAATGGTTTCTGTCTTTTCAAATATTTCATGTTTAAATTCTGTTACACTTATCGCGACTCCGGCCATGTATGCGCCGATAATAGCGGATACTCCCGACAAATCGGCTAAATAAGCATATAGAAAACAAATGATGAGAGCTGCAGAAAGGACAGATTGATCCACCTTTAAGAGCGCCAGTTTTTCTAAAATCCACGGAACAACTTTCCATGCAGCGAATATCGCTCCCGCAAAAAACAATCCCTTTGTTAAAAGCATGGTTCCAAAATGAACTTCTCCTCCTATCATACTCATAAAAAAGGCTAAAGCGATCATCACTAAAATGTCATCGAGCACTGCCGCCCCTAAAATTGCAGTACCTTCGGGTGATTTTAATCGGTCCATTTCTTTTAACGCTTGAACTGAAATGCTGACGCTGGTTGCTGAAAGCAATAATCCCATAAACCATGATTGTTCGGATGAAAAGCCCAATGCTTCTCCGAGAAAATATCCTCCTACAAGCGGAACCAAGATGCCGCCGACAGCCACCAACGTGGAAGATTTTCCGGAGCGCAGAAACTCTTTTAGATCAGTTTCCAACCCGGCTATAAACATGAGCAAAATAACACCGATCTCGCTCATCTCCTTTAAAATGTCCGTATCATGAATCACCCCCAGCACCGAAGGCCCAAGAATGATTCCAACCAACAATTCACCTAAAACAGATGGCTGACCGAGCCTAACACTTATATTTCCTGCCAATTTGGAAGCTGCCAAAATCATCGCTAATTGCAAAACAAGCATCTCCTTACCACCTTTCCTTCTTTGTTTTTTCCCAAAAATGAAAAAATAAAAAAGAGCCTGTTACCAAAAGACACAATGATCCCTTGGTGACAGACTCCTCCTCGTCAAATATTATTCTGTTTTATAATACATTATAACATATTTTCCTTTACTTGAAAGGACTCTCTTTCGATCCAAACGATCAGATGCAACCATTTTTATTATACATCTCTCATTCAAAAAAGGAAAAACCCAGTGAAAAATGAATTCATACATGTTTTCTAACTCCACAAAAATAGTTCGTTATTATTTACTTTTTTCTCGTAAAATTATGTATAATATTATTAAATACTGTATTTATTTCGTTAAATAATAAATTTTTATTTACCAATAAGTAATATACTATTAAAATCAAGAAAGGGATGCATGGGATTGACTTCGAAAACAGACAAAATCGCGGAGAGCTTCATCCGACTTCTTCCGCTGATTTACAACAAGATGAACAAACCCGTCGCAAATCAAAAGGCCGCACCCAAAACGTCTGATTTGACCCATTTGCAATTTCATATACTGGAGGAATTGTTTCATACTAAGGAGGGTATCTCCATGACCCAACTAGCGCAAAACATCAACATTTCAAAGCAGCAGTTGACCCCTCTGATCGCTAAGTTGGCGGAAAACAACTATGTGGAAAAAGCGAAGAACGATCGCGATCGGCGATTTGTCAAACTGATGTTAACCGAAAAAGGAAAAGAAACAGTAAAAAAGCGCTGGGAAGACTTCTATTATCTATTCTGCGAGAAAATAGGTCAACTTGACGAAGAGGATTTGATTGATTTTGACTATGCGATCCATAAAATCATTCGAATCCTAGAAAAGCTCGATTGAATGAGCTGAAGTAAAATAAATGCCATTTTTCATCCTTCCCTTTTGGGGATGGAAGTATCCAAAAACATGATGATTAAAGGAGTATGGACGATGTCTAAGAAAAACGGTGAACGGAATATCCACTTGATATCCTTTGGTGCAATCATTGGCGCCGTCATTGGTGTTGTACTAGGTCACATAGTTACTGCCGTTGTGATTGGAGTGGCAATGGGGGCTGTTTTTCATGTGATCAATAGAAAGCAACAGAATTAAAAGACCCTCTCCAAGAGAGAACTTTCTCAATTGAACAGTTAGTTCAAATCAAAGGAAGAGAATTTCCAACAAAAAAGAGGCTTGATCTCAAAAGTTATTTTGCTTTTGAGTCAGCCTCGTTTTTCTATTAGCGAACCTGCATTGAATTGAGCCGTTTTTGAAGCCTTGTTTTTTCCGAGCCCTTCGGAAGTTTGTTAATATAAGATTGTGCTACTGATTTGTAAGACTTTTTCTTGTATTTTTGAGTTAAATTCACATATTTTTGAGCTTGCTGCAAGTTGATCAAGTATTGCACTTTATTGATTCTCGTTAGCAAATTGTTTTTTTCCGCGGCTGCCGGCAGATTGGAGATCGCTTGGAGCGCTTTTTCGACATTGGCATGAGAACGATGATGTTCGACATACGAAACTAGTTTTTGAGCCTGATCAGACAAGCTTTTTTTAACGGCATCAAGCCTTTTTTGCAGCTGCGTTTTGTCCGCCCCATTGTCCAAGCTATTGATCGCTTGCTGCGCAGCATCCACATATTTCTTCGTACGGTATTTCTCCGCCGATGCTACTGCTTGCTGAGCGATCTTTAACTTAGCTTGCACGTTTTCACTCGCACTCTTGGAAGATACATTCAACGGGTGATAAAAGACCATTCCGTAGCCGTACCAGTCATCTTTTCCTTTTTTTCCAAGATCCATTGCTTCCTTCTCCGCCTCTGCCCGCAGCTGGCTATTCAATTCATTAGGATGCATTTGTTTTAATAGAGCCAACATGCCGGCCACATGAGGAGCCGCCATCGAGGTGCCGCTTCCGACTGCATACTCTCCATTCAAATAAGTGCTGACGATATTTTCACCCGGTGCAGATACTTCAATTTCCGGACCAGTTGCGGAAAAAACAGAACGATTTTTATTTGAATTTAATGAAGATACCGCCACAACACTGCTGTATTTGGCCGGATATTCCACCGTATCTCCTGTACCGGATGAATTCCCGTTATTTCCTCCTGCTGCAACAAGCAAGATGCCGCTTTTATATGCCTTATCGACTAAATCATGAAGGATTTTGGAGTCGGTGCTTGTCCCAAAACTCATGTTAATAATGTCCATCTTATTTGCAATCGCCCAATCCAGAGCTTCTGCAATATCTTGCAAGTTTCCGTTTCCGTTCTTATCCAACGCTTTTACGGCATAAATCTGAGCATCCGGTGCGACACCGGCGATCCCTATGCCATTACGTTTAGCGCCAATGATTCCGGCTACATGAGTACCATGTCCATTATCATCTTTATAGGAAGAGGTGTAATCGACAGTGGACACTCCGCCTGCAATATTCAAATCCGAATGAGAGGCAATCCCCGTATCAATCACGGCGATTTTGACGCCTTTACCGGTCACCCCGTTTTCCCAAGCTTTGGATGCATTAATCGCCTGCATGTCCCAAGTTTTTTCATTGGAAGAAACGGCGCGGCTTGTACTTAACGTTTGAAAACTCGAATCAGCCAATTGAAACGGAACATTCTCTTCCACATAGGCAATATTTGGATTCGACTCTAATTGACGAACGTCTTGTTTGTCCGCCGTAACAGAAACGGCCGGAATGCTTTTAAATTGATGTTCTACATCATGGCTGTTTTCAATAGCGGCCTCTTTTCCTTTCATGTTTTTATAAACGACGACCACTTCTTTTTCGCCTTTTTGAGAAGAGGGCTGGTCATTCGCCGAGGCAATCCCCGATTCCACATTCAACCCTAAAGCCAAAGAAACCGACAGCAATAAAGCATAAAATGCCGTTTTTTTCTTCATCTTCCATTCCCCCAGAGGCACACATTTTTATTCTGAGCATTTTGCAAAATTAGATTTTTATTAAAAAGAGTTTTAAAAGAAACCCAAA
>ERZ1673759.57-NODE-57-length-18528-cov-27.487252_pt1 | contig 18528 bp, 17 predicted proteins | sample MGYA00580179_ERZ1673759 | MGnify/ENA primary metagenome ERZ1673759 (study PRJEB41219, sample SAMN04549624) | soil metagenome | isolation source: soil | place: USA: Oklahoma, Great Salt Plains NWR | collected 2008-10-09 ... | reverse complement strand
CGTACGTACGGTGGTGTGAGAGGACGGGAGTTAATCGCTCCCTCCTACTCGATTCGCGTTCGCTGATATGACGCAAGGTTCAAAAGGAAGTATGGTCATATTAAAGAGATCCTGAAATTCCTTATAAGGAAGGGTGTGGAAATGAGAAAAGATCGTTTTTTCTCCCATCAGCTGATTCAATCGTATCTTGAAGATTTTAGCAAAAGGCTGCATGATTTGCCTCCAGATGTAAAACACCCCTTTATTCAAAAGGTTCGTTCTGATTTATATGAAAAGGCATTGGAAAAAGAAAAGAAAGGGGTTAGTGCGGAAGAAATTCCTCAGAGTGTGTTAATGGAATTTTTGTCTCCGAATGAATTGGCGGCTGATCTTTTAAAAGAGTATGATAGGGAGGATTTGAATCATCATGTCATAAAGCTCAGCTACTCTACCGTGTTAGCCACAGGTTCTTTTGGGGCTCTTTCGGTGCCCATTTTGTTAGGGTTCATCAATGTTTCTGCCATTTTGCCTTTTGTGATCGGATTTATTATAGGGAATATCTATCTCCTATTCGGAAAGTTCACGTGGAATAGAACCCTTCTCTCTCATTTTCAAAAAACGATGAGATTCATCCCTTGGATGTTTGTGCTGCCTTTTGTTCTCTTTGCGGTCCGCACCATGATCGTCCGACAAATCGATCTGTTTTCTTTCTATTATTTAGTGGGGTATCTTATCGTGACTATTTTATATATTCGTTTTCTTAAAATGTTGCCCAAACTTCAAGAAACCAACATGGATTTATCGCGATGATATGCCCGTGAACCAATCACATTGCGGGCATCTAATGGACTTCACAAATTTAGATTATTCGAAAACTTATGATGTTTAGAAACCGGATCGTATATACCTGGCCGCTCGGGTGTCCCTTCATCACAACACGGATGAAGGTTGAGGGCCAGGTGTTGATCGGCATTCTCATTATTTCCCGCGGAATAACTGTCTTGGCAAAAGAGAAGAGAGAAAGTAGCCGCCAAAGAGCAGATAGACCGGAATAATCGGAACGCGGTAGCGTTGTCCACCGACGAGTAGACCGAGGGAAGTCAAAACGGCAAATCCCAGTATAAATAAGATCAGAAATAAAATTTCCAGCCGCATTTTCTTTTCTTTCCATAAACTCCAGATGATTCCGGCTATGCTGATGAAGAGAGTCATCCAATCGAGGGCGTCAATCCCTTGGAAGAACAGGCCGGTTTTCAGCACAAGCCGTTTGATCGTTTCGCCGGGGTAAGAGAGCATGTAATGAACGGCTTTTTCTTTTAACAACTCGCTTTTTTCTGATAAGCTCAATCGGCTGTATGAAAAATACTCAGGCTCTACAAATTGGTCGACGATGGTCGTTGCAAAGAACGCCACTTTCGTATGAGGATTATTGGCGATATATAGATTTTGCCCGCTATAGTTTTCCAAAACCACAAATTTCCCGTGAAGAGACCAGTTGTGAAGCCCATTGGCGGCTAAACAAACAACGGGAATCAAAAAGGCGAGAATCGTCGCGGCTCGCAATTTTTTTGTCCGCCAATATAGGAGCCATAACAGGCCGAGCAGCAAAAACACATACATAAGATGAGGCCGGAATAATAAGCTAGCCGACAAAAGCGCTACGGACGTTATCAGCCATTTTGTTTTCTTTTCGTCGCGCATAAAGCGCAAGATGCTGTATAGGATCAAGAGAATAAACGTAATAAAAAGCGTTTCTGTCAGCAAATATTGCGGACCGTTCAACAACAGTACAGGATGAACAGCATACAGAAGCCCGGCCGCCATGCCTGATTTGAAACGGTGAAACAATTGTTCTCCCAAAAAGGCAAGAAGGACGCCGTTGAATCCGTAAACGACATACTGAAAAAGAATAAACAGTTTAGCGCTGTGGAAAAACGCAAACGGCACTAAAAAAATGGAAAACAGCGGGGGCACAATAATGTCCTCTTTGCGGACGGTGTTGATCATCCCGTTTCCCTTGACGAAATTTTCGGCTATATTAAAATAAAGCTGACCATCCGGAGTAATGCGAAAGAATTGTTTTCCGGTTTGATATAAATAAAAAAGTAGTATTGCTTCCGTAAGAAGAAACAAGAATACATAACCGATTATATTTCGTTTATGAATCGTTGGCATATGGAGATCCTTTCTATTGTCATTTTTCATTTGCATTATATCATGAAAATTCTGCTTTGAATTTACAGAGCCGGAGGATTTTGTCTTATGGAAAAAATCTTGATCATCATCCCTGCCTACAACGAAGAGGACACGATACACCACACTGTAAACCAGCTTCGAAACTCCTGCAGCTATGATTTTATTGTCGTGAATGATGGGTCCACCGATCGGACGGAAGAAATTTTAAACGAACATCAAATTCCTCATATCAGTCTGGCGGCGAATCTTGGAATCGGCGGAGCGATGCAAACCGGCTATATTTATGCGTACAGGAATGGATACGATTATGCGATCCAATTGGATGCCGACGGCCAACATGATCCGAAAGACTTGGAAAAATTAGTGCAGGCCATCACCGGCTCCGATTACGATATGGTCATCGGGTCTCGATTTGTGGAAAAAACCGGGTATAAAGGCAGTTGGATCAGGAGATTGGGCATTTATTATTTTTATTATATGTTAAAATGGATTGCTCACATTAAAGTAACCGATCCGACATCGGGCTACCGCATTGTCAACCGCAAAGTAATGAAAGAGTTTGTCCGCCACTATCCGGTTGACTATCCGGAAGTGGAAGTATTGGTGAGATTGGCGCACCAGCATTTCAAAATAAAAGAGATTAAAGTGGAAATGAATGAACGGCAAGGCGGACAATCTTCCATTACACCGTTTCGATCCATTTACTATATGTTAAAAGTCACGTTTTTTTCTTTAATTCGATCGGTTTTTTAAAGGAGCGTTATGTATATGGGGTTTGTGCAAATCATTTCGATTGTCATGGCCGTGTTGTTTTTCGTGCAAGTCGTGTGGCTGACTTCCAAAAATAAACTGCAGGATCAGCAGGCGTTCCTTTGGCTGGTTTTGTCTGTTGCGGCGATCTTGATTGCATGTTTGCTTCCGGTTTTAAATCGATTGGCACGGGCCGTTGGCATTTCGTATATGCCGTCTTTTATTTTTGTGGCGGCTTTTTTCGTCGTGCTGACTTTGCTGATGTATCATACGATTGTTTTATCCAAACAGCAGGCAAAGTTGACCAAAGTCATTCAAGAACTGGCCTATGTAGAAAAAGAACTGGAAGATCTGAAACATTCGCTCAGAGCGGAAAAGGAGGAACGCCATGACGCCGATTAATTTTGTGCTGATATTGGTCAACACTCTCATATTGGTGAGCGGACAATTTTTATGGAAATACGGGATGATGAAAAGCGGCCAAATTTTTTCCTCTCTTTTGGGGATTTTGAAGCTGCTGCTATCGCCGTATATATTGACCGGTTTGATTTTGTACGGGGCTGCTACGGTGTTGTGGCTGTTTATTTTATCGAAAGTTCCGTTAAGCGTGGCGTACCCGATCCAATCGCTTGCCTACGTGTTTGCATTGTTTGGGGCCTATTTCTTATTCGGAGAAACGCTGACGAGTTGGAAAATAGCAGGCGTGCTGCTCATTGTGGCAGGCGTAGCCATGATTAGCGTTCATAGCGGAAGATAAGCATTTATATGTCTAAAGAAAAAGACGAGGGAGCAGCTCCTCGTCTTTTGTCTTTTGGATGAATCTTAATAGAGTTCTGAAAAGCAAGTGAGTTTTTGGGCACCATTATATTTGTCGCCTTATTAGCGTTTGTGTTCATTAGCATTTTTAATATTTTTAGCCCGTTAACTTCCGGTGGAATGCTCGTAAGTTCGGTCATCGGGTCCATCGTTTTCTCTCTTTATATACTTTTTGATGTCAACCAAATGAAATACCGTCACATTACGGAAGAAATGGTTCCGGCATTAACATTATCTCTGTATCTGGATTTCATTAACTTATTTATCGATATTCTTCAATTCCTCGGTATTTGGGGAAGAGACGATTAAGACCGGTCAAGAAACTTGTCAAAGCCCGGCAGAGATTTCTCCGCCGGGCTTTTCTTTGTACTAAACATTTTGATATTCGCCATTGGTCCATTCTGCCATGCGTTTATTTGGTTTTCGTTGTGATAGCCGTATGGGTAAGTCGCCATATTGTATCGTATTAAAGAGATTCTTTTTCCCACATTTTCACATGACATGTCAGCAAAATTTCTCCTTTTGTTACGACGTGATGAGCGGCGTATTCCAAACTTTCCACTTTTTCAAGTATGTTTGTAATGATCACAGGAGTTACTATTTCTTTATTCTTTCTTTCTAAATACTCCAAATCCACCTTTAATAAAGGCTCTCCGGTTTTTACGATTTGTCCATTTTGAACGAATACTTCAAATCCTTCTCCATTTAATTCTACTGTATCTAAGCCAATATGTATAAGGATTTCCAATCCTTTATCTGAGAGGAGACCTATGGCGTGTTTTGTAGGGAAGATTTTCACGATTTTCCCATTGGTTGGAGAAACCACTTTTCCGCTACTTGGGATAATGGCTAAACCGTCACCCATCATTTTTTGAGCAAACACAGGGTCAGGGACGTGCTCTAATGGTATCACTTCTCCGCTTAGTGGAGAATATAACTCTTCAATCACTTTTTTGTCTCTTTTACGAAATACATTTTTTAACATGTCTCAACCCATCTTTCGTGAATAGTTTGAGTAAGATAGAATAACATAACATGAAAAGGAGAGATTACCGTATTCCAAAAAGTCTTAGAAGAATGCCTTTGAGTTTGAGTGCTTTTCAATGAATGGATCCTTGTTCATCGTTTTGATCACTTTCTTTTTGTTTTATAAAATCTACATAATGGTGAAAAAGCATTTCACCAACAATAAAGAAAGAAGAAAACGTATTCAGTTTTGTTCCATCCTTTAGTTCGTTGCATGAACTATAGGCATATAAATTGTATGGAGTCATTCTTGCCAATCGATTGTTTTTTAAATTCGTGACGGAAATAAACGGGATTCCTTTTGCGACTAACGATTGAACGGCTGGAAAAATGGATGGAGTGTCACCAGAAAACGAAATGATGATGATCAAATCGTTCAATGTTAAATCTTTGATGATCATTTCAAACTCAGTTTGCGCTTGGATCACATGGAAATATTTCCGCACGGGAAGAAACATTCGTTGTAAATCGAAAGCACAATTTAATTGAGCGGTTCCTGTTCCGTAAACAAATATTTTTTCAGTATGATAGATCAAACGGCATATTTCGGAAAAATCTGTATTCTTCACATATTTTAATGTTTCAAGAATATCGTTTCTTAAAATTTCCACTCCACTTTTATGGATATTCGGATCTTTTTGGTCTTGCCATTTCAAAAATACTCGAAACTCGCTATACCCGCTAAAGCCTAGTTTTTGTGCTAATCGTAAAATGGATGAGCGAGAAACATTACATTTCTCTGCTAAACTATTGATTCCTAATTCATAGCAGGAGCTTTTGTTGTTTAAAATATATTTTAAAATATGAAGGTCATTATCATGGAGTTGGTTATAATGCTTATTGATCAACTCTTCAATTTTCATTTTTTAATCCCTCCTCTTGAAATAGTTTACCAAAAATTTCAAAAAGAGGGGTGAAACAAAAAGTACAAATGGATGTCTGTACTTTTTGTTTCGTTTATTTGATCTCATGTTACACTGTGACTTCTTCTTTATGCAGTTCAGGCCAATACTCTTTATTCGCTTCCATTAATTCATCCAATATTTCCTTCGCCACCTTAGCGCTAGGAACAGTTTTGGATAAAGTTAAGGCCTGCCATAATTTTTGATAAGATTTTGTGATCCACGCTTCCACTACTAATTTTTCAACAGAGACTTGTTGTTCCATTAATCCTTTTTGAAATTGTGGTATTTCGCCGATGGACAGCGGTTCAGGACCGTTGCTGCCTACGATACAAGGAATTTCAACCATGGCGGTTGGATCGAAATTGGAAATAGCTCCTTTGTTTTCAACAATTAATAACATTCTTTCATGTGTGTTATAAGCAATGGCACGGGCTAAATCCACAATATAGGAGGCATGTTCATCCACATGAAGGGCGCATCCTTCAGTTGATTGATTTTCAATGACTTTTTGGCACTCTGAAAATACGAATTTTTCACGGCCATCCATCACTTCATTGGCTCTTGTATAATTCGGATTAGAATGTTCTACTACGTAATCTGGATATAGATAATATTTTAAGTATGTGTTTGGCAAAGTGTCCGGATCCACAGCGAAAACATCACGCGCTTTTAAGAACGTATCATTCCAGCTGGTCTCCGCATCATCATTTTTTACAACATATCCGTATTTTGCGACATGTTCTTTTAACTTAGGCATTAAATCATATCCATCTTTATCGCGAATATCCGTCCACCATCCAAAATGGTTTAAACCATAATATCGAACGGTCATTTCTTTACGAGAAGATAACCCCAAAATTTGTGCCATTCGATTTTCGATACCTACAGGCATATCGCATATATTTAACACTTTTGAGTTGGGACGTAAACGTCGGGTGGCTTCTGCTACAATGGCTGCCGGGTTGGAGTAATTGAGCATCCATGCATTGGGAGAATATTTTTCCATATAATCAATTAACTCTAACACTCCGCCGATTGAACGCATGCCATATGCAATTCCACCTGGTCCGCATGTTTCTTGCCCTACCACTCCATATTTCAATGGAATTTTTTCATCTAATTCCCTCATGGCATATTTTCCTACTCGAATATGAGCCATGACAAAATCGACATCTGTAAATGCTTCTTCAGGATCTGTAGTAGCAATAAATTGAATATCTGGGGCCTTTTCTCTTAAAATAACTTCGCAGGCTCCTGCTATGATATCTTGTCGTTCTTTATCATTGTCATAAAATTTTAATTTACGGATCGGAAATTGGTCTAAATGATCTAATAGCATTAATACAATCCCGGCTGTAAAAGTGCTTCCTCCACCAGCAATAACAATAGAAAATTTTTTCATTTTTCTTCCTCCTTCTCGTAGTGAACGCTTACATTCTTCTTATATCAAATAAAAAATTGCCAAACAATACCAATCGATCATTCTGTCCCTTATCACACTTTTTGTTCTTTTTCACATGAGGTAAACATTTTCTCAAACAGATAATTTTTAATATTTTGTATTTTTGAATTTCTGTTGAGCCGAAAAGGATACGCCCCTTTAAGAAACGATCGTTTTCGTAATGAAGATCATCCAATTTTGCTGCTTTCTTCAGCTAATATTTTTTCAAATTGTTCTCGTACTTGAGGAACGGATAAACCCACAATGACTTGAATGGCTTTTCCGTTACGAACGATACCATGTGCTCCAGCGGATTTGAATACACTATCTGTTGTGATTTTTGATTCGTCTTTCACACTTACGCGAAGACGTGTGGCACAATTTGTAACCTCCACAATATTTTCCGGGCCGCCTAGTGCTTCTAAATATTGGGCTGCTTGGGCTGCATATTCGTTGGCTACTAGATCACCGCTTTGCTTTTTCGCCTTGTAATCAGCTTTTGTATACAATCTAGTTTCTGTTACATCATCTTTTTCGCGTCCTGGAGTCGGAATATTAAATTTCAGAATTAAATATCGGAAAACAAAGAAATAAATAGCTGTAAAAGCTAAACCAATTCCCCATTGTGTTAAATACGTTGTACTATGATACTTAAATAATGGAATCCAGTTTGAACTAGCTATCTCAAGCAGTCCTCCCCCCATATTTCCGACAACACCAAATGCATACATAGTGGCGGACATAGTAGCCGCAAGCACAGCATGTACGGCAAATAACCAAGGAGCAATAAATAAAAATGTAAACTCGATGGGCTCAGTAATGCCTGCAATAATGGAAGTTAAAGTGGCAGATAGTAAAAGTCCGAAAATTTGTTTTCTTTTTTCGGGTTTTGCAGTCACATACATAGCGGCTGCGATACCTGGTATACCAAAGATTTTAGACATGCCATGTAGAGAGAATCCTCCTTGTGGGAACATCTCTTTCAGCGAGTGGGCAGATGTTGCGTAATCTTGCAGATGCTCGATCCAATGTTTGGCGATTCCTCCTTCCGTAACGGCAGGGCCATAAATAAAAGGACCGTAAATAAAATGATGCAAACCGGTTGGGATCAGAATGCGCTCTAAGAAGGTATATAACCACACCCCAAATACTCCGGAACTTGATAAAAATCCTTGTAAAGAGGCAACGCCATGTTGAACCATGGGCCAAGCATAGCAAGTAATTAAAGAAACGGGAAGCATGAGAAAAAAGGCAACAATGACAACAAAAGAGGATCCTTGGAAAATCCCGAGAAAGTCAGGCAATTTCGTATCAAAAAAACGATTATGCAGGAAAACCACGATAGAAGAAATAGCGATTGCCCCAATGATGTTTGTATCTAGGGTTTTAATCCCGGCAATCATTGTCAAACCGTTGAAGCCATTGATTTCTTGGTGAAAATCCACCCCAAACTGATCTCCCCAAATAGTTAAGATTGCGCTAATAAAATAGTTAAAGGTTAAATAGGTAACAAGAGCTTCCATACATGCTCGTGCATGCGCTTTTTTGGCTAAACCAATTGGGATTCCTATGACAAATAATAACGGCATTTGCCGAAAAACGGTCCAACCTCCTTCTTCCACGACAGTCCAGATTTTAGACCACATGCTATGCGGATCGGCGATGGATCCCATGATGTCGGGATTTTTAAACAATGTCGCCAACCCTACAAGTATTCCGGCAAATGGAAAAAGCAGCACCGGAACAAACATAGCCCCGCCAAAACGCTGGATTTTTTGCATCATACCCATTCACTCCTTTTTCCTATTTTCATAATCTAAAAAGAGCAAAAACAAGGATGGCCACCATTCGAAGATGCATCTTATAACAAACGAAAGCGCTTTCTTTATTTTTATAACACATGCTTTTTTTCGTTCACAATATTGGGACAGAAAACTGTTCGTAATCACTTTCATTGTTCGTTTTCTCAAAATGAGGGAAATTTCTCAATCGACTGAATCGATCACTATATGGATGGAAGTTTGGCTTTATTCTTGCAGACAAGCAAATGATTTCTTCTTCGGAGAAACGCTGACGAGTTGGAAAATAGCAGGCGTGCTGCTCATTGTGGCAGGCGTAGCCATGATTAGCGTTCATAGCGGAAGATAACCAAGAAAAAGACGAGGGAGCAGCTCCTCGTCTTTTGTCTTTTGGATGAATCTTAATAGAGTCCTGAAAAGCAACGGATCACACCGCTTATGCTTGTCCCGTTTCCGTTTAAACGGCACGTTTTTTTCTTTTTAAGAAATTCAGCATTTGGTAGAAACCTTCCCGATAAAACAGATACAGCCCTGCGACGTAAAAGACGACTCCGAGCGGCACCAAAATCAGGATCTGCCATAAAGGATAAAGATGATAAAGCGGCAGCGTTTCCTTTATGGCGATCAGTACGACCGACATCACAATAGTCGGCGGTAAAGCTTTTACGATCAATCGAAATAGCCGCACTTTTTGGGACGGATGAAAATCCTTATAAATCACAATGGCCGTGACGATCAAGTAATAGAAGGAAACGATGGAACTGGATAAAGCAAGCCCTTTATATCCTAATGGTTTGATTAAAATCCAGTCCAACAGTGCGTTCAGCAGGATCGTCGTAACGGTCACTCTGAAAATGATTTTTGTTTTCCCCAAGGCGTACATGGCTTTAGAAACGATATATTGCATGCCTTGCGTAACAATAATGGGCAGAAAGCAAACAAGCGCCATATAAGTGTAGTGCGTGTCCATCGCTGTAAATTTTCCTCTTTGGAATAAAAAAGCGATTGCTGCTTGTCCGACTAAATAAATACCTGCCGTAATGGGCAATAGGGTAACCAGAGAAATTTGCATTCCTGTATAAAAAATATCTTGAAACTTTTCCGGATCGTCCAATTGTTCGGATAAAAGCGTAAAGATAATCGCCGCAATCGAAGTGGCGTAAATATTATGCGGGACGGATGTCATAAGCGATGCGTAATTTAAATAAGTAGCCGCCCCCGGAATGCTGGAAGCAAACGCCTTATCGACAAACAGATTGGTTTGGCTGACAACCGAGTTTAACAGCGAAGGGATCAAAAGCACCAGAAACGTTTTCCGAAATGTCGCGTCTACATGAAGAGTAGGCTGCCAACGGAATCCCGTTCGATACAGATAGCTGAATTGGATGACCACGCCGATGAAAGTTCCGATGATAAACCCGTAAGCTAAACTGTTAATTCCCCAATAGCTGGAAAACACCAGAGCGAAAAGCGCACTGGTCAACGGCTGGACAAGCTTGGCGAATTGTGAAGGGACGAACACCCGATGCGCCTGTAAATAGGAATCTAAAATACCACTTAATGCCACTAAGCTCATAAATAAAAAGAAAAATTGAGTGATAGCCACAGCGACTTTTTCTGTCTGTGGTGCCATGTGGCCATAAATGAACGGCACGATGTCAGGAACAAAGAAATAGCCGATCACTGTAATCACGAGGAAAAGCAGAACCGTAAAATTCATGACGCCATTCGCATTTCGTTCCGTTTGTTTAGCGTTCATTTTGGAATGGCTGACGTACAGCGGCAAAAAAACATTGTTAAAACCGCCGGAAATCATGTCCATTGCCAGGCTGATAAAAGAGAAAGCAAGAATATAACCGTCCGTCAGATGACTGACTCCAAATTCCCGCGCAATAATGCTTTCTCTCAGGAATCCCGACAGTTTAACAATGAAAGCTAAAATAGTCAGCCAAATGGCTGTTTTTTTCAAGGACATAACGAGACACCTCTTCAAAAATAAAATGCAACAGCCTTCCGAAACGGCAGCCGTTCTATAAGTAACGACTGTTGGAAGAGTTCATATGTTCATGTGTCATATAATGGGAACAGCGCAATCGATGTCCAATAAATGATGGAATGTCGGTCCTGCCCTCTTTTCGATCCAATCAATCCACCTAGAAAAGCCGCCTCGCAGTAAACACGATCTCGTGTTTTTGCAACGCGGCGGGGAACGGTTGATTTTGGTTATGATGGAGAACAGTCTTCATCCTTTATGACGAGGAAAATTTTCCTGCAAGGTGGATGGAACCCCAACAATTTCACAAGGTATACAAATTTTAAATTCTATAAATGATTTATAATGATAGAGTAAAATAATGGATAATTTGGAATCCACTCAAGATGGTTTATATTTTACCATTGGCCTTATGAACATTCAATGTAAATAGTGCAAAGTATCAGTGAATTTGCTATACTATTTGAGTTGAGTACTATGCTTATTAATTTTGCGATTAAAAACAAATTTTTTGTTTTTCAATATCATCATAAAGAGAGGTCTTTCACATGCAAAAAATATGCGTAATGGGATTAGGATACATCGGACTTCCTACTTCTGCAGTTTTTGCGCAGGCAGGCTTTGATGTCGTAGGTGTAGACGTAAACGAAAAAGTGGTGGAAACGTTAAATAGCGGCGGGATCCATATAGAAGAAAACGGTTTGGAAGATGTCGTCAAAGAAGTGGTGAAAAAAGGGAAATTGCGCGCATCTACACAACCGGAAGAAGCGGATGTGTTTATCATTTCCGTCCCGACTCCTATTCATCAAGATGAAACCGCGGATGTAAGTTATGTGATCAGTGCGACGAAGATGATCCTCCCTTATTTGCGCAAAGGCAATATCGTCATTGTGGAATCGACCATTCCGCCTAGAACGATGGATGATATTGTCGCTCCTTTGATCGAACAGGCAGGATTGGATCCAAGAAAAGACGTGTATGTTGCCCACTGTCCGGAACGGGTGCTTCCTGGCCGAATTTTAATCGAGTTGGTGGAAAATACTCGTATTGTCGGAGGGCTGACGCCGGAAGCAGCGAAAAAAGCGGCGGATGTATATCGGAAAGTCGTGACAAAAGGCGAAGTCATTGAAACCGAAGCATTGACGGCGGAAATGTCGAAACTGATGGAAAATACATTCCGTGATGTCAATATCGCCCTTGCCAATGAGTTGGCCAAAATCTCCAACCGACTTGGAGTGGATGCTCATAAAGTAATTGAACTGGCCAATAAGCATCCGCGTGTCAACTTGCATCATCCCGGTCCGGGCGTAGGCGGCCATTGCTTGGCAGTAGACCCTTATTTTATCGTAGAAAAGGCTCCGGAAGAAGCGAACTTAATCAAGTTGTCTCGAGATATCAATAACTCCATGCCTGATTTTGTTGTAGAGCAAGTAGAGAAATTGACGGCGGAATTGGCGAAACCGACGATTGCTCTTTGTGGACTGACTTACAAAGGCAACATTGACGATATCCGCGAAAGTCCGGCTCTTGAAGTAGTAGAAAAACTGATGCAAAATCCGCGCTATGAAATCCGGATTCACGATCCGCACGTTCAACCGGATCAAGTGCCATTTACGCTGCTTCCGTTTGAAGAAGCGATTCAAGATGCTCATCTTGTTGTGATTTTAGCGGATCACAATGAATTCAAACAGCTGGATCCTGCCGTATTGAAACAACGTATGAAAACGCCGGTAGTGTTTGATACGAAAAATTGCACGAATCTAAAAGACGCTGAGGGAATCACCCTTCATCGAATCGGCGATTTGACCAAATTAAAAGCAATTCAGGAATAAAGCAAGGGATGTCAAAAATGGAAAAGGAACAATATTTAGGCGTCTCCGTTTCACCATTGACTTATGAGGAAATCATTGCCGACATTAAAAAGCGGATTGCCGCGGGAAAAAAATCGACCGTCATTGCTGTCAATCCGGAAAAAGTGATGGCAGCGAACCGCGACCCGCTTGTAAAAGAATTAATCAATGAATCCACTTACCAAATACCCGACGGAGTTGGCATGATTATTGCTTCCAAGTTAAAAGGCGGAAAAATTCGCGAACGGGTGACAGGTGTCGATATGATGGGGCGGCTTCTTCGTTTTGCCGCAGAGGAAGGGCACGGTGTATTTTTGTACGGTGCCAAAGAAGAAGTCGTCTCAAAAGCAAAAGAAAATTTGGAACGGCAGATTCCCGGTCTGATCATTTCCGGCTATGAAAACGGCTATGTTCAAGACCAATCAGCTCTTATTCAAAAAATCAACGATTCCAAAGCTGTCCTTTTGTTCGTCGCTTTAGGAAGCCCGAAACAGGAATTGTGGATAAGAGAACATATGAATGAGCTGAAGCATGTGAAAGTGTTTCAAGGAGTGGGCGGCAGCTTTGATGTCTATTCCGGGATGGTCAAACGGGCCCCTGCCTTTTTCCGAAAAGCAGGCTTGGAATGGCTGTATCGGTTAATAAAAGAACCAAAGCGAATTAAGCGTCAAATGGCGTTGCCGAAATTTGTCCTGAAAGTATTGGCCAGTCGTTAAAGAGGAAAATGGCTGGCCTTTTAAAAAGCAGAAAGCGCCACTTGGAGGGGAAGTTCGGATGAAAGTACTCCATGTTATCAGCGGAGGAGAAACCGGGGGATCGCGCAAGCATGTGATTACACTTTTAAAACAATTTGCAAAGAATGAAGTCGTCTTGGCCGTCCTTCAAGAAGGAGCTTTGTCGAAAGAAGCTCGGGAAAACGGCATTCATGTCGAAGTGTTTCAGCAAACTTCCCGCTATGACCTTTCTGTTTTAAAAAAACTGGCCCGATATATTCGGCAAGAACGGTTTGATTTGCTGCACACTCATGGCCCTCGCGCCAATCTATTCGGTCTTTATTTAAAGAAAAAAACCAAAATTTGCTGGGTGACGACGATTCACAGCGATCCATCCCTCGATTTTATGAAAGCAGGAGTGAAAGGAAAAATTTTCACGGCGCTGCATCTTTATGCCGTGAAAAAGATGGATCATTACTTTGCGGTGTCTGAGCGGTTTAAGAAAAATTTAATGGCCGCCGGCATTCGTGGAGATAACATTACCACTATTTACAATGGCATTCATTTTACAGAAGAAAAAGCAGTTCCGGTGCCCAGAGCCGAACTTGGGGCGGACAAGGATGACGTCTTGTTTGTCATGGTGGCGCGTCTGCATCCGATTAAAGGCCATGAAATCGTATTGGAAGCTCTTCAAAAGTTGGAAAATTCACAGGTAAAAGTGCTCTTTGTCGGCGACGGTCCGATTCGAAGCGAGTTGGAACAAGCCGTCGACCGACGCGGCCTTTCCGGACAAGTTCACTTTCTCGGCTTTCGAAAAGATGTTGAAGAAATTTATGCGGCGTCGGATGTGGCTCTGTTGGCGTCCTATAGCGAAAGTTTTCCTTTGGCACTGCTGGAAGCGGCCAATCAACACTTGCCCGTCATCACCACCGATGTGGGAGGAGTAAATGAATTAATCACGAACGAAAAAACCGGATGGATTGTGCCGACTGGTGATGCCGATCTTTACAGGCAAGCAATGGAGGAAGCGATTTTCCGCAAGCAAAGAGGGGAGTTGGCGAAGATGGGGGATGACCTTTACCAACACGCCTCTCGACATTTTTCCTTGACGAATTTGTACGAAATGATTCGAAATACATATGAACGTTTGCTGTCTTAACAGTCGAAAGTTACATGCTGATAGGGCATATGGTGTGAGGGTCAGATCCCTCCATGCTTTGTGAATCGATCAGGGGATAAATGATGTTGTTATCCTGTTTTGGCATGGTGGATCCGGCCCTTTCCAGTTGAAGAAACGCTCCTTTTAGATCCAAAAGTCTAGCAGGAAAGAATGATCGTAAAAAGGATTCCCGTTTTCTGTAACGGAGCGTAAATCATCATTCATTCCAGTCGCTTGTGTCGTTGACGACCATCTTAGGAATCATTTATAATCGGAAAAGTAGTGTTTGCGAAAAATTGCGTTTTTCCTTAATATTTCGACAAACATTGCGTGTCGAAAAAATAGAGTAAAAGGAAGGTTCAAATAGATGGCTGGTTTTCGAGAGAAGTATCAATACATCCTTGTTATGGTTTTATTTGTTTTAGTGGCACTCTTTTTTCCAAACAGTATGATCGGTTTGGCCGTTTCGCTCATAGTAGCTGCGCTGGCGTTTATTCGGCCGAAAGACGGTCTGTTGTTTTTGCTCATCTACTTTCCAACAAGGGCGTTTTTAATAGAGATAAATCCCTCTTTGAAAATAGCCGGTGATTTAATCGCCATTGCTGCCTTTTTAAGAGCGGTTTGGGATCAACGAAACGATTGGAAAAAGATGTTCCAATTTTCGCTGTTTGAATGGGGATTCTTTTTGTTCATTCTTATAGGTTGTGTGTCCGCACTTATCACGGGGGTTTCCGTCGGGGCTATTATTTTTCAAGTTCGGGCTTTTGCGATTACATACTTGATTTTTTATACAGTGAAGCGGCTGTCGATTGAAAAAGAAGATATTCACCGCTTTTTATGGATTACTTTTACTATGTCTATGATTCTCTCCGTTCAAGGAATTGTCGAAAAAGTATCATTGCGGACTTTGTTGATGCCGGAAACATGGGTGGAGCGTTATATTTCTCCGACGAACCGGCAGCGCATTTACGGGTTGATTAACAATCCAAATGTTTTGGCTGTTTACTTAACGCTCGCCTTTATTTGCACGCTATATTTATCAACCCTTGTTTCCAAAAGAACGAAGCTGTTTCTCCTCATTGGTTCAGTTGTGATGATGGGTGTTTGGATTTTGACGTATTCAAGAGGAACGGCTATTGGCCTTGCCGTCGGCTTGATCACCTATTTGGCTTTGTCGAGAAATTGGAAAACCGTTGTGAAAGCTTTGCTGATCATCGTGCTGAGTGTAATAGTGATCAGTATTCCGGTGACAAAAGCGACGGAATTCGTCCAGAATATGAACGTGTTGAAAGAAAAGCCGATTGCGGCGCCTGATCAGCAAGGAGATGAATCACACGCGGAAAAACGGCTGAAAGAGACGTTTGAAGGCAGTACGATCGAGCAAAGTAAAAATACCGGCCGCTTGTTCATTGTCAGAAAGGGTCTGCAAATATTTAAAGACCATCCTGTTATTGGTTCCGGATTTTCGACATTTGGCGATTCAGCGTCAAAATCGTATTCATCGCCGATTTATAAACATTATGGGATCAACTTGAATATTTATTCGGATAATCAATATATTCAAGTAATTGCCGAAACAGGGGTGCTTGGCGTTGTTGGCTTTGCCGTTTTCCTGCTGGGAATGCTGGCTTTTCTCTGGAAAAACAGACATACGGCTTCCCCGTACGCCGATGCGCTTATTTCGATATTAATTGCCGTTTATGTTTGCGGACTGCTTTATAATATTTGGGAAGACAAAACGTTCACTGCCTATTTCTATATGATCCTTGGAGGAGTGGCTTCTATGGCGGCAGAAACGTTTAGGCGTCCCTTAAGATTTAGATGAGAAACGCATCAGCAACAATTTTTGTAAAAAAAGGAGAGTATATGGCTGGCAGCCTGCTCTCCTTTTTTGTTTTGTTTATATCCGTTCTTGGTTTTGGCGAATTCGATCTGTTTCTTCGTTTTCTTCCGGTGCAGAGGGACAACTTTTCTCTTTTTCCGTATCGCTTGCGATACTATTTTCTGCTAAACTCTTATATGTAAGGTGGATAAGCGAATGGCCGGCGCTTTTTGAGTATTCGGCTTTTCTTTCAGATGTGCACTTGTTTGTTTATCCGCCTACAAGAGAGAAAGGTGATATAGAGGTAACTCGGATAAAGTGCTGCTCCTAATGATGTATCACGGTAGACACGATGAATGACCTTTTTGTGCAAACAAAAAGAAGGAGAAAGCATGAAAGCACAGTCATAAAGGGTCATCTGTGTGATAGCTGAGAAACGATGGAATGAAAGATTCATTTTATTGATAAATAAGAGGAGGCAAATCATGAAAATTTTACTCGCCACGGCTTATGATTATCCTCATGCGGGAGGGTTGTCCACTCATGTGACGACATTGAAAGCGGGACTTGAGGAGCTCGGCCATCAAGTGGATATCCTTTCCTTTTCGGATGTGCCTGCATGGAAGCGGAAAGCGCTGGCGCAAGGACCGAGCTTCTTATTAAATAAGCTAAAAAAAGGGAAAGGGATTGTATGGTCTCATAAGATGAGGCGCAAGTTTCTTCAAGGGTTGATCGAAGCCAATAAACAAAAAGGATATGACCTTATTAATGCCCAAGATCCTTTTACTGTATTAGCCGCATTGGCGACAGGCATTCCGACAGTGGCCACTGTTCACGGCTATATGACGTTTGAGTCCATCAGCAAGGGATCGTTGCTGGAAAACAGTCCGGAAGAAGAATACATGAAGGATATTGAAGTACAAGCCTATCGGGGTGCGCGCAAAGTGATCACGGTTGATCAGCGCTTGAAGGAGTATGTCAAAGAAGTTTCCGGAATCGACGCCACCGCTGTGCGGAATTTCATTGATATTCATCAATTTAAGCCGAATAAAGAGAAAAAACAGGAGTTTAGAAAGAAATACGGCTTGCCGGCTGACGACCACGTTTTATTTGTGCCTCGCCGGCTGACAAGAAAAAATGGGGTTATTTATCCGGCCTTGGCGCTTCCTGAAGTATTGAAAGAATTTCCTCATACAAAGCTGATATATGCCGGAAGCGGAGAAGCGTTGGATGAATTGAAAGAGATTGTGGAAGAAAACCATTTGAATGATCATGTAGTATTTTTAGGAGCCATTCCGCACGATCAAATTAAGGAGTTTTATGCCCTTTCTGATGTCGTGTTAGTTCCGAGCGTCCACTCTGCAGGGGTAGAAGAGGCTACTTCCATTTCTGCTTTAGAGGCGATGGGATCCGGCTCTCCTCTTATCGCCAGCGCGGTGGGCGGTTTAAAAGAAATTGTCAACCACCAAGAAGACGGCTTGCTCGTGGAGGAGAAAAACATCGAAGAACTAGTCGAGTCTATTGTTTACTTATTCCAACATCCTGAAAAAGGAGAGGAATTCGCAGCCAAAGCCCGTCAAAAAATCGAATCGGAATACTCCCATATCTCCGCAGCGAAAAAATATGAATCGGTGTATTTAAAAGCCCTTTAGAATTGGATGATATGGAAAATAACAAAGCGGTCCCTGTCAACGTGGGGACCGCTTGCAACATCAAGATCGATAACCTGATTAAGAGTTTTCGGGCCGATCAACTTAAATTCCAAAACCCGCAGCAATTAAAAAAATCTTTCTTATCCTTTCAAACGAAAGACTGCGACCATCCTTTGAGATTAACATTTCTTAATGATCCGGTTTAAGATAAAAATTTTCTTTGTTGTTTCCATTCCAGCTAATGGTGACCTCGATTGGTTCTTTATCCTTTACTGTACAACCATTGCAGCTGGAGGGGATTTGAATGGTAGCCCCTTTATGCTTCTCATCGTTCAAAGAAGGTTCCTCGTCGTTAACGACAATTTTAAGATTCGTGAACTACCCTCCACTTATCAACCTTACGGTTTGATTGAAGTGGGGGCTTCTC
>ERZ1673759.54-NODE-54-length-19871-cov-25.870559_pt1 | contig 19871 bp, 21 predicted proteins | sample MGYA00580179_ERZ1673759 | MGnify/ENA primary metagenome ERZ1673759 (study PRJEB41219, sample SAMN04549624) | soil metagenome | isolation source: soil | place: USA: Oklahoma, Great Salt Plains NWR | collected 2008-10-09 ... | reverse complement strand
TGACAAAAGGCATCCGAAAGCGCACATTCGGATGCCTTTTGTCTACACTCTGAAACCTCCTTTTTTGAAAGGAGGTTTTTGCTTGTTTTAAACTTCCATAATAATTGGAAGGATCATTGGGCGCCGTTTCGTTTTTTCATATAAGAACGGTGCCAAGGTGTCGGTAATTTCGTTTTTTATTTCCGACCATTGAGAAGTTTTTCGTTCCAACATTTTGTTGATATGCTTCGTGATCATCGCTTGAGCTTCGTTGATAAGATCACCGGATTCCCGCATATAGACGAATCCGCGTGAGATGATGTCAGGTCCAGCAGCGATTTTAAATTCTTTCATATTGATGCTGACAACGACAATGACTAAACCTTCTTCCGATAAAATTCGGCGATCTCTTAATACGATATTTCCGATGTCTCCGATTCCGCTTCCATCAATATAGATGGAGCCAGAAGGGATTTTTCCTGCGATCGTTGCCGAATTTTTTCCAAGAGCCAATACATCACCGTTGTCCATTAGGAAGCAATTTTCTTCCGGAATACCACAATCCATTGCCAGTCTTGCATGCATTTTTTGCATCCGATATTCACCGTGGATCGGCATGAAAAATTTCGGTTTAATAAGGCGGAGCATTAATTTTTGCTCCTCCTGTCCGCCATGCCCGGACGTGTGAATATTATTCAAGGAACCGTGAATCACATCGGCACCTGCTCGATAAAGCAAATTGATGGTGCGGTTAATGCTGATCGTATTACCCGGTATTGGCGAAGAGGAGAATACGACCGTATCTCCTGGCTGAATTTGAATTTGCCGATGGGTTCCATTGGCGATTCTTGAAAGAGCAGCCATCGGCTCTCCTTGGCTTCCCGTACAAAGTATGGTGACTTTATGGGCAGGCAGGCGATTAAGCGTTTGAGTGTCAACAAATGTATCTTTCGGACAGCGAATGTAGCCAAGCTCTTGCCCGATTTCAATAGCCGATTCCATGCTTCTTCCAAAAACGGCAATTTTCCTGTCGTTTTGAACCGCTGCTTCAGTTACCTGTTGGAGACGGTGAATATTTGAAGCGAATGTGGCAAAAATAATCCGGCCTTTTACTTTTCGGAAAATAGCCTCAATGCTTTCTCCTACCCGCCGTTCCGACATTGTAAATTCAGGTACTTCACTGTTTGTGCTGTCCGATAGCAGGCATAAAACGCCTTCTTTTCCGATTTCCGCCATTTTGGTTAAGTTGGCAGGTTCACCGACGGGAGTAAAGTCGAATTTGAAATCTCCCGTATGAACGATATTCCCGGGAGGCGTTTTAACAACAATTCCGTATGAATCCGGAATGCTGTGTGTTGTCCGGAAAAAGGTGACAGACGTTTTGCGAAATTTAATCACGTCATCTTCGCGAATTTCGTGCAGTTTCGCTTGTCTTAATAGACCATGTTCTTCAAGTTTATTTCGAATTAAACCAAGAGCCAATTTTCCTCCGTAAATCGGAACATTTACCTGCCGCAGAAGATAGGGGATGCCACCGATGTGATCTTCATGGCCGTGGGTAATAAATAAACCTTTAATCTTATCTTCATTTTTGACTAAATAGCTGTAATCCGGAATGACGTAGTCAATTCCCAGCAGTTCGTCTTCCGGGAATTTGATTCCGGCATCGATAAGGATGATTTCATCTTGAAACTGTACGCCATAAGTGTTTTTTCCGATTTCGCCCAATCCTCCTAAGGCAAAAACGGCTGCTTGATCATTTTTTACAAATTTCATATATGTCTATTTCTCCACCTTGAAGTCTTCTCTTTGTTTTTCATATTCCAAATAGGCCCCTTCCAGCGGCTGAATATATTCGATACTGATGGGGCGATCTTTTAATTTTTGGCGTACATCCCTTTCAGAGTCTGCTTCTATAAACAAAGCGACTGTATTTTCGCGAGTTGGAACCTCCGTGTTTGATTCTTGATAGTAAACTTTGTAAATCAATGTACTCACTCCTTTGCCGTTTTTAGTAACTTTTTCTATTATATAAAAACTTATTAACTTTTTCATGCATTTTCATAGCGCTAAATCATTTCCAATAATTTACACGAAAAAACTGTTCATAAAGATAGCCCTCCCAAAAGAGAAGGGCGGTGCCAAAAACTAAGCGATAGACTTTTTGCGTAATAGGTCTTTCCACTGTTTTAGGAGCTTTTTTTTAAGCTTCTTTAACATAGTGGATCACTCCCTTGCCTTTATTGTACTACAAACTTGTCCAAAGGAAAAGCCGCCCTTAAGATGGCCAGCATTGTCATTTACGTCTCTCCCACATTAGTTTATATACTGTTGATAGTATATGGAATTGACCGAAAAATTTGCATTGCCCGTGTTGGAACATTTAACCTATTTGACAAAATGGTGCTTGTAGTTTACCTTAACCATCAAGTAATGATTCTATGTGAGGAGTTTGAGTGATGAGTAAAATAGTCTTTTTTGACATAGACGGCACATTGTTGGACCATGAAAAAAAACTACCCGAAAATACGAAAAAAGCGATTCAGTTGTTAAAGCAAAGCGGGGTGTACACTGCGATAGCAACCGGGCGGGCTCCGTTTATGTTTGCCAATTTAAGGGAAGAATTAGAAATCGAATCTTTTGTCAGTTTTAATGGCCAGTATGTTGTGTTTGAAAACGAAGTGATCTATCATCGGCCTTTTTCTGTTGACCAGATGGAACGGTTGGAAAAAGAGGCAAATGGCAGAAATCATCCGCTCGTATTTATGACTGACAAAACGATGAAGTCGAATATACACCATCATCGCTATATAGAAGAAAGCTTGGGCACATTGAAATTTTCACATCCGGAATACAGTCCTCATTATTATCGAAATCATGATATCTACCAGGCGCTATTGTTTTGCAAACCAGGTGAGGAGGCTTATTACGAAGAACGTTTTTCCGACTTTCGTTTTATCCGCTGGCATGAGTATTCAGTGGATGTACTACCTGCAGGCGGTTCTAAAGCGGAAGGGATTAAAAAGTTGATCGCAAAGCTTGGATTTCGTATTGAAGACGTTTATGCGTTCGGTGATGGATTGAATGATATCGAAATGCTTCAAACAGTAGGCACGGGCGTTGCCATGGGAAATGCATTGCCTCCTGTAAAAAAACAAGCGGATATCGTCACGAAAGATGTGGCCGAGGATGGAATTTATGAAGGATTAAAAAGGTTGCAGCTTATTTAAATCATCTTTCCCAAACGGCGACTGACGTCGACCTCTAAAAAAAGGTTGTACCCTTTCCATTTTGGCTATGGATGAAAAATGATCCGCAGTCTTCATGGAAAGGGTTGGCCTTTTGACAATTTGACTGTTTTTCTAAACGGAAATTTCTTTTGATTTGAACAGTAACGATTGATCTTATTTTTTCAGCGCGTAATTGCTACTGCATTGTCAATAGGTGCAAATGGATTTTCTTTATTAATATGATCGTAAAACATGATACCGTTAAGATGATCAATTTCATGCTGAAAAACAATTGCCGGTAGACCTTTTAACCGCAATTTGATTTCGTTTCCGTCCGAGTCATACCCTTTTACAGTCACTCTTGCATATCGAGGTACATAGCCCGGAATCGGTTTATCTACTGATAAACAGCCTTCTCCTGAAGCTAAATACGCTCTTTCCGCTGAATGGCTTATAATTTTCGGATTAAAAAGCGCATAGCTGTAAAGTTTTTCATTTTCGTCTTCCACATGGACAGCAATCATTCTTTTGGAAACGTTGATTTGCGGCGCTGCTAGTCCAATCCCTGGCCTTAATCCGTATCGTTCGGCGATTTCCGGATCTTGGCTATTTTTTAAATACTCGATTAAACTCTCTAGTATTTTTTTATCTTCATCGGACGGCGGCAGTGAAACTTCCTCAGCGACTTTTCGCAAAGTTGGGTGTCCATCACGAATGATATCTTTCATGGTTATCATGCAAATTCCTCCTTTCGACAGAAATTTACAACTGCCGTATTTAAGTCTAACAAATGATTATTCATTTGTTAATGGTTTTGTCCCGCGCGAAAAGCGATTTCTATCCATACTTCTCAATTCTCAATGGTCGAATCAACCAATTATAATTTAATAAACGCTCACTGTCGATAAATGACCTCTAAAACCAGTATACGCTTCTAGTGAAACCAGATTTCTTCCTTGGCTCCATATATGGGCAGAAATGAGGAAGAAGTGTACAACAGCTGATTTTGAACCGGAAACAACGCCGTATTACTTCTATATAACAGAAAGATTTAAACGAACCGTGTTTATAAAACAGATTATTATATTTGAATAATACAGAAAGAAATAATGAAAGAAAAACTGCTATTTTGTTTGACTTTTTAAAGAAAAAAGGTTTAAACTAGGTTCGTAAAATGAAAATTGTACTAATGAAAATACGGAAAATGAATGGTACAGTTTGCGGTGCTTTTTCATACTTAGGCAGATTCACTCATAACCATCGTCATCGTCGGGGTTAGGAACTGTTATTTGGGGGTATTCTGTTACTAAATATGAACATTGTTATGGAAGAAAGGAAGAGGTGACACGAATGAGTGCTAAAGCAAACAAGGCACCACTTGATGTGAAGAAGAAGATAAAAGCGATAGAAGATCAATTTGAAATGTTTCAAATTTTAAATGAAGAAGGAAAGGTCGTTAACGAAGCAGCGCTTCCTGAATTAACGGATGAACAGCTTCAAGAGCTGATGCGGCGGATGGTATTTACACGCATTTTGGACCAACGTTCCATTTCTTTAAACCGTCAAGGCCGGCTGGGCTTTTATGCTCCTACGGCAGGTCAGGAAGCTTCTCAAATTGCTTCCCATTTTGCTCTCGAAAAAGAAGACTGGATTGCCCCTGGATATCGTGATGTACCGCAGATTGTATGGCATGGTGTTCCGTTATCACAAGCGTTCCTATGGTCTCGCGGACATTATATGGGAGGACAAATGCCTGAAGGAGTTCGTGCACTTCCTCCACAAATTATTATCGGTGCTCAATATGTACAAACGGCAGGAATTGCACTTGGATTGAAAAAAAGAGGAGAAAAAGCTGTAGCTGTTACATATACAGGTGACGGAGGTTCCTCACAAGGGGATTTCTATGAAGGAATCAACTTTGCGGGCGCGTTCAAAGCACCAGCTATCTTTATTGTTCAAAACAACCAATTTGCGATTTCTACGCCAAGAGAAAAACAAACAGCAGCTAAAACCATAGCTCAAAAAGGGGTTGCGGCAGGAATCCCAAGCATTCAAGTGGACGGAATGGATCCATTGGCTGTTTATGCGGCTGTGCGTGATGCAAGAGAACGTGCCGTTAACGGAGAAGGACCGACACTGATTGAGACGATTTGTTATCGTTTCGGACCCCATACAATGTCAGGTGACGACCCAACTCGTTATCGTTCATCTGAACTAGATACAGAATGGGAAAGAAAAGATCCGATTGTACGTTTCCGCAAGTTCCTTGAAGGCAAGGGATTATGGAACGAAGAAATGGAAAATGAAACAATCGAAAAAGCAAAAGAAGAAATTAAAGCTGCCATTAAAAAAGCGGACGAAGCTCCAAAACAAAAAGTGACCGATTTGATTTCTATTATGTACGAAGAGCTTCCTTATAACTTAAAAGAACAATATGAATTATATAAAGAAAAGGAGTCGAAGTAAGCCATGCCGCAAATGACAATGATCCAAGCCATCAATGATGCGTTGCGTACGGAATTAAAGAATGATGAGAACGTTCTAGTTTTTGGTGAAGATGTCGGCGTAAATGGCGGGGTTTTCCGTGCGACAGAAGGCCTTCAAAAAGAATTTGGAGAGGAACGGGTATTTGATACACCGTTAGCGGAATCCGGAATAGGCGGTTTATCCATTGGGCTTGCTCTTCAAGGATTTCGTCCTGTTCCTGAAATCCAATTCTTTGGATTCGTCTATGAAGTAATGGATTCCCTGAGCGGACAAATGGCTCGTTATCGTTACCGTTCCGGCGGGAAATTTTCTATGCCTATCACCGTTCGCGCTCCTTTCGGCGGAGGCGTTCATACACCAGAATTGCACGCAGACAGTTTAGAAGGGCTGGTAGCCCAACAACCTGGTCTGAAAGTGGTGATCCCTTCCACACCTTATGAAGCGAAAGGGCTCTTAATCTCAGCCATTCGTGATAATGATCCAGTTATATTCTTGGAACATATGAAACTGTATCGCTCTTTCCGTCAAGAAGTTCCTGAGGGTGAATATACGATTCCGCTTGGGAAAGCAGATGTGAAGCGTGAAGGAAAAGACATTTCCATCATCGCTTATGGAGCAATGGTACATGAAGCATTAAAAGCTGCTGAAGAACTAGAAAAAGAAGGATACTCTGCAGAAGTAGTTGATTTAAGAACGGTCAGCCCTCTTGATGTGGAAACGATAGTGGCTTCCGTTGAAAAGACAAATCGGGCGATTGTTGTTCAGGAGGCACAAAAACAAGCAGGTATAGCTGCAAATGTTGTAGCGGAAATTAATGAAAGAGCTATTCTCAGCTTGGAAGCTCCTGTTCTTCGTGTAACTGCTCCGGATACTGTATATCCTTTTTCACAAGCCGAATCGGTATGGTTGCCGAACTTTAAAGACATTGTCGAAACTGCTAAAAAAGTGCTCGAATTTTAATGGATGACCGTTATGAGGATGGGTTATGCTCCCCTCTTTTACGGAACTAGACAATTTTTAGGAGGGTGAATACATTGGCATTTCAATTTAAATTACCGGATATTGGTGAAGGGATTCACGAAGGTGAAATCGTTAAATGGTATGTGAAACCTGGAGATAAAGTAAGTGAAGACGACGTACTTTGTGAAGTGCAAAACGACAAAGCAGTGGTTGAAATTCCTTCTCCGGTGGATGGAACGGTAAAAGAAATCCTTGTTGAAGAAGGAAATGTTGCGGTTGTTGGAGATGTATTAATCACATTTGATGCGGAAGGTTACAGCGATGACAATGCATCAGAAGAAAATCAAGGATCAAAAGAAGAAACTCCTGCTGAAAAATCTCAAAACGTACAAGAAGCAGCAGCAAAACAAGAGGCTCCTCAGCCTGCTGGCCAACCTGAAAAAGTGGGTTCCGATCGTCGTGTAATCGCGATGCCATCCGTTCGTAAATATGCTCGTGAAAAAGGCGTGGATATTCGTCAAGTAACTGGTTCCGGAAAAAATGGACGCGTATTGAAAGAAGATATCGATCAATTCTTAAGCGGAGGAGCACAACCTGCAGTTTCAGAACAAACGACAACAGAAGAAAAAACTGTCGAAGCAGCCGCTCCTGCCCAAACCGTCGTTTTAGAAGGAGAATTCCCTGAAACTCGCGAAAAAATGAGCGGAATTCGCAAGGCGATTGCAAAAGCGATGGTTAATTCCAAACATACTGCTCCACATGTGACTTTAATGGATGAGGTAGATGTAACCAAACTTGTTGCTCACCGCAAAAAATTCAAGGAAGTGGCAGCTGAAAAGAATATCAAGCTTACATTCCTTCCATATGTAGTTAAAGCACTCGTGAGCACATTGCGTGAATTTCCAGCTTTAAATACATCTCTTGACGATGAAGCAGGGGAAATCATCCATAAACATTATTACAATATCGGTATTGCAGCTGATACAGAACGCGGCTTGCTTGTCCCGGTTGTAAAACATGCGGATCGTAAATCGATATTTGCTATTTCTGCTGAAATACAAGAACTTGCTACAAAAGCCCGTGAAGGAAAACTTTCTCCAGATGAAATGAGAGGAGCCTCTTGCACAATCACGAATATCGGTTCTGCTGGAGGACAATGGTTTACGCCTGTTATCAATCATCCAGAAGTAGCTATTTTAGGAATTGGAAGAATTTCTGAAAAACCTGTAGTTAAAAATGGTGAAATTGTAGCCGCACCTGTGTTAGCATTATCATTGAGCTTCGATCATCGTATGATTGATGGAGCTACCGCTCAATATGCGCTGAATCATTTGAAGCGTCTATTGAACGATCCAGAATTATTACTAATGGAGGCGTAATCAAAATGGTAGTAGGAGATTTCCCAATCGAAACAGACACTATTGTCATCGGCGCAGGTCCTGGGGGGTACGTCGCTGCAATCCGCGCTGCTCAATTAGGGCAAAAAGTAACCATCGTTGAGAAAGAGTATGTCGGGGGCGTATGTTTAAACGTCGGCTGTATTCCTTCAAAAGCGCTGATTTCAGCCAGCCACCGTTATCATGATGCGCTGCATTCCGATTCTCTTGGAATTAAAGCGGAAAATGTGACAGTTGACTTTTCCAAAGTACAATCTTGGAAGGGAAGCGTTGTCAAAAAATTAACGGGCGGCGTTTCAACCCTTTTAAAAGCAAATAAGGTTGAGATTGTAAAAGGTGAAGTGTATTTTGTCGATGCGCACACTGTTCGGGTGATGGACGAGAAATCAGCCCAAACATATACATTTAAAAATGCGATTATCGCAACAGGTTCTCGTCCGATCGAAATTCCGGCTTTCAAATTTTCAAAACGCGTGTTAAATTCTACTGGAGCCCTTGCACTTGAAGAAGTTCCTGAAAAATTGGTTGTCATCGGCGGAGGATACATCGGAACGGAACTTGGAAACGCATTTGCCAACTTTGGAACAAAAGTGACGATTCTTGAAGGCGGCGACGAAATTCTTCCTAATTTCGAAAAACAAATGTCTTCCATTGTCAAACGCAATTTGAAGAAAAAAGGTGTTGAAATTTTTACAAATGCGTTGGCAAAAGGTGTCGAAGAAAAAGAAGATGGCGTCGTAGTTACGTATGAAGTAAAGGGAGAAGAAAAAACGATAGAAGCTGATTACGTACTTGTAACAGTGGGCCGCAGACCTAATACGGATGAATTAGGACTTGAGCAAGTCGGCATTGAATTAACAGAAAAAGGTCTTATCAAAATTGACAAACAATGTCGTACTAATGTTCCAAACATTTATGCTATCGGAGATATCGTTCCGGGGCCACAGCTTGCACATAAAGCTTCTTATGAAGGAAAAATAGCAGCTGCAGCTATTGCTGGACAGCCGGATGAAATTGACTACTTAGCTATTCCTGCAGTTGTATTCTCGGATCCCGAACTAGCAACAGTAGGATATACTGAACAACAAGCGAAAGACGAAGGAATCGAAATTGTGGCCGCTAAATTCCCGTTTGCAGCAAATGGACGGGCTCTGTCGCTTGACAGCACGGATGGATTCTTGAAATTAATTACCCGCAAAGAAGACGGTCTTGTCATCGGTGCTCAAATTGCGGGACCTGGAGCTTCGGATATGATTGCTGAATTAGGATTGGCGATTGAAGCTGGTGTAACAGCAGAAGATATTGCCATGACTATTCACGCTCACCCGACATTAGGGGAAATTACGATGGAAGCTGCAGAAGTGGCTTTAGGCACACCAATTCATATTGTCAGATAATCTGTTCGGATAAACCCTTAGCACGGTTCAATGTGCTGAGGGTTTTCTCTTTTTTCTAGAGGTTTTAATGAAATATCGTTTTTCCGTTCATATAATAAAGTAATATAGTCGAGAGGGCGTAAGTATCAGTATGTAACAGAAAAGAGTGGACGAACATGGCATTTTATTTCGTTTTTTTGCTACAATTAATCATTTGGAGCGGTTACATGTTAGCGGCGTGGTTGTCTGAAGGTGACCGTGCTCGCTTTCAATGGTTGATGTTTTTGGTTTTTCTCTATTTGGGGATTTTAGTGGCGAAAAAATTTATTCCTTCCAATAAGAATGTGATATTAGTTACAATCTCTAGTCTAACGGCATTTGTGCTTATCCAATATGCTCTGGATATAGTGTTTCAAACTCCTTTTACACTATGAAACACACAAAGGGTCTACACATTTATTTTTAATGTGACATACAAAATAGGCTTGAAAAAATAAATGTGTTATATTATTATAGATACATAGAGATGAACCGATTACAAACTTACACGAAAGGAAGTTGGAAGATGGGGACCATTGTTTGCAAGTCCTGCCTATCAACCATTGATCATTTTGAAGATGAAAAAGTAACCGTTTTATATTCTGATTGTGGCTGCAACGAAGAAGAAGAATTGGACGACTAAGTCATATTCCCTTCTAATTTCAGTTTTTCATTCATTTATCATCATCACCTTTACTTTCACATAGAATGCCCGGCATATTTTATGCTGGCTTTTTTTTTTGCCCATTTTTCTGCTATGTGTGGAAATTGCTTTGGCTGAAATGCTTTAACACAGTCTGCCGACCTAATTTTAAAAAGAAAACGTTTATGACTATGGTACGACCTAACGCTATTTACAAATTTCACTATACATTTTTCCCAGTCAAGCTAAGAGGTTAAGCTGATGGTGCCGGCGAATTTTAAATCAACGATACAATAGATGAGAGAAATGTAGACAGGAACGTCATTTTCATCTGTTCAAACAGAAACGAACTGAAGTGAAAACGATCGATTGGAAAAATAGATTTCTTTAAGTATGGGAGTTTTTAAAGGGGGGTGTTTTTCAAAAAAACGGAAGGCATTTCACCTTCCGTTTTTGAACGCTGATCATTCAGAAAGGAAATGAATGGACTTTCATAATAGTCGTCATCCAATACCGAAATTTATCTTTTTCGGGGTCCATTGTCGCATAAAGCAGCTATCGTTTTGACGTTATTTACGAATTATTATGCTGCTGTCTAATTGGCGGCTGTGTAATAAATAGCCGTTTTTCGGTAAAGTGAAGGTCCGTTTGAAACTGAGAAATTGAATCTAGCGTATAGCTTCGAATTCTTTGATGACTCTTAATGTTTTTAATTCCGGGTCTTCCGGGCCTTGGACAGGCAACCCCGCTTCCATGTTTTTTCGAATATAGGCTAAATTTTCTTCTGTAATAATTTCTCCGGGTATGAAAATAGGAATACCTGGAGGATAGACCATCACAAATTCAGCTATGATTCTACCGGCTGATTTTTCAAAAGGAACGATTTCTGTCTCCGCGTAAAAAGCATCCCTAGGGGTTAGGGCAAGATGGGGAATATCCGGCAGTAATACTTCTATATGCTTTTCTTCCGCATCATGTTGAAACGTTTCGGATAAATGTTTGAGCGCATTGACTAATATGGTTCCTTCTTTTTCTGTATCGCCGGGTGTAATGATGCAAAGGATGTTATATAAATCGGATAGCTCCACTTCAATTTGATAAACTTCACGGAGCCATTTTTCGGCATCATGTCCGGTAATTCCTAAATCTTTTACGGAAATAGTCAGTTTTGTCGGGTCGTAATCAAAAACAGCTTCTGAGTCGAGAATTTCTTCGCCTACACAATACAAATATGGAATTTCATTTATTTGTTTACGAATGTTTTCTGCTAATGCGATCGTTTGGTCTAAAAGTTCTTTTCCTTCGGTCGCAAGACGTTTCCGTGCGACATCTAATGAAGCGAGCAGCAAATAAGAAGTTGACGTTGTCGTCAACATGCTCATGATCGATTGGACTTTATTAACGGAGACTAATCCTTCCCGAATGTTTAAGATCGAGCTTTGTGTCAAAGAACCGCCTAATTTGTGGACGCTCGTAGCCGCAAGATCTGCCCCGGCTTGCATGGCCGAAATAGGCAAATCGTCATGAAAATGAATGTGGGCGCCATGGGCTTCATCCACTAAAACGGGAACGTTGTAAGAATGGGCAATCTCTACAATTTTCTTTAAGTCTCCGGAAACGCCGAAATAAGTAGGATTTATGACTAAAACCCCTTTAGCGTCTGGGTGTTGTTTTAACGCTTTTTCCACTGTATCGGCAGTAATACCGTGTGAAATACCGAGACGGCCATCGATTTCCGGGTGGATAAAGATCGGAACAGCACCGGAAAAAATGATAGCGGACATGATAGATTTATGAACGTTTCTAGGAATGATGATTTTATCGCCAGGTCCACAAACGCTCATGACCATTGCCATAATGGCGCCGCTTGTTCCTTGAACGGAAAAAAAGGAATAGTCTGCTCCGAATGCTTCGGCTGCCAACTTTTGCGCCTGATGAATCACGCCTTTTGGATTATGGAGGTCATCAAGTGGGGCAATATTAATCAAATCAATGGATAACGCATTTTCGCCGATAAATTCTCTGAATTTCGGATCCATTCCCGCTCCTTTTTTATGGCCGGGAATATGGAACTGTACAGGATTTTTTTTGGCATGCTGGACTAATGATGTAAACAATGGTGTATCAAACTGGGACAATTCAACAATCACCTCTTCATGTAAGCTAAAACAAATGAATTATAGCATGGGAGTTGGGATTTTCCTAGTTTTATTTGTAACCAATTGTGAAAAGAAAAAGGACTTTGAAAGGTAAAAGTAGAATAAATAAGTGTCGGGAGGGATTAACTTGAATTGGGAAACTCGTGTAACCAAATTGTTAGGGATTCAATACCCGATTATACAAGGCGGATTAGCCCATCTTGCCTATTCTGAACTGGCTGCCGCCGTTTCCAATGCTGGTGGATTAGGTCAAATTACGGCCATGTCGTTAGAAAAACCGGAAGATTTACGGGAGGAAATTCGGAAGGTAAAAGAATTAACCGATAAACCGTTTGGAGTCAATTTTGCGATTGGGCAGCACAATCGTTCTTTTTCACATTTTTTGGAGGTCGCTGTAGAGGAAAAAGTGCCGGTCATCACTATGACAGGCGGCAATCCTGCTCCTATTTTCGATCAGCTTAAGGGAGTAGATGTGATTAAGCTGGTCTTAGTAGCGGCTGTAAGACAGGCGCAAAAAGCGGAAGAACTTGGCGCCGATGCAGTTATGGTCGTCGGCCAAGAAGGTGGAGGGCATTTAGGAAAGAATGACATCGGAACATTCGTATTGACGCCAAAAGTGGTTGACAGCGTCAGCATCCCGGTCATTGCGTCAGGTGGAATTGGCGATGGCAGAGGGCTTATGGCTGCTCTCAGTCTTGGAGCTGAAGGAATTGAAATGGGTACAAGGTTTATCGCGACAAAAGAATGCGTCCATGCCTCCGAATTATATAAAAACTATCTTATTCAAGGGACTGAAAATGACACAGTAGTGATTAAACGAACTTTAGGTGCGCCTGGAAGAGCCATTAAAAACAGCTGGACAGAAAAAATTTTGGAAATAGAAAAACAAAATGGGGGCTATGAACAGCTGAAAGATTACATAAGCGGTGAAGCCAATAAGCGTTTTATATATGAAGGAAAAGCAGATTCCGGCTTTGCATGGGCCGGGCAAGTGATGGGATTGATCAAGGACGTTCCGTCTGTCAAAGAGTTAATAGAAAGAATGATTAGAGAGGCGGAGGACATTCGCCAAAAATGGGCATACTAAAGTTAGCAAAACAGAATAAGCAGGTGGAATAATATGAAGGAATATTCTTATCCGTTTTCATTTGATTGGTCCACTCAGGAAGTCATCGATGTGATCAAATTTTTTCGAGCTATTGAAGAAGCTTATGAGAAGGGAATTGAACGAGAAGAGCTGATGGCTGCTTATCGCCGCTTTAAAGAAATCGTTCCGAGCAAATCGGAAGAAAAAAAGCTTTGCAACGAATTTGAAGAATCGAGCGGCTATTCTTCTTATCACGTCGTCAAAAAAATGAAAGCTTTAAAACCGGGCGATAAGGTGTACATGGACCAAAAGTAGTCATAACAATAGGGCTAGGCGTCCATTCTACCGTTTTAGATCCTGCAACTTTGGTAGAAGGGGCTTAGCCCTTTGTAGTGATGTTAAACCTATCGATCATGAGGTGTTTGTCCATCTTAGGGGATTTGAAAGGAATCATTGAAAACTTTTGCGTGATGGGGTCTCCTTTTTTCTCGTCTGAAATAAACAGATTTACCGCAACATCATTATGTAAACCACGTTTTCTTATATCAGAATAAGCAATTTTTTTATTTTAGCTAAAGCCGAACAAGCCTGTTTTCTATGGATGCGGCACACTATTTGTCAGGTGAAATCGCCATTTGTCTGTGTGCCAGTTTGTACAGAGGGATTAATTGTACAAAGACATCCTCAATCGTATTCAAAAGGTCTGTGCTGTTTAAATGTACGGCTTCATCTTTGGAAATATGCAAACCGCAAAGAGCTTCCGCTTTTTTGACGAATTGGAGTCTTTCAAACAATTGAACCAGTTGTTGGTCGGACAATTCGTTCGATTGGATGGCATTTGGTTTCGTGTGATCATCGGACCATACAAAATGCGAAGGGATCCGTTTTCGAATCGCAGATACTTCATTTTGAAAAGAAGCGCCTATCTGATCTTTATTGGGAGCTTCATTTATGACAGCGAACCAGATAAATAAATGCGTTTCCCAAAGGCCGATTTGAAAATGAGGGAGTTTTTTGTATCCGCGTTTACTCGAAGAAAAAGCAACCCATGTATCATTGGGAGGGTTGATGGTACGGCGGGCATGCTTTGCAACATGATAATGCATTTCATCTCCCGTTAAGGTGCTAAGCGTCGGTGCAAAGTATTTCCCTAAAAATTCGAGTTTTGGACGAACGAGTCTTTTGATCGCCTCCATTCGGGCATCCAAGCCAGGAATTTGAAATACTTGAAAATCTTCATTCGAAAAACCGGTAAAGTTCATCTTTGTCCCTCCTTAAAGATTGAACATATTTTATCATAAAGGGCTTTGAAAATTAAATTTTCTTTTAGGCAGCGAGACATTTTTGTTACAAGTTATCATACCATTTCATATGATGTACTAACCATAAGTTGATTTCGAGGGAGTGTTTCTTCAATGAAACATTTGGTGAATGACTCGAAGAAAAAGAAAACACAAGAAAAGTTGGCCGTCATTCGTATGGAATTGGATTATGAATTAGCCGTTCTGTTTGAAGCTATGGAGCAAAATGATAAAGAAAAGATGGACAAAGTGAAAACAAAATTACGAGCTTTGCGTGAAGAATTGGTGCGGTTAGAATCGTTGTTGTGAAAAAACAGGGAAGATAAAAAGAAAAGAAGGCGGACCCGAAACGAGAGTTTAAAGGTTTTTTTTGTGAATTTCACAACCGACATTTTTCCTTTTAAAGGAGTGATAATTAAAAGAAATGAATGCTATGGAGTTCTGATTGAAAAAATAATTTTAAAGAAATGAAGATTGAAAGAGTGAGAGCAGCCGTCTAATATTTGGTAAGATAGAAATAACAAATGCATTTCCCAAGTGAAGATCAACGAAAGAGGAGATTGAAGAGGTGATTTGCATAGCAGGGATCTTTTGATATTCTAATCGCTTGTCATATGGAAAAGTTCGTTTTACATAAATATCCACGGTAAATGACAATGATGGCAGATGTATCAGTTAGGAGGGATTAAGTTGGTATTTTACTCGAAAAAAGGACCCATTAGTTCCATCCTGACATGGCTATTAATCGTTGGGAGTATTGTGTTGCCAACAGCTGTCCACTTAGAGTTAGGTACTATAGCGGAGGATCTAACTGTTACTGACAAAATTTTATTAACAGTCATTTGTAGTTTATTTACACTATTTTTGCTTTCAGGATGGTTCCATACATTTTACATTTTAACTGACAAAGTCTTAAAAGTTAGAGGAGGAATTTTTAGTTGGACAATTCCTCTTGAAGAGATTGAAGTGATTACTGAGTCTAAAAATCCTCTAGCGGCACCAGCTCTATCACTTGATCGTTTACAAGTAGTGTACGGGAAATCGAAGTTCATCTTAATTTCTCCTAAAGACAAATCGTTATTTTTAAAACAAATAAAAAAAATGAGGCCAGACATAATCATTGAAGTTAAACGGTTTTAGGTTATGTACAAATTTGCGTAAAGAAACCGTTTTACAGTTACATATTGATTGAAGAAGCCATAGAGAAGTATTAAAATGAGTGGAAGAAATAAGAATTAGAAAAAATGAGGAGCAAATGAAAAGAAACTACCCTGCAGAAAACAAGGTGGTTTTCGGTTTATTCTACATAAGATTCTGTAGGCTTCCAAGGCTTTTACAAAAGCTTCAACGGATTTTGTCACAGCAGCGGGACGGAATGACCTTTCTAAATGTTTGAAGATCTCATACGCCACATATACTCCAATAGGAACTCTTGGAGTTGTAACTATAAATTCTTTTGTTGATGGTAATTCCAGAACAACCTTCTTTGTCATCAATAAAACAAGCCCGCTGCTGTGGCCGGAGAACCGAATTTCCATGAACTTATTTTGGATCCGTTTCGACAGTCTTGGAATAATCACAGTACTGTGCTGAGAAAAATTTTGGTTAAGTACATAATCGAACGTTGGCAATGAGAAGGATTATGAATTGCCTTCATTGACGCAATCGTATTTTTATCCGGTTTGGAGGAAATCGAGATGACGAATTGGAATGAAATAGATGCAAAGGTGAAACAATGGCTGCGGGAGGCAGGGGACAATATACGAAAATCGTTCACTGAAACATTGGATATTCAAACAAAATCAAATCCAAATGATTTAGTAACCAACATGGATAAAGCGACTGAACAATTTTTTATCGAAAAAATTAAACAAAACTATCCGGATCATTCGATATTGGGCGAGGAAGGGTTTGGCGATAAGCTTGAGTCATTGGATGGGGTCGTGTGGATTATTGATCCGATTGACGGGACCATGAATTTTATTTATCAGCAGCGTCATTTCGCTATATCCATCGGGATTTTCGAAAACGGAATCGGTCGATTGGGATACATTTATGATGTGGCACATGATGAGCTTTATTTTGCCGAAAAAGGGAAAGGAGCCTTTTTAAACGGCAAGCCGTTAAAAAAACTGGCTCCTGTTAAAGTGGAAGAAGCGATTATTGCTTTAAATTCTACTTGGCTGGTTCAAAATCGAAGAATGGATCCAAAGCCGCTCATTTCATTGGCCCAAACGGTGCGAGGAACGCGGTCTTACGGAACGGCAGCGTTGGAATTTGCTTATGTGGCAGCTGGTATATTAGATGGATATATCACGATGAGGCTTTCACCATGGGATTTTGCCGCCGGAAAAATTCTGGTGGAAGAAACAGGTGGAATTGTGACAAACTTAAAAGGGGAGCCGCTTAATTTGCTAGAGAATAACACGATATTTGTAGCAAAACCTGGTTTGCATACGGAAATTATGGAGCGATTCCTTCAAAATATTTAACGTAAACAAAAATTCGCTAAAAGTGCTTGCCATCCAGCACTTTTAGCGGTCACGTTTACAGTCTGCCTTCTTCTCTTCTTTTTCGTTTTAATTTAAAGCCCGTTCCCATGATGGCGAATAATAAAATAATACAAATGATGATGCCGGCCAAGCTTTGTTCTGCGATGAATATGCCAATGCCAATGATGCTGGCGGCTGCTGCTACTGCAAAAAATAAGAAAATCCATTGAATGTTTTTCATCACCAGTTAAGCCTCCTTCTCTCTCATATTTTACATAACTCTTTTTCAATTTTCTACATTCTGTGATATAATTGATGGGTTAATGGAAAAACTTTTATTTCAACGTGCAAACAGACAATGCAAATTGCTGTGGTAATAGAAAGGAAGTATTACTTTGAATAGAAGGGAAAATATACGCAACATTGCTATCATTGCCCACGTAGACCACGGGAAAACAACATTGGTGGACCAATTGCTTCGCCAATCGGGAATTTTCCGATCCAATGAGCATGTGGAAGAGCGGGCGATGGACTCGAATGATTTGGAAAGAGAACGCGGTATTACCATTTTGGCAAAAAATACGGCTGTTCAATACAAAGATGTAAAGATCAATATTTTGGATACTCCTGGCCATGCTGACTTTGGAGGAGAAGTAGAACGTATTATGAAAATGGTCGATGGGGTACTGCTTGTGGTCGATGCCTATGAAGGTTGTATGCCGCAAACCCGATTTGTCTTGAAAAAAGCATTGGAACAAAATTTAACTCCTATCGTTGTAGTGAATAAAATCGACAGAGAATTCGCTCGTCCCGAAGAAGTAGTGGATGAAGTGCTTGAACTGTTTATCGAGTTGGATGCCAATGACGATCAACTTGAATTTCCTGTCATTTATGCTTCTGCCATTAACGGGACGGCAAGCACAACTCCAGACAAACAAGGAGAAAACATGCAGCCGCTGTTTGACGCGATCGTCGAGCATATCCCGGCTCCTGTAGATAATCGTAATGAACCGCTGCAATTTCAAGTGGCTCTGCTTGACTATAATGAATATGTAGGCCGGATTGGGATTGGACGTATTTTTAGAGGTTCCATGAAAGTAGGGCAACAAGTCGCTTTAATGAAACTGGACGGTACGGTGAAATCATTCCGTGTTACTAAAATGTTCGGCTTTTTCGGATTGAAAAGAGTGGAAATTGAAGAAGCGTATGCAGGCGATTTGGTGGCGGTATCGGGAATGGAAGATATCAACGTAGGAGAGACGGTATGTCCTATCGATCATCAGGAAGCATTGCCGCCATTACGAATTGATGAACCGACGCTGCAAATGACGTTTCTTGTCAACAACAGTCCGTTTGCTGGCCGAGAAGGCAAGTATGTGACTGCCAGAAAAATCGAAGAGCGCTTAATGGAACAATTGCAGACCGATGTCAGCTTGCGGGTGGAAAGCACGGATTCTCCCGATGCGTGGATAGTGTCTGGACGCGGGGAACTTCATTTGTCTATTTTAATTGAAAATATGCGTCGTGAAGGTTATGAGCTGCAAGTTTCAAAACCGGAAGTCATTATCAAAGAAATTGATGGCGTCAAATGTGAACCGGTGGAAAGAGTGCAAATCGACATTCCTGAAGAGCATACTGGCGCTGTGATTGAATCTCTCGGATCCCGAAAAGGCGAAATGCTCGATATGATCAATAACGGAAATGGTCAAGTACGATTGATTTTTATGGTTCCTGCCAGAGGATTAATTGGGTATACAACCGAATTTATGACATTGACGAAAGGTTACGGAATTTTAAATCATACCTTTGACAGCTACCAGCCAATGCAGCCTGGAAGAGTAGGAGGTCGCCGACAAGGAGTTCTTGTTTCAATGGAAACGGGGACGGCCACACCGTATGGAATCGGCCAGGTGGAAGACCGAGGCACTATTTTTGTGGAACCGGGAACAGAAATTTATGAAGGAATGATCGTCGGAGAGCATACTAGAGAAAATGATCTTGCTGTTAATATCACAAAAGTGAAGCATGCAACCAATGTCCGTTCAGCCACGAAAGATCAAACGACCGTTTTGAAAAAACCAAGAATTCTTTCTTTGGAAGAGGCTTTGGAATATTTGAATGAAGATGAGTATTGTGAAGTAACGCCGGAATCGATTCGACTACGGAAAAAAATCTTGAATAAAAACGAACGGGAAAAATTGGAGAGAAAGAAAAAATATTCAGATACACGCTCTTAAGGGGGAAAACACGTGGCAGGAATGGAACATGTCAGCCCGCTTTTGGCCCTCTTGATCCAGCTTGTGGGGGTGAAGGGGGCTGTCTGGTTGTACTTCGTGATCATCATTGTGTTATCCATCCTTGTGTATAATCTCGGGTTCGCCAGAAAGCTTTCTTTTGGGAAAAATATCGTGATTTATGTTCTCATGATCATGGGCTCTTTTATTTTGTTGATATTATCCTATCAGTTGCCTGTTGTGGAAAGTCTTTTTGTCGCAGCCATTGTATTAGGCATTTACCGAATCCGTCGAAACAAGAAAGAAGCAGAAAGTGAATGATGCGATTTTCCGTTGGTTATCGAAAATAATAGATTGTGTGTCATTGCAATTGGGCGTCAGGCAGACATTGTCAAATCAAAATAAAAAAGAAGTTCCTGTATTCGGAACTTCTTTCAGACTGTCGACAAATCCGAAAAAACCGGATTTGCCGACAGTCTTTTTTTGT
>ERZ1673759.53-NODE-53-length-20022-cov-19.208845_pt1 | contig 20022 bp, 19 predicted proteins | sample MGYA00580179_ERZ1673759 | MGnify/ENA primary metagenome ERZ1673759 (study PRJEB41219, sample SAMN04549624) | soil metagenome | isolation source: soil | place: USA: Oklahoma, Great Salt Plains NWR | collected 2008-10-09 ... | reverse complement strand
ATTCACAAAAAATAATTAACAGAAAATTCTAACTATATTTATGCAATGCTAATGATATGATATAAAAAAGACAAGCCACTGCCTATAACCGGTTCAAGTGTTATAGATAGCGGCTTATTGATCTATTGAAATTAAATTTATTTCTCATTGTATCCAGTGATCAGTATGGAATGACTAAATTATTCGGTTTTTAATACTTTGAATGCTTGTCGGATTTTTCTAGCAAAATCCAGTGGCGGTTCGATGGATTCAAAATGCATATACATGGCTCTTGGTTGTTCAAATAACCAGTGATTATGAAGTGCTGTTACAATAATCTCTCTTTCTCTTAATTCTGTTAACAAAGGATTGACTTCTTCTTGTAGTAATACAGTTTCCCCTAGATTAAGAGCATTTCCATTACTGTCTTTATTTTCAAAAGAAAAAAATTGAGGGTTTACTAACGGTGAATTTGTTCTTCTTCCGAGTATGGTAAAAGGAATGTCTCTGAATTTTTGAACAAGACATACTCCATTCGTCACACTCCCAGTTCCGTCGAGAATTCTTGCAAATTCTCTACAGAAGTCTTTTGTTGAACCCAACTCATCATATTCCGCCTTTTCAATAATGATCAAAGATTCCCTTAATATCCATATTTTATTGTATGGTTTTGGATAATTTATGAATGAGACAAGAGTGGATTTTAAGTGATCAAATAAAATTTCATTCCAATTAGTAAAAGCATCCATATGGTTCGAATAGAAGATCTGAATCAATAGATTGTAATTGATTGCTTAGATCTAAATAATTCGTCCCTATTTTACCGTGATCGGAGGACGGGAGAATATGTTTATCTTCTCGATCAGTGCTTAGGTTTTAAGGGAGATAAAGGATTCAGCCCATTCATTGAAACAGCCGTTGAACTAGAAGTGGCGGGTTCATCTTATCGCAAAGCAGTGAAACTCACTTAGGCCCCTTGCGCCTAGAGCATGTCTTGATAGAGAAAATAGCTTATTCTTTCTAGTTGCATTAATAACACGGTTTGAATTTAGAAAATGAAGCGCAATAAAATACATTTAATAAAAATATACATTGCAATATTAGGTACTTTCGTTTAAACTGTTTTTAGATGATGAGTTTCATTATAAGGAGCATTCCTGTTAGAAGGTTTTCGGGGACTTGAACAAAAAGAGCCCTCTTGGTATGATGCGGGGTGTCAATCTGCTAGAATTGACCCCTAATTTGTTAACCAAGGAGGACTCCATATGGATTGTATAGAAAATCAAAAAATTAATCAAGTCACTGAAAAAACACTTGTCGTCGGTATCGACATTGCGAAGCGTACACATTTCGCTTGTTTTGTGGATGATCGTGGTCGTGTGCTTCAAAAATCATTCTCTGTATCCCAATCTCGGGATGGATTTGAGTCCTTCTATCAACGAATATTAAGGGCCATGAAGGATCATGACAAAACAGAAGTCTTAGTTGGAATAGAACCAACAGGTCATTATTGGCTCAATCTCGCTTATTTCTTGGAGGAGCGTGGGATACCCCTCGTTATAACAAATCCAATGCATGTCAAACGTTCTAAGGAATTAGATGACAATCTTCAAACGAAGAATGACCGTAAAGACGCATTAGTGATCGCAAGACTCTTAAAAGATGGACGCTTTAGCTATCCGCGTATTTTAAAAGAAAAAGAAGCTGAACTCCGAGTAGGATCTACTTTTCGAGGTAAATTGACAGAGGAGCTAGGTTCGGTCAAAAACATGATGATCCGATGGTTGGATCGCTATTTTCCTGAGTTCACTCAAGTTTTTCCGTCATTCGGAAAAATGGCCTTGGCCGTACTCGAATGTACTCCATTCCCGAGTGATCTTCACCAGAAACAACCTGATGAGGTATTGGACATTTACCGAAAGGTAGAGGGGTTAAAATCTCCTCAAAGACCAAAAGCGACACAACTCATTCAAGTCGCGGCTCAATCAATTGGAGTAACAGAAGGACGTGAGATGGCCCGTTTTGAAATCGCCACACTCGTTCGTCGTTACCACCAGTTAGAACAAGAAATCGAAAGCATTACTCAGAAATTAGTTGAACTTGTCAAAACATCTGTAGAATATGAATGGCTTACAACAGTTCAAGGATTAGGGGATACGACCATTGTCGATCTTTTAGCTGAAATCGGAAGCTTTTCACACTATAAAGATCCACGCCAACTAATAAAACTCGCGGGATTAACATTACGTGAAAATTCCTCTGGTCAGCATCAAGGTCAAAAGCGTATTTCCAAACGGGGAAGAAGAAAGCTACGTTCCCTCCTTTTCCGAGTGATGATGCCGATGATTCGCCATAATGAAGCCTTTAAAAAGCTACATGAGTATTACACAAACCGTAAGGTGAATCCGTTACGCAAGAAGCAATCCATTGTGGTTCTATGCGGAAAGCTATTAAAAGTGTTACATGGAATCTGTACCAAGCACAAAGTGTTCGACGCACAGCGAATGATGAAGGATATCCCTAGTCTCGCAGAGGCTATGTAAAGTTCTACATCTTCTTAACAGACCTAGACAACAGGATGACACGGAGAAGCTGGCATTATTTTTTCCCATTCGACCTCGAGTCCCTTAAGGAGCTTCGCTAGCCTCTGTCTTATGACTAGACCGAACGAAGGAATGTAGGCACACAGATGCCAAGAGACATGGGAGGGTACGTCATCATAAGTTACGCAGAGATCCATTGTGCATCACATCATTCTCTAACACTACTTACCATTATTACCCAGTAGTGGCCGCGTAGCGTACCCATAGGATGGAATAGTTTCACATAATATAAAAATATTGTTAGTATTCGTGTCGAAAATTATTTTTTTGACACCCCACCAACGGGGTAAACCGTTGATATATCAACATTTATAGAGGGAGGGATAGTATTGGAAATTGATAAAGAGTTACTGAAGGGACATATTGATACGATTATACTATCCCTCATCAGTAAAAGAGATATGTATGGATATGAAATTGCAAAGATGGTTCGTAATGGATCGAATGGAGTATTTGAATTAAAGGAAGGGACTTTATATCTTTCTTTAAAAAGAATGGAAAAGCGAAAATGGATCACTTCTTATTGGAGCGATGAGCAAGGATCGGGAGGCCGTAGGAAATATTATCGAATGACTGATGAGGGACGATACCATTTCAAGCTGAAAATAGAAGAATGGAATTTTGTAAAAAAATTGATCGATACCTTTTTGGATGAAAGGAAAGGTGGATAAAAATGAGGGTGGTTGATGAATATGTTGAACAATTATACAAACATGCAAATCCAAAGCACCCCGACACAAGGGAATTGAAAGAAGAAACCCGTATTCATCTCAATGAATCTGTAAAAGAATTAATGATGGATGGTTATACAGAGAATGAAGCGTTTAGAATGGCAGTAGAACGTTTTGGTGGATTGGAACAGGCAGAAAAATTAATTTCATTGATGCAAATTCGTCAGAGATCGTTTGCTAATTGGTTACTAACAATAGGAATTTCGTGTTTGTTAATAGTTAGTATTCTATTCATATTTTTACTATACTTGGGGAACGTTCATGACGCTCATTTTGCTAACATTGGATATGAGGTTGGAGAAAATTTTTCATCCATGAACTCAAAGGCGATAAATTCTTTGTTTGTTTCAGAACCGTTTGTTCTCAAAGCTTCATTATACAACGCAGATTCAAGGGAATCAGACTTTACTTTTGAAGACAAAAAGCGGTGGATACCTGCTCTATTCAAAAGGGAGTTGTACTACGGAACAGATCAATCTTTTGTCTCGATTGAAGTATTGGATGTTCGTACCATTGGATTTTTCTTATTTACGATAGGTTTTACAGTTTACTATGTTTTATTTACCGTATGGGGATTCATTCAATTGTACCATGCTGGACAATTAAAATTAGCTTGGATACTAAGTTTAATAGTGTTAAATGTTTTTGGTTATGGATTATTTTTGCTGATAAGAAAGAGGGATAATCTCGTTAAGATACATAGGTAGGGAAAAGGGAGAAAGCATGGATATTAAATTTAATGCAAGTAGGGCTTATTATATTCAGATTGTTATGATGATTCGAAATTTAAACAATAAATGGGAATTTTGATTCTGAGGAAGAGTTGATATCTAGAAGAATGTTTGCTTTTAAACGCTAAAACCGTTCAAAGAGCTTTAAGTGAATTAGAACGATTAAAAATAGTAGTTGTCACTGATCTCGCTAAACGAAGTTATATACTAAGTAATTTATCACAAATGAATGACATTCTTAAAAGTTTTATTCATCATTTATTGGATAGTTTTTTGAAAAATCAGACCATTAAACGTGGATTTTCATGAACTGGTTACGATTATTAAAGAAAAGAATATGATCAAAAAACTTATTAGAGGTGAAATAGATGCTATCTAATCAGTTAGTAGTTGAATTGAAAAGAGCGTGTACGGTAAAGAATTTATTATTCTGGATAGCTATTATTGTTTTTTTACCAACCATAAGGTTTTATACAATAAGAAACGGATACCAGTTTTATAAACCAATTGAAGTGTTTCAAGAGACGGTATCAACGATTATTCCGTTCCTTTTTCCTGCTATTGCTATTAGCATTTATTTGCCATCCTTTTTGCAAGAGAAAAAAAATAATTTTATTTCTTACACTCGTACTAGAATTCCATTGAGTACTTATTTACTTAGTAAAGGACTTATAAACGCTTGTTTAACAGGATTAGTTACATTTTTGCTAATTTTTATTCCATTTGTTTTTGTAGTGTATCTGGAACCGAATATAGGAATTATTCATTATACCCCTATAGATAAGAATGCGATTGTACCTGACTATACTTTTTCGCAGCTTTTGTCACATGGGGATTTGATATATGGGTTAGTGTATTCCTTGTGGGTTTCTATAAATGCAGTGGTTTACGCTACTATTGCCTTCATGTTATTACTCACATCAAATAATCCTTTTGTTGCTTTATCGATTCCTTTTCTTTTTTATCACATTTTAAATTTTCTAACAGGAGTACTCGGTGTAGCAATGTTTTCACCACTAAGCACCATTTTTCCATTCAACATTGTGGAACAACCTTTATGGACTGTACTGGTACCGTTTCTACTTTTACTAATTATTTTAATAGGGCTGCTTATATTCGTTAAGCGTAACCAAAAAGAATGGATGATATGAGGTATGAAACAAAGAAATTTTCGTATAAAAAAATATCTTGAAGAAGTGATTAGTATTAAATGGCTAGCAATAGGAATTGTTTTTTACTTTTACGGTGTTATGTTAAAAAAAGAAATTGTTAAAGATTCTTACCAAAGAGGGATACCATTTAATAATTGGGACATTACTTTGCGTTTGATGAACGATATGTACCTTATTGTGTATTTTATTATTCCTACAGTACTGTTTTTTTCAATAAAATCCATTTTACTAGATTTTGATTATCAAATTTTAATTCGTTTAGGATCATTCAAAAAATGGGTATACAACACCCTTAAACATTTTTGGATGAGGAGTGCCCCGTTATTGTTATTATGGGCATTTGTATCCTTGTTTATGATGATTGGATTTCCATTTTCATGGGATTGGAGTCAACTTAGTGAGACGAAGCATTTAACGAATACTCTTGATGAGTTAGTAAAGTTCTTCGGAACACCAATATCTGTATTTGCAGCCCAGTTGATATTATTAACGTTATCTGTTTCGTTGTTACATGTCGTGTTAGCAACTGTATATGTTTTGACAAAAAGTAAATATTTCATCCTTACAATGAGCGTAATTGTTTTTCTTGGGGGCAGTATAGGATTTAAAATATTACCGACAGATGTTGCTTTTCTTTCTCCAACAACTTATTTTTCCATTGCCAAAGGAGTTAACACTTTTCATTCACCAATCTTAAGCTATATGGTTGTTCTCGGGATTGGAGTACTAATTGTCTTGTTTTTACAAGTTTTGGATGTGAATAAAAAAGTATATGTTCAATCGATAAAGTCCTATATCCCCATTGGAATTTACTTTTTTCTATGTGTAATAGGTATCATTTCAAAAGCCAACTCATTGTTAAAATCGGATGATGCCACCATATGCGATGTTTGGATAGAGTCTTTTATTGGTGTTAGTGCTAATAGATTCGCTTACCTTTCTTTTTTCTTTTATTTGATTGTATACTTTGGATTCATTTATTTGGTCCAGCTCTATTTAAGCAATGAGATTGAACATTTAGGTTTCTATAAAATGATTCGTTTTAGGAATTTAAACAAATGGTTTTGGAGTTGGATGAAGAGATTATTAATAGCAATAGCTTTATTTCTTTTTACATTAATGAGTCTATCTCTAATCATAGCTGTTTGTTTTGGGATGAATACTAGTTTTTATGTGACAAAACTTTCAAATCCGCTACATGAAGTTGTTTATCACTTCTTTATTAATGGTTTCTTACAGATTGTTTTTTATATATTTTCGGTGTTTATTGTTTCATGGTTAAGCAAAGAGTCGATACATGGTGTGCTTCTTATTAGCATTTTCATGATTTTAATGCTACCTGGTGTTAATGCATACGCTTTAATACCAGTTGGATTGAATAGTATAGTTTACTTGGCAGATTATTCGCCGTATTATCTTACAATAATTCTTTTTGTCATGAATGCTATTGCTTATTGTGTAGTTCATTATTTGTTTAAATTGAGTTTAAAAATATAGTAGATGGGGTGAAAGTATGTCGATCATTTCATTAAAAAACGTAAGTAAAACATATAAGGGATTAACTCTTTTTGACGGAATTGACTTAAATGTGGAAAAAGGGAAAATTTATGGAATTGTAGGTCCGAATGGTTCTGGTAAATCTGTTTTATTTAAGATGATATGTGGCTTTGTATATCCGGATAATGGCACCATTACTGTTGAAGGGGTACAAATCGGAAAGAGCAAAAGGTTCCCGGATAATTTTGGTATTATTATAGATCATCCAGGTTATATTGCAAATAAAACTGGATTTCAAAATCTAAAAGAATTAGCGCTAATCAGAGGAAAAATTAGCGATGAAAAGATATCTAAAACAATGGAAATGGTTGGGTTACAACCACAAGCCAAGCAAAAAGTTAAGAATTATTCTTTAGGGATGAAACAGAAATTAGCTATTGCTCAGGCAATAATGGAAGATCAACAAGTGCTTGTACTAGATGAACCATTCAATGCGTTGGATGCAGAAAGTGTAGATAGGATTCGAAATCTATTATTATCTTTCAAGGATGAGGGGCGTACAATTTTAATTACAAGTCATAACATGGAAGACATTCAAATTCTTTGCGACCACGTTTTTCGCATCAATAGATATAAGCTTGAACCAATTGATATTCATATGGATAATAAAGTAAAAAACGCTGATGTTCACTGACATCAGCGTTTTAAAACATTTAGGTTAGTTACTCCTCCAGCTACCTGTTACTTGAACATCTACTGGCGTTGTAATATCATTGCTGAACTGAACTCGTGCACTTGTTCCGCTTGGAACAGAGTTAGGTAGATTACGAGTGTCATTATCTGTAACACTTCTGACCCATGAACCTGTACCGGAACTAGCCTGCATTCTTGCATCAACGGTGTATGAACCGCCAACAGAAGATGACTTCAAATTCCCATATGCTCCTGAAGTAGTTTTTGTTTGATAACCTGTGTACCCACTTCCGTTAAATTTTCCAACAGTTGTATCATAGCTGGAATAAGTAGTACTCGCTTGTACTGCTCCACCCAATGCCAACAAACCTACGGATAAACCTAGAACTGCCAACTTCTTTTTCTCCATTTAAGTCACCATCCTTTAAAAAAGTTTAGTACATGTACTTGAAATGAGTTTAAAATGAATTGGAAAAATATTCAATAACAAATACAATATCTTAACATTTTTTACAAAAAAAGAATAAATATAAAAGTATTAAAATACTAAACACAAGTAATAATTTTTCTGATTTATGGTTTTCTATTTAAAAAGTGTCTGTTCAACATGGTTTATCATATAAATAGAATTCTGTCATAACTAGTTTAGTGTCACAAACTCTCCTGCTTGAGTTGACAGATCGATCAATTAGTGTAAAGCTGAAGTACTTTCCATGACGACATCTTTTCCAACAACTATTATCCATCACATGCTAAAGAAGGATTGGCTAGGACACCAGTTTTTATTAATAATTATTGCTTTTACCCGCTCATTCATAAAAGGTCTAAAACATTTACTATTTTGATCGTAAGCGTTTAGACTTGAATGTCTTTTCTTTTTGTATTATTATATCTATAATTCTAGATATTTGAAAATAAGAATATAGAAGAATGTTGATGAACTCATTTGGAAAACATAATCAAGAGACACATGTTTCATGAAAGCCAACATGGAATCTTTCATAAGAGAAGTTCGGATGTGGGGGAACGATGATGAACAGACTGGATCAACATAAAGGATATTCACGTGTATTTAAAGAAAATCATCTGACTCTTGGTTTATTCTTTCCTTTGGAATCGTATAAGGGCAGCATTCCTGAGATGAATATGGAGAAGCAGATCAAATTGGCAAAAAGAGCGGAAGAGCTTCATTTTGCTGCGCTGTTCGTCAGAGACGTTCCGTTACTCGATCCTTCGTTTGGAGACGTAGGACAAATTTATGATCCGTGGGTATATCTAGGATACATAGCCGCTCATACGAAAAACATTGCTTTAGGTACTGCCAGTATTATCCTTACACTGCGTCACCCGTTGCATGTTGCAAAGGCTGCTGCTTCTGTCGATAAATTATCCGGTGAATGTCTGATTCTCGGAGTAGCAACCGGCGATCGTCCGATAGAATTCCCTGCTTTTTCCGTTGATCCTGAACAGAGCAGGATTTTGTTTCAAGAAGCCATATCCGTCATGAAAAAATCGTGGGCAGAGAACTTTCCGAAGATCCAATCGCCACGTGTGCAAATGACAAACGGGGATTTATTGCCTAAACCGAGTTTGTCAGACATTCCCGTTCTGGTCACTGGACATAGTTCTCAATCCGTAAAATGGATTGCGGAAAACAGCAATGGTTGGCTCTATTATCCACGAAATTTGAAAATCCAAGCGGGGCTGATCAAAAACTGGCGCTCTCATACCGACCAGTTTAAACCGTTTGGACAATCTCTCTATGTAGATTTAACAGAGGACCCGAATCATGAGCCTGTTCCTATTCATTTAGGATTCCGGATCGGACGCAACCGACTTATCGAATACTTGGAACGTCTGAAAACGGAAGGGGTCAATCATGTCATCATCAACTTAAAATATGGACAGCGTCCGGTTGAAGAGGTAATAGAAGAATTAGGGGAAGAAGTGGTTCCGCATTTTCCGGCTTTAACGGAAAAGCATCAGACTGAATGAAAATCATAAAAGAATTCCTGCATTTTGGCAATGTGAGATGCAGTGATTTTCATCTTTCTGTACTGAAAACAGGTCATTAATAGTGTCAAAACGGTGAATCAATATAAATGAAGAAACGTGAATATCCTAACCTTCGATGACAAGAAAATTCCTTGTACATCCAATTAGATTTTTTCAGCAAACCGGGTTGTTCACTAGGAACGAGAATGGCAAAATTCACAAAACCTTATTAATGATATAAAAAACCTATAAAGGAGTTCATAATATGAAAGTGTTAACCATTGTTTCGCATCCAAGAAAAGAATCTCTTACTTTTGCTATTGCAGAGCGATTTGTTGAAGGGCTGAAAGATGCTGGACATGAAGTAGAAGTGGCGGATCTATACGGCGAAGAATTTGATCCTCTGGTACATGAGAAAGATGAACCGGATTGGGAGAACCCTATGAAAAAATATTCCCCAAGGGTTCATGCAGAAATGGAAAGGTTAAAAAGGAATGATGGATTAGCTTTCATTTTTCCGATCTGGTGGTATTCACTGCCGGCAATGGTAAAGGGGTATATTGACCGCACGTGGAATTACGGATTTGCTTATGGCGGATCTCGTCTTCCGCATAAAAAGGTGCTGTGGATTCCGCTTGTCGGGGAGACCGAAGAGAGCATTAAAAAAAGAAATTTTGATACGATGATTACTCATTATTTGAATGTTGGTTTAGCAGGCTATACCGGTATCGGTCAGTCGGAAGTGGCCTTTCTGTATGACACATTAGCTGAAGACTACGAAAACGAAAACGAAATCAAAAAACATTATGACCAATTGTTTCAAAGAGCATATGAGCTTGGGAATACGTACAGCCAATCATTAACGGAATCTTAATAGAGATTAAAAGATCCATTCATTTAAATGATGATATAAGTTCCAAGACATCATACAAGTCCATTGTACAGGGAGGTGTTCCGTTAAATGGCATAGTGATCACTCTTACTGTTTGACGGAATGGTGAACTGGTGATTCATTAAACAAAATTTAATAAAAAGGAGTGGAATAAAATGAAAGTCCTTATTGCAGGTGCAAATGGTCATACAGGTCGATTGATCGTGGAGCTGCTTGGAAAAAGCAACCATGAAGCGTATGCGATGATTCGAGATGAATCTCAAGCAGAAAATTTGAAACAACTTGGTGCAAAGGAAGCAATCGTAGCTGATTTGGAAAAAGATTTGACTCATGCTGTAAAAGGGATGGATGCTGTAATATTCGCAGCTGGTTCCGGCTCCAAAACAGGTCCGGATAAAACCATTTCAGTCGACCAAGAAGGAGCAAAACGCCTGGTTGACGCTGCGAAAAAAGAAGGTATTTCCCATTTTATCATGCTCAGTTCTTATGGAGCCGGTGTTCCGGATGCTTTGCCGAATTTGGAACTTTATTTGAAAGCAAAAGGGGAAGCTGATCGATACTTACAAGAAAGTGGATTAACATATACCATCGTTCGACCAGGTTGGCTAAGTTTTGACCCACCTACAGGAAAAGTTGAAATAGCTGAGCATTTTGAAAGTGTGGAAGGAAGAAATATTCCACGTGGAGACGTAGCCAAAGTGATTGTCTCTTGTCTTGATTTGGAAAATGCCAAAAATAAAACGTTCGAACTTCTAGCAGGTGATCAATCCATAGAGGATGCACTCCGTACGTTATAAGGGATTTGGAAAACACGGAACATGCTTGAATAGTTGTAAAGATATTTAAGCGCAAATGCCCGTGTATGGTTCTTTAAAGGCTGACGTCACGGAATCAATCCGTGAATGATTGCTCTATTGTAAAAGATCGGAAGTGTCAAGGAGCTTTCGTAGCATACTGTTGTTGTTGCATAATCCTACGAACTCCTTGACATACTCCTATGCTGTTTGCGTTTCTGTGAATGATCATCCATATTCAATCTCTAATTTACATTCAGAATAGTTGACATCTCCCATCTAATCCTTCATCTTATACTCATACCACCCATTTGAATTCCGCTTCCATTCTTCCGATTGAAGGTCAAAAACCCTTGCTTTGTTGTCCAAATGGCAAACAAAAGGATAGATAGTGTAGGAATTGATTTAATCTTCGTGATAGTTCCAGTGCGCAATAATGTGTTTCGTACGATTCCTACGAAATGAATCCAAAAATAGCCATCAAAACCGCATAATTAACTGTATATTCAGAAAATAAAAAATTTTAAAATAAATACATAAACCTATACTTATTTTAGAAAAGGGGTGCTTAAAATGGCTGTTATGCGGATAGGTCGTGCTGAATTAAGGGTCTTGGATCTTGAAGAATCCGTCAAGTATTATACGGAAGTGATTGGACTGGATGAAGTGGGAAGAAGTGATGGAAAAGTGTACTTTAAAGCGTGGGATGAATTCGATCACCATAGTCTCATTCTTCAAGAGGCCGATTCCCCGGGACTTGATCACTTGGCTTTTAAAGTGGAAAATGAAGAGGATTTATCCAAGTTTGAAAAAAAGATCGAGCAATTCGGATGTACGTTGAAAAGGATTTCCAAAAGAACAAGACTTGCAGAAGGGGAAGCGATACGTTTTGAACTTCCAACAGGACATCATGTGGAATTGTACTATGACATATTGCGTGTTGGATCGAAAACCGGGTCTTTGAATCCTCATCCTTGGCCGGATGGACTAAGAGGAATAGCGCCGCATCGGCTGGATCACCTGGCCCTGACCGGTGAGGACATTAACACGGTAACAAGATTTTTCACAGAAGTCTTAGGTATGTTTGTCAGTGAACAAATCACAACAGTTGATGGAGAAGAGATGGTAGGAAGCTTTATATTCGCCAGCAATGGAAAGCCTCATGACGTTGCCTTTATTAAGGGGCCTGATAAGAAACTGCATCATGCAGCGTTCTATGTTGACAATTGGTATGATGTGTTAAAAGCGGCAGACATTTTGTCGAAAAATAATGTCTCATTTGATGTTACACCGACTCGTCACGGTATTACCCGCGGACAGACTACTTATTTCTTTGATCCTTCAGGAAATCGCAATGAAGCATTTGCAAGCGGTTATATTACGTATCCTGATTTTCCTACGATTACATGGACGGAAGATAAAATTGGTCAAGGCATTTTTTATCATAGGAGAGAACTGACGGAGTCGTTTGCCAAAGCACTTACCTGATGAAACGAGAAATTGGCGGATGGATCGATGGGTCAAATGTAGTCGCTGAGACGTGAAAATTCTAAATCCGGTGCCAAAATGTTTAAAAGCATCATAATGAATTATTTTGAAAGCGCTGTCTTTTTTAGCCAGAATACGATACTCTTTTTTCTATTTTTCTAATAGAGGGAAGGCAGGCTCCGAAGGGGTCCCTTCCTTCCATGACGATTCCGGGGAAAGAAAACGGACCTTTGCCAAAATGAGAGGAGGAAAAGAAATGGTTGAAAAGAAAATATTCATAAAAGAGAAGCCGAATACTGCCGAATTGCTTGCAAGAGCGGAGGAGATTGGGCGTCTTGCAGAGCAAGAAGCAAAAGAAGCGGAGCAAAATGCCCGGTTTTCAGATCAGGTGCCAAAAGCGATTAAAGATGCTGATTTCCACAAACTTTTGCGTCCAAAGCGGTATGGAGGGCTACAAGTAGACTTGCGGACTTACGCAGAGATTGTCCGAACGGTATCTCGGTACAGTGTCGCTGCTGGTTGGTTGACATATTTTTACTCCATGCATGAGGTATGGGTTGCTTATCTTCCTCCTGAAGGCAGGAATGAAATATTTGAACAAGGCGGGTTGTTAGCGGACGTCGTTGCACCTGTGGGACGTGTAAAGAAGGATGGTGACGGTTATAGGCTTTACGGTCAGTGGAACTTTTGCAGTGGTGTTTTGCATAGCGATTGGATTGGGCTTGGAGCCATGATGGAGCTTCCTGACAGTGAAAGCCCTGAGTACTGCTTGTTGGTTGTTCCTAAGTCTGATGTAAAAATAGTGGAAAATTGGGATACTATTGGTCTGCGCGGCTCAGGAAGCAATGGTGTATTGGTTGAAGGAGCTTATGTGCCATTGCATCACATCATGCCAGCCGGTCGAGTGATGGCGACGGGGAAACCAGCGGGAGGGGATTATGACGCGGATGATCCGGTGTATCGCATGCCGTTTATGCCTCTTTTTTTACTAGGCTTTCCTTTAGTTTCCTGGGGTGGTGCTGAACGAATGATTTCTCTCTTCCAAGAGCGTACCGAAAAACGTATTCGGGTTTATAAAGCGGGTGCGAAGGAAAAGGAATCCGCCGGAAGCCAACGGTTATTGGCAGAGTTGAAAACAGAGTTAAATACGATCGAAGGCACTGTGGAACATTATATTCGCAAGCTAGATGCTTGTATTAAAGAAGGAAAAGCTGTGATATGCGATGAGGAGCGCGAACAGTTATACGCATGGCGTGGTTATGTCTCGAGAACGTCGGTGGATATCGCCGTTAGAACGCTGTTGACTCTTGGAGGAAATGCCATCTTTAAAGGAGATCCGGTAGAGTTGTTCACAAGGGATTTAATGGCGGTGGCGGCGCATCCAAATTCTTTGTGGGAAGATGCTATGGCTGCGTATGGAAGGACATTATTTGGTCTTCCGGGCGATCCTGTATGGTAAGAGAGGGGCGGAAGCGGGAGAAGTTGTTATTTCTTTGGAAGCATCCGTTTTATGTGTATTTGCAAATAAAGAAAAAACGTTTTCCTTTTCATCGCAAATTCTACGGCATATTTAAAAGATCATTCATCATATGTGGAATAATTAGTAGAATGAAGCGAGTTGGTAGCACGTGAGATTTTGAAACAGGGGGATGAACCATGTTTACTATAAAAGTCTTGGATGGCATTGAAGAACACATTGGTTTGCCATGCCAAGAGAATGAAAGTCTTTTGGATGCTGTCAATAAGCGGGAAAAGAAAATTCCTTATGCCTGCAAAGGCGGAGGATGCGGCTTGTGTAAAATTAAAGTGGAAGAAGGGGAATTTAAAAGAGGGCGCAGTTCTAAAACGGTCTTGCCTGATCATGAGCGAGTAATGAATTATACGTTGGCGTGCAAGACTTATCCGATTTCTGATATGAAGATCCTCATCGATTTATCAAAACTCACTCATTCTTCTTAGGTGGTGAAAACATGAAAGCGGACGAATTGGAATTAACACAAATCTATAAAATTTCTACGCTTCACAATCAAGACGATCCACAAGAACGAATGGTGACAATTCCAACAGCCGCCATAGGGATGCTGCGCCATGAGCTTATTAAGACATTAGGGCTCGAACGGACGAAGGGATTCTTGCTGCGTCATGGCTGGCATTGCGGGGTGAAGGATGCACAGAAAGCATTGGAAATGGATTGGGATAATAAAAAGGAACTTTTATATGTCGGTCCAAAAATGCATACGCTGCACGGTTATTTGGAAGAAGCGGAGCTGCTCGTTGCCGAAGCAGATTTTTCGAATGGATGGATGCACCATGAAGCGATCTGGAAAAATTCTTATGAGGCTGAAGAACATTTGAAAAAGTTTGGTCCAAGCAACGATCCTGTTTGTCACACGTTAGTCGGCTATGCAAGCGGGTATCTGTCCACCATTCTCGGGAAAAAAGTCATCGCCAAAGAGATTGAGTGTAAAGCGATGGGACACAAACATTGTCATGCAGTATGCCGGACTGTGGAAGAATGGGATGGCGAAATAGATAACGAATTGAAATTTTATGAGGCTGATAATATTATTGGTGAGCTGGATCAAACATTTGAAAAACTAAAAATAGAAAGAGATAATTTCAGCAGAGCTTATGTGGTCCATCAAAAACTGATGGAAGAAGTATTGAAGGAACATGATTTGTCTTCCATAGCCAAAGTTCTTCATCAAATTTCCAAATTGCCGGTTTTCATTGAAGACGTGAATGTACAACTGATTGCTGCATCAGGTATTCCGGAGCAAGAAGCTTCTCTCTTCTCTGAAAAACTAAAGAAGTGCTTTCATAAGAATAGACAAAAATATTCAGATAGTTTAAAATATTCAAAACAAACTTTGTTTTTAAATTGTTCTCCAGAGCATAAAAGGATGATTACACCGATTTACCTGCATCGAAAAATTGTCGGCTATTGTTCTTTTCTTTACCGCGAAACGGTGCCGCAGGAGGTCGATAAGTTAATTTTAGAACATGGAGCACTGGCTTGTTCGCTTTATTTATTGAATGAACGCACTCGTTTTAATACCGAACAACGAATTAAAGGTCATTTTTTAGAAGATATTTTATCCAATCGGATGACATTGGAAGAATTGACCGAACGGGCTTATTATTTAGGATTTCAATTAAAAGATCCATACTTTATGATTGCCGTTCACAGTTTGCTTCAAAAGCCATCCGTTAAAGAAGAACTGGAATTTAACGATGAATTGATTAATGAGCTTTCGGCATTTATGAAAGATCAAAGAATCAATGCCTTGTTTGGCCAAAAATCGGGTAAAGTCATTATTCTATTATCGGAATGTCTATTATTAAAAAACAAAATGAAAAAGGAAATATTTTGTCAAACATTAATGGACCATTGCCTGAAAAAATTTCCTTCCCGTTTATTTAAATTAGGCATCAGTTCGACTTCCCTGTCAATTGAAGAGGCCCCACAATTATATGAAGAATGTCTCTCGGCGCTGAGGGCTGCGAACCTTCATCAAAAAATCATTTTCTTTGACTCCTTGGGAATTGAAGGAGTCATGTTTCAAATGAAAAATATGAACCCTATTCAAAAATTCATTCATAAAATGCTGGGAAAGTTATTGGAACAAGATAAAAGCAGGAATATGGAATTAACGAAAACGCTTTACTATTACTTAAGCAACGGCTGTAGTGTGCACAAAACCGCCCGGGCGATGAATTTTTCCATTAGTGGTTTACGTTATCGACTGCAAAAAATCACCGATATTTTACAAACCGATATCAACGTCCCAAGCGTCGGTTATCAATTGTATGTATCTCTTCAGTTTTTAATTTATTGGGGAGAACTTGACATCGATTTAAATGCTCAATCGGAGGAAGAGAAAACGATCGGCGATTGAAACGGATGATAAAAAGATGCGACAATCATTGAATGAGAACTCTGAAGGAACAGTAAACATTAATACCGTTAAAAGAGCTGTCCACTAGATGATTTCCGTGACTCTCAATATCTTCAAGAATATCATTCTTGTTTCCTGATGATTGCGATTCCCTTGAAAAAACGCAAAGAATTCCGTCGACAACACTTTTGTTTCTGTTTCCACGACTGACATCCATATGCGATTATTCTTTTAATCTATTCCATTGTAGGAGGTAAATTTGAATGAGCAGCACCTATGTCTATAAAACGCTTCTCCCTTCTGTCATAGAGGATGGAAAGAAATATCCAGTTGTTTTTGCACTGCACGGTATAGGATATAACGAACAGCACATGCTCGCGTTAGTGGAAGAACTAAAAGAAGAATTTATTTTGATAGGCATTCGGGGCGATCTCCCTTATGAAGAAGGATTTGCTTACTATTATTTAAAAGAATACGGAAATCCAGAACGTAAGTTATTCGATGATAGTATAGACAAACTTAAAGAGTTTATTGAATATACGTTCCAACAGTATCCAATAGATTCTGACAGAGTCTATTTTATCGGTTTCAGTCAAGGAGCTATTCTAAGCATGACTCTTGCGTTGGCACTGGGGGATACTGTGAAAGGAATGGTCGCCATGAACGGATATATACCATCCTTTGTAAAGGAAGAATATCCAATAAAATCTATCTCTCATTTATCCGTGTTTCTAACCCAAGGAGAATCGGATTCTATCTTTCCATTACAAGTGGGGCAAGAAAACTATGATTATTTGCGTAAACATGCAGGATCTGTAAAATATACAATTTATCCGTCTGGACACGAAATTACACAAGACATCCAGCGAGATGCAGTGGCATGGCTGCGTTACGATTGTTTCAATGCCCGTCGAAATCACAAATCCAGCAGCATTGCCTCAAATGATCGTTGAATTTTTATCTATTTGAAGATTTCATCGACTAACGAAATGGAGGAAATTCTATTATGATGGATAAGGGAAAATATGTGGACGTTCAAGGAATTCAAACTCATTATCACGAAGAAGGAAAGGGAGAACCGCTTCTTCTTATACATGGCTCTGGCCCCGGGGTCTCTGCTTGGGCGAATTGGCGGTTAGTATTTCCTATTCTGTCCCGGCATTATCATTTATACGCTCCTGATGTCGTGGGATTCGGATACACAGAAAGGCCGGAAAATATTCAATATTCTGTGGATTTGTGGGTCGAACACATGATTGCTTTTATCGAAACGATGAATCTTCGCAACGTGTCGATTATCGGTAATTCCATGGGCGGTGCTTTAGCGCTGCATGTTGCCAATCGACGTCCCGATCTTGTCAAAAAAATCATTTTGATGGGGAGCGCCGGCATTGAATTTCCGATCACGGCAGAATTGGATACCGTGTGGGGTTATACGCCAAGCATAGAAAACATGAAAAAGCTCATTTCAATCTTTTCCAATGACCAAAGCATGGCAGAAAATGATAATTTAGTAAAAATGCGCTATGAATCCAGCATAGAACCTGGGTTTCAAGAAGCGTTCTCTGCCATGTTTCCGGCACCTCGACAAAGACATGTGAATGCTTTAGCCCTTACGGAAAATCAATTAAGAAAAATAAAAATTCCGATTTTACTGATTCACGGAAGAGAAGATCGGGTCATCCCATTAGAAAAGACAAGCTGGAAATTATCCCAAATTATTCCGAATGCGGAACTCCATGTTTTTCCCAATTGCGGACATTGGGTGCAAATCGAGAAAACCGAACCTTTTATAGGTCAGGTGATAGAATTTTTAAAAAAATAAGCGGATTTCAATTTAATTTGCCATAGGAGAATCAATGAGCCTATTATCAGTGAAGGAATAGGATAAGTTGAAAACCTTTACAATAATAAACAAAAATACAAATATAAGAAATGTATTTTTCACCCCCTGATGAACAGGGGGTTTGATTTTGTATGTAATTTTTGACAAAGAAACAGACATCCAAAGTGAATGAAATTATCATGGAAAGGCAAGAAGCATTTCATTTTAGAATATTGACATGAAACCAAATGGTTTCGTATAATACGAAATGAAACCATTTGGTTTCATAATAAAAAGGAGTGATTGAATAAAAGTCGTTTAAAAAGTAACGTTTATAAGATGGACAAGTCTTCGTTTCTCTATTGATAAGTTCAGCTCAAAAAAAGGATGAAAGAATATTGAAACGGGGGCAACTGAAATAAGGATAAGGATCTTTTATTGAAAAAGAATAGTAACTGAGTATTGTGCTGAGATGGTTGGCCGCAAAGTAGTCAATAAAGAGATGTAGTCTGCAAAGATAATACTACTACATACAGAAAATTTTAGGGGAGGGTATAGCATTGACAACAGAAAAAAATATTTCTGACATTCGTCATACTTATGTATTTAACGCACCGATTCAAAAAGTTTGGGAGGCTGTCTCTACTTCGGAAGGTCTTGCTGCATGGTTTATGCCAAATGATTTTCAGCCTATAGTAGGCCATGAATTTCACTTAAATGCAGGCCCTTATGGCATGTCTCCTTGTAAAGTGGTGGAAATAGATCCGCCTCATCGTCTGTCCTTCCGTTGGGGGAAAGACTGGACCCTTACATTCGAATTAAAAGAGCTTGACGGCAAGACGGAGTTTACGCTCATCCATTCTGGTTGGGACGCAAACAAAGTGACGGAATTCGGAGAATCTCATACGGTCGTACGCGATCGGATGGATCAGGGATGGTCTCGACTTGGAAAATCTCTTGAAGCGTACGTCGAAGCTTGAAATGGCCGCTTTATCATCGAAACATGACGTCTTTCAAGCCATCGCTGATCCTACTCGTCGCAAGTTGTTAAAATTGCTGGCTGAAAAGGAGATGCCTGTTACCGTAATAAGTGGACATTTTCCAATAAGTCGGACAGCTGTTTCCAAACATTTGCGCATTTTGGCAGATGCAGGTCTTGTCAAAGAGAGAAAAGTTGGGCGAGAGACGCGCTATCGACTGGAACCTGCACCACTACTTGAATTGAAACAGTGGCTGACCTTTTATGAACGATTTTGGGAAAATAAAATGACAATGCTTCAACATTACGTTGAAAACGGCGAGGCAAGTGATTTGAAACTTGTTGAATCCAAACATGATGGAGAAGAATTTAAAGAGTAGAAAAAATAGAAATCATGAAATGAATGTTTGATCAAAAAATGGAAGGCTGACTTAAACATTGCTTTAGCGATGTTTAAGTCAGCCTTCTTTGCATTTAGTGGATGGGACTGTACATTTATGAGGTTTTTTAATTTCATTTGATAGCGCGAAATTCCTTATTCAATCATTTTTTGTTGCTTAGAGGACTCCTTTCACTTTTATTTTGGTGAGCCTCATAGAATATATCATTGAATTTCCATAAAAGCAGAAATTTTGTAAAAAAGATATTTTACCTATAAAAATACAATACTTTTGTACGATAATATAATTGTAACCTGAATCCGTGACAAAACATCTTTACAATGGTCGCAAACCGTTGATACGA
>ERZ1673759.51-NODE-51-length-20419-cov-23.498183_pt1 | contig 20419 bp, 17 predicted proteins | sample MGYA00580179_ERZ1673759 | MGnify/ENA primary metagenome ERZ1673759 (study PRJEB41219, sample SAMN04549624) | soil metagenome | isolation source: soil | place: USA: Oklahoma, Great Salt Plains NWR | collected 2008-10-09 ... | reverse complement strand
GACTTACATCTGTTTTCAGGAATCAAAAAAGTTCCCACAAAGTCTTGACTGACTCTTCTTCTTTTGTTTGCTTTTCATTCTGCTTTGTTTTAAAATATTCAGTAGAAAATGATTCAGACAATTTCTCTTCGTGTGACCATCCACCATTAATCCCTCTCTTGGACATTTCCCCCCTCTTTTTTTTACTTTCAATCCAATTTATGAACAAGAGCGTGTGAATTTCAGCAATAGCTGGAAAAATTAGGATCAGCTGAACATGGTATTTTGAAAAATAATAATGACGAATAAATGTTCGATTTTTGCTTGTAAATCGTTTCAGAAACATTTATATTATTAGTAGGCTTTAACAAAAAAACAGCTCCGGAAGATACTGTTGAATAAAATCCAAAATCAATGAGGAAAAACATATGCTTTTAATAGATTGATATTTGAGGAGGAAATAGCGAGTGAATGATCGTCAAGCGGCGTTAGAAATGGCGTTAAAGCAAATAGAAAAGCAATTTGGTAAAGGATCCATTATGAAATTGGGCGAACAAACGGACCGAAAAGTATCTACTGTTCCAAGCGGTTCTCTTGCTTTGGATGCGGCGCTGGGGGTAGGTGGATATCCGCGAGGTCGGATCATCGAAATTTATGGGCCTGAAAGTTCAGGGAAAACGACGGTAGCTTTGCATGCAATTGCTGAAGTGCAAGCACAAGGTGGCCAAGCGGCTTTTATCGACGCTGAGCACGCGCTGGATCCCGTTTATGCGCAGAAACTGGGTGTCGATATTGATGAACTTTTGCTTTCACAGCCGGATACCGGTGAACAAGCGTTGGAAATCGCTGAAGCATTGGTTCGTAGTGGAGCCGTTGATATTATCGTGATCGACTCAGTGGCAGCTCTTGTTCCGAAAGCGGAGATTGAAGGAGAAATGGGTGATTCCCACGTCGGTTTGCAAGCGAGATTGATGTCCCAGGCGCTTCGCAAACTGTCCGGAGCCATTAACAAGTCCAAAACGATTGCCATTTTTATCAATCAAATCCGCGAAAAAGTAGGCGTTATGTTTGGAAATCCTGAAACGACGCCAGGCGGACGGGCGCTGAAATTCTATTCATCGATTCGTTTGGAAGTCCGCCGTGCAGAGACGCTGAAACAAGGAAATGAAATGGTCGGCAATAAAACGAGAATTAAAGTAGTGAAGAATAAAGTGGCGCCGCCTTTCCGCACCGCAGATGTGGATATTATGTACGGTGAAGGAATATCGAAAGAAGGGGAAATTATCGACCTCGGCTCCGAGCTCGACATTATCCAAAAAAGCGGTTCGTGGTATTCCTACAATGAAGAAAGACTAGGGCAAGGACGTGAAAATGCCAAACAGTTTTTAAAAGAAAATCCAGAGATCCGCGATGAAATCATGTATAAAATTCGGGAACATTACGGTTTGGACACCCCTCCTGCTGAGCCGGAAAACCACGAGGAGGAACAAGAAAATTTCAGCTTGCTCGATGATGAGGCATAAAAAGCAAAGCGTTCGCTTTGCTTTTTTCAATTGGGGAGAATAAACCTTCTTCCATCTGGTTATGGTGGTACTGACTCTGTATTTGAAAAGAGCAGGGACTATTGCAGAAAGACAAAAAAGTGGAAACTTTCAGGTGGAGCTGTTCTGATGGAGATGGTTTTGCTCAGTTGTCGCAACTGTCTGGCACTCATCTTTAGTGAATCCGTTCAATTAGGAAAAAACATTGCGGGAGTTTTGAAAGTCTAACCTGTGGGTGAGACCACATTATCAGCTGACAGGCACAGTCGATGTGGCTATTTGGACAAACTTCTAAGACAAGTTTTGTTCGGAATCGATTCTGTTATAAGGACACTACTCTTGATTTCTTGGCCTTTAATCTTATTGGATTCTCATTTTTAGCAGCGGAGTTGGAGACATGACCTATTTTAGCTGATCCATTTTTAAAGCGGGTAGTTTGAAATTTACAAGTTTTGGACGGGTATTTTTTTATGGGTGATGATTGGAGGGTGCTTTGTTGTAGCACAGGTTGGCTTTGGGGGTGCTGTACCGCAAGACAGCGAGCGATTCACGAAATGGTTTTATTCTTAGGTATTTTATTAGAGGCTTGTTTGGCAAACGAGCTCGCTTAATGTATGTTGCGGATTACATCCGTTCCTTGTCACTTTGGACGGTTTTGCTCGATCGGATGCGATTCAACACGAAGTTTCATGAATTTTCATCCTACAGGGTCGCTCCCTTTCTCGTTTATAACCAACGCTGTATTTGACAAAAGCTTGACAATGATTTTTTCCAGCCTTAAAATTAATATGTATATTTTACATTTTTTCACACTAAAATTGGCAAGCCTAGCGCGCTGTATATTGATAGGGAAACAATGTACAAGCCGACATGTTAGAAGCATGATACAAGTTCATAGCAAGAGGAGGTGAAACAATGACATCCATTATAATCATCTCCATTTTGCTTGGCCTAATCGTCGGTGTAGTTGTTGGCTATTTTGTTCGAAAATCCATTGCTGAGCATAAAATCGCAGGGGCAAAGAGTATTGCGGATCAAATCATTGAAGACGCAAAGCGCGAGGCGGAATCGGTGAAAAAAGAATCCCTGCTGGAAGCAAAGGATGAAATTCATAAGCTTCGTACAGAAGCGGAACGAGAAATTCGTGAACGAAGAAACGAATTGCAGAAACAAGAAAATCGTTTATTGCAAAAAGAAGAGAACCTTGACCGCAAAGATGAACTCTTGGATAATCGGGAGTCGATGCTGGAAAAGAAGGAAGATTCTCTAGCTGAAAGACAACAACATATTGAAGAGATGGAAAGCAAAGTGGACGAGATGGTGCGAACGCAGAAAGCCGAACTGGAGCGTATCTCGGGTCTCACTCGCGAAGAAGCCCGTTCCATTATTTTGGAACGCGTTGAAAATGAATTGTCCCACGAGACGGCTCTTATGATAAAAGAGCATGAAATTCGCGTGAAAGAAGAGGCTGACAAAAAGGCGAAAGAAATTCTGTCGCTGGCCATTCAACGGTGTGCCGCTGAGCATGTGGCTGAAACAACCGTTTCTGTTGTCAACCTTCCAAACGACGAAATGAAAGGACGCATTATTGGACGGGAAGGACGTAATATTCGGACACTCGAAACACTAACGGGGATAGACCTCATCATTGATGATACACCGGAAGCGGTAATCTTGTCTGGTTTTGACCCCATTCGCCGTGAAACTGCGCGAATCGCTCTTGAAAAGCTGGTGCAGGATGGAAGAATCCATCCGGCAAGAATCGAAGAGATGGTGGAAAAATCAAGACGAGAAGTGGACGAATATATTCGCGAAGTTGGCGAACAAACGACTTTTGAAGTGGGGGTTCACGGACTTCACCCTGATTTAATTAAAATTTTGGGACGTTTAAAATTCCGGACGAGCTACGGCCAAAACGTTCTGAATCATTCCAAAGAGGTGGCCTATCTTGCCGGCCTGTTGGCAGCGGAATTGGGTGAAGATGAAACTTTAGCCCGCCGCGCAGGACTTCTTCATGATATCGGAAAAGCGGTGGACCATGAGGTAGAAGGAAGCCATGTTGAGATTGGAGTAGAACTTGCAACCAAGTACAAAGAACATCCAGTAGTGATCAACAGCATTGCTTCCCACCACGGAGATACGGAACCAACATCTGTGATTTCCGTATTGGTGGCGGCGGCTGATGCGTTATCTGCGGCCAGACCGGGAGCTCGAAGCGAGACGCTTGAAAACTATATCCGCCGTCTCGAAAAATTAGAAGAGATTTCCGAATCTCACGAAGGCGTGGAAAAATCATATGCCATTCAAGCGGGACGCGAAATACGAATCATGGTGAAACCTGAACAAGTCGATGACTTAGAAGCACATCGGCTGGCAAGAGACATTCGCAAACAGATTGAGGAAGAATTAGATTATCCTGGTCACATTAAAATCACAGTCATTCGTGAAACAAGGGCTGTAGAATATGCGAAGTAAAAGCGGTGTGAGATTTCACACCGCTTTATTTAGAGTAACAGTCCTTGCAAAAAAGGCTTTATTCAAAGTGTTTCATTGAATAAAGCTAATGCCAACGATTAAGTGATGCCATTATCCTAAGAACTGCTATATCTTTCTTCATTGAGCAAAATTACAAAATAGAAAGGAAATACATATGAAGCTACTTTTTATCGGCGACGTCGTCGGATCACCAGGAAGAGATATGGTTTCAGAATATCTGCCGAAATTAAAAGATAAATACCGTCCTGATGTCATCATTATCAACGGAGAAAACGCAGCAGGCGGCAGGGGGATTACCGAAAAAATATACAGAGGTTTTTTAAACCTCGGGGCCCATGCGATCACCCTTGGAAACCATACTTGGGATAACAAAGAGATTTTTCAATTTATCGATGATGCTAAACAATTGGTCCGTCCCGCCAACTTTCCGAACGGAACACCAGGAAAAGGAATGATATTTGTAAAAGCCAATGGTTTTGAAGTGGCTGTCATCAGTCTTCAAGGCCGAACGTTTATGCCTGCTTTGGATGACCCGTTTCAGGCAGCGAATTCCCTTATTAAGAAAGCTAGAGAACGGACTCCGATCGTCTTTGTTGATTTTCATGCAGAAGCGACGAGTGAAAAGCAAGCGATGGGCTGGTATCTCGATGGGAAAGTTTCAGCAGTCATTGGGACTCATACTCATATTCAAACAGCAGACAACCGTATTTTGCCAAATGGAACCGCTTATTTAACGGATGTTGGCATGACAGGCCCTTACGATGCGATATTAGGAATGGATCGAGATGCTGTTGTCAAAAAATTTCTCACCGGCCTTCCTGTTCGTTTTGACGTCCCTAAGAACGGCCGCAAACTTTTAAGCGCCTGTATTATTGATATTCATGATAAAACAGGGATGGCGAAAAAAATTGACCGTATTCTCGTGAATGAGGACTCTCCTTTTTTATCCGAATAATTCTATGAGCAGGTAGACTATATAAATCGCTAGGTTCGTTCCCCCTTTTTTGCGACCAAGCCGGAATATTCAGTGAAATTTCAGAATATAGTAGCAGTGGAATCATTTATACCAAACATGTTCACTCGAATGGACATTCGGTATTGGGAAATGACAAGGGGGAACAAGAAATGGAAATATTAAAAGTTTCAGCAAAATCTAATCCGAATTCTGTAGCTGGAGCACTTGCCGGTGTTCTTCGTGAGAGGGGCGCGGCAGAAATACAAGCAATTGGGGCCGGTGCTCTGAATCAAGCGGTGAAAGCGGTTGCCATTGCGCGCGGGTTTGTCGCCCCAAGCGGTGTTGATCTAATTTGCATCCCTGCGTTTACGGATATTCAAATTGAGGGAGAAGAAAGAACGGCGATAAAGTTAATAGTCGAACCACGGTAATCTTACAAGCTGTTTTTCGAAGAAATCGAAAAACAGCTATTTCTTTTTTTAAAGGCAAACCCAGACCCAAAAGGTTCTAAAAGATTCATTGGAAACGGAATGTTACAAAAATAAAAATCTTTTTGACATATTATCCCGATCATTTTACAATGAAATAAATCATCCTCATCTACATAGTTCCGTTCGTTGAAGGGGTATTTTATGTTTGCTACATTACGAAAAGGTGGTTTTCAAAATGATTTTTGATGCTCATTGTGATGTATTGTATCAACTTCAGAATGACGGAACAAAAGATTTTCAAAATGGGGACGATCTGCATATAACCTATCAACAGCTTGTAGATACGGGCGCCAAAATTCAATGTTTTGCGATTTTTTTGTCTCCCCGGGTGAAGTCGCATAATCGTTTTGATACAGCACTCGAAATGGTGGATTTATTTTATGAAAAAATTCTGAAGCCTAATCCTCATATAAAGCTGGTACGGTCTAAACATGATATTGACAATTTGAAAGATAACGAGATGGGAGCTGTTTTAACGCTGGAGGGATGCGAATCAATTGAAGAAAATTTGGTGAAGTTGCGCGCGCTTTATCGATTAGGATTACGGTCTGTTGGTCTAACATGGAATTATGCGAATGCGGCAGCCGATGGCGCTTTGGAAAAGCGCGGGGGAGGTTTAACATATTTTGGTCAGTCGATGATCAAAGAATTAAATAAACTAAAAATATGGACAGATGTTTCCCATCTTTCTGAAAAAGCATTTTGGGATACGATCGAGTTGGCTGAGTATCCAATCGCGTCCCATTCCAATTGTTACCGGATTTGCAAGCATCCTCGAAATTTAAAAGATGATCAAATCAAAGCTTTAATCCAAAAAAACGGAGTGATTGGCATCACATTTGTCCCGGAATTTGTAAAGGAAAACGGTCAAGCTCAAATTTCCGATGTCATTCGCCACATTGATCATATCTGTTCATTAGGTGGGGAACATCATTTAGGGTTTGGCTCGGATTTTGACGGAACAGAAAAAACGATTCCTCGTTTGTCTCGGTACAAAGACTACGAAATTCTTATAGAGTCTCTGTTAAAATACTATTCTGCACGACAAGTGAAAAATTTTTTGTTTGACAATTTTGTCAGCCGTTTTCCCCAGTGACGAGTGTTGATGAAAGAAGAGAGTAGTTCAGAAAAAGGAGGGTTTCTTTTAATTTTTTTCTATTCGAAACAGGATTAATAGGAAATGAACTGAAAAAATGATAAACTAGTAAGAAGTAAATGCAATTTATTGTGAACGTATAAAGGGGTGTAATTTTATGATAGAGCAGCTTTCATGGAAAGTTGGAGGGCAGCAAGGTGAAGGAATTGAGAGTACTGGGGAAATTTTCTCCATCGCTTTAAATCGGCTAGGTTATTATCTCTATGGATATCGTCACTTTTCTTCACGAATTAAAGGTGGACACACGAATAATAAAATACGGGTTAGTTCGACAAAAGTCAATTCTGTCGCCGATGATTTGGATGTTTTAGTGGCTTTTGACCAAGAAACAATCGATGTCAACTATAAAGAACTGAACGATCATGGCGTGATCATCGCCGATTCTAAGTTTGAACCGAAGAAACCGGAAGATACAAAAGCGGTTCTTTATTCTGTTCCGTTTACGGAGTTGGCAACAAATCTTGGAACTTCTCTTATGAAAAACATGGTGGCGGTTGGAGCGACTTGCGCCATTTTAAATATTGACGTTGAAGTATTTCGCGAAGTAGTGAAAGAAATTTTCGGCAAAAAGGGAGAAGCCGTCGTACAGAAAAACATGGAAGCCATACGGCAAGGGTATCAATTTATGCTGTCTGAGACAGAAGGGCAGATCAGCCATCTTGAACTTGCCCCGGCTGATGGAAAAAAACGGATGTTTATGATTGGAAACGATGCAATTGCGCTCGGAGCGCTTGCAGGGGGAGCACGATTTATGGCGGCTTACCCAATCACTCCTGCTTCTGAAATTATGGAGTATTTAATTAAAAAATTGCCGCTTGTTGGCGGAACCGTGATCCAAACGGAGGACGAAATTGCTGCAGCCACAATGGCCATAGGGGCCGGCTACGGCGGAATCCGAGCATTGACTGCTTCGGCGGGGCCCGGTCTTTCATTAATGATGGAATCGATCGGGTTAGCCGGCATGACAGAAACGCCGATCGTGATCATTGATACTCAGCGTGGAGGTCCTTCCACAGGCTTGCCGACGAAACAAGAACAATCGGATCTATTGGCGATGCTGTATGGAAACCACGGTGAAATACCTAAAATCGTCATCGCTCCTAGCACGGTGGAAGAAGCGTTCTATGACACGGCTGAAGCTTTCAACCTTGCGGAAGAATATCAATGTCCTGTTATTGTGCTTTCTGATCTGCAATTGTCGTTAGGAAAACAAACAGTAGAACCGCTCGATTATTCAAAAGTGGAAATTCGCCGCGGAAAATTGATTCCTCTGCAAGAAGAGTTGCCGGAACTTCCTCAAAAAGGGTATTTTAAACGCTATGAAGTAACGGAAGATGGCATTTCACCAAGAGTGATACCAGGAATGAAAAACGGCATTCACCATGTAACGGGAGTGGAACATGACGAAACAGGGAAGCCTTCAGAAAAGCCATTGAATCGTAAACAGCAAATGGATAAACGCATGCGGAAAATCCAGCATGTCCATTTTAATACGCCTGTTTACAAAAATTGCCCTCATGAAGAAGCAGATTTATTGCTAATTGGCTTCAACTCGACACGCGGAGCCATTGAAGAAGCAATAGGACGCTTAGAAAAAGAAGGATTGAAAGTGAATCATGCTCATATAAGACTTATTCATCCGTTCCCAAGCGAAGAACTATTGCCGTTGATCAAGTCAGCGAAAAAAGTAGCGGTCGTAGAGCACAACGCTACAGGCCAGTTGGCAAAAATCATTAAAATGAATGTGGGCTACGGGGAAAAGATTGTCAATGTCTTAAAGTACGATGGAAATCCGTTCTTACCAAGCGAAGTTTATACAGAGTGCAAACAATTATTTCAACCACAGGAAATTTAAACAGTACAAGGGAGTTGTGTGAAATGGCCACATTTAAAGATTTTCGGAATGATGTGAAACCTAACTGGTGCCCGGGATGCGGAGACTTCTCAGTTCAAGCCGCTATTCAGCGTGCAGCTGCGAATGTTGGATTGGAGCCTGATCAGCTGGCAGTGATTTCAGGTATTGGTTGTTCTGGACGGATATCCGGTTATATTCATTCTTACGGACTACACGGTACTCACGGTAGGGCGTTGCCAATTGCACAAGGCGTGAAAATGGCGAATAAAGACCTAACGGTTATTGCTGCAGGTGGTGACGGCGACGGGTTTGCGATTGGATTGGCTCATACGATCCACGCGATTCGCCGCAACATTGACATAACGTATATCGTGATGGACAACCAAATTTACGGCTTGACGAAAGGACAGACATCTCCGCGTTCATCAGCCGGCTTTGTCACAAAATCAACACCGGATGGATCGATTGAACCAGCTTTATCTCCGATGGAACTCGCGTTAACATCAGGCGCGACATTTGTGGCTCAAGGATTTTCTTCCGATATTAAGGAATTGACTGCTTTAATCGAAGCGGGCATAAAGCATAAAGGTTTCGCCTTTATCAACGTCTTTAGTCCATGCGTGACGTACAATAAAATCAATACGTATGATTGGTTTAAGGAAAATTTATTCAAATTAAGCGATGTGGAAAATTATGATCCATCCAATCGCGCCTTGGCTATGAATACGTTAATGGAGCATAACGGGTTAGTGACGGGATTGATTTATCAAAATACTGAACAGCCTTCTTATCAAGAACAAATTCATGGATACGCAGAACAACCTTTAATTCAACAAGATCTGCGTTTATCAGATGAACTTTTCAATGAGTTGGTAGAAGAATTTATGTAAGAGAATGAGACAAAACAGCACTTCTTCCTAAAAGGGAGGAGTGCTGTTTTTGTGTCTTCTGTCTCTGTAGGCATTTACTATTGTTTAATTGGCTAAAACCCCTTATACTAAGAGAATGTGTAGATTTAGTTGAACTGCATGACAAAGAGCCTATATAATGAAAAAATAGGGAACTTAAAAACTGAATGGAGGATTTTCATGAACGAAGAACAACGTTTGCAAAGTCAACAAGTGAAAACGGTTGATCCTTCGGACAAAAAATCCGAAAAGGATTACAGCAAATATTTTCAGCGGGTCTTTATGCCGCCTTCCATGAAAGATGCCAAACGCCGAGGAAAAGAAGCAGTCAAATACCACGAAGATTTCAGCATACCGGAAGAATTTTTAGGAATGGGAAAAGGCCGGAAATTCTATATTCGTACTTACGGCTGCCAAATGAACGAGCATGATACGGAAGTAATGGCAGGTATTTTAATGCAATTGGGCTATGAACCGACAGATCAGCCGGAAGATGCCAATGTGATTCTTTTAAATACTTGCGCCATCCGCGAAAATGCGGAAAACAAAGTATTTGGAGAAATTGGCCATTTAAAACCGTTGAAAATGGAAAAGCCTGACCTGCTATTGGGAGTATGCGGCTGCATGTCCCAGGAAGAATCGGTAGTCAATAAATTGCTTAAGCAATACCAGTATGTGGATATGGTATTTGGAACTCATAATATTCACCGTCTCCCTCATATTTTGAATGAAGCCTATATGGCAAAAGAAATGGTTGTTGAAGTGTGGTCGAAAGAAGGAGATGTCGTTGAAAATCTTCCGAAAGTTCGTCAAGGAAAAATTAAAGCATGGGTAAACATTATGTACGGATGCGATAAATTCTGTACTTATTGTATTGTTCCTTATACGCGCGGAAAAGAACGCAGCCGTCGTCCGGAAGATATCATTCAAGAAGTACGCCAACTGGCGGCACAAGGATACAAAGAAATCACGTTGCTCGGTCAAAATGTAAATGCCTACGGAAAAGATTTTACCGATATGGAATATGGACTTGGCGATTTAATGGATGATTTGCGCAAAATTGATATTCCACGAATTCGCTTTACCACTAGCCATCCGCGCGACTTTGACGACCATTTAATTGAAGTGCTCGCGAAAAAAGGAAACTTAATGGAACATATCCATTTGCCAGTTCAATCCGGATCCAGCGAAATCTTAAAGATAATGGCTAGAAAATATACCCGTGAACAATATTTGGAACTTGTCCGCAAAATCAAAAAAGCGATCCCGGATGTGGCGTTGACAACAGATATTATTGTCGGTTTTCCGAACGAAACAGAAGAGCAGTTTGAAGAAACGTTGTCCCTTGTCCGAGAAGTAGGATTTGAGTCTGCTTACACTTTTATTTACTCACCTCGGGAAGGAACCCCGGCAGCTAAGATGAAAGACAATGTCCCGATGGAAGTAAAGAAAGAACGCTTGCAGCGATTAAATGAACTTGTGAATGAACTTTCCGCCAAAGCGATGAAAAAATATGAAGGAAAAATTGTAGAAGTGTTGGTGGAAGGGGAAAGCAAAAACAACCCTGACGTTTTGGCCGGTTATACTCGGAGAAATAAATTGGTCAATTTCAAAGGACCAAAATCCGCCATTGGCCAAATTGTCAAAGTAAAAATCACGGAAGCCAAAACATGGACATTAAATGGAGAAATGGTGGTAGAACGAGAAGCTGTCGAGGTGAAATAGGGTGGCCAAATACTCAAAAGACGACATTGTCGAACGCGCCAAAGAGTTGGCGAAAATGATTGCGGAATCGGAAGAAGTCGATTTTTTCAAAAAAGCGGAAGCAAAAATTCATGAAAATGAAAAAGTTCGACAATTAATAGCAAACATTAAAAGTTTGCAAAAACAGGCTGTCAATTTTCAACATTATGGAAAAACAGAAGCGCTGAAAAAAACGGAAGAAAAAATCGAACAGCTTGAGAGAGAATTGGACGATATTCCCGTTGTTCAACAGTTTAAAGAATCCCAAGTGGATGTAAACGATTTGTTGCAGATCGTAGCCAACACGATATCCAATACCGTGACAGATGAAGTGATTACTTCTACAGGCGGAAACCTACTGACAGGAGAAACCGGAGCTCAAGTTAGAAACAAGCTATCGGGGAACCATCATTAATCTCCGAAAGAGATTGACCAAGGAGCCCCTTTTAAGCAAGAAAACCCGACGATCAAATCATTTTTCTCGTCGGGTTTCTCTATTTCTGGAGTGAGTGAATTTTCGCGATCATCATCAATACCCGTTATAAATCTTTATATGAAAAAAAGAGTGCCTTGGGTCATTATTACTGACTATAGTGAAAACTTTTTTTGTATTTACATTCAAGATCATTTGAACGGAATGGAGAAGGAAAAAATGAAAAATAGATTCTTTCTTACTCTATTAGAAGGAGAATAACATTCTATTTCACATGGAATCCGCACTGTTGGAAAAAAACACGAGGCTTTAGCACACCCGTTTATCCCTCCGCATAGGATAAAGTGAAATTACATGAGGAGGGTTCGCTCAAATGCCAGAATTTAGAGAAATTATAACAAAGGCAGTTGTAGCTAAGGGGCGCAAATTTACCCAGTCCCATCATACGATCACTCCGCCGCATCATCCTTCAAGTATTCTAGGCTGCTGGATTATTAATCACGAATATAAAGCAAAGAAGAGCGGCAAGACGGTCGAAATTAGAGGGACTTATGATATAAACCTATGGTACTCTCATCATGACAACACAAAAACTTCCGTTATTACAGAAAAAGTGGAGTATGTGGATGTTGTGAAATTAAAGTATCGCGACCCCGATTGTGATGATAAAGAAGTAGTGGCACGTGTGCTACAACAGCCGAATTGTAATGAAGCTGTCATTTCTTCGAATGGCAATAAGATGGTCGTTCATATCGAACGAGAGTTTTTAGCAGAAGTCATTGGCGAGACAAAAGTCTCCGTCATGATCGATCCAGATGGCGTAGAAGATGATGATTGGGATTCCGAGCTATCCGATGAAGACTTTGAAGAACTCGATCCCGATTTCATCGTCGACGATGAAGAAGAATAAGAAATCTGAATGCCAATTTTCGAAGAATCAGCAGCCTATTCCATGGAAGGAATCAGGCTGTTTTTTATTATATGATTCTTTTATGATATAATTATACTTTGTTAGAAATAGGCTTCGGGAAAGGATTGGAGAAACAAATGCCGCAATATACTCCAATGATTCAACAATATTTAAAAATTAAGGCTGAATATCAAGATGCCTTTTTATTTTTTCGGTTAGGCGATTTTTATGAAATGTTTTTTGATGACGCGATTAAGGCTTCGAAAGAATTGGAAATTACTTTGACCAGCAGGGACGGCGGTGGCGATGAAAGGATTCCGATGTGCGGCGTCCCTTATCACTCTGCCGATAGCTATATACAGCAGCTGATTGAAAAAGGCTATAAAGTTGCGATATGTGAACAAACAGAAGATCCCAAACAAGCAAAAGGGGTAGTTAAACGCGAAGTGATCCAGCTGATTACTCCCGGAACGATGATGGAAGGGAAAGGACTGCTGGAAAAAGAAAATAATTATATTGCATCAGTTTCAGGATTGGAAGATGAGACGTTCGGACTAGCCTATACGGATTTATCCACCGGAGAAAATCGTGTAACACTGCTGACAGCTTTTGAAGATGTGGTAAATGAACTGTCCACGCTTGGAACAAAAGAAATTGTTATCGACCCTTCTTTTGATAACAGCTTGCAAAAAACAATAAAAGAGCGGTTGTCGTTGACGATTTCTTATGAAGAAGATCAGGAAGTCAAACCGGAATATCAACATCTTTTGGAAAGGCTTGAGGATTCACGGCTACGTTCGACTTCTGCCAGACTTTTTAATTATTTGTATCGCACGCAAAAAAGAAGCTTGGACCATTTGCAAACAGTCGAAACCTATCACGTCCATAATTATATGAAAATAGATTACTTTTCCAAAAGAAACCTGGAGTTGACGGAAACGATTCGATCGAAAGGGAAAAAAGGCTCTCTTCTATGGCTCTTGGATGAAACCATGACGGCCATGGGAGCGAGACTATTAAAACAGTGGATTGACCGTCCGCTCATTCAAAAGAGCAAGATTGAAAAGCGGCTTGCTCTTGTCGAGTTGCTGCTGAATCGTTATTTTGAACGCCAAGAGCTAAGAGAGCGATTAAAAGAAGTTTACGATCTTGAAAGGCTCGCCGGCAGAGTGGCGTTTGGAAATGTCAATGCCCGGGATTTAATCCAGCTGAAAAAATCACTACAGCAAATACCTTCTTTGAAAGATCTATTAGGTCAAATGGACAATGACGATATTCAAACAATAGCGTCCAAATTAGACCCGTGTGAAGAATTAACCGATCTGCTCGAACGGGCGATTGTCGAGAATCCGCCATTGTCCGTGAAAGAAGGCGGAATTATCAAGGACGGTTACCACGCGGAATTAGATCGCTACCGAGACGCTAGTCAAAACGGGAAAAAATGGATCGCTCAATTGGAAAAAGAAGAAAGAGAGCGAACCGGAATTAAATCGTTGAAAGTCGGCTATAACCGCGTGTTTGGATATTATATTGAAGTGACAAAAGCCAATCTACATTTGCTGGAAGAGGGGCGCTATGAACGTAAACAAACGTTGGCAAATGCAGAACGTTTTATCACACCGGAATTGAAAGAAAAGGAAGCTTTAATTTTACAAGCGGAAGAAAAAAGCGTAGATTTGGAATACGAAATCTTTTTATCTATTCGGGAATATGTTAAAACTTTTATTCCGAGACTGCAGGCTTTGGCCAAAACCGTCAGCGAGCTGGATTGTTTGCAATGTTTTGCCACTGTCAGCGAAAAACAACACTACGTAAAACCGCGTTTTAACGATGGGCGAACATTACGGATTAAAGGGGGACGCCACCCGGTTGTAGAGAAAGTCATGGATTCACAAATGTATGTGGCTAATGATTGTTTGATGGACAAAGGTCGGGAAATGCTGCTCATCACCGGACCGAACATGTCAGGAAAAAGCACGTTTATGAGACAAATTGCCTTAACGGCTATTTTAGCCCAAATTGGTTGTTTTGTACCGGCCGAAGAAGCGGTTCTGCCTATTTTCGATCAAGTGTTCACGAGAATTGGCGCAAGTGATGATTTGATTTCAGGACAAAGCACGTTTATGGTGGAAATGTTGGAAGCAAGAAATGCCATCGTCCATGCGACGCAAAATTCTTTAATTCTTTTCGATGAAATCGGCAGAGGAACCTCTACATATGATGGAATGGCTTTGGCACAGGCTATCATTGAATATATCCATGATCATATTGGGGCTAAGACTTTATTCTCGACCCACTATCATGAATTAACGGTTTTGGAGAAAGAACTGGATCAATTGAAAAATGTTCATGTAAGTGCCGTCGAGCAAAACGGAAAATTAGTTTTCCTTCATAAGGTAAAAGAAGGAGCTGCAGATAAAAGTTACGGTATTCACGTGGCGGAATTAGCGAATCTCCCTCAAACGTTGATTAAAAGAGCGAAGGAAATTTTGACGGATCTCGAATCTACAGGTGCTTCTCCTTCTAATAAGGAAAAAACTGATGAGAGTGAAAAGAAAGATTCCAAGCGGTCAGTGAAACAGGAAGTGGAGCAGCTGTCTTTCTTTGATGAGGAGCAAAAGACAGAACCGAAAGCAACCGTCACCCCGCGGGAAAAAGAAGCAGCCCGAGCGTTAAAAGCTCTCAACTTATTAGAAACGACTCCGTTAGAAGCATTAAACAAGTTATATGAATTGCAAAAAATACTAAATCAATAATATGATGAAATGAATCTCCGTTAAGCCGTCCGTTTAGAGGATCGAGGAAAGGAGAGGGCTTTTATGGGAAAAATTATTCAACTCGACGACATGTTGTCCAATAAAATTGCGGCGGGAGAAGTCGTGGAACGCCCTGCATCGGTTGTCAAAGAATTGGTGGAAAATGCCATAGATGCCCATAGCACGGTGATTGAAATCGATGTCGAGGAAGCTGGTCTCCAATCCATTCGAGTAGTGGATAATGGGGACGGAATCGAAGAAGAAGATGTGTTGACAGCGTTTGAACGACATGCCACAAGCAAGATCAAGGATGAAAACGACTTATTTCGCATTCGTACGCTAGGGTTTAGGGGCGAGGCGCTCCCAAGCATTGCTTCGGTATCTTATTTAGAAATCACGACAGGAACAGGGGAGGGGGCCGCTACCAGAGCTGTCTTAGAAGGAGGCAAGGTTGTTCGGAAGGAAAAATCATCCGCTCGTAAAGGGACGGAAGTGATCGTTTCCAATCTTTTTTATAATACACCCGCAAGGCTGAAATATATGAAAACGATTCATACAGAACTCGGAAACATTACCGATACGGTCAATCGTCTGGCGCTTGCTCATCCAGACGTTTCCATTCAGCTGCGACATAATGGCCGAGTTTTGCTTGAAACAAACGGAAATGGGGATGCTCGGCAAGTTCTCGCCGCTATCTATGGACTAAACACGGCTAAAAAAATGATCCCGATTTCTGCCAGGAGCATCGATTTTGAAATCGAGGGATGGATCTCCCTTCCGGAGTTAACGCGTGCCTCCCGCAACTATATTTCGACTATTATCAATGGCCGATATGTCAAAAATTATCCTTTAGTGAAAGCCATTCAGGAAGGCTATCACACGTTGCTTCCGATTGGAAGATATCCCATTGCGTTAGTGATGATCCAAATGGACCCTCTACTGGTAGATGTCAATGTGCATCCATCCAAATTGGAGGTTCGTTTAAGCAAGGAACAAGAATTGAATGAGCTGATGATGAAAACCATTCAAGAAGCGTTTCGGTCAAAGCGATTGATTCCGTTGGAAAATGCTGCTCCTAAATGGAAAAAGGAAAAAACTGTCCAGCAAAGTTTTGAACTTGACCACCTGCCGAAACAAACGGAGCCCATTATCGATACAGCCGTTCCGATTCATCGTCCGCCTGAGCTTACCAACACTTATGAGAAACATCAAGAAGAGGAACGTCATTTGCCTGAAGACATGTTGGAACAAGAGCAGTCGGAGCCAAAGAGTTCTCCGGATTTTGTGCGAGAATATGATGTACAAGAATCCGAAACGGTTGTGGAGGCCGCTGACGACTCTTCATTGGAAACGACCGAGAGCAGTCAACGTCAGAGCCGCATTCCGCCATTATATCCCATCGGTCAAATGCATGGAACTTATATACTGGCCCAAAACGAACTAGGACTTTACATTATTGACCAACATGCTGCTCAAGAACGGATCAAATATGAATTTTTCCGTGAAAAAGTGGGGCAAGTGGAAAACGAACTGCAAGAAATGTTAGTGCCGTTGACATTGGAATTTTCGGCTGACGAATATGTGAAAATTTTAGAGTATAAAGATGAATTGGAAAAAGTGGGAGTTTTTCTGGAGCCGTTCGGTATTCACTCTTTTATCGTACGCGCTCATCCTCAATGGTTTCCAAAAGGAGAAGAACAAGAGATCATTGAAGACATCCTTCAACAACTGATTACGATGAAAACGGTTGATATTAAAAAACTGAGGGAAGAAGCAGCGATTATGATGAGCTGCAAACGATCCATTAAAGCGAATCACCATTTGCGCCAAGATGAAATTCAGGCGCTTTTGGACGATTTACGGAAAGCTTCCGACCCGTTCACTTGCCCTCATGGCCGACCCGTTATTATTCATTTTTCGGCATATGAACTGGAAAAAATGTTTAAACGGGTAATGTAGCGGGATTATGATTAACACGATTTGGTGGTGTTTATCCGCCATTTTCCCTCATTTTCTAGGCTATCGAATACCTCTTTTATTCAACTTTGATCAATATGAGAAGGCGTTTGTGAAGACTCCTGTCTAATGGCGATCTGAACCAACCAATGATGGTAGGAGCACTTCACAAATGCTTTTTTTATGCCTTTAACCCAAGATGTTGTACCGAACGAAAATGTGGTTTAGAGCAAAATTTTTTTGCCTTTTTCAGTTTGCTATGTATGCTGCTATATCATAGATGATCACGTCATACTCTTTGTTATCGATTTGAATGGAACAGCAATCAACCACTGGATTCTTATTTACAAGAATGTTTGGCGAAGAGGGAGAAATGAACAGAGTCATTTATGAATCACAACCTTCGTTCCAACTGGCAATTTAGAAGATAATTCTAGAACATCATGATTAAACATTCGAATACATCCATGTGAGACATTCTTGCCGATGGAAGATGGGTTATTGGTTCCGTGTATGCCGTAATGAGGCTTTGACAACCCCATCCAAAACACTCCGAATGGTCCACCGGGATGGCGTTGTTTATTGATAATTGTAAACGTCCCATAAGGGGTTTGTGTCAATATTTTTCCAACTGCTATGGGGTAAGTTTTTATAAGTCTGTTTCCGTCAAATAGTTTTAATCTATGCTGAGATAAGGATACGTCGATCCATTTCACCATAAAGATCCACTCCGTTTTTGAATATAGTATGAAGTGACTTAGGCATTTGTTCATGGCTCTTTAAAAAATTGCTTGGATTTCTCCCGCTTTGCCCAGCATGGCAAAGGGGATTGTAAATATTTGGGAAGTGAACAATTGCAACGTATATCGTTAAGGATATACAACCAAAATGATTTCGGCACCTACAAGCGGATAGGGGAGACAGACAATGGATCGGCTGATGGAAATATTTCCGTTTTAATTTGAGAGAAAAACAAATAAAGAGGTTTAAATATCTCCGGGATTCCTATAAAATGGAATTATAGTCTAATAATGGTGGTTGATGAGGAAAATGAAATTAATGGGAATTTCTTTTGCTGCCAGTTTTTTAGCCGGAGCTTTAATAACACTTATTTCTTTATTCTTTCATGATTTACTAACGTACTTCCTTTTTTGTTTTTCGCCAAGCTGGTATTTTGTTATGAAGCATCACAACATGGAGGCAAAAATCTTAATAGACATTTTGTTATGTGTCGTCATTTTTGCTTTCCTTCTAATAATAAGGATGATAAAAACGAAACGTTCGATGGAAAAATAACAGGGATTGACGAAACGAAGCAACTCTATCGTAAAAACCGAGGACACTGAATCACGCAAAAGCGTTGTTTAGTGTCCTATTTATTTGATTTAATATATATTGTTTGACTTAGGTAATCCAGCCATTAAAAAAATCATTTTTTCTCGAATTTTAAAGAGTGATCATTTGAAAATAGCCATTTTTAAATCTCTCTTTTGTGAAACAACATAATTAGAACAAGTTCTTGTTAAAGAATGAAGAAAGTTTTTTTATAGCATTTTTACTTTCAGGTAAGGTAGGATCTGCGCAAAAAACATGCCAAAGACCATTAAAAATGTCTAAACTCACTTCTACTTTTTGATTCATAGCATTTTGTGCAATGCGAGTTGAATCACTTAATAATATTTCATGACTACCAGCAATGATCATCATTGGTGGAAAATCTTTATAATCTCCATAAACAGAAGAAATTAAGGGGTTTTTTACATCTTCTTTTTGGACATACATGTTTGCGAATACGGATAACTGTTCTTGACTTAAGATGGGATCTACTCCGGCCAAAGTATTAAAAGTTTCTCCAGAAAAACTCAAGTCAGCCCATGGAGATAACAAGCCCAAAGCTGCTGGCAATTTGGCATTCATTTCCTTGAGCTTTAGTAACATTGATAATGCAAGCCCCCCACCTGCAGAATCACCTAAAATACCAATATTATTTGCTGAGTATCCATGGTTGCAAAGATAATGAAAAACTTTGACCACATCATTTAATCCATTAGGAAATGGATTTTTTGGGGCTAAACTATAATCAATAGATAAAATATTAATCTGACTACTATGAGCTAGTTGAATAGGTATGGTAGTGTATATTTCGGTATTTCCAGATACGTAACATCCACCATGTAAATAAAGAATCACTTTTTTATCTTCTTGGATCTGTGGAGTTGAGATCCAGACAGCCTGTATGCCATCGATGCTCACTCTTTCTAATTGATAGTCCACTGTTATTTTATTTAGTAATTCTTTTAAGTTTTTATCCATCATTCGTCTAAAAATTTCTAATGAATGAGGGTGGGAAAAGTTTATATTTTCAGATTCTTTGGAGGAGGTAAAAAGCATTTTCGCAATTGTTTGAGCTTCTATGCTCATTTCTTTATTGATGGGAATATGAAATTCATTGTTAATCTGGCTCATCCTGTTCACTCCGTTTCTAAATATACTATAGAAGAAACAATATAGTACATCATTGCATATGTAATGACTTAATCGAATCCAAAAAGCTTATGTGAGGGTTGTATTATTAAAGAAAAACCCACTTGTAATGGAGAACGGTTAAGTTGGCACAAACAGTATAATGAAGTAAGAACGGTCACTGGCCGTCCTTTTATTAATGAATATATTACTCTTTATCCTATTCAACAATTGTAAGGAATCGATTGTTCCAAATGTTTTCATGATGTTTGATAATGGTATGGGCATCTAAAATGGCATTATTTACAGTACTATGAGTATTTTTAAAAAGAAGATTATTTTGAAATCCTAAACTAAAAGCTGCTCTTATGGTTGTATCCATACAAAATTCTGTTTGCGCTCCTGCAAAAATAAGTTGTTCTATTTCATTATCTTTTAAGTAATCTAAAAGTTCAGTTTGGTAAAATGAATCCCAGGTTGTTTTTTGAATAATTTTATCTGTGTGACGTATGTTTAAATTTTCATGAAGTTTCCATGTATCTTTCCCTTCAAATAAATCATCTCGTTCATCTTGACTTGTGTGTTGAATGAAGATAACGGGTGTATTTTTTTCATGAGCCTGATCTATTAATCTGCTGATATTATTCACTAGCTGTACACTATTATATAAAAGGTTTTGGGGCAGCTTGAAGAAAATTTCTTGTACATCGATGACAATTAAGGATGATGTATAAAATTTTGTGTCAAGCATTTAGTTAGACCAAAAGAAAAAGGTAG
>ERZ1673759.49-NODE-49-length-20719-cov-14.659988_pt1 | contig 20719 bp, 20 predicted proteins | sample MGYA00580179_ERZ1673759 | MGnify/ENA primary metagenome ERZ1673759 (study PRJEB41219, sample SAMN04549624) | soil metagenome | isolation source: soil | place: USA: Oklahoma, Great Salt Plains NWR | collected 2008-10-09 ... | reverse complement strand
AACTCTACATCGGAGATATTAAAAATAGCTCTTGTTTGTTCTCCTTCAGGGAAAAACTCATTTAAAAATTTATCCAAACTCTCGCTTATTTTCTTACCTGAAGGAATAGTCGTAGACGAATCTTTTAACGAAATTTTTTCTTCTGAAAAATAACGACTTATTTGTTTATTAGCTTCTTTTATATATTGAACTAATGGATGCTCCTCATCTTTTTTTACTTGGAATAATTCGTGACTTTTAAGGATTTGAGCAAGTCTTGAACGATACCCCGGTGTTAATTCATTTTCTGCATCTCTCAATGGTTTTAAATACGTAACCCTTAACAGTTCTTTAGCAGAACCATCAAGTTGGATATCTGCACCTTCTACACCAGCTTTAATATCTGTAATAACTCGATTTTCATTAAGTCTTGCTTTCAACCTAATTTGTAATTCATAATTACCACTATCATCAAAACTTAGCCATTCTAAAAAACTTGCTGCTTCAGCAGGAGAAAAATCCGAGAAAACACATTCAATTTTTAATTCTGTCGATCGTTTTCCATCAGTAGGTTTGAAAAAGTCTTCATCATTAATACGTTGATAGTCATTACTCTGTGTGCCTAAAATGTACCGAATTGCATCAATAATCGCAGTTTTTCCGGAATCATTTTCCCCAACTAATAAGTTTAGCCCATTTTTAAATTGGACAGTTAATCCCGGATCATCCCCATAACATGCAAATTTCCTGAAATTCCATAATTTTATTTCTTTTAAATACAATATCATTTCCTTCCTTCATGATAAAATTGAAATCTTTAAATGATATAAAAAGGCAGCTCCATAATTAGTTAATATACGTCGGAACTGCCTTCTGTTGCTATTATCTAGTTGTTTTATACCGAGTAGTTCACTTCTATAGGTCTTTAACTACTTCTTCATCTAATATTGCCTTTCTCTTTTCCCAATCGGGCATTAGAGAATACAGCATTTTATAAAAGTTGTCGCTATGGTCGTTGTATTTAAAATGAATCAACTCATGCAGTACAACATAATCGATACAGTATTTTGGAGCTTTTATCAACTCAGTGTTTAATAAGATTGTTTTTTTATCTGTTAAAGCTGAGCCCCATCGTGCTTTCATTGAACGCAAATCAATATTTGGCTTTTCGACTCCATATTTTTGAACCAATGGAAACATTTTATCAAGGGATTCATGGAATGTTTTTTGAGCTTTTTCACGATACCATTCATTTACTAGTTTGGCTTTACGATTGACATTTTCTGTGTCTTTAACGTAAAGATAGATAAACCCGCGGAAATATTTCACCTTCTCTTCCTCTTCTTGCATGACCCGTAAGCGATATTGCTTTCCTAAATACTTAAAGGTTTCGCCGCTTACATATTCTCTTTCACTATGCCTATATGGCTGAACATCTTTAAATGTCTTGACATTCTTTAATATCCATGCACCCTTCGTTTTTACAAAATCACAAATAAAGTCTAACGGCACTCTGTCATTTGCAGTGACTTCAATCGTCATATCCGGTTTGATATTAAGATTAACATTTTTCACTTTTTTCCGCTTCACGACGAAGTCAATGATTTTATTGGCGTACTCGATTTGATGCTTTTCCATGCTGTTCCCGCCCTTAGTAACGTCTTAAAGCAACCGTTTTAATTTGCTCAATGATTTTGTCAATCGTATCAAAGTCGATATCCAAATTATGCTTTTCTTTAAAATCAAAGAGTAGATCATCCAACTCTTGGGCAATTCGATTGTGAATCTCTACATTATCATGCCAATCGACTTTTTGGTGTTCTTGAATGATTTCATCTATTTTTAAGGCTAAATCTCCGAGAGTATTCGTGTCATAATTTGCGGCCGTTTCCTTTGTTTCACTCAAAATATCTTTCGTTACTCCGTAAAAGGCCTGTGCATTCCGGTTTTCTTTTATTATTTCAGGATATCTTTCTGATGATTCACCCCGACGATAATCATTCATGATGTCCTTCATTCGGTTTAAATACTCTGCTTCCGAAATGCGTTTATCTTTGTATTCTTGAATCGCCTCTTGTATGCGCTCAGAAAACTTTTTATAGTAGGATGGATTTTCATCCCACTTTGCATGAATGCTCTTCGTTAAACGAGTACGAATCGCATCCGCTTTGGCTCTCTTTGACTCTAAGCGCTCCAATTCCTCTTCAAAAGCTTTTGCGTTTAAAATATCTACAGGATTCGTAATGCGGATAACTTCCTCAGCAGCGATATAGTTATCCATTAATTTCTGCATTTTCGCTTCATACTCTTTATGGTCAATGGTATCCGAATAACGCAGCTTCACACTTTTCCGCAAATCTTGGAAAAACTTGAAATCCTTTTTGTACTTTTGAAGTTCTTCAGGTGGTAAAGTATTATAGATTTTCTCCGATTCTAACGCAATCCCAAGGTTTCTGCCAAAATTGCTTAAAACGCCATAAAACTCTTCTCTGCGCTCCTCGTCCTCCAACCATACTTCATACTCTTCTCTATCGTTCTTGTTCTTGATTGGTGCAAAAATTTGCCATAAATCGGAATAATATTGCCGTAATGATCCAATTACGCTTATGACATCGTAAATAGCACCTTTTAAATCTTCCGGATCAAAGTTTTCCAAACCTGCGCCGGAATACATCTGCATGGCTTCATCCAGTTTATCCAATAAACCGCGGTAATCGATGATTAAACCATAATCTTTTCCTTCATAAAGACGATTGACCCGGGCTATGGCTTGGAGAAGCGTATGTTCTTTCATAGGCTTATCGACATAAAGTACCGTTGCTCTTGGCGCATCGAAACCCGTCAGCAATTTGTCCACGACAATCAGCAAATCCAGTTCGTCGCCGTTTACGAATTCATCTTTGATCGCATCCTCATATTTTTCAGGCGTTCCGTAGCGATCCATCATTCGTTTCCAAAACTGCTGGACTTTATCTTTCGATTCCTGATCGACTACTTCATGTCCTTCCCGTTGATCAGGCGGGGATATGACAACGGCACAGTTCAAATCACCCAGTTCCTCAAAAGCCTCAAGATAGCGTATCGCTTCAATTTTACTATTGGTGGCCAACATCGCTTTGAATTGGCTTCCTTGTGTTTTATAGTTTTCTACAAAATGTTTGTTAATATCTTCCGCAATTAAATAAATTCTCTGTTCCGAAGAAGCAAGTTTTTCATATTTACTCCATCTTTGCTTTACTTCCTCTTTTTGCTTGTCATTCAGATTGCGTGTAATCATTTCCAAACGATGATCGATCGCCTTTTGATTCACCGATTGTTCGACCATTTTTCCTTCATATAAAAGGGGAACAATCGCTTTATCCCGAACACCATCCGCAATTGTGTACTTATGTATAAGTTTGCCAAATTTAATCAATGTGTTTTTTTCTTTTTTCATTAATGGTGTCCCTGTAAAGCCGAGATAACAGGCATTTGGGAATACTTTCTTCATTTTTAGATGAAGCTCGCCATACTGTGTACGATGTGATTCGTCGACTAAAACAAAGATATCCCTTGATTCAATTGGCTTTTGTTTGGAAGACGCTGTATCAAACTTATGAACTAAAGTCGTGACAATATCAGAATGGTTATCATTTATTAAATCTACCAAATGGCTTCCTGAAGTTGCACGACTTGCTTTTAATCTTGTATGGCTGAATGTTTTATGTATTTGTTTATCCAATTCAACCCGATCTGTTACAACAATGACTTTAGGATTGAAACCGCGCAGCTTAGATAAAATATACTTGGCTAACATCACCATCGTTAGTGATTTACCTGAACCTTGTGTATGCCAAATCACGCCGCTTTGACGATTGCCGTTTTCATCTCGTTCTTCAATCGTTTTTATAATTTCTTTAATGGCAAAGTATTGTTGATAACGGGCTACTTTTTTAACGTCTTTATCAAATAAGGTAAAGAACTGGGTTAACTCTAACAAACGCTCGGGGTGAAACAGTGAAATGATGTTCTTATCTTGCATGGTTGGCAGTCTGCCTTCCACTGTTTTATCCAGCCAGTTCTGCAGCCATTCCTCTTTTTCTTCTTTCCAAACAGACCAAAACTTTTTCGGAGTATTGCATGTTGCGTATTTGGTTTCATTTTTATTCGTGGACATCACAATTTGAATAAACTTAAATAATTGTGGGGCGTAATCTTTCCCCTGATTGCGAATCATTTGACTGATTCCTTGATTCATAGAAATCGACGCTTTTTTACATTCAATGACCGCAAAAGGAATCCCGTTCACAAACAACACAATATCCGGCCTTACAGTTCCACGCCCATCCATTCGTTCCACTTCAAACTCTTCCACTACATGAAAGACATTATTTTCGATGTTGTTCCAGTCGATATATTGAATGGTAAACGATTTTTTCGATCCATCCGGCAAAAACTCCGTATAGCTTCTCCCGTTCATGATGGTCTCATAAATCACTTCATTTGTTTTCACCAATCCATTGGTCAGCGGCTCATCTAAATCACGAATGGCTTGGCGAATATTGGATTCGCTAAATTGATAAATTTGACCTTGATACTCATAGGAATTCAATTCTTTTAGCTTTTCCTCTAAAACGGTTGTCAACAATACATGATGCAGGTTTCCCCGCATTCTTTCTGCTTCTTCCGGTAATAGGTATTGATACCCTAACTTTTGCAACACCTCAATCGCCGGAACCTGGCTTATAAACCGTTCATCATAACTCTTCTCCCTTGACATCCTCACGCCTCCTGTTGAAAAAATAAGGGAAGAGTAAAGGGGGTTATACCTTTACTCGGACTTTTCCCGTAAGAAGTAATTGCATAAGGCCTTTCTTTTGTTGTTTTAAATAGATTAATTCTTTTTCTTGTAAAGATATAAATTTATCAAATTGGGCTAAGATCTTCGAAATACTAATCTGCTCATTTATTGATGGTATTTTAAATTTGAAATTCTCAATTTGCTTACTACTAATATTCGGTTGTGCACCCGTTGCCAATTCTTCAGTTAGTTGAGTTTTAAACTTAGTAGACGTTACTAAATAATACAAATAACCATAATCTAATTTACTTTTATCAAGGTTAACAAATTTCCCAACACGCTGGTTCAAATATGCAATTTCATTTTTTTTGTATATACCCACTTTACCGGTTGTTGCCCCAGACATTGCTATTAGAATATCCCCATATTGAACCATAAAATTATCCGAGATTTTAATTTCATCATAGTATACGAACTCTTGATTATAATCAGTTATTTCTGGAAGAATATTTGAAATCCGAACAATGGGTATACCCTTTTCCTTAAACATTGATGATTTAAAAGCATATCCACCTTGTAATTTAGCAAGTTCACCTAACCTTACTTGTTCCCACTCTCCCTCAAACCCAGGCAATCTCACTTCACCCGTCAACAGCTTCTGCATTAATCCTTTTTTCTGCTGTTTTTTCTGCTCGATTAGCTTTTCTTTTAGCTCAATTGCCTTGTCCCATGTGGAAAGGATGGAGGCGATTTTCTTACGCTCGATATCATTGCGAGGATATGGAATAAGAAACCCTTTTACAAAATCAGTAGATATTCTTTTTTGGCCTGCCGTCCCTGTCATATTTTTTTCGCCAATTTTCCTAAACCTATCAGTTACAGTATGATAATAAATAAAAAGTTCATCCCCATTTTTCTTTGACCTTAATACATGAAATTCTGTACTTCCAAAACCTGTTTTGTTTATCAGGTTATCAACCAAAGCACCCTTCCCATTTTCGAAACAAGGTGTTATTTTAGCAACAAGAACATCTCCGTCCCTAAAAGAAGTAAAACCTTTGAATACCTCTTTATATAATCTTGGTTGATAGCTTATTAATCTAGCGTCGTCTGAAACATCGGACATTGAAATAAAAGAGACAGTATCATTTTCATCTAAAACTTCTTTTCTTGGATTTATATTTGAGATGTCTTCCAAATGTTTCACATCCCAATCTTCAGGAATTACACCTATTTTTGAAGTTTTATATCCATCTGGCATTTCCCCACGTTTAATCTTATCAATTCTCTCTTTAATCTCAGGTTTCATATTCAATCCCCCTAAAAGTAGGACAGCATATCTCTTGAGATACGAATCGTATTGTCCTTACCATCAAGAATATCTGCCCGTCCAGTACCGTATGCCTTTAAACCATGTATTCCTTTTTCCCATTTGATCGTGATTCGATAGCTTTCTCGATCATAATCAATATCCAAACAGTCTTTCACTTCATCAAGAGATAATATAGCAATCTCGCTATCTTGCAACTTATCACGCCCACAAATCAAAACAAAGTATAGCTTGGTTCCATTCTCCTTATATTTCCTGAAATATTCTACTTCATCAGGTGAGAAAATAAATTGCCATAACTGAGCATCCTTTTTCTGTCTTCTTAAAGGGGAAGACACATATTTAGCGTAAATTTGATAGTCCCCGTTGTCGGTTGTCATCTTGTATATCCTACGAGAATCCCCGGGTTCAATAATGGCTGGAGCAAGACCATTATTGACGAAACAAGACAACATAGAACCATAATAAAAGTCCGCTTTTCGCACAGCTCCCATAAAAATCCCTCCTACAATCCCAATTCTTCCAAGTATTTCGCCATCTGCTTTTCTACTTCTTGTAGCTCCCTCTTAATATTGGCGATATTTTCTTTCACCGCTTCCATATCCACAGGTTCTTCTTCTTCAAATGTATCGACGTAGCGAGGGATGTTTAAGTTATAGTCGTTTTCCCGAATTTCATCAATTGTAGCAAGGTAGGAGTATTTATCAATTGTTTCCCGTTTCTCATAGGTTTCCACAATCTTTTCGATATCTTGTTCTCTTAATTTGTTTTGGTTTTTCCCTTTTTCATAATGTTCTTCACCAGAAGCATCAATGAATAGGACGTCTTTTCGTGTACGGTCTTTTCGGAATACCATGATACAAGCTGGGATTCCGGTACCGTAGAATAAACCTTCCGGAAGCCCGATGACAGCATCCAACAGATTCAACTCAATAATTTGTTTACGGATTTTTCCTTCACTCGATCCTCTGAAAAGAACACCATGAGGCAGGATCGTCGCCATTCTTCCGTTTTCCGCTAATGAATACAGCATATGTTGAACGAACGCATAATCGCCTTTTGAACTTGGCGGAACGCCCCACTCAAATCTTCTAAATGGGTCAAGGCTTGCTTCCATTTTAAATTTTTTATCTGTGTTTCCTTCACCGGCAAATCCCATGGCCCATTTGTCTAAAGAAAATGGGGGATTCGCTACAATGACTTGAAACTTCATTAATTTGCCGTCTTCCAAATGTAATGGATTCGCTAATGTATCTCCCCACTCAATTTTTGCATCATCAATGCCATGCAAATACATATTCATTAATGCTAACGAGTGAGTAGCCCCATTCCGTTCCTGGCCGTAAATCGCCACTTTTTTGCTTGGCACTTGTTTGGCCACCTTAATCAGCAAGGAACCTGAACCGCATGTTGGGTCATAAATACGATCATTTTCTTGCGGTTTTACCAGTCGCGCCAAAAGTTCTGATACTTCGGCAGGTGTGTAAAACTCTCCACCTTTTTTTCCTGCATCTGATGCAAACAGACCAATCATATATTGATAAGCATTCCCTACAATATCTTCATTTCCTAATTGCGATGGTCTTAGTGATAATTGATTAAAATCCTCTAATAATGAACGTAGCATGGCATTCCGCTCTTTTGCTTTTCCTAGAATCGCCTCTGAATTAAAATCAATATTGCGGAAGACGCCACGAAGTTTCCCTGAGTTTTCATTTTCAATTCTTTCCAATGCTTTGTTGATAATCTCTCCAATTTCCGGATCATTTCTTTTGCTATATAAATAATCGAATGTTGATGTTTCGTCCAATACAAAACGTTCTCTCGATAGTGCACGTTGAATGCGTTGTTCATCTCCATTGTAGCGCTTTGTATATTCTTCTAATTTCTCTTTATACGTATCACTCAGATACTTAATAAACAACATGGTTAAAATGTAATCTTTATAAGTTGATGAATCGATTTTTCCTCTAAACGTATCAGCAGCTTGCCATAAAACGCTGTTAATTTTCTCTTGTGTTGTCTGTTCAACCATTCTTTTTCCTCCTAATTTTTATCATTTAAAATTTGTTGAGTAATTCCTTGAAATAGCAGCTCTTTTTCTTCAATCAGCTTCTTATACAATCGTTTTTCTTTTTGATGAAGCTGATATAGTTCTATTAGTGCTTTTTGTTTGGAAAGAGATGCAGCTATAATAGGAATGGTTTTTAAAACATGCTGATTCGTACTCGGTATCCGACTGCCCGCTTGAGAACGCTCCAATTCTTTTTTCACATTCCACGTGTTAAGATACCATGCTATGTATCGGGGCATAACTTTTGACTGATCCACCTTGATAATGGCAAAGTAAGATGGAATCAATAAGCCGCTGTACTCTTTATCGATACAGACTGCTGTATACGGCTGACTTAACCGCATTAATACATCGCCTTCTTTGGTAAAGTAATGATCTTCTAACTCATCATTACTAACAAACTCTTCAAACGAATCATTTTCGATGAATCCATCTTCGCTTATATTTTTAAGGGACAGCAGTTTATACGTAGCCTTTGCCGTATATTCCATTTCTGCTTTTTTCCTACTTAAAACAAGACCCGTCTTTATTTTGGCAATATCACCGAGCTGCATATTGCACCTCCTTTTAAATGTCAAATTCAATATTTAACAACAGTGTTAAATAAAGTATATGACTTTTTGACTGGCGCGTCAATCGTTTTCTTTTATATGTGCAGCAACAACCAAAAATTTTTTTCTGTGTACATGAACTATATAAAGGAATAGTACGCATTGAATAAATAAACGTTCTTCACAATGACACTATCAAAATGTCGGTTTTGCCCACGGAGAAAATCTATTTTTCTTGGACCACCGGGCGTTGGAAAAACACATTTAGCCATTTCCTTTTCGATTGAAGCCATTACTCAAGAATACACCGCTTTAGACGATTTAGTGGCAGAACGCCGAAAGGCAAACGAAAAAGGGACTCTCGAACGTTTAGTCAATCATTGGAGTCGCCCAGACATACTTTATAGATGAGGTAGGATATCCCCTTTTGATGAACTAACGGAGAATGTGTTTTTTTAAATCATAATCGAAATGATATGAACAAGGAACGATGATTCTTACATCGAATAAATCCTATCTCAAATGGGGAAAAGTATTCGGCGACGATCATTAGCAACAGCCATTTTAGATCGTCTATTACATCACCCCATTACCTTTAACATCAAAGGCGATTCTTACCGCCTCCGAGAAAAGAAAAAAGCAGGCCTTTTTCCTTCCTAGTTATCGAATTAAACGTTCAAAATGGGGAATTTCATTTTGTTGAAATTGGGGAATTTTCAATCGTTGTTGTCCCCCGCCCCAACCCCGCATTCTTAAGTTCGAGTTAAAATACAGTTTGGCTATAGAAACCTAATTTCGGACAATTTTTGATGCAAAAATGACCGTTTTTTCGCCTCTTTTTTCGCATTAAAAAATAGTTTTGCTTATATTTGGAGAGAAGAGAAAATTGAGAAAAGAATGATGGGACAAGGGATTGGCATGAAAAAAACCGAAATCGCAAATGATTTTTTTAACGAAATCAGAGTCGGAATAGCAAGAGTTTATTTTAACTAGCAATTGTTTATTTTGGGGTTACATAGGAGAAAAAAAAGAGACTAGGAGGTAAGAAGACTAATCTTGCATTTTGCTTACTATACACCTTCTAAATAATTCATTTTGGCTTGTTTTATTTGTTGTTCTACAAGCTCCCATCGTTTATCAAATATATCAATATCATCAAAACTTGCATCCCAAAAATATTTCTTTCTTGCACTTTCCCTTGCATCATTTAGAACTTTTTCTAAGTTTTCACTTTCATACTTAACAATTGTTATTATCCACTCACGTTCAAATCCTTCGTTTTCTATCTTAAAGTATATTTCATCACGTTTCTCCATAAGTTTATCTCTTTTTTCTATCCATTTTCCCCTACTATCCAAACTTGAACTTTCTTTTATAATTACGTCAAGCCTTTTTAATGTTGCCGAAATATCAGTCAATTCCCTGAATTTCCGCTGAAGTAACTTATCTCCCTTCAACTTCTCTAATGTTTCGTTCAATTTTTGTTCTGTTATCTTAATAACTTGTTCTTCAAATACTCTAACCATGTTCAATTAACTTCACCTCTTTGCTTTCCGAATTATTCCAAATAATTTTCATTTATATTACTTATCTTGCTACATACTCTTCATTTTCCATAAAAATAATTTGCTTCCTCGCTAAATAGTATTGGTTTAAAAATTTATTGAACTGTCCATCAATTGAAGTTTTTATATTTGCAACCTACATGTATAAATACGGTGGAAACGATGCTGTTTTTATATCTATGCTTATCTTACCCGTTTCTTTGCCTTCCTCTTTTGCTTTCTTAATAGCTTTAGTTTTTTCACTCTCACTTTTCAGAAAATTCTTATACCATTCATAAGTTTCATGTATTGAATTTAATACTTCAGATATTTGTAGATCAGGACGTCTTTTTAGATAATGTATAATAGTTCCAATTAAAGAATTAATATATTTATTTAAACGGATTGTAAATATATCGATATTATTAAATAAGATGTTGTTATTAGAATGAACTAATTTGTTACGTACTCTATATATGCGCGTTAAATCATGTTCAATCAGTTCATGTAAATTCTCGATATTTCTCAAAAGTTTACTTAAATCTGTTAAAACCTCTCTTATAAAAGCAATCTCTCTATGCATTACTACATCCTTTTCTAAACTTTCAAATAAACTTTTAATATTATCTTCTTCTCCTAAAAAATCTACTAACTTATTTTTATCGTATTTTCCTTCTTCTTTAGAACATTTAAAAAATAATTCTTTTACTATATTTATTTCATGAAATCTCTTATTTGCTAAAAGTCTCTCCCAAAATATATTAAGCCGCTCTTTTACAAGATATAAACTAATCACTTTAGGCACTATATCTATTATTTTACTAATTATACTTTTCCCCTCATAGGAATTTAAAAGATATTCAAGGCTGGACCAATTATTGAGTAATCGATTTTCTGGTGATGTTTCAATAGACTTCTTTAGCATTTCAAGTGAATTATTCAATTGCTTAATACTAGTTGTAATACGGCCATTTTCTTTTCTCACTTTATCTCTTAAAAGTAAAAAATCTTTAATGTCTTCATTTTCTCTGGCACTTATACTATTATTAAAAATTTGTGCGTCAGTATTATCAGTTCTCATTTGTACCCATTCATTATAACCATTTGATAAAAGACATTGTACATTGACCGCAACTTTATCAAAATTATAATAATGTTTATACATTCCAAGATAACTTTCTAAGTTTTTAACTACTTTTTCTATAGCCTTATATTTATCATAAGCAACAACTTCGACTTTTAAATTATGATATTTATCAGATTGTCGAAAATGGAGTTGATCTTTTCTTTCACGAATGATATACTCTTCACTTTCATTCAGTCTACAATACCTATATTTTAAATTAATACATCCTTCCGTTTCCAACTCATTTTTTAATTCATCCGGTAACCAACTATTTATAATTATAGAATACTTAGTAGGTTCTTTAATCAAATCTTTAAACGCTAATAGAGCCTTATTCAATTCTTCTCTATCCAAATCTTTTATGTATTGATATAATTCTTTGTAACTTTGTTTCCATTCACTCAGATATTTAAACGAATATCCTAAATTTAATAACTCACTAATAAAATACTGGACTATTAAATCGATCTCTTTGTAGGATAATGGAACCTCTAAAATTAAATCAATATATTCTTCAATTAAACTTTCAGAATCATATCTTTTTACTAAACTAGAAATTGAAATACGTATAGTATTTAATTTCTCTTGATCTACTTTTTCTTTTTCTCCTTCATTTAAAAATTCCTGAATTCTCTTAACTAGAAAACTTATATCCCTGGTTAACTCTCCCTTTATTAATAAAGGATTCTGTTTACAATGAAATAAAATACTTTTCATTGAACTGATTAAACTATGTTTTAATTTAGTTTTATCACTAGTTCCTTCCCTAATATCTTGCTCAATTTCCAAAAATTCGCTAAACATTAATGTTATGCTATCATATCTCTTTTCCTGTAAGGCTTTTGTAAACATTTGAGATTGTTGGGATTTAGAATAATTAAAATACTCCATGATCTTACTAATAAAATAACGTTGACCACCTAACAACTTTTCTTCTGACACTTCTTTCCCCTCAATCTAATTGATTTTTTTAAAGTATACCATAAATTTCTACAAAAAATTACATTGACAAATACAGATAAAAAATATAGTATTAAAATGAAGAATAAATTTATAAGATGTTGAATAAGATAATATTGCAAATATCGGACATGGCATAATGAAATGGGTCAAAGTTTTGATTCCCTTATTATGCTATGTCCTTTAGTATTATATATTATTTTTATTCACTGAAACCAAATATTAATATATCCTCCTCAACGCCTCCAACTGTTCTTCCTATAATGAGTCAACATATATCACTGTTATTTGAATCTTTCATGTCGTGCAAATTTCCGAATAGTTTCAATCGGCGTTCCGGCATTGGCCAAGTTCTTACAGAAGCTATGTCGAAAGCGGTGTGGAGTATTGTTCTCCATATTGGCAAGACGTGCGTATTTAGTCAGCATTTTTTGAATTCCTAGCTCGGATAAAAATGGGGAACGCTCGGATACAAATAACCGTGTGGATTCTTTATGTATGTACATTTCTAAATTTTTTCGATACTTCAGCCATTTACGTAAATTTCTGGCGTGCTTTTGAACCAGTAATATAGTGGCAAACTTATTCCCCTTGCTTTCCCGAGTGATCACACTTGAACACCTTTATCTTTAGATATGATGTCGTTTATTTCTAATGGAGCAACCTCATTTACCCGAAGTCCTGCATCCAGCATTAAGTCGATCATGGCATTTGCACAGCCGTTTGAATTCGTTTGGCTCCAATTGTACATAACCAATGAATCGGTCTAGTTCTTCTTTTGTAAGCCATTTTATTTGATTAGCCCCATTAGCATATTCCAATTTTTCGATTTTGATACGTGCCATCGGATTGTCTTTAATGATCCCTCTAGAAAGCAAAAATGCAAAGAATACCTTTAATGCGGCAATATATTTATAAATGTTGGAAGGTTTTCGTTTGCATTGAAGTTTTAAATAACCGGTATATTCTATTAGATTTTCCGGTAAAATCGGACATTTTTTGAAATATGCTCATCTCCCTCTCAATATGGATTCATGTACTATACTCTCTGATTCTTTTGTTAAATCCTTTTGAGTAAAGTAGTGGTCAATTTGGTTGATGACTTGAAATACCCGTCCACATTACGAATCCTGTCTTCAAGGTGATCCAATACCAGAGGAAGACCAACATCATTACAATGCGACTTACAGCCCTCGAAAAATCGGGATATATAGCTTAGAGGAAGATCGTGTAGTGAAATGACAATGCCCTTATTGTAAAGGCGAATGTGTCAAACCTAGTCCTGAGATCTGTGCCTGTCACGCCTCAAAATTTGTCGAAGATGGATAGAGATAGAGAAATGCCTTAGCCTTCTGTCTTTTTTGAGAGTTGAAGAAAAACTTCGAAGAGTTCTTATCCTTTAAAGTGCTATCGCTCGCGGTTCATCGACCGAATCGAAATAAAAGCAGATGGAACACCGAAAATCTTTTACTGATTTTCGGCTCCTTCTACTTAATTTCCCCTCAACACTATCTCCGCCTCGGCCTCCACATGCCTTGTTTGCGGAAACTTGTCGACGGGTTGGAGTTTGAGGGTTTTGTATCCGCCGTCTTCGAGGATTCGGAGGTCGCGGGCGAGTGTGGCGGGGTTGCAGGAGACGTAGACGACTTTTTTTGGTTTTATTTGAAGGATGGTTTCTAATAGAACTGGGTCGCATCCTTTTCTAGGGGGATCGACAACTAGAACGTCGGCTTTGATTCCTCTTTTGTACCATTCTGGAATGACTTCTTCTGCTTTTCCTGCCTCAAATTCGGCATTGGTGATGCCGTTTCGTTCGGCGTTTTTCTTTTTTTCAATCGCTTCCGGCACGATTTCGACGCCGTACACTTTTTTCGCGTTTTTCGCTAAAAACAACGAAATGGTGCCGATGCCGCAATAAGCGTCGATGACCGTTTCATCGCCTTTTAATTCGGCATATTCCAAAGCCTTGTCATACAATACTTTCGTTTGTTCTGGGTTGACTTGGTAAAACGACTTGGCCGAAATGGCAAATTGAACGTCGCCGATCGAGTCATAAATGACATCCCGTCCCCATAAAACGATCGTTTCGTCGCCGAGAGTGTAGACAATTCATATTGTTACCGATAGAAGTTAATAATAACTTCAGAATGGAGAAGCTTTAGCTGAAGTACGGACTTTTTATGGTTCCCATCTTCATCTTATAATAGTATTTAAAACGTGCACTATTTCGTCTAACATAATGTACTTTTTTACGTTTATTGCGTATAATAATATATAGAAGTATACAAAATGAATACCAAAAGACTTGGAGGTGTGATGATGAGCGAGGCCAAAAAAATAATTGGAGAAAATATAAGGAAATATTTAGATGCGAAAGGTATTAAACATAACTGGGTTATAGATCGATTAGGAATAAGCAAAGGTGCTTTTTATAGATTTCTTAAAGGTGAAGGAAATGTGGATCAATTTGAGGAGAAAATGTTAAAGCTGTTTAGAATTAAAGATCCGTTTTATTTTCATCGTAAAGAAATGGATTTGCCTAAAGGTGTCAATGAAAAAATGGAAGAACAAAATTTTATGGATTTTGCTGCACTGTCTTTAAATGGGGAAGTGAATGAAGCATTTAAAGAAGGGATGAAAGTTTTTAGAGAATTTGTAGAATTGATTGATGTTCTCAAACCTTTGTCTCATTCACCAGTTATGTTTGGAGGAGAACATCGTGATCAATAAAGAGAATATAGAAAAAGTAGTCAATTTTAACCGAGATTATTTGCCTGAAGTGAAATCAAAAATTGAGATGTTAAAGTCTTCCGGTGATCCTCTTATCGCATCTAAGCCTTTAGAATTCATTAAAACTTATTTATATGAAAACGCACGTGTATTAGAATTTCCCATTAAAAATTCAGATTATGGTGGTTTAGTTTTTTATTACAATCAGGATTTTTATATACAAATCAACACAGCACAACCTAAAATTTATGAGAACTTTATGTGGGCGCATGAGTTCTATCACTTTTATTTTGATAAAGATAAGGTGAAGAAAAAAGAAGAAAATTTTGTTCAGATAGACAGTATTTTTGATGAAAAGGAGAGACTGCCAAATCTTTTTGCAGGTGAAATTCTAATTAATGATCATATTTTAAATCGGAAATATCTATCTTTAAAAAAGGATAGCAGTCTTAGTTTAACCGACATTGCAGTTCATTTAATTCCTGTTTTTGAAGTTCCTTATAAGGCAATCGTAATAAAACTGGCTCAAAATCAATTCATTACCATTGATGAAGCTAAAGATATTATTGATTATGATTATAAAAATAACCTGCCTGATGAAATAGACCGTACATTATTTGCAGCTAGCAATAAAATTAAAATTGACGATTATAAAAACTTGATATCAAAAGCGGAAAAAAACCTAAATGAAGAAGACTATCAATCCATCATCAATAAATATAAAAAATTATATCAATTAGTGCTAGATTGGCGAAAAGAGTTAGCGGGCGAAAGTGAAAATGAAGGTTATCGAAAATCCTAAGATCCGTCCCATAAAACCTTTTATCCAATTTCATTTGGATAGCCTAAAAAAATCTTTATACGCCAATCAAGCACTGTATATTATGGATAATATGATGCTGTCAAAGCTAAGGAAGGACGCTGTGTGTAATCCTTTTATTATACAAAAGGGATTTCAACTATCTAAAATCATTCTCATTCCAGACATCATTCTTGAAGAAGCCTCAAAAAACTTACCCGATGAAAAGGCATTTGAAAAATACTATTATGAATTATTTCGAATTCTATCTACAGAGCATGAAATATACGTAGCAGATTTACAAATCATATTTGAATTATTAAGGGATATGATTGGCACAAAAGAAGCCGCATTCAATATATTGAAAAACATATCTTTAGAAGCTGTAAGAACAAATCAAACAATACGTGATTCCATTAAAGAAATCGATTCTCATTCTGAAGCTGCTTTAGAAACATTAATTGGTTGTATTATTGCCAATGGAAAAAATGCCGGCGAACGTTTTATCACTATTTTTTCCCTTGCATTATTGAGCTTGTATTTCGGTCCTGTTTATATCGTCAGTGAAGATGAAAAGGGAATTTATGGACCCTTTAGGACATTTTTAAACAATGAGAGGTTAATGGAATTAATTAATATCGATAATACTTTTGACTTTATTCAATTGTATCAATTCATGTCCTATGAATCCTTAATTCTTTCTCTTTTTCATCAAGCTGATTTAAGTAAAGAAGAGTTGATCGATTTGATTGAAAAAAGTAATCGTAATCAATCAAGAAATATCCTATATAGTTTGAACGGAACCTCTTTCCATACACCAATCTCTAACCAAAATTTGGTTGAATGGATTAGCCAACAAATAATCAAAATACAATTTTAAAAGTTCCTGTCCTTTAAAGAGGCAATACCTGAATTTCTTCATCGGCTAATCGAATAAAAGCAGAGGGAGCTCCGAAAATCTTTACGGATTTCCGGCTCCCTCTGCTTAATTTTCTCTCAATACAATCTCTCCAAGCACTCCACATGACAGGGAGCAGTTCATTAAGGACAGCCCTTTTGTTTTATCTTTAATTATATTTTCTTTTAAAAACAAGGAATAAGCCTATCTTTAAAGCCGATCAGCAAATAATGGAATATTGATGCAGCCGTATTTGGCAATACAATAATTCATAAAAAGATCACCTATTTATAATTGTTCAATTTATGAGTGAAAAGTCTTTCTTTAAAAATCGTGAGTAGATCTGCTCAATTTTCTCTATAAATTTATAAATTTGATCGTAAACACCCAGTTCCTTTAACATTTCCATATCCTTTATTTTATAAACATATATCTTCCATTTTACTAATGAAAAAGGCATCTAAGAGTGGCTATAAAAACCCTTAAGACGCCTTTAATAGTTAAGCGTAAAATATTCAGCTAGGCCCTGACAATATCCCCAGAGTTCTTGTTAATCTCGTCAATAATGCCAATGATTTTCCTTACGTCATTCTGTTTTTCTTTAAATGAGTCTACAATGCTTTTCCTACACATTAAAATGTTATTCCTGCAGCACTTTTTTATCCATGACTCCGTTATTGACAATGTAATCGACAATTCATTTAAAAAAATGACTTTGGTTAAAGTTAAGTGGTTCATTGGATAAAAACTCGGAAAATGCCTCATTCTCTGCTTGCGGGTCAAGACCACCAATTGGTAATCACCACCTATTCAACCAATTGTTGATGTCGCTTGTGTAACCAATTCATAATAATCAATCCCTTGAGCATCAAGGATACTTTTAGCTCTACCCTCATACCCTTTAACTCGATCCGTTTTTTTGCCCGGATTTTCATTACCCTTCTTTTGAGCAATAAAACAAGACCTTTCAAATGAAAGATCTTTGTTCAATTCACTCCGGAAAATACATTCGTAACCATCGTGGTTAAAAGGTCGCCAATTTTATTGAATAGCAGTTGAGTCACTCCTGTGTCAATGACCACGAAAAACACGACAGTGACCACAACTAAAATTATAACCGCCTTGTTTTCTGACATGGATCACACCTCCTTTCAAGGAATAAAAAAGAACACAGCCCTTTGGCTATGCTCTCTTCTTGTTTTACAAATATTTATTCCGTTAGTCCCTCATACTGCGGTAATGGATAGGTTGAAATGTCTAATCGCTTCATTACTGGAATCGAACGAGTATACCAGCCTAATTCTTTTGCAAACTCTCTCACAGGGACATAAACGGTTCCATTTTTCGCTTCTACATTGACGGATAAAGTCTTGCTTTTCCCATTCACTTGAATGTCATTGCTTCCCGGCGTGAGATTGATCGTGGTTCCATTATATTGAACGGTTTCGCCATCATTGGACACCGTGACAGTTGGCACTTGAGCAAACAGACCTTTGACATCGACCATCACGACACCAGATTTTGTATAGGTTGGTTGAACTTGACCCACTGTTACCTTATCATGCCCATATACACCAAATTGAGTATATGGAATATGCAAGTCAATCCAATATTGATTTGCTTCTTTCGGTTGAGAAGGCATAGTAACCGTTACCGGATGATCTTCTAAGAAAGGAGCATTATAAATTTCCGAATCCTTGTACGCTTTTCCGTTAAAGCTGATCACCTCATAATCTGGATAATGAGCGTTTATGAGCGTCGCTTGAGACAGTAAAGATCTTGATTTATCTTTTACATATGTTTCGGGATCAGGAAGGTTTTTATAGGCATCCTTTGATTGGTGTACTTCATTGTAGTAATCTTTCAGCAAATCAACGTCTGCTACAATGCCCCCTCCCGGCACCATACCATCAATTCTCCGAACTAATGTCCAGTCTCCATATTTTGCGTGAAGCTCACTCAATGACATATTGACATAATCAGGAACCGTATCCGAAGGATTCGTAGGTGTAGATGGACCTGTCGGATTGCTCGGTTCAGTTGGATTCGTTGGCGCCGGTGTTGATGGACTTCCTGGATTGCTTGGTTTCGTTTCATTTCTTTCGATAACCTGCAGCATCCGGCTCACCAAAACGCTGGATGAAGCACGGTCGGCGTCTTCACTAGGAGCAAATGTACCGTTTGTTTTTCCTTGAATCACGCCATAAAAGACCATTCGTTTGACTGATTCTAAAGCATAGGCCGGAACATTGTCTTTAAATTTCAGATTTCCTTCTTCTTTGAAATTCCCTTTGAGATTCATGGCCCGATCTAACATAACGGCCATATCAGCGCGTGTTACGGGACGATCAGGATAAAATTTACCACCTGTCCCCTTAACAATTCCTGCACTCGCAGCACGACTAATTTCATCATAAAGTGCCTTCGATTCTGGAACATCTTTGAAACGACTCGTTCCCTTTGGTAACTTCAACGCTCTAGCAACCATGCCAGCAAATTGTCCTCTTGTTACCTTTTCATCTGGATGAAATTTGCCATCAGAATAGCCAGTGACAACACCACGTTCTACTAATTTCTCAATATCCGAATAAGCGTATGAACTTTTCGGAACATCTCGAAAGTCTGTATTAGCTGCACTCGCCCCAACAGCAGGGATAGAACCCGTTAAAAAAGTCGCAAATGCCAAAGCTCCTACAAAACTCTTTTTCTTCAATTCAAACGCCTCCTTAAAAAGATACCATTAATTTCATTATACACAACTATCTACCTATATTGGTTATATGTTCCACTGAATCCTCTTTCAATCGGGCCGTAGCTACTAACTGTTTCAATTCATCGATAGATAAATTTTCAATAGGCTCGCCTTTATGGGTGTAAAAATGCAACCTTTTCAATTCTTCTATAAGAACTGATTTTGTTTTGTTATGCAAACCACCCAACGAAAACCCCCCTTTCTTTCATTTGAACAATGCTTTATATTTACAGTTAAGGAGAAACCCACGATAATAACTTGGAATCTCCTCATAATTCCGAGCAAACAAAATTCGTTGAGGAAGTTGGAAGAAATCTTCCAACTTGTTGAGTTTTTCTCGGTTGCAGAAGCTCAAGCCGGCTTCTATCCGTTGATATTGCCGGATCGTGGTTCCGATTGCTTGAGCCACATCTTCTTGAGTAAAATCCATCTTTTCACGCATTTTTTTCAAATATGTCATGTACCACCACTCATTTTCAATGTTATAACGACATTTTATGTCGTTTTATAAGTTCAATATATGCGACGTTTTATGTCGTGTCAACAATTTTTTCGGAGGATTTTTCTATGGCATCATTAGGCGAAAGAATTAAAGAATTAAGAGTCTCAAAAGAGCTAACTCAAAGTGACATTGCAAAATTACTTAATATCACCACTAGGCAAGAACAGCGTTATGAAAGTGACAAAAGCGATATGCCGATTTCCAAAGTTATTATTCTTGCCGATTTTTTCGATGTATCCATCGACTATCTCACAGGACGTTCGGATGATCCAACACGAAAATAGCAACGAAGGGAACAAGCCCTCCGTTGCTACTTCCTTTGAAATATGCATAATTGAATCGGAAACTGTTTGAGAATCATTGCGGCAATTTACTGCATTTTTTGAAACATCATCAATCATTTCATTTTTATCATCCCCTTTTTGATTAGCATAAAAAAAGAACATAGCCCTTTAAGCTATGCTCCTTTTTATCTCACACTATCATAATAGCAGATTTTTTTCTGTTTTCCGTACCAAAAAAGTATCAAAAAAATTGCAAAAAACTATCAAAAAAATCTCACGAAAGTTGCACAAAAGTCGCACGAAAATCTCATAAAACTCTCATATTTTTATTAATTGATACTCTTTTCTAATAATAAACTGTAGATGAGCAAATTCGCTAACATAAATTTACAACCAAACAAAAAAAGAGA
>ERZ1673759.42-NODE-42-length-24329-cov-26.836698_pt1 | contig 24329 bp, 20 predicted proteins | sample MGYA00580179_ERZ1673759 | MGnify/ENA primary metagenome ERZ1673759 (study PRJEB41219, sample SAMN04549624) | soil metagenome | isolation source: soil | place: USA: Oklahoma, Great Salt Plains NWR | collected 2008-10-09 ... | reverse complement strand
CTTACACCTGTTTTTTAGCGAACCAAAAAAGTTCCCACAAAATCTTGACTGACTCACGTAACACTCATGAGTAGTCGAGATGCCCCCGATTTAATAGAATTAGGATATATCAGTTTAGGACGGCCATATGTTATTCCACAATTGAAGATTGATATAAATGGAACCGTTCATTTTATTTCAGATCGCTCATTTGGCGAGTATAAAAAACAGTTCAAAGATTTTGTGAAAAAGTTACCGAAATTTGATTATAAGTATATACTTCATGAGGACGAAAGATTCGGAAAAGGTGATTTTATTATTGGGTACCATGATGGAAAATGGCATGTAGCTTTAAGTAATAAGGCCCTCATTTCAGAAATAGATGGTTTTATTGAAAAGATCCTATCCCAAAAAGTATTTGAAAATGGGACTCCTCAATATGCTACTGTACAACCGAAGGTTCATCAAACTATACAGATGGATGACCGATATTTCAGGACTTGTGCAAAGATTGTTTTCAATTACTTAGCATTTACAAAAGGGCAAGAATTTGTTTTGAATGAACGTTTTGATCCGTTACGTGACTGGATAGTAAATGGAGGAGAAAATGAGTTCGCTACTTTATTAGCAAGAGAAAATAATAGATTCGAAATGTTTTCGCCTATACCATTTCCTGAACTGTCCCATAGATTAATAATAACGAAAATAGGTACTACATTAATTGGGTATATTAGTTTTTACGGAGCCAGTTTTGAAACTGTCATCAAATTGTGTACTAATTTCGAGGATTCATTTGAATTGGAAGGTTATATCTGTGATTGGCAAAAAAGAAAGGAATATTCATTAAATGATTTTTTAAATGCGTTGCATGATAAGAACGAATCTAATTTAATGTGAAAATAAAAAGCACAGTCACTCTATTTGAGCAGCTGTGCTTTTTTCTATTTCTTGAACGCCTATTTTGGTTCGATAAGCCTCTTTCTTACATGCTTTGGATCAATATTTTAATGGCTATTTGCTTCGGTTTTTCACATATTTAAATCGGTTTATTTTGATTTATTCACTGCCAAAAATCATAGTATATGCCCATTGAGGAGTAACTCTATCTTCAACTAAATGAATTCCCTTAGTGATTCATATGTATTAAACGATATTTTTTTATTTGTATGTTTTTTGAAACCATTCTAATACGGAGAAAAGCCTGCTACTATGATAGTGTCAAATAAAAACAACTTGGCTTTTTTCTTTTTTGTACAATTACAGACATAACTAAAGAAACTGAAGAGGAAATTTGGAAGGAGAAGAAAAATGAGTAGGAGAGAGTTCGATGAAGCCGGAAAAGGTTGGCGAAATAAACGAAATCGTCATAAATATATTGAATTTATCTGTGAGTCCCAATACGCCAATTTTCGTAGGTGAGACAAACCTGAAACATATGAGAAATGAACATCCGGAGGACTTTAAGAAGTACGGAGACAAATTAACTGAAATACTGAACTCGCCTGATTATGTTGCTAAACATCCCAAAAAAGATTCAATTGAATATATAAAAGTATTTTATGATGAGGATAAAGATGATCATGTTTTAGTCGCTGTCAGGGCAAGCAATAGAGGGATGTATTATGCTCGTACGCTGTTTATTATGGGAGATGAAAAAATCCAAAAGTATAAGAAAAAGGGAGCATTAAAACAAATAAGAAAGCCATAGCTTTGTCGGCTATGGCTCCGCAGGCAAGGATTTTAGGCGGGGTGGCACTCCCGCATCTCCACCAAGGGCGATGGCTGCCTGTTCCATCCTCAGAAAATCCTTGCATTATTAACATATGTCATTCTTTATAGTTAGTATACCGTATGATCATTTTTTTGGCAACTTGTCCCCCTTTTAGTGTGAGTCAAGTTTTTTGTGGAATTTTTCTTTTCGAAAGAAGAACACTTTTTTGTAAATCGTTACAATTGTTTTTATGATTCTTCAACATAGAAAGGTCGCCTCTTTCTACAAAAATGGTGGTTTATAAAAGTAAGAAAGGGAACCTCTTTCTTGATTTTGTTTTTTCCAACCCCGAAACATTTTACTTTTCGAAAAAAGCACTGCCGCGTGGTTATTTGATCTAAAGATGTGTTTTATGGTGATTTTTAATACCAAGCCCGTTCTGTAATCGGAATGCTAAACAGACGCCGTTAATTTATTTAAGCGCTCTTTTAACGATTCACGCCATGATTTGGCTAATTCTTGAACCTCTAATACTTTTTTTATCCCTTCTGCGTCTCTCTGTCTGTGGAAATAAACTTCGTTGGCAAAAAGAATAGAAACTTGTTGCGGATGGCGTTGAATCAATTCGATCTTTGAATGGTGTCTAACAGTGCCTTCTTTTAGAACCCGACAAAGATAACCGGTATAGCCCGTTTCTACCATTCTCTTAAGTAGACCTTGTATGTTCGTTCTTCTGGTTATAGTGCTGCATGGAATTCTCCCTTGCGTGATTTGTATGACCGCTTCTCCTAACTGATAAATATCCCCTATACAAACATCTTGCTCTAACATGTTGGCCACGGTAAGATTTTCTCCGAACGCAGAAGGAGGCAATGAAGTATCAAATTCTTTCTCCCACAACTGATAATGTTCATACGGATAGATACAGACGGCACGGTCGGGGCCTCCGTGGTATTTTAGGTTGGCCACTCCATCTCCGCGAAAACCTTCTTTGGTAAGAAAAGCTTCTTCTGTTTTGTTCTTGCATATCCCGGTTTTCATTTCCTTCTGATTGCCGTATTGCATCGTTTTGGGAAGTCCTATAGCAAAGTGGATGATTTCAATGTTACGATCCTTCATATGACGTATATCCCTGCTTTCTGTAGATTTTTCTTTAAAATGATCTTAACATTTGAAATATTAAAAAATCCAGAGGGTGATTTGTTTTGATGCCGGGATATCCCTTTCATTCATTTTATAACGCAATTCCCGACATGGAATGATGAATTCGGCAAGATCAGTTTTAAGTTAAGTCTTTTCAAGATTCTTTTTCGCCAAAAGAATATGAAAGAAAGATTTATACGATAAAACAAAACCAATTCTCATAGAAAAACTGAAAAAAAGGTGCTTGCTGAAATTTTATCTATAGATGAACTTAAACAGATAGCGGCAATGGTCCGATTGAAAAAAAGGATTAAATGGAATTTATCACCATGAAAGAAAGATAATTTTGTATAATAAAAGTAGTGAAATTTTTCTGGATTTAAGGAGGCATATAAATTGAAGAAAAAGAATTTTGCAGGTGCTTTGGCATTTGCGGCTTTGCTGGCAGGTGCTATCCCTGCTTTTGCTGCTGACAGCGACTTTCGAGATGTCCCGAAAAGTTCCTTTGCTTATTCAGCTATTATGGAACTAGCAGAACGCGGCGTTGTCTCCGGTTATTCTGATGGCACATTTCATCCGAATGAAACGGTAACAAGAGGACAATTTGCCGGCATGATTGCCAGAGCTTTCAATCTGCCAAATGGGAGCAGCCATTTTAAGGACGTTCCAAAATCGAAGGCTCTTTATGATGAAATTAGTCGTGCTGCAAGCGCGGGAATTGTAAAGGGAACAGGTGGTAAATTTAATCCTGATCTTCCTGTGACACGAGCCGATATGGCTGTCATGTTAGATCGGGCGATGAATCTGAAAGGGAACTTCAAGGAAAAGGAAAATTTGAAGTTTAAGGACAAAATTCCACCTTACGCTTTGGAATCTGTTAAACGGATGGTTCATTACGGAATCATTAAAGGAAAAACCAACGGTACCTTTGCACCAAGCGAGAAAGCTGATCGTGCTTCTTCCAGTGTTTTAGTGAGCCGAGTGCTGCAAGTCTTAGAAAAAAATGGAACGAAACCAAGTAATCCAGGAAGTCCATCAACACCGTCGCCGACGAATCCAACCAAACCGAGCAATCCGACAGGTCCATCTACACCAACAAATCCAACTGAACCAAGCGATCCAACAGGTCCATCTACACCGTCGAATCCTTCGGATAAAGTGCCTGATTATGTCAATATGTCATTGGCTCAACTTCATGAAAAATATGGAGACTGGACGTTGGTTCGGAGAATTGATGGTATCGTGCCCGGTGGTGGGATTGTAACAGATGATTTGCTGAAAAATTACTACAACGAATTACATCAATCCCAAGACGCATATAAGAGCCTTCCGAATCCTGAAGATTATCTTAAAGAACAAATTGAATATTTGATGCCTGAAAAGACCCTTATAAGCGCTCATTATCCAAATTATGAAATTATTTCATTCAACGGTAAGGCTTATAAGGATTCAGAAATTTATAATTCACCTTATCCTGAAGGACATCCAGTTTTGTTAACTATGCCTTCTCAACCGACAGAACCTAATCAGTATTGGATCGACTTGCATATTCCATATACTCAATTTGGTGTATATGGGCATGATAAGGTGACAGTGGGTCAAGTTCAACCAACCTATACAAAGTCCGGTGTGGTGATGGTGGATATCAAAGGTTTGTTTGCCCAAGTTCCAACTGTCACGGTGTCCAATGATGGAAAAACCGTTCAATATAATGGCACAACGATCAAACTCACACCGGGAAGCAATGAAATTCAAGTAAATGGAGAAACCAAAACATTGTCCGTCAATGTGGAAGCAAAAAACGGAACCGTTTATGTTCCAGCAAGAGAGTTCGCTAAGGAATTAGGATGGTATACTCGTTCAATTCCTCGCTATAAACGATTGGATTTTTCCACTTACCCGTTACCGCAATTTGAAGGATTAACGGAATAAAATGTAATCAAAAAACTTCCGTGAAGTGAAACAAAAATGAAGGGAAAAATTTTTGGGGGTTTTGTTACATATGGCGATGTTCGTATTTTATTTTCCCGATCGATTGGAATCACATTCGGTCTGCAGGTGTTATTTAGTTTGATGATAGGACGGGTGGGGCAAAAGGCTTTTTTGCGATTTGGGCAGCTGGATGGATAGGCTTTTTTGGTCCACCCGTTTTTCTGTTGATAGGGAAGGGAGCGATCTAGGCTGAATATTGTCGGAAAAATGGATTTTTTGAAAAAATAGTTCATTTTCGAAGGGAATCTTTATAAAATAATGAATGAAAGCGCTTTTAAAACATGAATCGTGAATGATCATATATTGTAAAACAACAATAAGGAGGAGGGAGAAACATGAGTATGCAATTGAAAAGCGGGCTTTGGCTCCAGCAAACGCAGAAGTTGGCGATGACTCAAGAACTGTCGCAAGCGATTGAACTGCTTCAATACTCCTCTCAAGAATTGGCGGAATATTTAGAAGAAAAAACGATGGAAAATCCGTTTATTCAGATAGAGACTCCGCCGATGGAATATTTCGATAGATGGAGAAGCCGCAAGCAGACGAAAAGGATTCATGACGATAAAAATTGGATTGAACAAATTGCCGATCATTCTTATCAGCTTGCGGATTATTTGCGTTTGCAGCTGTCCGGAATCAAAGTGACGAAAACGATTCAGAGAGTGCTCGATTTTTTGCTGCTGAACTTAGATGACAACGGTTATTTAACCATCCGTCCGGAAGAAGCGGCTGCTTTGCTGAAAACATCGGTGGACGAAGTACAAACAGCTGTTTCGATCATTCAAGAACTGGAGCCGGCCGGTGTCGGTGCATACCATCTCCAGCATTGCCTGCTTCTGCAAATGGATAAAGATACAAATGCGCCTCCGTTAGCAAAACAAATAATCCGCTTCCACTTTCATGAATTTGCAGAGAAAAAGTGGAAAGGGTTATCCAAAACATTAAAAGTGGAATTGTTCGACATTCAAAAAGCCTCAGATTACATTCAAACGCTAAATCCTCGTCCTGGATCAGCTTTTCAATCGAGCCGGTCAAATGAATATATTATCCCTGATATGTCCGTGTCGATGCACGGGGAGAAAATAGAATTGAAATTTTTGGATGAGACAATGCCTAAAATTGTCTTTCAAAAAGAATACTTTCAAGAAGTCTCCAACAATCATGACCAAGAGTTGAAAATGTTTTTAAAAGAAAAATTCCAAGATTATCAATGGCTGCTGAAAAGCTTGGAGCAGCGGAGAGAAACCATTCAAAAAGTTGGATTGAAAATAGTGGAAAAACAGCGGGATTTCTTTTTGAAAGGACCGCAAAATTTAACTTCCTTGACAATGAAGGAAATTGCGGAAGAACTCGGAATTCATGAATCAACCGTCAGCAGGGCTGTGAGGGGAAAGTATATGCAAACTCCTTATGGTACGTTGGAACTTCGCTATTTTTTCACTAACGCCGTACCTGCCCGAGACAACGCCGAGGCAATATCCAGCCGACGGGTGAAAGGGTTGATCGAAAACATGATAGCGCAGGAAGATAAAAAACACCCGCTTTCCGACCAAGAAATATGTGATCGACTTAAGATGGAAGGAATCATGATTTCAAGAAGAACAGTCGCTAAATATCGAGATCAACTGCATATCCCTTCATCATCCAAAAGAAAGCGATATGAGTCATAACGATCGTTCGTCCGGATGACTGAAAAGAAAAAATCAACAGGGATTGGCGCAGCTTCAATTTTGAAAAGGAAAATCATGATTTTTCAATGTATGTTTCTCGATGACAAGGGATTGTCGGATCGGAATGTCTCGTGCAATGAACCGGTTGACGAAAGAGTGAACGATGAAGAAAGCGGATTAAATGGCAAGGGAGGTTGCCTATGATGGTTGGTGGAACCAATTGGGATGAAACAGGAGGAACGACCGTGAAACATATAGTGCTTTATACAAAGAAAGATTGCCCGTTATGTTTGGAGGCAAAAATGAATTTGATGCTTGTCGGCGAATTAGTGCCATTGAAAATAGAAGAACGGGATATTGAAGAGAAGGATGAATGGATGGAAAAGTACGGCATGATGATACCCGTTGTCGAATATGACGGCGAAATGATCCAGTACGGACGTGTTGATTACCCCACGTTGTTGGGACGGCTTAAATAAAAAATATTTCAATATTGTTAACGAAATAGGAAGGGTTTGTAAAATCGTGTTCTTCATCGTTGATTTCTTCCATTATCCTTGCTACAATAAAATTGCAAGCAGGGATCATTTTTTTTACAGCAGGTGGGACATAATAAGTCTATGTGGGACTAAAAATGTCCAACTGAATAAAGGAGTCAAAGCATGAATGAGTACATTTCTTGAAGTTCAAAAAAAGCTAGTACCAGACCTGCTGCAAATCATGCAAAAACGTTATGAAATTTTAAGATCCATTTGGCTGTCCGGCCCTGTAGGAAGGCGTACTTTGGCCCAAGCAGTCGGCTTGACGGAGAGGGTGCTTCGCAGCGAAGTTGAATTTTTGAAAAATCAGCATCTGATTGAGATTCGCTCCACCGGAATGGTGATTACCGACGAAGGGAAAACCATTTTGCGTGAAATTGAAGACATGATGCGGGAAATTTCGGGAATTAACCAAATGGAGAACAAAATTAAGGAATATTTTCAAATCCAAGCTGTATTTATTGTGCCCGGCAACAGCGATACTTCTCCTTGGGTAAAACAAGAAATGGGGCGTGCATGTGCCCGAAGTATCAAAAAACGATTATTGGGAGAAAATATCATTGCCGTAACAGGTGGAACTACGATGGCGGCTGTTGCTGAAACACTGACACCCGATTTTTCCAATAAAAAAATCATGTTTGTCCCTGCTCGCGGAGGTATTGGCGAAGATGTATCCAATCAAGCCAATTATATTTGCGCCAAAATGGCAAAGAATACGGGCCAAAAATACCGGGTTTTCTATGCACCGGACCAAGTCAGCCAACAAGTGTATGCTTCATTGATGAAGGAAAAACCGATTAAGGAAATTTTGACGTTGATATCATCCGCCAATATGGTTCTCCACGGCATCGGTGATGCTATGGTTATGGCAAAACGCAGAAATACGAGCCCGGCGGAGATGGAAAAACTCGTCAAAGCAAAGGCAGTCGCAGAAGCTTTTGGCTACTACTTTGATGAAGAAGGAAAAGTAGTACATAAAGTTTCCACTATCGGTTTGCAGCTGTCAGACTTATCAAAGGCCAAAGATGTCATTGCGGTAGCTGGCGGCGCTTCTAAAGGTAAAGCGATTTTCGCTTATTTGAAAAGCGCGCCTAAATCAACGGTGCTCATTACAGATGAAGCAGCAGCAAAAATGCTTTTAAAAGGGATTTAACCCTTTTTAAAGGATAAATTTTACCATCATCCTGAAACTATGAAGGAGGAATTTTTAAAATGGCAGTAAAAGTTGGAATTAATGGTTTTGGTCGTATTGGACGCAATGTTTTTCGTGCAGCATTAAATAACCCAAATGTGGATATTGTTGCAATCAACGATTTAACAGATGCCAATATGTTGGCGCATCTTTTAAAATATGACTCTGTTCATGGCACTCTTGATGCTGAAGTAGGCGTTGACGGAGATTCTTTAGTAGTAAACGGAAAACGCATTAAAGTTGTGGCAGAACGCGAACCTGCTAATCTTCCTTGGGGAGAACTTGGTGTAGAAGTAGTAGTAGAATCTACTGGCCGTTTCACAAAACGTGCAGATGCAGCAAAACATTTAGAAGCAGGAGCTAAAAAAGTGGTTATTTCCGCACCTGCAAAAGAAGAAGATATTACGATCGTTATGGGTGTTAACCAAGATAAATATGATCCTGCAAAACACCATGTTATTTCGAACGCTTCTTGTACAACAAACTGTTTAGCTCCATTTGCAAAAGTGTTAAATGACAAATTCGGCATTCGCCGCGGTATGATGACAACTGTTCACTCTTACACTAATGACCAACAAATTTTAGACTTGCCGCATAAAGACTATCGTCGTGCTCGTGCAGCTGCTCAATCTATCATTCCGACTACGACTGGAGCTGCAAAAGCTGTTGCGCTTGTATTGCCTGAATTAAAAGGAAAATTAAACGGTATGGCTATGCGCGTGCCTACTCCAAACGTTTCCGTTGTAGACTTAGTTGCGGAACTTGACAAAGAAGTAACAGTAGAAGAAGTGAACGCTGTATTAAAAGAAGCAGCAGAAGGAGAATTAAAAGGCATCCTTGCTTACACAGAAGAACCGCTTGTTTCCCGCGACTTTAACGGAACAACTGAATCTTCTACTATCGATGCTCTTTCCACAATGGTTATCGAAGGAAACCTTGTGAAAGTTGTTTCTTGGTATGATAACGAATTCGGTTATTCTAACCGCGTAGTAGACCTTGTGGACTACATCGCTCAAAAAGGTCTTTAACATTATTTCCGAAAGAAGTCTCCCACTTCAAGCGTGTGAAGGGCGATAGCCCAACGATAAGTGGGGAGATGAATTTCGGTTGGCGATAGCCAACTAATAGGATAGAATATAGCTAGAACGGACACCTTCGGAACGAAGGGAAGCGTAAAGGGTTCTTGTGTGTGGCTTACCGTTCAGCGAACACGCACAAGTCGCTTGAAGCCCCCGCCTCTAAGCGAAGCGTAGGTGGTGGGTAGTTCACTATAAACTGAAGAATATTGGAAATTGAAATCCTAACATCTATAATAAGAGTGGGATGAAAGGGGGAGCGGGGGATTCATCCCCCCTCCCCGTTTTCATGAAAAATCTTGGCTGGAAAATCTTCGAAACCAAGGAGGCCTTTTGCTATGAATAAAAAAACGATTAAAGACGTGGATGTAAAAGGAAAACGAGTTTTTTGCCGCGTTGATTTCAACGTTCCGATGAAAGACGGAAACATAACGGATGATACGAGAATTCGAGCTGCACTCCCGACGATCCAATATTTGTCCGAAAACGGGGCAAAAGTGATCCTTGCTAGCCATCTTGGACGCCCGAAAGGACAAGTGGTGGAAGAAATGCGCCTGACACCGGTGGCAAAACGCCTTTCCGAGCTTCTTCATAAAGATGTTCGTAAAACGAATGAATCTTATGGCGATGAAGTGAAAGCAGAAATCGCGAAAATGGAAGACGGCGACATTCTCCTCCTTGAAAATGTTCGTTTCCATCCCGGCGAAGAAAAAAATGATCCTGAACTGGCAAAAGCGTTTGCTGAATTAGCAGATATTTATGTGAATGACGCTTTTGGTGCTGCCCATCGCGCTCACGCTTCAACTGAAGGGATTGCGAAACATTTGCCGGCCGTGGCAGGATTTTTGATGGAAAAAGAATTAGAAGCTCTCGGCAATGCGCTTTCTAATCCGGATCGTCCATTTACGGCCATTATCGGCGGAGCAAAGGTAAAAGATAAAATCGGCGTCATTGACAACCTTTTGGATAAAGTCGACAACTTAATCATCGGCGGCGGTCTTGCTTACACGTTCGTTAAAGCAAAAGGCTATGAAGTGGGCAAGTCGTTGCTTGAAGAAGATAAAATTGAACTGGCAAAAGACTTTATGAAAAAAGCCGAAGAAAAAGGCGTTAACTTCTATATGCCAATCGATGCTGTCGTGGCAGACGACTTTTCTGAAACTGCCAATACAAAAGTAGTCAGCATTGAGGAAATTCCTTCTGATTGGGAAGCTTTAGACATTGGACCGGAAACAAGCAAAAAATATCGTGAAGTCGTTTTAAATTCCAAATTGGTGATTTGGAACGGACCAATGGGTGTATTCGAAATGGATAAGTTTGCGGAAGGAACAAAAGCTGTTGCGCAAGCTCTTGCTGATGCCGAAAATACTTTTACCATTATCGGCGGCGGTGATTCAGCGGCAGCAGTGGAAAAATTCCATTTAGCTGATAAAATGGATCACGTCTCGACAGGCGGAGGCGCCTCTCTGGAATTTATGGAAGGAAAACAACTTCCTGGCGTTGTCGCTCTTAACGATAAGTAATGGAAGTCGCAAAAGAAAGGAGAGGCAAAAACCATGCGAAAACCCATTATTGCGGGAAACTGGAAAATGAATAAAACGCTCACGGAAGCTCTTCAATTTGCCAACGAAGTAAAAGGTTCCGTACCTGGCGAAGACAAAGTGGACAGCGTCATTTGTTCACCGGCGCTTTTTCTGGATCAATTGATTAAAACGGTCCAAGGAACACCGGTCAAAATCGGCGCTCAAAACATGCATTTCGAAGAATCCGGCGCTTTTACCGGCGAAATCAGTCCGAAAGCGTTGGAAGAATTGGGTGTACAATATGTCATTATTGGTCACTCAGAACGCCGGGAAATGTTTAATGAAACAGATGAATCTGTCAATAAAAAAGCGTTGGCAGCATTCCGTCACCATTTAATCCCGATCATTTGTGTAGGGGAAACGTTGGAACAAAGAGAAAGCGGACAAACAAAAGAATTGGTCGGCGATCAAGTCCGCAAAGCGTTGCAAGGTTTAACAGAAGAGCAAGTGAAACAAACCGTTATTGCGTATGAACCTATTTGGGCGATTGGAACGGGCAAATCTTCCACAGCAGAAGATGCCAACGAAGTTTGCGCTCACATTCGCCAAGTAGTCGCTGAACAATTTTCAAAAGAAGCGGCGGAAGCAATCCGCATCCAATACGGCGGAAGCGTAAAACCAGGAAACATTGCAGAGTTTATGAAACAACCGGACATTGACGGTGCATTAGTCGGAGGCGCAAGCCTTGATCCAAAATCTTTCTTACAATTACTGGAGGCAGGCAGTCATGAGTAAAGCACCAGTTGCATTAATCATCTTGGATGGTTTTGGTCTAAGGGATGAAGTGAAAGGAAATGCCGTAGCACAAGCAAAAAAACCGAATTTTGACCGCTACTGGAACAAATATCCGCATGCGACATTGAGAGCAAGCGGGGAAGCGGTTGGTTTGCCTGACGGGCAAATGGGAAATTCGGAAGTAGGCCATTTAAATATCGGAGCTGGTCGGATTGTCTATCAAAGCTTAACGAGAGTGAATATTGCGATTCGCGAAGGGGAATTTGACCGCAATGAAACATTCCTTGGAGCGATGAACCATGTGAAAAAACATGGAACAAGCCTTCACTTATTCGGCCTTTTATCCGACGGCGGGGTCCACAGCCATATTGACCATATGTTTGCCTTGCTGCGACTCGCTGCGAAAGAAGGCGTGAAAAAAGTATATATACATGCTTTCTTAGATGGTCGTGATGTTGGCCAAAAAACAGCGAAAAAGTATATTGAACAAACGCTCGAAAAAATCAAAGAATATGGAGTCGGCGAAATCGCAACGATTTCCGGACGCTATTATTCCATGGACCGCGATAAACGCTGGGACCGTGTGAAAAAATCGTATGATGCGATGGTTTACGGCGAAGGTCCAAAATATAAAGATCCGTTTGAATTAGTGGATGATTCCTATGCAAACGGCATTTATGACGAATTTGTCATTCCGTCTGTGATGGTGAAAGAAAACGGAGAACCGGTTGCGACGATCCAAGACAACGATGCCGTTATTTTCTACAACTTCAGACCGGATAGAGCGATTCAAATTTCCAATGCTTTCACAAACGAAGATTTCCGTGAATTCGATCGCGGTCCGAAAGCACCGAAAAATCTCTATTTCGTATGTTTAACTCACTTCAGCGAAACGGTAAAAGGATATGTGGCCTTCCAACCGACGAACTTGGATAACACGATCGGGGAAGTTCTATCGCAAAACGGTTTAAAACAACTTCGTATTGCTGAAACGGAAAAATATCCGCACGTTACTTTCTTTATGAGCGGCGGAAGAGAAGAAAAATTCCCAGGAGAAGAACGGATTTTAATCAATTCTCCAAAAGTGGCCACTTACGATCTTAAGCCGGAAATGAGCGCTTATGAAGTGGCTGATGCGCTTGTGAAAGAAATCGAGGCAGACAAATTTGATGCTATTATCCTAAACTTTGCCAACCCTGATATGGTTGGACACTCCGGTAAACTAGAGCCGACCATTAAAGCGGTGGAAGCAGTTGACGAATGTTTAGGACGCGTAGTTGACCTTATTTTAGAAAAAGGCGGCGTCGCTATTATTACGGCTGACCACGGAAATGCGGACGAAGTCGTAACGCTTGACGGCAAGCCGATGACGACCCATACAACGAATCCTGTACCGGTTATCGTGACAAAAGAAGGATTGGAATTGCGCGATGGCGGTATTTTAGGCGATTTGGCGCCAACCATGCTCGATCTTTTAGGAATAAAACAGCCTAAAGAAATGACAGGCCAATCGATTATTAAACATTAATATTTAGAAATTAAATAAAAAGGAGAGATTCAAATGCCATTCATTACAGAAGTTTATGCTCGTGAAGTATTAGATTCCCGCGGAAATCCAACAGTAGAAGTCGAAGTTTATACGGAATCCGGTGCATTTGGACGCGCTCTTGTTCCATCTGGAGCCTCTACTGGCGAATATGAAGCAGTGGAGCTGCGCGATGGTGATAAAACACGCTATCAAGGAAAAGGGGTATTGACGGCGGTTAAAAATGTAAACGAAATTATCGCCCCTGAACTGATCGGCCACGATGTAACAGACCAAGTCGGTATTGACAAACTGTTAATTGAACTGGACGGAACAGAAAATAAAGGAAAATTAGGCGCAAATGCCATCCTTGGCGTTTCCTTGGCGGTTGCTCGTGCAGCAGCTGATTTTCTAGATGTTCCGCTTTATCAATATCTTGGCGGATTCAATGCAAAACAATTGCCAGTTCCTATGATGAATATTTTAAATGGCGGCGCCCATGCCGACAACAACGTGGACATTCAAGAATTCATGATTATGCCGGTTGGTGCACCTAACTTCCGTGAAGCACTGCGCATGGGAGCAGAAATTTTCCACAATCTGAAATCCGTGTTGAAAGAAAAAGGCTACAATACAGCAGTTGGAGACGAAGGTGGTTTTGCACCAAACTTAAAATCCAATGAAGAAGCGCTGCAAACGATTATAGAAGCCATCGAAAGAGCTGGTTACAAACCGGGCGAAGAAGTGAAACTGGCCATGGATGTGGCTTCATCCGAACTTTATAGCGACGAAGACGGCAAATACCATCTCGATGGCGAAGGCGTAGCGAAAACATCCGAAGAAATGGTGAGCTGGTACGAAGAATTGATTTCCAAATACCCAATCATTTCGATTGAAGACGGATTGGATGAAAATGACTGGGAAGGCCATAAAATGCTGACAGAACGTCTCGGCAAAAAAATACAATTAGTGGGCGACGACTTGTTCGTAACGAACACGAAAAAATTAGCCCAAGGGATCGAAAAGGGTGTCGGCAACGCTATCTTGATTAAAGTAAACCAAATCGGTACTTTAACGGAAACATTTGACGCGATCGAAATGGCGAAACGTGCGGGATACACAGCCATTGTTTCCCACCGCTCCGGCGAAACAGAAGACAGCACAATCGCAGATATTGCGGTGGCTACCAATGCCGGTCAAATTAAAACAGGGGCGCCATCTCGCACTGACCGCGTAGCGAAATACAACCAATTGCTTCGCATCGAAGACAAATTGGGAGATACTGCTCAATACCTTGGCTTGAAGGCATTCTATAATCTGAAACACTAATCCTTCATCCATTTTCAAAAGGCTGACTCATCACGGTTGACCCGTTCAATGAGTCAGCCTTTTTCATGATTCTTATTTGTCTTCTTCCCGACCCTTGTGGTAAAATAAAACTAATCGTTTGTTCGTTGTTATGGAGGGGAATCATGCACACATTTTTAACCATCGCACTAGTAGTCGTTTCCATCGCGCTCATCGTGGTCGTTTTACTGCAATCGGGAAAAAGCGCCGGCCTTTCCGGAGCCATTACCGGCGGGGCAGAACAGCTTTTTGGAAAGCAGAAAATGCGCGGTGTTGATTTGGTTTTGCATCGCATTACGGTTGTATTGTCCATTTTGTTTTTCGCGATTACCATTGCGATCGCTTATCTTGGATGGTAACGGCAGCGAGACGCTGTGGAAATGAACGGTTGTCTGCAGCTAACTGATCTTAAGAACGATATAACATTGCGAATTTTCCGGCCTGACCATTCGTGGTTAGGCTTTTCTCTTGAAAAGCTCATCCATTCGCTTCTCATGATGATCGCCAACATCGCCATTTTGTGGACTAGGGTGTCAACATGAGGATCATGAGAGAGAGTTTGAACTAGAGAGGACTCTTGAGAAGGCGGATTGATGAGAGGAAAAGAACTTTTTTCAGCGGCAGTAAAACATTTGGATTCATGAAGAAAGGAGAAGTCATCATGAAAATTAAATGGCCGGAGCCGTTTTTCTTTGAAGCGGGGCCGAGAGCGGTATTATTGCTGCATGGTTTTACCGGAAATTCATCGGATGTGCGTATGCTGGGGAGATTTTTGGAGAAAAAGGGATATACCAGTCATGCCCCCCATTATAAAGGCCATGGAGTGCCTCCGGAAGAGCTGGTGAAAACAGGGCCGAGAGACTGGTGGAAGGATGTTGTAAAAGCTTATGATTTTTTGAAAAGCAAAGGCTATGAGGAAATTGCCGTTGCCGGCCTGTCGCTCGGCGGTGTATTTTCTTTGAAATTAGGTTACACTGTACCTGTGAAGGGAATCATTCCCATGTGTGCACCTATGTATATTAAAAGCGAAGAAGTTATGTACAAGGGAGTTGTGGAATACGCCCGCAACTATAAAAAATTGGAAGGAAAATCGGAGGAGCAAATTGAAAAAGAAATAGAAGCCTTTAAGGAAACTCCTATGAACACATTAAAAGAGCTTCAAAATCTTATTGCCGATGTCCGTGAAAATGTGGATAACGTATATGCCCCAACGTTTGTTGTTCAAGCAAGACATGATGAAATGATCAACACGGATTCGGCCAATATTATTTATAATGAAATCCAATCTCCGGTGAAACACATAAAATGGTATGAACAATCCACCCATGTCATTACACTTGGTAAAGAAAAAGAGCAGCTTCACGAAGATATTTATCAATTTTTAGAAAGTCTTGATTGGCAAGTATAAATTCCGTCGGGGCTTTAAGTCCTAAGGAGGGATGAAAATGGATCCAACCATTCAAGAGCATGTGGACAGGCTGTTGACCTATATGAAAGAAGACGCCTACAAGCCGCTCACTGTCCAAGAACTTGAAAAAGCATTTGAAATTGAGGATTCATCAGAGTTTAAAGATTTTGTCAAAGCGCTTGTCTACATGGAAGAGCAAGGGCTTGTCGTTCGAACAAGAAGCAACCGCTATGGAGTTCCGGAAAAAATGAATTTAATCCGTGGAAAGCTGTCCGGTCATCCGAAGGGATTCGCCTTTTTGATCCCGGAAGAACCGGGAATGGATGATATTTTTATCCCTCCCGGCGACACAAACGGAGCGGTGAACGGAGACAAAGTGCTTGTCCGTGTTTCCAATCAAAAATCAGGAACGCGCAGAGAAGGAGCCGTTGTCCGAATTTTGGAGAGAGGTGTCAAGGATCTGGTCGGTACGTACTCGGACAGCAAATATTTTGGGTTTGTAATTCCGGATGACCGCAAGTTTTCCAGTGATATTTTTATTCCGAAAACAGCCAATATGGGGGCAGTGGACGGTCATAAAGTGGTGGTCCGGATCACTTCTTATCCGGAAGGAAGAAAAAGCGCCGAAGGAGAAATTATTCAGATTATCGGCCATAAAAACGATCCGGGAGTGGATATTTTATCGGTTATTCATCAATTTGGACTTCCGGAAGGCTTTCCGGATGAAGTATTGGCTCAGGCCAATGAAACGCCCGACACCATTGACGAATCGGAAATTCGAAACAGAAGGGACCTGCGGAACGAACTGATCGTGACGATTGATGGACCGGATGCCAAAGACTTGGATGATGCCGTCACTGTCACAAAATTGGACAATGGACACTACAAATTAGGCGTTCATATAGCGGATGTCAGCTACTACGTGAAAGAAGGCTCTCCTATTGACCGGGAAGCGTTTGAGCGGGGGACAAGCGTGTATTTGGTTGACCGAGTGATTCCGATGATCCCGCACCGGCTGTCCAACGGAATCTGTTCTTTAAATCCGAAAGTGGACCGCCTTACTCTCTCATGTGAAATGGAAATCAATGAACAAGGAGAAGTGGTCAGCCACGAAATTTTCGAAAGCGTCATCCGCACAACGGAACGAATGACTTATGAGGATGTCAATGCCATTCTCGTTGACAAAGATGAAGAATTGCGGAAACGGTATGAACCTCTTGTTCCTATGTTTGAACGAATGGCCGAATTGGCCGAAATTCTCCGTAATAAACGAATGAAGCGAGGAGCCATTGACTTTGATTTTAAAGAGTCGAAAGTGATTGTCGATGAAAACGGCAAACCGGTAGATGTCGTGCTGCGCGAACGTTCCGTGGCGGAGCGGCTGATCGAAGAATTTATGTTGGCAGCCAATGAAACAGTGGCGGAACATTTTCATTGGCTTGATGTTCCGTTTATTTACCGGATTCATGAAGATCCGAAAGAAGACAAACTGCAGCGATTCTTCGAATTTATTACGAATTTCGGTCTGGTCGTCAAAGGAACGGCCAATTCCGTTCATCCGCGGGCGTTGCAGGAAATCATTGAAGCCGTGCAAGGAAAGCCGGAAGAAATGGTCGTATCGACTGTGATGCTTCGCTCCATGCAGCAGGCAAAATATTATCCGGAAAGTCTGGGACACTTTGGTTTGTCTACCGATTTTTACACCCATTTTACTTCTCCGATACGTCGGTATCCGGATTTAATTGTTCACCGGCTTATCCGCACTTATTTAATCGAAGGGAAAATGGACGAAGCGACACGTGCAAAATGGGGAGCGCGGCTTCCGGAAATCGCTGAGCATTCTTCCGAGAGAGAAAGACGGGCAGTAGATGCCGAAAGAGCGACTGACGAAATTAAAAAAGCGGAATTTATGGAAGATAAAATCGGCCAAGAATTTGACGGCATTATTAGTTCCGTTACGAACTTTGGCATATTTGTTGAACTGCCGAATACCATTGAAGGTCTTGTCCATGTTTCGTATATGACCGATGATTATTATCACTACGATGAACGCCATTATGCGATGATCGGCGAGCGGACTGGAAATGTGTATCGGATCGGCGATGAAATCACGGTCCGCGTCATCAATGTCAATAAAGAGGAACATTCGGTCGATTTTGAAATCGTCGGCATGAAAAACGTTAAGAAGAGAAAAATGACGGAAGCGCCGAAAGTGGTGAAAGTGCGTTCCAAAAAAAGAAAACAAAAAGGTCCTCAGCTGAATTCGGAGGAAGAATGGTCAACGCGGCCGCCCAAAAAAAAGAAAAAGAAATTTTACGAGAATGTCGCAAAGTCAAAAAGCAAAAGGCGAAAACGAAAATAAAGGTGGACTGACAAGAATTTAGTCAGTGAATGAAATAGGTTTTTTGAGATAGAGAGGCCGGATCTTTCCTGATAGCCTTTTGGACAAAAGATCAAGAAACCAGCAAGGGGGGAATCATATGCCAAAAGGGGAAGGAAAAGTTGTCGCACAAAATAAGAAAGCAAGGCACGATTACTTTATTGAAGAAACGTATGAAGCGGGCATCGTGCTGCAAGGAACGGAAATTAAATCGATCCGCGCTGGCCGTGTCAATTTAAAAGATTCATTTGCCCGCGTCCAAAAGGGCGAGGTTTTTCTTCACAATATGCATATCAGCCCATATGAACATGGAAACCGCTATAATCATGACCCGCTTCGTACTCGAAAGCTTTTGCTGCATAAAAAAGAAATTTTGAAATTAATCGGGAAAACAAAAGAACAAGGCTATTCGCTTGTTCCGTTAAAATTATATATAAAAAACGGCTATGCCAAAATTCTTCTCGGTCTGGCCAAAGGGAAGAAAAAATGGGATAAACGCGAAGACTTGAAAAAGAAAGAAGCAAAACGAGAAATTGAGCGTGCGTTTAAAGCTCGTCAGCAGTTTTAATACTCTTTTGAACTTCCAGACGGTGAAACTCGTTTCGTCATCCAACATACAGGCTGCCCAGAATCGATACTTTTCAAGCGATCTTTGGATGCAGTCCATCACTCGGGAAAAAGCCTCCACTTCGATAAGTAAAGAAGTGGAGGGTCGTACCGCAAGTTGGAAAATTGGAAGTTCATCCCGGTTGAATTATACGCCTATTATGATATAATAACTCTTGCAAGAGCCAGTTGAAACAAGCATTAAGCTCTCGATATTCCCAGAGCTTCCGAAACATTCTCTTTATTATAAGGGGACGTTACGGATTCGACAGGGGTAATCAGAGCTTAAGCTGCGAGTCGGAGGGATCGTCTCCGTCATCAACGTCAACTTAAATATAACTGGCAAACAAAACAATTACGCTTTAGCTGCTTAATTGCGCTAAAGGCTCCTCCTTCCATCGCCCATGTGGAAGTCGAGGGGTTCATCTGAAGTGGGCTACGCCGGATTCCGCCGCCTGAGGATGAAGGAAGAGACCAATCAGGCTAGCTCGTCCGAAGCCCGTCGACAGGCCGACGATAGAGCGAAACACAATATGTCGACTACACTCGTAGACGCTTAAGTGGTGATACCTTTGGACGTGGGTTCGACTCCCACCGTCTCCATTTTAAGTATCCGATAACATGCGAATAAAACTTGCGAAATCCTGATACGACCGCATTTGCGGTCGTTTTTCATTTTTCCGAGATTCCGAAAGAATCCTGTAGAATTCGAAAAAATTTTGCATTGATTTTGCACTGCTATTTTTATTTGAAATCGTAGGGCTCTTTCATCGTTCGGTCAACTTGTCGAGACTTTTTCTGCTTATTTTTACCTAACTTGCTTCATAAGCAGGCTGGCTTTTGTCGACAAACTAAATAACCGCAACACTATCAGTTGCGGTTGTTCGCGGAAGATTCCGATGGCTGATTTGAAGTTACACAGGTTTTTATAAAAAACCTGAAATCAAAATATTTAGCGGTAAATACTCTCTGTTTTCTCATCTACAAAGAGATCTCAAGTGGTGATCCACAATCGATTCAACCATTTCTGGGGTTAAATGATTTGGTTGCATAATGATGTGTATCGCTAAACCGTCAATAAGCGCATAAAGACGCTCCACTTCTAAATCTACATTTAAGTTTGGCCGTGCAAGTTCAAGTTTTAACAACGTTTCAATGATTAGTTTAATTGCGGAACGAAACTCGTGGTATACTTGATTGCTTAATGGCTGAAGTTCAGGCTCCCATAATGCCTTTTGGGTAAAAGTAAACCACACCTCCATTTCTTTTTTTGTTTCTTCTTCCAGCGGCAAAACCTCATGTATTAGACGTTTTATCCCTTCAAGAGGGGGACAAGAAAAATCGATTCCTTCAATTCGTTTTTTCACTCGCTCGGAAACGAGCCTCATCGAAAAAGCCAACAGTTCTGACTGGGTAGAAAAATAATGGCGTAAGGAACCAACAGAAATTCCAGCCTCTTTCGCAATATTGCGGACGGTTGCTTTTTCAATTCCCTCCCTCGTAATGATTCTCCATGTCGCTTCCGCAATTTTTTTCCTTTGTTTATCATGATCAACTATTTTTGGCATGAATATATTATATCATGATTGTTTTTTTGATACATGTGTGCTAAATTGTTTCTAACACAACTGTATTAAAAAGGGGATATCTATATGATTGCTTGGCTCATTATTGCCAGTGAAATTTTGTTTTAGCTATTTATTTTTGCGGGTTTATTCGCAAGATATGTTCTGAAATGGAAAAGAATTGGAATAATATTATTGTTTTGCACACCGCTTATTGACCTTTTTTTATTGATGGCTACTATTATTGATTTGAAAAATGGGGAAACGGCTCATTTTGTTCACGCGTTGTCAGCAGTTTATATCGGCGTCTCCGTTGCATTTGGAAGACGCATGATTCAATGGGCTGATGAATACTTTTCCTACCGATTTGCTGGGGGGAGTCGTCCCAAAAAAGCACCTCGATTCGGAAAAGAACATGCCAAGTACGAACTACAAGGCTGGTATCGGCATTTGCTTGCATGGACAATCGGGAATGGATTAATCCTCTTCATGGTTTTGATCGTCAACGACTTTGACAAAACAAAAGAGCTTTTAATCACGGCAACCCGATGGTCTGTTATTCTTATCATCGATTTTTTGTGGAGTTTTAGTTATACATTATGGCCCCGCGGGGCAAAAAGGTAAAAAGTAGCTTACTGAATAAGTAGCTGTTTTTTGCTCCGAGGGGAATGACTGCCTTGTTTTAATCGCTGCGCAAGCGCTTCGCATAAGAAAAAGCGGAAAATTATCTAAAAATATTTCTAATTTTTGATAGGTTTGATATAACAAAAGGTAGAAAGGAGGAAAAAGGTGGATAACTTTTTAGTCCGGATGCTTGGCAACAGCATATAGGGTATTTCCGCTTTTCACTAAAACAATTGAGCATCTCCACCATGAAATATGAAAAATAAAATTTCATCAACTGATTTTTTGATGCTTCTTTTATTTATGATGTGGTTTTCCAATATGAACTTTAATCATATGTCGATTACGACATGGATGGTTGTCATAACCTTATTGATCTGGTTTATTCTATTTATCATTAAACTATGCATACCAAAAGTAAAAGAGAATTGATGTCTTACTATCATTTTACAAACAAAAAAGAAATAGAGAAGTTTGTATTGATCACGTATGAACGACGTCGCAAGCCATAAAAATACCGGGGATTACAAAATCACGCAGGAGCCAGCTTATTTCACGAGGAAAGATAGCTTGTTTTTAAGGCGGATATTGAAAACCAGATAGGCTAAGAAAAAAATATTGTCCGTATGAAAGGGAATAAAACCCCAATAAGGGTTATTTTATAGCCAAATGCTTTTCTCCCATAAATCTGTTCATCGTGAACCTCTAAACTATGCTTTCCACTTATCAATGACAACTAGAATCATATTTTGAAATACATGGAGATATGATTATATGAACAGGTTATAAAGGGGAGAGGGATTAATGGCGGATTTTGAAAAAGCGGCGAAATTTGAACATGGTTTTTGGCTTCAGGTGTTGGGAGATCATGCTCGTTTTATACACGATTCACTCGGTCCTCAAGAACAACGGGAAATCGATTTGGCCCGTTATTTTATTCAAACGTTTGATTACCTTCTCGCAAGGGTTCAAGTTGATGACTTAGCGGCATTAAGCAACAAGGCGGAAGAAGAGGGCAATAAACTAAGAGAGTTTAAGCTCCGTTTAATCGAACGTCATTTGGTCAGAAAGATTCAAATAGGATTAAGTCCATCCTTTTTGAATCATATGGTCAATGAATTAGAGGAGTATTTACGGATTTTAGACTATTTAAAAAAAGGAGCAGTTCCTCCTATCTTTCATGAACTTCACCACCACTTAATCTGGATTTTAGATGCGGCCGGTCATGCCGGAGCCATTTCAGATAACATGGATAGAATCGAAAAGAAAATCAAAGAGAAAAGCGATGATTTTACAAAAGACTTCGAAGCATTTTATTTAAAAGCGGTAGAAATGACAGGATTTCTGAGAACCAATCTTTCCTCTTTCCCCGCATTAGAGAGGCTTCATCATGATGTTTCCCTTGAAATGAAGCTCTTTATGAACTTTCTGAATGAAATAGAAGAGCTGGGATTAAGTAAGCAAGCTTTGGGTACTTTTGCCCCTCTAATGGCGGATCATATGATGAGAGAAGAGTGCTATTATTTAACAAGAATAGCGAGAAGTCCCCTTCCTCTTTAGGTGGGGGATGATGGTGTAATTTGAGAGATTTTTTGATTTTGTGTATAATTCATTTTGAGTCCTCCTTGGTTTATTGAAATTCGGGGTCAACGCGCATTGACACCCTGTACTATACCAAGGGGACTTTTTTTTATCAAACCTCAAATTTCCTCATTACAGGAATGCTCCTTTCAAGTAGTAATAGTTTATACTCTTTATTTAGTGGTTCTAGGTATAGTATTAAAGCTGCTATCATCGCAGTAGAAAAACTAATTAAACCTAACATAATAGCAAAAATTTCGTGCATAAAAATGGCAAGTAAAAACAAGATTTTTTTTATTTTATAATTAGAAAATAATCCACAAAATAGTAATAATTGCAAAACGATTGTTCCCCAAGTAGGTATAATAATTAACCAACTTTCCGCAATTGGTTCAATAAGGGTCATAAGTTTTGGATTTACTCCAAACATTGGGTCATTGATATAGTAGTAAACAGCTGTTCCATTAACCCATTCTGCATTAAACAGTTTTGCAATACTAGAATGTAAATATAAAATAGCAATTTGAAGTTGGATAACGAAGATAGCTGCCCAAGCAATCGCATTAGCAACTTTTGATTCTTCTACTGAAGTTTTTCTTTCCCAATGCCATTTTCTTTTATCTCCTAAAGTAATAGGAAGTAATAAAAAGGTTAATACACTAATAACTTGATCTCCACCATCTAGTGTTGTCATTGAGTTTTGGATACTAAATGCAATCCACCAATGTATTATCCCTGTGATTCTTGGTCTCCACCCTGACGCTACCAGTAGTAATAAGAAAATCACAATAATTTTAACGGTTGGTAAGAACTCTACAGGTAAAATACAAAATGCACTTATACGACTAATGCCAGTGGAGCAAAATGGATATTCTTCAATCCCTGCCACGGGTTTGAATAGTGTACTCACTTCATTAAACATAAGAGTCATAATAGAGGAAAGTGCTAAAATGGTTCTTGCTAAACCATAAACATTGGTAAATGGAGATCCAAGGTTATTTAGTTGGTTTACAGTTGATTCCTTTATGTTTTGGAACATTTTAATTCTACCTTCACCATTTTCATAGTTTTATAATTTCTTTCTATACTAGAACTCCAAGACCATGGCATTGGTTCCTTGATTGTAATAATATGTACTCCGCAAAGGGTTGGTTCAGGTGTTTTGTTTATAATTTCAATTGGCTTAACATCCTCTATCTCTTTAATACAATATTTTATATCATATTTTGAACATTCTTTAAATTCAGACCCTTGTATTTCTTGTAGAAACATCCCAATTTCTGTTCCTTGTGCTCTACCTTCTCTACTAATCCCAAATAGGTTTGAAACTCTCATATTTGGCCATTTTACTGACTTTTCTCCATCTAAAGAATAGACATCCAAGTATTCATCTCTAGGACTTTTGCTGAAGAACCCCCATCCTTGTGGCATTATTTGCGAAATCACAAGTTTATAATCACTTTTTATATTAATAGGATTTGGTGGTAAGGCAGCAATAATAGAAAGTACAAAAATCGATAACAAGATAAACAGAGTAATATAGAAAGACATTACAGTATTATTCTTAATTTCCTGATTCATGACCTTATTAAAATTCCCCCTATCTTTCTTTATATTTGTTACTGTAGTTGAGCAATTTTCATTACAATAATTACCATGTAAAAAGAGACAAA
>ERZ1673759.41-NODE-41-length-25240-cov-24.835736_pt1 | contig 25240 bp, 26 predicted proteins | sample MGYA00580179_ERZ1673759 | MGnify/ENA primary metagenome ERZ1673759 (study PRJEB41219, sample SAMN04549624) | soil metagenome | isolation source: soil | place: USA: Oklahoma, Great Salt Plains NWR | collected 2008-10-09 ... | reverse complement strand
ATTTTGAGAAAAAGCGAGTATTCGGGAGAAAAATAAACTTTATTGAGGGAGGAGAAAATGATGATGAGTATTGGTTTGTTAATTATTCGTTTAGTGATTGGATTATCGTTTGTCGGCCATGGAGCTCAAAAATTGTTTGGCTGGTTTGGAGGCTATGGAATAAAAGGCACCGGTCAATGGATGGAATCGATTGGCATTAAACCAGGTGCAACGATGGCTTTTCTGGCCGGTTTAGCAGAATTTGCAGGAGGACTGTTATTCGCTCTAGGATTACTGACACCTCTTGCGGGTATCATGATTGCTGCCACCATGATCGTTGCGATTGCAAAAGTTCACGGACCGAATGGATTTTGGGCGACACAAAATGGTTATGAATTGAATCTTATATTAATTGCAGTTGCCATTGGGATTGCTCTTACAGGTCCTGGCCAATATGCATTGGATGCCGTTCTTTTCTAAAACGATTTTGTCCAAAATGTGAGGGAATCAAAAGAGAATTTAAAGTAAATGAGTATGGAGGGGCAATAGAGTGAATCAGCCATTATAGAATCCATTATAGAAAAATTTGCCCCTTCTTTTTTAACATGCAAAAACGAGGAAGATACTTGTGTTTTTGGAAAAATACTTGCTTCATCAGGAAAGGAATCAATCTATTGAAGGAGAGAAGAATGATGGGGAAGAAAACAAAAGGGATTCATCACATTACAGCCATTGTGGGGAATCCGCAAGAAAATGTCGACTTTTACGCTGGTGTGCTGGGATTGCGATTGGTGAAAAAAACGATTAATTTCGATGATCCGGGCACTTACCACTTTTATTTTGGCAATGAAGCCGGAAAACCGGGCACGATTATCACCTTTTTCCCATGGCCAGATGGGCGCAGAGGGAAAATCGGCGACGGACAAGTGGGAGTGACAACATATGTTGTTCCAAAAGGCGCTATGCTGTTTTGGGAACAAAGGCTCGAGAAATTCCACGTTCCATTTTCCAAACTAGAACGATTTGGCGAACAATATTTACGTTTGAGCGATCCTCATGGGTTGGAAATAGAATTGGTGGAGAGAGAAGAAGGAGACAACAGCCAATGGAGTTTTGGCGGCGTGACCTCTGATGTCGCCATTAAAGGTTTTGGAGGAGCCGTTCTTTTCTCTGCCGATCCTGAAAAAACAGCTGAATTGCTCGAAAACGTACTGGGGCTTGAACAAGCAGGAGAGGAAGGAGAATATATCCGTTTTCGGTCGACAAGCGACATTGGGAATGTGGTTGATTTGAAAACATCTCCAACCGGCCGCGGTCAAGTAGGGGTCGGAACGGTCCATCATATCGCTTGGCGTACAGAGAATGACGAGGATCAGTTGGATTGGAAAGAACGCATCGAAAAACACGGATATCAAGTAACGCCTGTACAGGACAGAAATTATTTTCACTCTATTTACTTCAGAGAATATGGGAAAATTTTATTTGAAATGGCCACAGACCCACCGGGATTTGCCATTGATGAAGAACCGGAAAAATTAGGAGAAAATTTAATGCTGCCTGAGTGGTATGAACCGTACAGAAGCAAATTGGAACAAATGTTGCCGTCTATTCAAGTAAGAGAATTGGACAAAACTCAGAAGTAAAAATTTCTTTTTAAAAGCAGGACTAGATGATTGGGATTCGATCATTGATCCAATCCATAAGAAAATCGGAAATTGAATGAGCCGTCTTCCTTGTTATGAGGTATGAAAGGAGAAAAATCATGAGACATCTATTTCAACAAGGCCGCGATCCGGCGAAGCCCACTTTTCTTTTGCTTCATGGAACAGGGGGCAATGAATCGGACCTATTGCCTCTGGCCGGTATGATCGACCCGGATGCTTCCGTTTTAAGTGTACGCGGAAATGTGCTGGAAAACGGAATGCCTCGTTTCTTTAGAAGATTGGCGGAAGGCGTATTCGATGAAAAAGATCTTGTGTTCCGTACGAAAGAATTATATGAGTTTCTAGACGAAGCATCAAAGAAGTATTCATTCGATCGAAAAAATATAGTGGCTATTGGATATTCCAACGGAGCTAATATCGCCGGAAGCTTACTGTTTCATTATCAAGATGCGTTGAAAGGAGCCATTCTCTTTCATCCGATGGTTCCAAGAAGAGGGATTGATTTGCCGCATCTGTCAGAGACAAAGGTATTCATCGCAGCGGGCACAAATGATCCCATCTGTTCTCCGCAGGAATCATCGGAACTTCAACTTTTATTAGAACAAGCACATGCGAAAGTTGACATTCACTGGGAGAATAAAGGCCATCAATTAACATTGGATGAAATTCAAGCCGCTGCTAAATGGTATCAAGAAATGTTTTGATATCTAAAAACCATGTATTCTGATATTTTGTGCGAATTTTGAAAAAGATGATGATGCGAAATGGAGCAGCTTTGTGGACAATAAGCAAATGAGAAATGTTTGGCTGAATTGAACAATGAGGAAAACATAGCAGCAACATTAACAATCGGAAAATGGAAGCAGGTTGAATGGAATCATTTTTGAACGTTGTCTGTTTTGGCTTTAAAAGAATAAAAACATACTATTATAACGGCAAGGCACGAATGACCACCTCATTCATGTATTTTCAAATATATTTTTCATGATCAAGATTGTTACTTTACAGTTTTTAATTACAATAATAAAATTACTTACGTAAAGTAACTATATAAATTTTGAAAACTACTTTTTTACAACTGAAGGTAAGTAAATGAATTTCATTATTTATTCAAAGAGAGGGAATTAATATGGAATTTCATCGCCCGCCCCATACGTTTGTGGGACAAGTGGACTTAAAAGTGGCCAATTTAGAACGTTCTCTTGCGTTTTACCAAAACGTGATAGGTTTTCAAATACTGGAACAATCAAAAAAGAAGGCGGTCCTTACAGCGGATGGAAAAACGCCTCTGGTAACCATTGAGCAACCGGAAAATGTGATACCGAAACAGCCGCATAGAACCGGTTTGTACCATTTTGCCATTCTACTGCCTACACGTTCGGACTTGGCGAAAGTATTGCTGCATTTTATTCAAATTCGCTATCCATTGCAAGGGGGATCGGATCACCTTGTAAGTGAAGCGCTCTATTTAGCGGATCCTGACGGAAACGGAATTGAGATTTATGCAGATCGTCCATCATCTACATGGAATTGGAACAATGGGGAAGTGGTCATGTCAACAGAGCCGCTGGATGTAGAAAATTTGCTTGCAGAAGGAAGAGATGGATCGTGGAAAGGACTTCCTTCCGATACAGTTATTGGACATATTCATTTGCACGTTTCCGAATTGCAAAAAACGGAGCAATTTTATCGTGAAGGGCTTGGATTTGATATTGTAAGCCGATATGGTCGACAGGTGTTATTTATCTCGACAGGCGGCTATCATCATCATATTGGATTAAATACTTGGAACGGGGTGGGAATACCTGCGCCTTCAGAAAATAGCGTCGGATTGAAAAAGTTTTCTCTTGTCCTCCCGAGCGATGAAGCTCGAAATCAAATCATCGACCGGTTGCGGAAAATCGATGCTTCCGTGACAGAAGAAAACGATATATACATGACAAAAGATCCTTCAGGAAATCAGATTCAGCTGTTGGTGTAAGTTTGAATCATTTTCCAAGATTTTCAGCGGAACTCCAATGCTTTTTGAGAAGTTGATTTTTGAAACCAATAAACGTTCTTGCAGCACTCTTCCTTAAATCGGGTGAAAGAGTGCTGTTTTTTTATAACGGGCCTATGCTTGTCTCTTTCATTCTATACGTGAAATGATTTTAGAAGGGAGAAATGGAAACATTTTATTTTTTGTCATAATAGATAAGTCCTGAACGGAGCATTGTTGATAGAATAATTCTTTCTAGCACAAAATATGGACTGAATATGGATGCTTTCCCATAGTGGTGAATGGATTAAGATGTATGGATGTATCTCACCAGGCTATGCGAGTAAGAATTAGTGCAAAATAATTTACATTTTTGCATGAATGATTTAAGATGAAAACAATTATTTTTTCCTTAAGTAAACTTTTTTGTAGATATATTACTTTTAGGTGTTTATGCAAAAATGAGAGGATCATTCGTAATGAACAATCATGATAAGAATAAACAAATTATTTATACAGCCCAGGCGGTTTTAGAGGGCAAAATCAAAGGATGGAAAGGCATTTTTCCTTTCTTGGGTCCGGCGTTTATTGCTTCTGTCGCCTATATGGATCCGGGCAACTTTGCAACCAATATCACAGCGGGATCTAAATATGGCTATGCGTTGTTATGGGTGATTGCGGCATCCAATTTAATGGCGGTGCTGATTCAATCTTTATCCGCTAAATTAGGAATTGCAACAGGCCGTAACTTGCCTGAGGTAGCAAGGGGATATTTTCCAAAACCTGTTTCCGTCTTTTTATGGATTCAAAGCGAATTAGTGATCATCGCAACGGATTTGGCTGAGTTTATTGGTTCATCATTAGGGCTTCACTTGCTTTTCGGGGTGCCTATGGTTCCTGCCGCTCTTATCACCGCTTTTGCATCTTTTGTGATTTTGGAATGTCAGCGCCGTGGTTTTCGTTCATTGGAAACCGTGATTGTCGTCATGATTTCCATGGTGGTTTTATCGTTTGCCGTCCAAATGGTTCTGGCAAAACCTGATGTGGGAGCCGTTGCCGAAGGCTTGTTTACGCCGAAGTTTATAGGAGCAGACAGTATTCTGCTCGCTTCCGGCATTCTCGGGGCGACGGTCATGCCTCATGCTATTTACCTTCATTCTTCTTTGACTCAAAATCGTATAGTGGGAAAAGGCGAGTTAGAGAAAAAGAAAATATTTCAATTTGAGTTTTTGGACATCCTTTTTGCGATGTTAATATCGGGTGCCATCAATATGGCCATGTTGATTGTAGCCGCGGCCTTATTCCATAAAAATGGTTATGTTGTAGAAGATTTGGACAAAGCCTTTTACCTTTTCCATCATTTATCCGGTACTGCAGCTGCCGCTTTTTTTGGTCTTGGTTTGTTAATTGCTGGCTTGTCGAGCTCTTCCGTCGGGACGATGGCTGGTGATGTGGTCATGCAAGGATTTATTAACAAAAGAATACCTATTTATGTCCGGCGATTCATTACAATGGTGCCGCCGTTGGCCATTATTATAAGCGGCATTAATCCTACAAAAGCGTTGGTCGTCAGCCAAGTTGTTTTATCTTTTGGCATTGCTTTCGCTTTAATTCCGCTCATTATTTTTACAAGCAAGCGAAAAATTATGGGGATTCTTGTGAATCATCGCATGACAACCGTCATTAGCTGGATTGTCGCAACGCTAGTCATTTTACTAAATCTTTTTATCCTTTTTCATACTTTTGTTGGATAGATTGAAAAACTTAAAAAAATAAAGTTGTGTTCATCCATCAGATGCACTGTCATATAATCATAAATGAGTAAAACCTTTACGAATTTCAGCATAAAATAAGGATTCGTAAAGGTTTTTTTATGAATAAGATGTAATAGTGAGCATGTTCTAGATTCATTCTTCCACTGGCGTTCTCTATTGTCAAAAGTCTGCTTTTTCATTAACCTGTATAAGGACTCTTTTTTAATCTCCTTTTCAGCCTTTGCCGGGATTACTGCTTTTTCGTCTTGAAACCGGGATTATAATAAAACGTGGAATGGATGAAGGGGGAAATGATTACAATGCCGATCTTTCGGGAGCTTGGAGAAGTCGTGCGATCTATTCTATTATTTTCAAAGAATGGGTTTGAGATATTATCTATATTGTAATAATGGATAGAAAATAAAAATATCCGGCAGAACTTTTAATGGTATAGATAGGTCTTTTAGAATGTCATCATCATGATGACATTTCATTTTGATCGTACGGTCGATGGAGAGGACGAGTGAATGGACTGTATCCATGATCGCCTAACTTTTAAACTCATAATGGATTCTTCCCGAAAATAAACAAAGGCAAAATACTTTTTTCTTGAGAAATAGGATTTTTAGAAGATATGAGTTTTTCTACCGTTGAACGAATGGTGAAAATGATAAAAAGACCAATTTTTCATCCAAGGGAGAGTGCAACGTCATGAAATCAGTAAAAAAAGCGATCATCCCGGCTGCCGGGTTGGGAACACGTTTTTTGCCTGCGACAAAAGCGATGCCAAAAGAAATGCTTCCCATTGTTGATAAGCCTACCATTCAATATATTGTGGAAGAAGCCATTCATTCTGGGATTGAGGATATTATCATCGTGACCGGCAAAGGAAAACGCGCGATAGAAGACCATTTTGATCATGCATTTGAATTAGAAAAAAACCTTTATGACACAGGAAAGCTGGATTTGTTGGAAAAGGTTCAACAATCATCGAACATGGTTGACATCCATTATATTCGTCAAAAAGAACCGTTGGGTTTGGGCCATGCGGTTTGGTGTGCTCGTAAATTTATTGGAGACGAGCCTTTTGCCGTGTTATTAGGGGATGATATTGTGGAATCGGAAACTCCTTGCATCAAGCAGCTAATGAATGTATATGAAAAAACGGGAGCATCCGTCATTGGCGTTCAGCCTGTTCCTTTGGAAGAAAGCCATCGTTATGGAATGATTGACCCGATGGCTCAGAATGGCCGACTGTATGAAATCAAAAATTTAGTGGAAAAACCGAAAAGAGAACAAGCCCCTTCTAATTTAGCGATCATGGGTCGTTATATTCTGACGCCTGAAATCTTTTCTTACCTGGAAAATCAAGAAAGAGGGGCAGGGGGAGAAATTCAGCTTACCGACTCCATTCAAAAATTGAGCAAGACTCAAAAAGTGTTTGGCTACTGCTTTGAAGGAAAACGATATGATGTCGGAGAAAAATTGGGCTTTATTTTGACGACTATTGAGTTTGCCTTAAAAAATGAAGAATTAAGAGAGCCTATACTAGAAAAATTGAAACAACTGATAAAACAAGAAGAGAGAATGGTTTAAAACAAATAGATGGGGTGCGTGTATACGGAATGATGGCAAAATTAGCTTCGAATTGGACGAAAGAACAAAAATGGATTATTATTGCTTTTGCATTAATTGGGGTATATCTCCTTCCTATGTATGTATTAGGGGAAAATTCACATATTCGGGTTCATGATAATATGGACTCGAACATTGCTTGGTATCGAGTGTTAAAACGAAGCGGGGAATTATTCGGACCTATTAATGCTACCATTCCACAAGTAATCAATGGGTTGCCGCGTAATGCATACGGTACGGAGTTTAGTGGGATCGAATGGCTGCATCATTTGTTTCCTCCAATGTTAGCTTACGCATTAAGCCAAACGATCACACGGATATTCGCTTTTATAGGCATGTATTTGCTTTTAAAAAGGCATTTTGTTAAAGCGGACGATGCTTATCTAATTCGAGTGGGAGTGTCGCTTGCTTTTGCGCTGACTCCTTTTTGGCCTTCCGGCATGTTAAGCACGCTTGGACAGCCGCTTGCTTTATGGGCATTTTTGAATATAAGAGAACGAAAAGCGACTTGGAAAGAATGGTTGACGATTACTTTGCTTCCTTTCTATTCAAGCTTCGTTTTAGGGTTTTTCTTTTTTCTGGTAGCCATGGGGCTCCTTTGGCTGCGCGATGTGATTGTCAAACGTGATTGGAATCTCAAGTTTTTTGGCAGCATCGTGTATATGACTTTCCTTTTTTTAGCAATTGAATATCGGCTGGTTTATTCGCTGGTGTTTCCGACAGAACCGACGAGCCGGAATGAATTTGTCAGTTCTAAATTAGGATTTTGGCATTCTGTTCGTCTTGTGTTTAAGAACTATTTCTTAGGGCATACGCACGTAATGACCCTGCACACTTTTGTGATTGTTCCGCTTTCTTTTATCGTCATGGCGATCATTATTCAGAAGAAACAATGGAATCAAGAAAGAAACTATGTTCGTTTGTTTATCCTTAACTTCGTATTATCGGTCTGGTATGCCTTCTGGTTTTACAAAGGATGGGAGCCATTAAAAGAAAGGTATCAATTGCTAAATACGTTTAATTTTGCTCGTTTCCATTTTTTACGGCCAATGATCATTTATATGATGTTCGCGGTAGGTGCTTATATTCTCTGGAAAAAAGGGGTTCAATGGAAAAGATTTGTGAAGGTATGTTTAGTGCTGCAGCTTCTTATACTTTTTGCAGCCAATCCAGAGATTTATTATCGTGCCAATCACTCGCCGTCGTTTAAACAGTTTTATGCCACTCATCAGTTTGAAGAAATAGCGAAATATATCGGAAAACCAAAATCTTCTTATCGGGTGGCGAGCATAGGGCTTCACCCTGCCATTGCCCAGTATAACGGGTTTTACACATTGGATACCTATAATAATTTTTATCCTTTGTCGTACAAGCATCAATTTAGGAAAATCATTGCGAAAGAACTGGAGAAAAATAAGCAGTTGGAGACATACTTTGATCAATGGGGCGGCAGATGTTATATTTTTGTAAGTGAATTAGGAAAGCATTACGACTTCCGAAAAAATAGCAAGAAAAAAATTCATCATCTTCAATTGAACATTGATCAATTTAAGAAAATGGGCGGACAGTATATATTTTCATCCGTGCCCATTATGAATGCGGAGGAGGACGGCCTTCACTTTTTAAAGGCTTTCGACGATCCGGATTCAGCGTGGAGAATTTACTTATACAAAGCAAAATAAAGAATTCTGAGGAGGAATTTCTTTGAATTACCCAGTTTTAACCATCGTCGTTCCTTGTTATAACGAAGAAGAGGTTTTTCAAGAAACGTCTAAACAATTAACACAGGTGATCAAAGAATTAATCGATGAACATTTAATTTCAAAAGAAAGCAATATTTTATTTGTGGATGATGGCAGTCGAGACCGTACTTGGGATTTGATTGAAGCAGAAACGAATCAAAATATTTATGTAAAAGGTTTAAAGCTTGCTCGAAATGTCGGGCACCAAAATGCCTTGTTGGCGGGATTAGCAACCGCCAGCAAACAAGCCGACTGCGTGATTTCCATTGATGCGGATTTGCAAGATGATATTCGTGCCATCCGTACGTTTGTAGAAAAATATTGGGAAGGTTATGACATTGTGTATGGAGTACGAAATAAACGAGATACCGATACGTTTTTTAAACGGACAACCGCTGTCGCGTTTTATCGGCTCATGAACAAAATGGGCATTAACCTTATTTTTAATCATGCAGATTTTCGTCTTATGAGTAAAAGAGCTTTGGAAGAATTACTAAAATATAAAGAAGTGAACCTTTTCCTTAGAGGGATTGTGCCGTTAATCGGCTTCCCATCTACTAAAGTGATGTATGATCGAAAGGAACGTTTCGCCGGGGAATCTAAATATCCTTTGAAAAAAATGCTGGCCTTCGCTTTTGATGGAATTACATCGTTTAGTGTAGCTCCCATTCGATTTGTGACGTTATTAGGGTTTCTTTCTATTCTTTTAAGTATTTTGATTGGCGGATATGCTCTTATTCAAGAATGGCGGCACCATACCGTATCAGGATGGACTTCTCTCATGCTCTCCATTTGGTTGATTGGGGGCTTGCAATTATTGGGGATTGGACTGATTGGAGAATACATTGGAAAAATCTTTAAAGAAGTAAAAAAACGTCCTCGATACGCAATCGAAACGGACTTGTATACAAAAGAAGCAAAACAGTCATCTCCTGCTCCTAAAACATCCGAGAATTGATCAGCGAGGAGGTCCAGCTCCCAATCAGGCCTCCTCGAATTTTTGTGAAATCCTGACAGCGTTCGAATGACGTGACAGGCTATGATTTTTGCCTTCCGGTCAAAAGACGAAGGAGGTATCTTTATGTGGGATCATCTAAAAGAAAAAATGGGAATGCTTCTGAAGTTTTGTACGGTAGGAGTTGGAAATACACTTATTGATTTTATCATCTTTTTTGTTCTCACGGGTTTACATGTCCATTACTTATGGGCGCAAGGGTGTTCTTATCTTGCCGGTATGATTAATAGCTACGTATGGAACAGGAATTGGACTTTTAAAGCAGAAGAAAAAGCTAACATTCAAGAGATGCTTCGATTTCTAACCATTAATTTGGCTGCCTATGCGACTACTCTTCTTTTACTTTCTTTATTTAAGCAAAAGTTTGAATGGCCGTTGGCTGTAAGTAAGATTTTTGCAACATTGTGTGGGATGGCCATTACTTTTATGGGCAGCCGACTTTGGGTATTTAAAAGCGGTTTGTCTAAAGGCCAAAGCTAGGGTATTCCATATTTACCTTTTTCTTTTTTCATGCGAAAAAGAGGCTCGGAACATTGGTTCTTCGAACATTGTGCCGAGCTTTTTTTATAAAAACTTAAAAGCGGATTCATTGTGTATAAGCTTTGAAGAATATGATCGAGATATTGGGGTTATTTGATTGCTTGAATGCAAATCCTTGCCTAAAGATTAGTGGTATTTCAGGAAGAAAAGAAAGAAGCAGTTTCACCCATAAAACAGTCCTAAGCATCAACTTTGCTTAGGACCGGAATTGATTTTCTTACCTCAATGAATAGAAAGCGACAGCATCTTCTTGCTTATCTTACAAACAACCCTACCACCATCGCAGTTAAAAAGGAGACCAAAATACCTGAAACGAGCAGACGCCAAATATTTTTGGCGATTAGTTTTGTTTTCTCCTCATTGAATAATGATTTCACGCTTCCCAAAATAATTCCTACAGTAGAAAAGTTACAAAAAGAAACAAGAAACGTGGAGATGACAGCCTCTGTGTGTGGATTCAGTTTATTCAGTATAGGGTGTAGTTTCCCCATTGCTACAAATTCATTCGTCGCTAATTTTTCACCCATAAATTGAGAAACGGTAAATACTTGGGAATGTGTAACTCCCATTAAATAGGCAAAAGGCGAAAAAAGTACGGCAAAAATATTTTCCAGTGAAAGGTTTTTATGGATCAATCCTAAAACGCTATCGCTGGCAGTAATTAATGCTGTAAATCCGATCAGCATGGTGGCGATGATTAAAGCTAGTTTTCCTCCAGTCAGCATACTGTCTGCCAACATATCGAAGAAGTTTCTTCTCTCTCCGGATTTTGCAGGGTTGTAAACGACGTCTTCTTCTTTCGACACTTTATATGGATTTAAGAATGATGTAATGATTAATGCTCCAACGGCATTTAATGGAATGGCAACTAATACATATTTAGGATCGATGAGCTGCATATATCCGCCGAGAACTCCAACGCTGACACAAGACATTCCTACCATACAGGCGGTCAGCAGCCGTTTATCATCCATTTTGTTCAGTTGTTGTCTCGTTACCGCCAACGCTTCATTGTTTCCTAAAAACATGACTTGAGTAGCGAAAAAACTTTCAAAGCGGGGAGCACGCGTCAATTTAGAAAGCACAAAACCGATGCCGTTGATTAAAGCTGGAAGGATGCCGAAATAAGTTAAGATATCGAAGAAGGCAACAATAAAAATAATCGGCATTAATACGCTCATGAAAAAGGACGGTGTACCATTTAAAGATACTAGGTCACCAAAGACGAAATTGATACCGGACATAGAGCAATGGATAAGCCATAAGAAAAACTTTGAAACGATTTGGATGAATTGTCCACCTATTTTAGTGGTTAACATAAACCAAGTAATAACCAATTGAATAACAAACATCAAAAGGATAGAGACAAAATCTATGCCTTTACGATTGATAGAGCATAAATAGGCAATAGCAAAAACAACGATAATTCCAATGATGTTAATGATAAAAGACAATGAAATTCCTCCCTGAACCTACGCAGGTTTGATGAATAAAAGATTTTAAGCGTTCTTATGTTGTCTGGTCTTTTTTTCGTTTATACTTTTCGAGCGTATTAGTGAATCGATTTTAAAAAACATACAAAAATCGACGTCAAAATCCCTCGCAACGACGAAATAAAATTCTAAAAATAATAAATAGTCGTTTCAAATTAAATTTTAAATGCAGGGTGGGGAATATGCAAGATCAAATAAGTGTAAAAAATGTGCATTTTCAAGGGGATTATTGACAGTTCAAAAAGAAGTTTTTAATTTTTAAAATTTTAAAATTATAGTGAACATAGAAAAAACTAAAGTAGAATCTATATAATGTCAAAAAATGCCGGTTTCATTTATTCAATCAACATATTATTTCTTCATACATGGAACCATTTCGGCGTCCAGAAAAACGATGCGGAAATGCAACTAAAATTCGAATAATAACGATCGTTTTGATTAAATCGAGTTTGAATACCCCTTGCCCTCTCAAATGAGTTTTTGCATGGTTTTGTCTTCTCAGAATCATGGTTTATGATAGAACGAAACTGGAAATAAACTTCTGCAGCTCGCCAAAAGACAGGGCATATATAAAGGGAGCGGAATAAGCATTTCACTTAAAACGCTCCCTTTGTATGGTCGTTTAAGAAAGTACTTTATTCATCGTTTCTTTCAAAACAGCGGCTGAGTGGTTGAATTTTTCTTTTTCTTCTTCATTTAATTTCATTTCGATGATTTCACGAACCCCATTTCGGTTAACGACGGCGGGTGCACCGATGTAAAGATCTTCTTGACCGTATTCTCCTTCAAGCAGAACGGATACAGTCAGAATGCTGTTTTCATTCTGAAGGATCGCTTTAGTGATGCGGACAAGAGACATTCCGATTCCGTAATAGGTGGCTCCTTTTCTTTCGATGATATGGTATGCAGCATCCCGTACGTTTACAAAGATCTCATCCAGATCTGCTCTAGTGATTTCACCCTTTTTGATAAAGGAATCGAGTGGTTCAATACCAATAGTAGCATGGCTCCAAACCGGAAGTTCTGTATCGCCGTGTTCACCAATAACAACTGCGTGAACATTTCTTGGATCGACCTTTAAACGTTCTCCAAGTTGAAAGCGCAGCCGGGCTGAGTCGAGTACAGTGCCGGAACCGATGACACGTTCTTTAGGAAGTCCTGATTCTTTCCAGGTCACATAAGTAAGAATGTCGACCGGATTTGTAGCTACTAGGAAAATTCCGTCAAATCCGCTGTTCATAATATTTCGAATTATCTCTTTAAAAATCTTAGTGTTTTTTTCTACTAATTGCAGACGGGTTTCTCCCGGTTTTTGCGCTAATCCGGCTGTTATGACGACTAAATCAGCTTGTCTACAATCTTCATAATCTCCGTTCCAAATTTTTGCAGGAGAAGGGGCGAACGGTATTCCGTGATTGAGGTCCATGGCTTCGCCTTCCGCTTTTGCTTTGTTGACATCTATCAATACTATTTCTTCAGCTACACCTTGATTGATTAGGGAGTAAGCATAGCTGCAACCTACTGCACCAGTTCCAACGATAACAACACGATTTACTTTTTCTTTTTTCATGATAAGAAACTCCTTTCGTCATTTCTGGTTGATTGCAAAATGTGTGAGAATATAACCTAACCCATATGTAAAAAATGGTTTACATAGGGTAAGTCTACAAGTTTATGTACTATTAGAATATAATTTCTTGTTAGCAGTAAATGTTATGCCAACATTCATTAAAAGATGCTGCAGCCAAAGACACACGTGAAAGGGTACGGTTCTTCATAAAACGTTGATAATTTAGAAGGAAAAGGAATGGCTGCAGCGATTTACAAGTTCATTATACAACACTAAATGTGAATTTATTCACAATATAAATGAATAATTTGTGAACTTTTTCACAAACTGATTTATTTTTGGATGAAACCATTTTTTTATAGAAACAGGATGAATCGGCGTTTTCTTGCAAAAAAACGGGCGAATGGGAAATAGGGCCAACATGTTTTAAAGTCCATACAAAAACCCCCTATAGTCATTTAGGTATCATTCGTTTCTTTCATTTCCATTGCCTATAGGGGATCTAATCAAATGACCAATTTATTCTTTTTTATCGTTAAAATCATGATCTTCCGAAAACTCGGCGTTATATGCCAGTTTATGATTGGCTCTCATTTTTGTCCGCCTGTTCGTTTGAACGTCCGGAAAACGATTCAGAATAAATTGATGAATAAACGCTTCTGCTATTGTGATGATAACGGCTGAAATAATGCTTCCCCAAGCAATCTGCATATAGTTATTAAGAAGAATACTGCCAAAAATCCAAACGCTCGTATAGGCAAGAAGAAAATCAACTATTGATGCAGACGTATTTCCAAAATAGGGAAGAATCAACCGATCTCCTATTAAAAAAGACATAATCGTCGTCAGTAAGCTGAAAGAAAAAATATCCAAATAGGTAGCATCAAAAAATAGATCGAGACCTACTGCAAATGCGATGAGGCAAGCAATAAATTTTATAAGTAAAATGCCAGCGTATTTCATCATTCAATCCTCCTTTGTCCATATTTTGAATCAAAAATCAGAATTTTATACTTGTGTCAAATAATTTTGTGAAAAACCATTAGAACATTTCACGCGATCGAATTCAGAAAAGGATTCGTTTATTGAAATCTTCTCTATAATCGTGATGAAAAAGGGGAAAAGAAAAAAAGAAAGCCTTAAAACTTCCTAGTCAATGGGCTGAATTAGATCGGGCGAGTTATTTTTCGGTGAATTGACCAATTGAGAAACTTCGTACGCTTCCATCCATTGCTCATCATAAGGCTTTAATAAATTCTTTAATTTTTGAAGGTCGCTAATAGTTGGGTCCAACCATAACGGTTCATCCTGCGGTTTTAATATCACTGGCATTCTGTCATGAATAGACGCCATGAGAGGATTAGGTTTGGTTGTAATGATGGTGCAAGAAAATATCGAGTCGCCATTCGGCGATTTCCATTGTTCCCATAATCCAGCCATCGAAAATAACTCGTGGGATTTTAATAAAATTCTCATCGGAATCTTTTGATTGTTCACTCGTTTCCATTCGTAAAAGGAGTCGGCTACAATAAGGCAGCGTTTTTTTTGAAACGCATGCCGATAACTAGGTTTTTCAGTAAGAGTCTCAGCTCTGGCATTCACTAATTTATGGCCGATGGACACATCTTTTGCCCAAGGCGGAATTAATCCCCATCTTAAAAAGCCCATTCGGTTGGTTTGACCATCATTGATGACGGCTAGAACCGATTGGGAAGGGGCTATATTGTAGCTTGAGGAATAATCTTCATCCTTAAATGAATATTCAGCGCTGAAACGTTCAGCAATTTCTGCGATGGAAGCCGTTAGTGTAAATCGTCCACACATACCATTCACCTCTTAAAAGTATTATATTTGTAGCAGTTACATGTAGTAGAGATAGGATGAAATGGTTTTGAGCATCCAATAGACGTTCATTCTTATTGAATGTTCAGCAATTACAAGAAAATACGATGTAAGATGCGGCAAAAGCCTCATGCTTCATAATAAATCAATCTACTTGACTAAACACCCCATAGGGTATACTATCCATTGTGAGTATAGAATATACGAGATATGGGAGATGCTTATGGTTGGATTGCTGATATTATTCATCATTTTTATTTGCTTAAAAGAACTTTATAAACGTTACTATCCGGTTAAAGGCATTCCGTGTATAGATCAAAGGAAACAGCGCCAAGATGGCCAAATTACGTTCTTGGATATCAGGGACTATAATGAAGTCATGAAAACGGACGGTCATACATCTTTGAATATTCCATATGCATACTTAAAACGTTTTTATAAAGATATTCCCAAAAACAACATTCATTTGATTGCGCAAGATCCACTGGAATTGAATCTAGGTCTTCGGTTTTTAGCGAGAAAAGGGTTTAAAGTTAAAAGTTATTCATTATCGAACTGTTCGTGTGATCAAAAAAGGATAAAGGGGATAGCCGGGAATGGAGTATAGTAAAGATATTAAAAACCGCTTAAAGCGAATCGAAGGACAAGTTCGCGGAGTACTTCGTATGCTGGACCAAGAGGAAGATTGTAAAGAAGTAATTACCCAATTAAGTGCAGCAAGAAGTGCTTTGGATCGGGCGATTGCACTAATAGTGGCGACAAACTTAGAAAAATGCATTCGTGAACAAATGGAAGAGGGAGAAGATCAAGCTCGTTCTGAGGTCATTAAAGAAGCGGTGCAGCTTCTCGTAAAAAGCAGATAAATCGATCAACCGCTTGCATTTTCCATAGAAAGCGGGTTGTCCATGAATTAGTGGATGGCTATTCGAAAGTGTAATAAGAGGCGGCTCTCTGCATTTCAAAAAAGGGAATATCAGCAAGGCAGTTTGAAGGTCATAGAATATGGATTGGACCTTTAATAACGATTTTAAGGTTCATCAAACCGAAGCATATCTTTTGTTTTATCGGGAAAGAATCATTATAGTAAATTCGGAAACGTCATGAGACTAAAATTAAAGGAGGTACATCAAATGGCGAACAATAAACGTATTCTCATGGTTGTGACGAACCATACAACGATTACGGATGATCACAAGACGGGACTTTGGCTGGAAGAGTTTGCGGTGCCTTATTTGACCTTTAAGGAAAAAGGATATGATGTCAAAGTAACGAGCATTAACGGCGGAGAAGTTCCTCTTGATCCAAATAGCATAAAAGAAAAAAATCCGGATTGGGTTGAAGCGGAAAAAGAATTAAAAAACACAGCGAAATTAAGCAAAGAAGATGCCGCTGGATTTGATGCAGTGTTCCTCCCTGGAGGGCATGGCACCATGTTTGATTTTCCGGATAATGAAACGTTGCAATATGTATTGCAGCAATTCGCCGAAGATGGAAGAGTCATTGGCGCTGTTTGCCATGGTCCGGCGGGGCTTGTCAACGTCACCTATAAAGACGGTACTCCATTAGTGAAAGGGAAAAAAGTAGCCGCTTTTACGAATGAGGAAGAAAGGGAAACGCAGCTGGACAGACATATGCCATTTTTACTGGAATCCAAGCTGCGTGAAAAAGGGGCGAACTTTGTTTCAGGTGAAAAGTGGTCCGATTTCTCTGTCCGCGACGGAAATTTGGTAACAGGACAAAATCCACAATCCAGCAAAAGCACGGCTGAAAAAGTGATTGAAGCGATTGAAAATCCGGAATAACAGACCTGGAACTGTTCTAAATAGAAGTTGAATTTACGATTTTTCACACCGTTCGTCTTGTTGAACGGTGTGTTTTCCTTGTGAATGGAAAAATAAGACAAATGAATGGATGGATCCTGATAGTAGTCGAATCTATAAAAATGTGCTATAGTAAACAATCAGAATGATGATTGATCATTTGAACAACTCCATAAGAAATCCGTGCATAACGCGCGGGAGAGGTTCGCGAACTCCCTCTATAAAAAACTAAGGAGAGACATCCGTCCAGGAAACAATGTCCGGGCTGCCGTTTTTGCATGTCTGTCAAAGCACGTTTCCCTTTAGTTCGTACGAAATGGAAAGATGCTTTTTATTTGATTTGATTTTAAAAGCGGCAGTCAGCTGTTTGTTTCTTTGCTGATGGATGGGGGAGGTTGCGTCATTTTTCTGCGCAATCTTTTTTATTATGTTGACGATTGCTCAATAATGGACTTCGTGGACCCGGAAGGCCTTGTTCGAATGGAGAAAGAATTCAATAATGACAATTTATATAAGAAAAGGTGAAGATCATGTTGAATGAGGAAAAAGCGGTTGTGGTATTCAGCGGAGGACAAGATAGCACAACATGCTTATTTTGGGCTTTGAAAAATTTTCAAGAAGTTCAAGCGGTGACTTTTGATTACGGACAACGTCACCGAAAAGAGATAGAAGTGGCAAAAACGATTGCTCATGATCTTGGAGTGAAGCACACAGTGCTGGATATGTCTTTATTAAATCAGCTCGCTCCTAATGCACTGACTCGTAAAGAGATTGAGATTGAGCAAAAAGAGGGGGAGCTCCCTACTACTTTTGTGGACGGTCGAAATTTGTTATTTCTATCGTTTGCTGCGGTGCTGGCAAAACAATCGGGAGCTCGCCATATTATTACAGGAGTTTGCGAAACGGATTTTTCCGGCTATCCAGATTGCCGGGACGTTTTTATCAAATCCTTAAATGTGACGCTTAACTTAGCAATGGACTACGAATTTGTCATTCACACCCCGCTGATGTGGCTGAATAAAGCACAAACTTGGGAACTTGCCGATCAGTTGGGAGCGCTCGAATATGTCCGTGAAAATACGTTAACTTGCTATAACGGTATTATGGCTGACGGATGCGGCCATTGCCCGGCTTGTAAACTACGGAAGCGGGGATTGGACGAATATTTAGCCAAAAAGAACGGGGGTAGTAAGTAATGCTCCAACAAATTTATCCGCAAGTGCAGCATGATTATACGTATGAATTAAACAAAGATCTGCAATTTGCAGCTGCTCATTTCATTCCTCATCCAGATGCAGGACAGTGCCGTAATGTACATGGCCATACGTATTTTGTCAATATAACGGTTGCAGGTGACGAGTTGGATGATTCCGGATTTTTGGTGAACTTTCAAGCGTTGAAAAAAATTGTTTCGTATCCATTTGACCATACACTTTTGAATGATCACCAAATGTTCAGTGAAAAACAGCCTGAAAACTTTCCTTCCACCGAAGTAGTGGCACGAAAAATATACGAAATGATACAAGCTTATTTGGACACATTGCCGAACAAGCCAAAATGCTTGCAGGTGTTCTTGCGCGAAACACCGACCAGTTATGTAGTTTATCGGCCGAAGAGAGGGAAGTAATATGGCTAAGAAGGTGCCTGTATTAGAAATATTCGGCCCGACCATTCAAGGAGAAGGCAGCGTAATCGGTCAAAAAACAATGTTTGTCCGAACGGCCGGCTGCGACTATTCATGCAGTTGGTGCGATTCTGCTTTTACGTGGGACGGATCGGCAAAAGCAGACATTCGACAAATGACGGCGGAGGAAATATGGAAGGAACTCAAACAACTGGGCGGTGATTGTTTCAGTCATGTGACGATTTCCGGAGGCAACCCGGCGCTCATCTCTGGCCTTTCAGAATTCATTGATTTGCTGAAAGAGGAAGGAATCCGTATAGGTCTTGAAACGCAAGGGAGCCGCTGGCAAGATTGGTTTTGGCAAATCGATGATTTAACGATTTCACCGAAGCCTCCTAGTTCAGGGATGAAAACCAATTTTTTCGTGCTGGATGACATCGTGAAAAAGCTTCAAGCGAAAAACCACCAAACTTTTAGTTTAAAAGTGGTAATATTTGATGATCGTGATTTTGATTATGCTGTCTCCGTCCATCAACGCTACCCCTCTGTTCCTTTTTTTGTCCAAGTAGGAAATGACGATCCAGCTACGGCCGATGATGATCAGTTGATTAAGCATTTATTAACAAAAATGAAATGGCTTGTAGAAAAAATTTCTGTATCGCCTGAAATGAATGATGTTCGGGCACTGCCGCAGCTCCATACTCTTTTATGGGGAAATAAACGAGGGGTTTAAACAAAAAAAGTAGAAAAGGAGGAAGCCGAAATGGCAGGAAGAAATGAGGAAGAATTGCAAGGAGTCACGTTGTTAGGCAATCAAGGAACAAAATATGTATTCGACTACGCACCAGAGGTTCTCGAAGTATTTGACAACAAACATCCGAACCGCGATTATTTTGTAAAATTCAATTGCCCGGAATTCACAAGCTTGTGTCCAAAAACGGGCCAGCCGGATTTTGCTACAATATATATTAGTTATATTCCTGACAAAAAAATGGTCGAAAGCAAATCGTTGAAGCTCTATTTATTTAGTTTTCGTAATCACGGAGATTTTCATGAGGATTGCGTGAATATCATTATGAACGATTTAATCGATGTCATGGATCCTCGCTATATTGAAGTTTGGGGAAAATTCACTCCTCGAGGCGGAATCTCGATCGACCCGTATGTCAATTACGGACGTCCCGGTACAAAATATGAAAAAATGGCTGAATATCGATTAATGAATCACGATTTATATCCTGAAAAAATCGACAATCGCTAATATTTCGCTCTCTGCGGAACTTCCGCAGAGGGTTTTTTAATGGATTCGGCTGTGATGCGGCTGCTTTTTTATCATAAAATTTCAAAGAGTGGTTTTAAATTGCAGAATATTAAGTTTATTATTTTTTAAAGGGGGAGAAAAATGTCTAAATCCATAAAAGCATTTGTATTTGATGTGTATGGAACTCTTTTTGATGTACATTCTGTGAAAGAAGCAGTGGAAACTTTATATCCTGGAAAAGGTGAGTCTATTAGTCAGACTTGGCGGAAAAAGCAAGTAGAATACTCTTTTTTACGTCAACTCATGGGAACATACCGCTCTTTTTGGGAAATAACAAAAGATGCTCTCCGCTATGCCCTGAAAGAAAATGAACGGAGCATACCGTCTGAAATTGAGGAATTTTTAATGGAAACTTATTTGCATCTTACTCCTTTTCCCGAAGTCCATGAAGTTTTGCTTCAATTACGGAACAAGACTTTGGCTGTGTTTTCAAATGGGTCGCATGATATGCTAGATCCATTGATCGATCATTCTCCATTTGGCGAACTTTTTGATGATGTCATCAGCGTTGATGAAGTAAAACAATATAAACCAACTCCAGCCGCCTATGATCATGCATTACATACGCTAAAAGTTTCACGAAAAGAAGTATTGTTCATTTCCTCAAACGGATGGGATATATCTGGTGCAAAAAACTTTGGTTTTCGTACCGCTTGGATTAATCGGAACAAATTGCCGATAGAAGAGCTGGAATTATATCCGGATGCAATATATGAAGATTTAACCGGTATTTTGGAATGGATATAGAGAATAGTAGGCCCCTTTTTTTAAATGTGTTCTTTTTAAAACTGAATTATTTGAAAAATCCCAATGGAATCCGTTGCGCCCTTTTTAAAAAAGGGCTATTTTGTTTTCACTCTTTGACCAGCTTGTTTATATGATGAACTGAAGACAGTGATCTGTCTTTCTTAATAAGCAGTTGGTATTTTTATCTAATTTATGAATAATATATTTGATCAATTAAGCAAGAAAGGAGGGAAATAAGATGGCAGGTACAAAAACATTTGTAAATACAAGCCCGGCCACTTTACAAGTCACTCTCTTTGTTCGTGAAGGAAATGACCCGCTAAGTCAAGATGGGACGGTTTCTTTTGTACTTGATCCGGGAGAAACAGAGGTCGTTGGCTTTGGAAACGCTCAAAACTCTTTCCTGAACGGAATTTCTTTGTTTACTATTTTTGCAGGAGATCTTTATAGCAAAATTCAATTTGTAACCGTAGTTGGAAGTGAGCTTGATAATCTTCTTAATACTAATGATGTGATTACAATCACAAAGGAACTAACCGATTACGTCTTATCTGGAGGCAACAGCAGTCTAGATGCAGTAAATAATGCTCTAACAGTGGCTGAGATGCGGGCTGCTCTTGAAAATCCACAATTAGGGCTTGATCTTACAGCATACAACAGCCTAACAGAGGCACAAAAAGATCAAGCAGCCGGAACCGTATTAACGAATCGACCCGTTTCAGGATATCCTACCGTGGCAAGTGTACAAGAAGCTCTTAATCATGCAATAGATCAACTCGTAGATCCGAACAATATATTTGTTCTTGCAGGCTCAGTTGATGGAAATGGAAGCAGAGCGAATCCTTTTGGTAGCATTACAGAAGGTATTGCAGCCGTAAATCCGGGAGGAACGGTCCATGTATTAAGTGGAACATACCCTATCACCACTCAAATTGCCGTCAATAAGGAAGGGATTACTTTAAAAGGCGAGCCAGGAACATTGCTTGTATTGCAGGCCGATCTTATTCCATTGTTAATTTTATCGAATAATACGACGATTGATGGTTTAACCATAACGAGTGATACTCCTTACCAGAAAGAATTCATCCAAGTTGCCGGAACGAATACAAGGTTGATGAATAACACAATATTCGGTCCTCCACAAGCATTGCCAATGTCTGACTGGGTAGTGAATCGGGCAGTAGTGCCTCAGGTTAATGTAACGAATTTAATAGTTGAAAATAATACGTTTTATTCGTTGCGGACAGGTATTTATATCAATCCAAATGTAACGGGTGCTATGAATAATAACGTGGTTTATAATACAAAAGGTGGTTTTTTAGTGGATCGGGCATTCACGACATTTAATGGTAATTCATGGGGAATCCCGGCAAATGAGTTTGATATTGTCTTGCTAGCTGGAACTACAACAGGACCACCATACGATGATTTGGCTGCCTTAAGTGCCGAAAATAATCATGCAACCATTTCGGACCAAAGATCACAATAAAGTTTAAAAAACTGCAAGGCATTATTTCCTAATTAGAATTCAGGTTAAGTGGTAGTAAGTAGAGCTTTTTTTGTCCGGAATGAATAGTTAGGGTTTCTTGATATGACTTTGTTTTTACACCGTTCGTACGCTGGACGGTGTTTTTGTTTTGTGAACATGAAGATTTTTTTGTTCATAATTAAGATTCTCACATATCATTAAGGAAAAACGGGGCCATACATTTGCAAGTTACATCTCCCTATCATTAAACTAATGATAGGAAGAAAGAATATTCAAGTGGATGAAGAAAAAGGCGATTAAGTTGAAAAGCAAGGAGACGATGCAAAGGATGTTAGAAACAAAAACAAACCATAAGGAAGCAGATCTACATGACTATTGTTCTGTCGTAGCCAAGACCAATGGAATTGATCCGATCGGCTCGGCTCCGGTTCATCAGCGCTATATTTTGGTGGAAACTCCTTTTCCATGGACAAAAAAAGTAGAACAGTCCCCAAAAATGAATGAAAAATTGTTGGAGGTATTAAAAGAGGCGGAAGAGCAAGAAAAAAGTTTCCGGTTTTTAGCGTTTCATTCGGATACTCTCCCTTCTCCTGATGGGTATTCGCGCGTCTTTTTGTTTGAACGACCGGACTCTTTTTTGGCTCATTATGAAAAACGGGAATATTTGCTTCCGAGTCAAAAAGTTCACGAGTTGGTGCGAGGTTTTTTAGCCAATCCCGTTTCTTTAGAGAAATATGATGAGTACTTGCAGCCTTCATCCCATATCAGAGAGCTGTTTTTATGTACACAAGGCAGCCGCGATCGGTGCTGTGGAAAGTTTGGCTACGAACTGTATAAGGAAATTCAGGAACGTCTTTCATTAAATCCTGATTCTTGTTTACGCGTATGGCGTTCCAGTCATTTGGGAGGCCATCGCTATGCGCCGACTATGCTTGACTTGCCGGAAGGACGCTACTGGGGCCATTTGAATCCAAATCAACTGGATGCTCTATTGTTCCGGAAGGGTGCATTTTCTGATCTAGCCGGTTCTTACCGAGGCTGGGGAGTTATTTCTCCATTTGAACAAGCAGCAGAGCGGGAAGCCTTTTTGAAAATGGGCTGGGATTGGATAGAAATGATGAAACAGTCGAAGATCGTTGAAAAAAGCGAGAATACGGCTCGGGTACGAATTGATTATCATTCACCAGACGGCCAACAGCAAGGAACTTATGAAGCCGATGTAAAAATTGAAAGAACGATCAAAGTTTGGGGATGCGGGGCAGAACCGAGCGATGTGAAACAATATAGAACGACTCGTTTCGATAAAGTGAATCATTAATTTGTTTCAATAGGAGCCGTGGAGAACACGATTCATTTACGGTCCTACATTGATTGCGACGATCCCGTTTGTTCCGTAATCGATGTAGGACCTTATTTTGGCAGAAAGAGAATATTTTATGGATAAGTGAATGTTTTTTCTTTTTTTGGAGAAACTAAATAAAGAATGAATTTATATGTTGGAGGTTTTAATATGGAACGAGGCACTGTTAAATGGTTTAATGCTGAAAAAGGATACGGATTTATCGAATCTGATAGTGGATCCGATGTATTTGTTCATTACAGCGCCATTCAAGGAGAAGGATATAAGACGTTGGAAGAAGGACAACAAGTGGAGTTTGAAGTGGTTCAAGGAAATCGTGGACCTCAGGCAGAACATGTCGTCAAACTATAATGAGAATGAATCAGGGGGTGACTTCGTTATAGTCACCCCCTTTTCAATGAAAAGGATTTATAGCCTGAATGAAAAACCGATTCTTTCGCCGTTTAGCATCAACCAAACCACTCTGAAGTGATCGTCTAACCGTAACAAAATGAGGTCAACCTGATTCTTTTCCATTTAAATCAATGTCCACATCTCATCCAAAGTCATGAGTTTGATCGACCGCTTGCCATCCATTCGAAATTTTGGCCGGGAACCCAACTTCTTTCCGAAATCAACAATGAAGAGTTTTGGACAGTTGTAATAAAAAATTATAAAAGATAAGTTTTCGAACCTATTTTAGAAATGATTAGATTGGAAAAAAGGCTGGAATGCTGGTGCACGTGGTGATGATCACGATTTATTTTTGGTTTGTAAGGAAGTAAAGACCGAAAATTCAGGCGAGTGATTTGATTGGTTAAAAAAGCGGATTGATTGGGATTTTGCTTTCTTTTTGTATTTAATATATCAATGATTCTTTGCCTGGTTGTAATCCCGATTCCATGTGCATAATAGAGACGTTCATCCAATACGATCGCATTTTCTCCTTGCCATTCCGGAGTATTAGGATCATGATCAGGATTGATAAAATAAACGCAATCTCCGGGTAAAAAATCCGTTCCTTTATGACTGCGGAGATCAAGATCTTGGTCATATTGCCAATCGTATAGATAAAGATTTGAAAAAAGGAGATTAAACTGTTCTTTATCAATGATTTCCAAAACTGCTTTATAAAAGACGATCACCATGGCTGTAGCACATTCAAAAGCATACTTTCTGCCGTTACGGAAGATGTCTTCAATCGCAGTTTGAGGCAAAACATTAGGTTTGAGGGCAAAGGCGCCTTTTTCGGTAAGCGTCCAATATTTTTCGTTGCATTTAGATGTACTAAAAGTGGCAAAATGGACACCGCTTTTATACAACCGTTTAGCCGCTTGAATGATTTGAAGTCTAATCGCCAGTTCAAATTCAAGTTGCTCCTTTGTTTCATACTCATAAACCGTACTGTATTTCCCCATTAATTGAAGGATTGTAGATGCTTCATTGGATAAAGTCCCCAGATCCATTTGGCTGAAATCTTCTAATTTTTGATTAATAATGATCAATCATAACCTCTCCTCGTTTTAGAGAATCGGAATAAAGGAATGAAAAAAATCGCTATACTGCATATAGTTTAATTATTTATATGAATGATCGAAGAATAATGATAAAATTTGTTCCTGTGGAAAAGGTTGGTACCGTCAAGAATTTTGTGTAAGAGAGTATTCTCAGATACGTTTTTTTAATCT